>ENA-UOUL01000142-UOUL01000142.1-bioreactor-metagenome-genome-assembly--contig:-NODE-142-length-117907-cov-11.419808_pt1 | contig 117907 bp, 94 predicted proteins | sample MGYA00249838_ERZ747220 | MGnify/ENA primary metagenome ERZ747220 (study PRJEB28778, sample SAMN05720191) | bioreactor metagenome | isolation source: Anaerobic biogas reactor | place... | reverse complement strand
GGGCAGCCACGGGGGGCTGCCCCTACAAGGGGAAGCGGAACCTTGCGCTACAAGAAACCGCATGCGAAGCTGACGCCTGGCAACACGACAGTCTTGGTGTCTTGGTGTGAAATACGCTGCAATGGGTAACCGCCTCACACAAAGGCACCAAGCCACCAAGGAGGATCATTCTGGACGCGCTGCGGTTTGCTCCGTCGCGCGGGCCCGAGTGGTCCCGCACCGGACAAGAACGGGGACATGTTCCAGGCGCCGTCCCCGGCGCGGCAACGTGTCCCGATTCGAACCGGATGGGCAGCCACGGGGGGCTGCCCCTCCAAGGGGGTTCCGGTGGCCAGCCCCGACACGACGACTACGTGTCCCCATTCTTGCAGCCCTGAAAGGGCGACCGAGAATAGCCCGGGGCGGTTGCGTCCGGGTGTTTCAGGTCAGCATGCGGGCGATCTTGAGCATGAAATCGCCGATCTGGCCGCCGTATTCGGGGGAGCCGATATTTTCGACGAGGCCGCGGGTCATCGCCTGGACAGTGTCGATGCTGTTGGTGAGGACGGGGAGGGCCCCTTCGACGCCGGCGAATTTCATGTGCACGAAGGGCTTCCGGCGGGTGTAGCAGCCGCGGCCGGCCTTGGTCTTGCCGGCTTTCACGCGCAGGTAACAGGCGATGCCTTCCGGTTCGACGGACCATTGGTAGATGCGGTCCGGCTGTTTGCTGGTCCATTTGACCATGTCGGGGTCGCCGCCTTTGTTCAGCTGGCTGAGGGCGGTCGAGATCATGTACAGGATGAGCTTGACCTTGAGCCGGGCTTCGTCGGGGGTTTTCGGCGCTTTGTTGGGCATCAGGAGTTTCAGGCGCATCAACACGCCGAGCATTTTGAGCAACAATCCGACGTTCCGCAGACCGTGTATCCGTGGCAGGACCGGTTTGCCGGCGAACATGGCGTTCATCTTGCGGAGCGAGGAAAACCGGAACGTGAGGTCGGGGTGTTCGGCCGGTTCGTGGACAATGGCGAAGGCGCCGTTGTTGAACGTGATGTGCGAGGCCATGGGCCCGCCGCCGGGGTCGTTGGCCACGAACTGGACGGTTGCGGTGACGCCTTCGAACCGGTTGCGCGTTTTCGGATCGTCTTCGAGCAGGACCTTGATGACGGGCAGGACGGCCCGCAACACGATGCGCGCGGTGAGGCGATCGGTGTCGGCCGCCATGCCTTAGACCTCGTCTTCCCAGTCTTCGTCCGCTTCGAAATCGCGGCCGAGGACCTCGCCGATCTTCTCGAGAATGCCGTCGGTGTCGATCTTGTAGTGATGCATGAGGTCCTCGGGATAGCCGTGCATCGAGAACTCGTCGGGGATGCCGGCCTTTTCGAAGGCACAGCCTTTGCCGCTGGCGGCGACGACGTCAGCCACGGCGGTGCCGAGCCCCCCGACGACGCTGTGGTCTTCGAAGGTCACGATGCGGCGCGTATCGGCCACGGCGCGGAGGATGGCCGCCTCGTCGATGGGTTTGATGGTGTGCATATTGAGTACGCGCACGCTCACCCCCTGTTCTTCGCGGAGGATCTTCGCGGCCTGGACCGCGTGGTAGACGACGGGTCCGCAGCAGATGACGGTGATGTCGGTGCCCGGGCACATTTCGACGGCGTTGCCGATCTCGAAGGGATAGTCCTCGCTGTCGTAGACGCGGGGCTCGAAGCCGCGCCCGATGCGGATGTAGACCGGGCCGGGGACCTCCATGCAGGCGCGGACGGCCTTCGCGGCTTCGATGCCGTCGGCGGGCACGATGACCGTGAGGTTCGCGAACGCGCGCACGATGGACAGGTCTTCCGTGGAATGGTGGGTGGCGCCGGCGGAACCGAACGAGGTGCCGCCGTGCGTGGCGATCACCTTGACGTTGAGGTTCTGGTAGCAGACGTCGGTGCGAAGGAATTCGCAAGCGCGCATCGAGGCAAACGACGAAAACGTCGAGACAAAGGGGACGAGTCCGGCTTTCGCCATGCCCGCGGCCACGCCGAACAGGTTCTGTTCGGCGATGCCGAAATTGAAGAAGCGTTCCGGGAACCGCTCGCCGAAGGTGCCGATCTTGGTGGATTTGGCGAGATCGGCGCTGAGGCCGACGATTTCGGGGTGCCGTTCGCCCAGTTCGGTGAGCACGAGTCCGTAGATTTCGCGCTGGGTGAGTTTGTCCGCGTCGTACACGGTCCAGGTCAGTCCGCCTTCGGTGGTGCTCATGCCATGCGCTCCAACGATGCCCTGGCTTTCGCCAGGAGTTCGCCGCCCAGCCCGCCGTAATGCCAGGCCGGATCGTTTTCCATAAAGTCGACGCCTTTGCCTTTGACCGTATCGGCGATAATCATGACGGGGCCGTCGCCGTTGGCGCGGGCGAATTCGATGGCGCCGGCCAGTTCATCGAAATCGTGGCCGTTGACGCTGCGCACCTGCCAGCCGAACGCGGTCCACTTGGCGGCGAGGGGTTCGAGGCTCATGACGTCTTCGGTGAGTCCGTCGATCATCATGTGATTTCGGTCGCAAAAGGCGGTGAGATTGGCCAGTTTATAGTGGTGCGCGGCCATGGCGGCTTCCCAGATGGAACCTTCATTGCTTTCGCCGTCGCCGACGATGCAATAGGTTCGCCAGGGTTTCTTGAGCACGCGGGCGGCGAGGGCGAGTCCCACGGCCTGCGACAGCCCGTGGCCCATGGACCCCGTCGAGACGTCGACGCCCGCGGCCTTGCTCGAATCGAGGTGCATGCCGAGTTTCGAGCCGGTCGCGTTGAATTCGCGGAGGTCCTCTTTGGGAAAGTATCCGCGGTGGGCAAGGGTCACGGCGTGCCCCACGCCGCCGTGGCCCTTGCTGAGCACGAAGCGGTCGCGGTCGGGCCAATCGGGCCGGGCCGGATCGATGTTGAGGTAGTTGAAGTAGAGAATGGTCAGGATATCGGCCATGCTCAGCGCGCCGCCGATATGGGCGCCGCCCGACCAGGCCGTAACCTCGACAATCTGTTGGCGGATCTCGAGGGCGATTTGCTTGAGCCGGGTCCGCTCTTCAGGACGTAGTGGCATGGATTTCCTCCCGAATGGAACTGCGCGCGGGTTGTCTGGCGCCTCGCATTATCTCCCCGTTCCTTTCATGCGGTGGCCTTCAGCGCCCGAAACGCGTCATCGGCGATGTCCCACGTGCGCTGGAGATCGGCGTCGGAATGGGCGGTGGAGACGAACCAGTTGTGATGCGGCGTGAAATACGCGCCGCGCCGGGTGCACTCGGCGCACCAGCGCTGATGGAGCATCTGCGATTCGTCGTCGGTGATGCGGTAATAGGCCATGCAGGGTTCGCCGGTGACCCGGAGCGTAAAACCGTGACTCTTCGCGATGCGGACCAGCCCGTCGTTGAGTTTCCGGCCGCAGGCGTCGAGCAGGCTCGGCGCGTCGAGCCGTTCGAGTTCCTGGAGCGTTGCGATGGCCGCGGCCATGGGCGCGGCGGAAAACCAGTAGCTGCCGGTGTGAAACACGTTTGCGGTGACGGTGCGCAAGGCGTCCGTGCCGACCAGGGCGGCGATGGGGTAGCCGTTGGCGAGGGCTTTGCAGAAGCAGACGAGGTCGGGGGTGAAACCGTAGCGCTCGTTGCTGCCGCCGCGGTGGAGGCGGAATCCGCAGCGCACGTCGTCGAGTATGAACACGATGCCATGTTTGCGGAGCAGGGTTTCGACGCTTCGCCAATACCCCTCGGCGGGGAGGGCGTTGTCCTGAAACGTGGGATGATGGTAGGGGGTGGCGATGAATCCGGCGATGCCGCCTTCGTGTTCGGCCACGACGCGTTCGAGGGCGGCGACGTCGTTCCAGGGGATGCGGATGCAGTGGCGGTGGTCGTCTTCGGCAATGCCGTGATGCCCGGGGGCCTGCATCCAGGGATGCGTGCCGTGGTAGCCGCCCTGGATGGCGACGAGCGTGCGGCGGCCTGTGGCGGCGCGCGCGATGGTGACCGCGTAGGAGGTCACGTCGGCGCCGTTCTTGGCGAAAAAAGCCCAATCGGCGGCGGCGACGCGGTCCACAAGCAGTTCGGCCAGCTCGACCATCTTCGGCGACGCGATGCTGGCGGCATCCGCGAGCGCGAGCTGTTTTCGGAACGCGTCGTCGACCACGCGGTTGGCATAGCCGAGGATCATGGGGCCATAGGCGCACATGTAGTCGATAAACTCGTTGCCGTCGACGTCCTGAAACCGGGCGCCTTCGGCGCGGGCGGCGAAGAACGGAAACGCGGCGGTCTGGCCCAGTGGCGCGGGGCTGAAATGGCCGTAGATGCCGCCGGGGATGACTTCGCACGCGCGGTCGAAAAGCCTGCGGGATTGCGGGTATTCGAACGTTTGCATGCGTTCCGTCCTTTCTCCGGGCAGGCTCATGCCAGGTAACCGGCGGCGCGTTCCATGATCAGGCTCGTATTGTCGATGAGGGGGATCGTGCCGTCCAGGCGCAGCAACCCTTTTCCCGTGGCCGTAAACGCGTCGAGTTTGCCGCTGAGGACGCGGTAGGCGGCCGGCCAGTCGGCGAACCACATCCGGGCGGCCGGCCGGTCCAGCGCGCCTTTCCGGGATTCGACGCCGTTGCTGCCGTAGACGAGGTGGGCCACCGGCCCTTCCGAATCCACCACGAACTGCAGGGAGCCGGCGGGGGTCGCGGCGGCGAGTTGCGCCGCGACGGGGTCGAGTTCGACCAGATGCCGGACCGCAAATACGCCCGTGAGCAGTGTCAGAAGGGTGTGGGCGCGCAGATAGGCGGGCTCGGCCAGCCTTTCCGGCTCGGGCCGGAGGAAATACTGCAACCGCCGGGTCAATTCCGCGAACTCGTGTTTCAGGAATCCGAGTTTCGAGAGGCCTTTAAGCGGCAGCGGACTCGAGGCGCCGGCGAACATCGCGTTCAGATGGGCCGGCGACAGGAAGAACAGTTTCACGTCGGGGTGGGGCGGGCACGCGGCGTAATGACGGCAGCGCCCGTCGCTGAACTCGAGGGTCGCGGCCGGGCCGCCGTGCACGGAGAAACACACGGCCATGCGCCAGGCCCGGATCATCTCCGCGGCGCGCGCGTCGAGAGCGGGAAGGTCCTCCAGGTTGCGAAGGACGGCATGCAGGTTCAGACGCGCTTTCAGCAGATCGTTGTTCATCGGTTTCATCTCGCGCAGACCGCCCTCAGTGCTTCCCTGAAGCTACGCGACCCCCGTCCGTGTGCCGTACGCGATGCTACCACAGGTTCAGGGTGGGTGCAATTCGTCGCGGCGGGGGGGTTGACTCCAGCGGGCCGCGGGGGTAGAATGAATGCACATTCAGTTTAGAATGGTAATTCAACAGAGCGGAGAAGGGTGGTGGCTATGACCGGCAACCGATCGATTCTGGGAACCCGGAAGCGGCGCCAGCCCGTAGACAGCGCCATTCTCGATGCTGCCGAGCTGGTGTTCGGGCGGAAAGGTTATCAACAGACGACGATGGAGATGCTGGCGCGCGAGGCGGGCATCTCGGTGGGGACGCTCTACAATCTGTTTGAGAGCAAGGAAGACCTGTATGGGCGGGTGGCGCAGCGGATCGGCGAGTTCGTGATGCGGCGCCTGGAACCGCTGCTTCGGGCGAGCGATCCCGAGGAGGCGGTGCTGGACCTGATCCGGCTGCGCCTGTGCAACTATTCGAATGACCGGCTGTTTTTTCAGCCGTTCTGTTTTCCGCCGTACCTGGGCGTGCAGCCGGAACCGGAGCGTCTGGGGCCCGAGGTCAACCATCTCCACGAGAAATACATCGACCTGGTCGAACGGATCTTTGCGCGATGTTTCGCGAAACTGGGACAGAAAGGGACCCCGGGGATCAAGATGTCGGTCTGTCTTGAGGGCATGCTGACGGCGTTCACGAGTTACTGGTCGGAACCGCTGCAGTCGGACAACCTGGCCAAGGTGGCCCGGCACATGCGCACGGTGCTTCTGCGGGGGATCATTCCGGCGGATCATCCGGCCGAGGACGCGGCGGCGGAATCGCGGGCGATCTACATCAGCCGCTTTGATCTGGAACGCCTGCGGGAGCTGCTGGAGGTGGTGCGCGCGTTTGGCACCAACGAGAACCAGAAATATGCGGATATGCTCGATGAGGAGCTGAAGCAGGCGCGAATCACCAATCCGCGGCAAGTGCCGCCGGACGTGGTGACCATGAATTCGAAGGTGCGAGTGAAGAACCCCAACACCGGCGCGGACCGGGTCCACACGCTGGTGTTTCCTCGGAACGCCGATCTGGCGCCCGAGAACGTTTCCATCCTGAATTCATTCGGGATGGCGCTTCTGGGCCGCCGCTTGGGCGACGTGTTTACCGTAGGCCCGGGGCCGGATGCCCCGATGTACGAGATTGCCCAGATTCTGTATCAACCGGAGGCCTCCGGGGATTATCACCTGTAGGCCGCGCACGGACGGGTGACGGGCGCCGAAACCATCCTGACCATCCCACACGATTCCCTGATGGAGCCCCTGCGGGGCAGATGGGTTCGGCGGCGCCGGCGAGTCTGAGGGGCCAGATGCAGCGGTGTGATGCCGGCCGGCGGCCGGGACCTCGCAGCGAAAGGAGCGTTAGTGATGAGCAAGAAACAGTCGGTCATCAGCAAATTCGACCAGGATCGTCTGCAGGAAGTGATTGACACGATGAAAGCGCAGAGCGGCAAGCGCGAATGGTCCCGCGGGGACGAGCTGCAGCGCAAACTCAATGAATCCATGGCGGTGGAACCGGCCGAGATTCCACCCGATGTGATCACCATGAACTCCATCGCGCGCGTTCGCGACAAGGAGTCCAAACAGGAAGGCGTGTATAATCTGGTGTTTCCCTCCGACAGCAAGCCGCTGGAAGGACGGGTCTCGGTGTTGTCGTCGCTCGGTCTGGCGCTGTTCGGGTCGCACATTGGCGATGTGGTCGAATGGGAGACCCCGAAAGGGTTGCGGCATCTCGAGGTCATCGGGTTGATCTACCAGCCGGAGTCCGCGCAACACTGGACGCTCTAACCGGGTCGCGCCCGGCCCCCGGGAACGCGGTATCCGCCGGGGGCGGGCGGTTCCGTTTGGGACGCCACGCCAGGAGCAGGTGAAATGGACGCCGGGATATGGCTGACAGGCATTCTCGTCTTCATTGCACGCATCGTCGACGTTGCGATGGGGACGCTTCGGACCATGATGGCCGTGCAGGGCCGGATGGTGATCGCGTTTTTCCTGGGTTTTGTGGAGGTGATCATCTGGGTCCTGGTGGTCAGCACGGTGGTGAGCCAGCTTCGGCAATCGCCGGCGCTGATCGTGTTTTATGCGCTGGGGTTCGCGTGCGGCAACGTCGTGGGGATCCTGGTGGAAGGGAAACTCGCGCTGGGGAACATCGCGCTCAATGTCATCTCCACCAGGGGGGGCAGCGCGCTGGCGCGTGCGCTGCGGGCCGCGGGCCAGCCGGTGACCGTTTTCGCGGGCATGGGCATGTCCGGTCCGGTCGAACAACTGTTCATGGTGTGCCGACGGCGGGACATCCAACGGCTGCTTTCCATCGTCAAGCGCGTCGATGCCGACGCCCTGGTGATCACGGACATGGTCCGCGGCATCAACAAGAGCCCGCACCGGCTCCGCGGGGCGGGCGTCTCGCCCACTCCCACGGAAGGCGCCCCGGCGCCGGGCAAGGACACGGCGGCGCCCCTGCCGCCCCAGGACGGGGACTGCGAGCACGAACAGAGCGCTTGATAGCGCGGCGCGGCGGTTCTACAATCATGGATTCGGAAGCCTGTTCGATACCGTGATGAGGCGCGCAACCGCCCCGTTTCCGCATGGATCGGTGTACGATTCGCCGGAAGGGGGCTGACGATCCGGGAGAACCGAAACATGATGAAGCACATGGGGATTGTCGCATTGATTCTGTGTCTGGGCTGGGCGGGCTATGCCCAGGAAGCCGCGCCGGCGGCGGAAGCGAAGCCGGCCCACCCCGACGTGAGCGCCTGGAAGGACCTGTTCAAGCCCGACCTGTCCAACGCGGACAAGCCGGACGGCGTCTGGACCTTCGAAAACGGCGAATTGACCGCGACCGAGGACAAGGCGATCTGGTCGAAGAAGGACTACGCGAATTTCGTCCTCGATCTGGAGTTCAAAACGGCCGAAGGCACCAACAGCGGGGTCATTGTGTACTGCAGCGACCCGGAAAACTGGATTCCCAACGCGGTGGAGATCCAGATCGCCGATGATTTCGCCGAGAAATGGGCCAATTCGCCCAAGACATGGCAGTGCGGCGCGGTCTTCGGCCACCTGGCGCCCACGAAGAGCGCGGTCAAAAAGCCCGGCGAGTGGAACCGCATGACGCTCACCTGTGCGGGCCAGCAGATCGACGTGCTGCTGAACGGTGAGCACGTCACGTCGATGGACATGAGCCAGTGGACGTCGGCGAAGACCAATCCGGACGGTTCGGAGATCCCGTCGTGGCTGAGCCGTCCCAAGGCGGAGCTGCCGGCGAAGGGCCGGATCGGTTTCCAGGGCAAACATGCCGGCGCGCCCATCTGGTTCCGCAACATCAAGGTGAAGGCGATCAAGTAGGCAGCACGGCTGACCACGTCAGCGACGAGGCCTGCACGGCTCCCCCGCCGTACAGGCCTTGTGCATTTCAGAGCCCCGCTTCTTCTGCGCGCTGTTGGACGAAGCCGGTATCATAGGGCGCCTCGTGGAACACCGCGGTCCACGGTTCGGATTCGGTGTCGACGATCGCGAATCGCGCACCGGCCGCCCCTCCGGCGGCGCCGGGACAGACGAAGAGGGTGTCTTCGACGCGTCGCGCAAACGGCGTATCGGACCCTCCGCACAGGATGAGCCGGGCGTTGGCCACCTCGCGCTGGCGTTCGAAGACTTCGGAGACGGTTTCGGCGGTCAGGCGTTCCTTCGTGCCGGTGGGGGCGCCGTGGCACAGGAGGATATCGATCTCCTCGATGGTGAACCGGCGTTCCCGGGGAAGCGTGCCGAGCCATTCGAGATTGACGCTGGCCGTGTGGGCATGGGTCCATTCCAAGCCGCGGCGCACATCCTCGGGGATCTTGCGCATCATCCGTTCGCTGCTGCGCAGGAAGCGCGCGGCCGCGCGGTCCTCGATCCCCTGCACCGTGGGGAGGTTGCGTTCGCGGAGCAGCCCGATGACCTCGTTTGGCCAGGGATACCGGCCGACGCAGTTGCCGGCATTGAATACCGTCTCGATGCCCCGCTCGTCCACCGCCCCGAGAATGGCTTGCAGCGCGGGAAAGTTACCCCGCACCGCGCAGAAAATGGCCAGATACATGGCGTAAACTCACGCTCCCCGTTTGTTGCGCAACACCACCGCGCCGGCTGCACACCGGCGCAGCGGGTACTATAGCGGCGTGGCGGCGCGTCCCGCAAGGCGTCGTAACAGCAAACAGGGCATAGTGTTACGAAATCATCACAATTACGTCAAAGCGGTACGGATCGCGATTCGCCCTTACTGGCAAGGGTTTTGGGGCTCAAAAATCTCAATGGCCTTGAAAAATAAGGCTTGACAAAACGTTATTTAATTTGTAATCAAACGTGCGGGCCAACGAGACGAGGGGGCCCTTGGGGAGTTAAATTGCCGTGAGGAGCAGGCGCCTGTTGCGCTTCGCGATTCCGCGGCGGTGTTTTCGGGAAGCCTGAGGGGCTTTCACAATGCCAGGAGGAGAATCCAATGTCAGGTAAGAAGCCCATGACGAAAGCGCAGATCGTAGGCGCGCTGGCCGACAAGACCGGCCTGACCAAGAAGGACGTCGCGGCCGTCCTCGAAGAGATGAAAGAGATTGCGTACAAAGAGGCCAAAACCGGTTTCACGATTCCGGGGCTCGGCAAACTCGTCGTCGTGAATCGCAAGGCCCGCACGGGGCGCAATCCGGCCACCGGCGAATCCATCAAGATCCCCGCGAAGAAGGTCTTGAAGTTCCGCATCGCCAAGGCCGCGAAGGACGCGATCGCCCCGAAGAAGTAAGGGGAGAGACGCCCGCATTTACCAGGACCGGCCCGGAGACGCTCCGGGCCGGTCTTTGTGTGCCTGCCCGCCGGCCGGGGATTTGACAGGGTTCGCGCTGGTTGCTAAGATCTCCAAAACCGACCCGGAGGGGCGTATTCCAGTGAGAACCGCGACGCGCGCAAAGCACCTTCTCAGCGCATGAGAAGGCCTTTTTTTTGCCTGCGCGGCTCGAGGCTTCCGGGCGAAACGCGGATTCAGGATTGCTCATGAACGAAGCGGACAACTCTCCGGAAATGACGGTGGTGATGGACCATGAGGCCATCGACGCGGCGCTGCGGCGCATCGCGCAGGAGATCGTCGCGGACAGCGAGGCGTTGTCGGACGTGGCGCTCCTCGGCATCCTCAGCCGCGGCCGGCCGCTGGCGGAGCGGCTGGCCGCCTGCATCGAGGGCCTGACCGGCACGCGCCCGCGGGTCGGTTCGCTGGCCACCACCCTGTACCGCGACGATCTGCGCAGCGGCCGCGTGCCCGCGACGGTGGGCAACGAAACGCACTTTGATTTCGACGTGGACGGCATGACGGTCATTCTGGTGGATGACGTGATTGCGGCGGGGCGCACGATCCGGGCGGCGCTTGACGAGGTGATGGACTACGGCCGGCCCCAGCGGATCCAGCTGGCGTGCCTGGTCGACCGCGGCCTGCGCGAACTGCCGATCCAGCCCGATTACCTGGGATGGTCTCTGGCCACGGCCCCGAATGACCATGTGGCGGTGCGCATCCGCGAAATCGACGGGGAAGACGCGGTTCTTCTCGAGCGTGGGGTGAGCAGCGCAGCGGACGAGGAGACGAAGTGAGATGGCCACGGTGAGCGAGGGTGAGCAGCGCGTCTGGACGCGCAAGGACCTGATCGGTCTCGAGGACCTGTCGCGCGACGAACTCGACATGATTCTCGACACGGCCCCGCAGTTTCTCGCCGTGTCGGAACGCGAGAGCGGCATCAAGAAGGTGCCGGTGCTTCAGGGCCGTCTTGTGGTGAACTGGTTTTACGAGCCGAGCACGCGCACCCGCACGTCGTTCGAGCTGGCGGCCAAACGCCTCAGCGCCGACACCCTGACCATGAACGTGGCCGCGTCGAGCGCCAAGAAAGGCGAGACGCTTCACGACACGCTGTACAACATCGAGGCCATGCACACGGATATCGTGGTGATTCGCCACAGCGCCGCGGGGGCCTCGCGCATCCTTGCCGAGCGCCATCCGAGCCATATCATCAATGCGGGCGACGGCGCGCACGAGCATCCCACGCAGGCCCTGCTCGACGCCTTTACGATCCGCCAGCACGTCCGCCGTACGCGCGGAGACGGCCGGGCCGGCCTGGACGGGCTCCGGGTGGCAGTCATCGGCGACATCGCCCACAGCCGCGTGGCGCGCAGCAACGTGTGGGGCCTGACAAAGCTCGGCGCGAGCGTGGTTCTCTGCGGGCCGCGCACCCTTCTTCCCGATGCCTTCACGAGACTGGGCGTGGACGTCACGTCGGACCTGCGCGAAGCCATCGACGGCGCGGACGTGATCTACGTGCTGCGCATTCAGATGGAGCGCCAGAGCAAATGCCTGTTTCCCAGCATCCGGGAATACATCCGGTTGTTCCGCATCGACAACGAATCGCTGAAGGCCGCGAAACCGGACGCCCTGATCATGCATCCCGGGCCGATCAACCGCGACGTGGAACTGTCGTCGGAAGTGGCCGACGGTCCGCGTAACGTGATTCTGGAACAAGTGACAAACGGGGTGGCGGTCCGCATGGCGGTCATGCATCTCCTGGTCAATAAGCCCAGAGTGACCGCATAGGGAGCCGAACAATGAGTGTTGTCATCAAGAATGGACACGTGATTGACCCGGCCTCGAACACGTCGGCGCCCCTGGATGTGCTGATCATCGGCGACCGCATCGCCCGCATCGGGACGGACCTGCGCGGGAGCGAGGTGCTCGACGCCACGGGCTGCATCGTGTGCCCGGGCCTGGTGGACATCCACGTGCATTTCCGGGAGCCGGGCTTCGAGTCGAAGGAAACCATCGCCACGGGCAGCCGGGCCGCGGCGCGCGGCGGGTTCACGTCCGTGGTGACGATGCCGAATACGGAGCCGCCGATCGACAACGGGGGGATGGTGGAGTTCGTGAACCGGCGCGCGCGCGAGACGGCCTGCATCAAGATCTGGCCCGCGGCCGCGGCGACCAAGGGGCGGGCCGGCGCCGAGATGACCGAGATGGCCGAATTGAAGGCCGTGGGCGCGGTGGCGGTCACGGATGACGGCAGCGACATCGCGTCGAGCTGGGTGCTGCGGCGCTGCCTGGAATACGCGGACATGTGCGGCCTCACGTATCTCGGACACTGCGAGGATGCGTCGCTGGTACAGGGCGGGGCGATGAACGCCGGGCTCAATTCCACGAAGCTGGGCCTGTCGGGCATGCCCAAGGCGATGGAAGAGATCGCCGTGGCCCGCCTGGTGCGTCTGGCCAAACTGACCGGTGCGAAGGTCCACGTGTGCCATGTCAGCAGCGCGGGCAGCGTCGAGATCGTGCGCTGGGCCAAGGCGCGGGGCGTCCGGGTGACCTGCGAGACCGCTCCGCATTACTTCACCCTGACCGACGACGCCGTAACGACCTTCGACACCAACGCGAAGATGAACCCGCCGCTCCGGGAGGCCGAGGATGTCGCGGCCATCAAGGAGGGGCTGCAGGACGGTTCGATCGACTGCATCGCGACGGACCACGCGCCGCACACCCCGACCGAGAAGGACGTCGAGTTTGATTATGCGCCCTTCGGCATCGTGGGGCTCGAAACCTCGCTGGGCCTGGTTGTGACGGAGCTGGTCGAGCCCGGCATCCTGACAATGGAACAGGCGATCCGGCTGATGACGTGGGCGCCCGCGCAGATCCTGGACCTCCCGGCGGGCAAACTCGAGCAGGACGGCCCCGCGGACGTCACGGTGTTCGATCCGCACGCGGAATGGACGGTGGCGCCGGAAACGTTTCTATCAAGAAGCCGCAACACGCCCTTCGCGGGCCGGGTGCTGCGCGGGCAGGTCAAGGCGGCATTGTGCGACGGGCGCTTCGCCTATCGAGAAGCGTAAACGCCTGAAACGGCACGGAACTCCATGAACAGAACAACGAAAGCCATCCTTGCAACTGAAAACGGGCTGGTGCTCGAGGGCGCCGCGGTGGGCGCCGAGGGCGAGACCACCGGCGAACTGGTGTTCAATACGAGCATGACGGGGTATCAGGAGATCCTGACGGACCCGTCGTACGCGGGCCAGGTCGTCACCATGACGTATCCGCTCATCGGGAATTACGGAGTCAATACGGAGGACGTGGAATCGCGCCGTCCCTTTGTCGAGGGCTTTGTGATGCGCGAGTGCTGCATGCGGCCGAGCAACTTCCGCGCGCGCCAGAGCCTTCCCGAGTATCTCAAAGAGCACAACATTGTCGCGATCGACGGCGTTGACACGCGCAGGATCACCAAGATGCTCCGTACGGAAGGGGCGAAGAAATGCGTCATCAGCACGATCGATTTCGAGCATGACCGCCTCATCCGGAAGGCCCAGGACGCGCCGGACATGGCGGGGAGCGATTACGTCAAGGCGGTGTCGGTCAAGGCGCCGTACGTATGGAATCCGGAGAAACAGGACGCCGAGTTCAACGTGGTCGCGTTCGATTACGGGATCAAATACAACATTCTCCGGCTGCTCGATGCGGCCGGGTGCCGGGTGACGGTGCTGCCCGCGACGGCGTCGGCTGACGACGCGCTGGGCTGCGCTCCGGACGGCATCTTTCTGTCGAACGGCCCCGGGGATCCGGCGGCGCTGCCGTACATTTATCCGACCGTGCAGGGGTTGTTCGGCAAGAAGCCGATCTTTGGCATCTGCCTGGGCCACCAAATCCTCGGGCACGCGTTTGGCGGCACGACGTACAAGCTGAAGTTCGGCCACCGGGGCGGCAATCAGCCCGTCATCAATCACGACACGGGGGCGGTCGAGATCAGCGCGCAAAACCACGGGTTTGCCGTGGATCCCGATTCGCTTGATCGCACGAAGGTGCGCATCACCCACACCAACCTCAACGACAAGTCCGTCGAAGGCATGGAACACCTTGACATGCCGGTGTTCAGCGTGCAGTACCATCCCGAGGCGTCGCCGGGCCCGCATGACAGCCGCTACCTCTTCGACAAGTTCATCGCCGCGATGCGCGCGTGGAAAACGAAGTAGCCGCGCCGCCGGGAAGGGGAACCGCATGAAGACGTACCATGTTGGCATTCTGGGGTTCGGGTTTATCGGGAAGGTGCATGCCTACGGGCACCTCAATATCCCGTTGTTTTACGATCCGCCGCCCTGCGCGACGCGCATTACCCACATCTGCACGAGCCGCAGCGAAACGGCCGAGCGGGGCCGCGCGCAGGTGGGCGCCGACGTGGCCACCACCGACTACCGCGAGATCACCGAGAACCCCGGCGTGGACATCGTGCACATCTGCACCCCGAACCATCTCCACCGGGGCCCGCTTCTCTCGGCGATGGCCCACAACAAGCACATCTATTGCGACAAACCGATTGTGGCCGAACTGAGCGAGACCGCGCCGATCGAAGCCGCCCTCGCGCAGTATACCGGCATCGCCCAGATGACGTTCCAGAACCGCTTTTTTCCGGCGACCCTGCGGGCGCGGCAACTCGTCGAGGAGGGGTTTCTCGGCAGGCTGCTGCAGTTCCGCGCGTGTTACCTGCATGCGGGCAGCGCCGATCCCGCCGCGCCGCTCAAGTGGAAGTTGTCGGCCGAGGCGGGCGGCGGCGTGATCGCGGATCTGGCGTCGCACGTGCTCGACCTGCTCCACCCGCTGGTGGGCGGGTACGCGTCGGTGATGGCGGCCACGCAGATCGCCTATCCGGACCGTCCGTCGGCGGACGACCCGAAGACGCGCGTCAAGGTCGAAGCGGAAGACAACGTAGTGATCCTCGCGCGCACCCGGTCCGGCGCGCTCGGCACCATCGAGGCCACCAAGATCGCCACGGGCGCCGAAGACGAATTGCGCTTCGAACTCCACGGTTCGACCGGCGCGATACGCTTCAACCTCATGGATCCCCACCATCTCGAGATCTACGATGCGACCGCGCCGGGCGCCCCCCAGGGCGGCCGCCGCGGCTGGACGCGCATCGATACCGGCCAGCGGTACCCCGCGCCCGGCGGGAAGTTCCCGAGTCCGAAGGCCAGCATCGGGTGGATGCGCTCGCACATGGCCTGCCTCGCCAATTTTCTCTGTTGCGTCGCCGAGAACCGGTCCGCCGACCCCGGGCTCGAGCAGGGCATCTACATCCAAAAACTCATTGATGCCGTCAGACGTTCCGCGCGCGCGTCGGCCTGGGTGGATGTGGACTGATTCCCGGTCTGCCGGGGCGGCCTGGCCTACGTCAGAAAGATGTAGCGCAGAACGAGCAGGGCCGCGACCACATACAGGACGGGGTGGACGTCCTTGAACCGGCCGGTTCCGGTCTTGATCGCGACGAAGGAAATGCAGCCGATGGCGATGCCCTCGTGAATGGCATACGAAAAGACCATCATCGCCACGGTCAGGAATGCCGGCAGACTCTCGGTAACGTCTTCCCACGCGATTCTGCGCAACGGGGCCATCATCAGGAAGCCGACGACGATGAGCGCCGGGGCCACCGCCGGGTACATGGCCACGTGCGGCGTCGTGGGGTCCACGCCATAGAACGCGGGGCCGATGTCCTGTCCCGCAATCTGCACAACCGGCGCAAGGAGAATGGCGCAGACGAAACAGAGGCCCGTCACCACGGCCGCGAGGCCGGTGCGCGCGCCTGCCGCGACGCCCGTGGCGCTTTCGACGAAGGAGGTGACGGTGCTGGTGCCGAAGAGCGCCCCAATGCACGTGCCCGCGGCGTCGCTGAAGAAGGCGCGCCCCGCGCGGGGCAGGACGCCGTCGTCGCCGATGTAGCCCGCCTGTTTTCCGACGCCGACCAGCGTGCCGATGGTGTCGAACAGGTCCATGAAGAACAGGAGCGCGATGGCGGTGAGGGCGAGGTCCCACCGGGTGAACAGTTCGGCGAAGTTGAGGTTGAAGAAGGTCTCGGTGGACCACGCAATGGCCGTTTCGGGCCGGGACAGCACGCCGGTAAGGAGGCCGATGGCGGTGGTCGCCAGAATGCCGATGAGAATGCCGATGCGCACGCCGAGGGCCATCAGCGCGGCGGTGAGCAACACGCCAAACACGGTCATGAGCGGCACGGGCGACGCAAAACCGCCCAGGGCGACCATCGTGACGGGGCTGGGCTTGACGATGCCGCCCCATTGCAGGCCGATGAACGCGATCAGCAGGCCGATGCCGGGTCCGATCGAGTTCTTGAGGCAGTCGGGCAGAACCCGCATCAGCCGGTCGCGCGCGCTGAACAGCGACAACAGCAGAAACAGCACGCCCGAAATGAATACGATGGCCAGGCCGGCCTGCCACGAGAACCCCATCGTCAGCACCACCGTGAACGCGAAAAAGAAGTTCTCGCCCATGCCGGGGGCCAGCGCAAACGGATACCGCGCGACCAGGCCCATGAGCAGGCACGCGGCCGCCGAAGACAGGCACGTCGCCAGCAGCACCGAACCGCCCGGCATGCCGGCAACCTGGAGCACCGCCGGCTGCACGAACACGATGTAACTCATCGTGGCGAAGGTGGTCAGCCCGCCGAGTACCTCGCGCTGGACGGTTGACCCCGATGCGCGAATGCCGAAAAAGCGGTCAAGAGCGTTCATGAAGTTCCCCCTGCCGGCACGGCGTCGACACGGCGTCCGGCGCGGTGGCACGCCATCACGTGTCCGGCCGCGGATGGCCCTCGTGCCTCCCGATTGTACCCCCCTTCGAGGATCGGCTCAACCGCGCGAGACGCCCCGTGGCGGGGCGTTTCCGGCGGGTCAGGCGCTTCTGCCGCGCGCCATCCCCCTCACGCGCGGTACCGTTCCCTGAGCCGGTCGTAGATGCCGCCGAAGGCTCCGTTGCTGAGGATGAGAACCACGCTGTCCGGGGCGACGGACGTTTCGAGGCCGCGGACCAGCTCGTCGACGTCGTCGGTGAACGCCGCGCGGACGCCGTGCTGTTCCAGGGCGCGGACGATGGCGGTCCGGTCGAGCCGTTCGGACTCGGGGATCGAAGCGGCGCGGTGAATGGGGCCCAGCCAGACCGCGTCGGCCTCGCGAAACGCCGCATTCATCTCGGCCTGAAACCGGTTGGTGACGACGGTGTTGGAGCGCGGCTCGAACAGCACGTGCAGCGTGCGTTGGGGCCAGCGCTGCCGTGCCGCGGCGATGGTTTCACGGATTGCCGTGGGATGGTGGGCGAAATCGTCGACAAACGTGATCCCCCGCGATTCGAGAAACACTTCCATGCGCCGTTTGACCCCGCGGAATCCCGCCATGGCGCGGGCAACGGCGGCGGCGTTCATGCCCAGGGCCGCGCACACGGCGGCGGCGGCCAGGGCATTGCGCAGGTTGTGGCGGCCCGCCATGGGCACCGCGACGTCGCCCCAGACCGCCCCCCCGCGGTGGATCCGCAACCCCAGGCAGCCGTCGGGAAGGTCCGGGAGCGAGGCGAGCTCGCCGCGCCAATCGGCCGACGCATCGAACCCGTACGATTCGACGGGGCAGTAGGCGTGTTCCCGGAGGGCCAGGGCGTTGGGGTCGTCCGCGCACACGATCAGCCGGCCCTCGCGCGGGATCTGCCGCAGCATCAGCCGGAACGCGCGAATGATCGCCTCCAGATCGGGGTAGATGTCGGCGTGATCGAATTCGAGCGACGTGACCACCGCGATCTCGGGCAGGTAATGGAAGAATTTGGCGCGTTTGTCGAAGAACGCGGTGTCGTATTCGTCGCCCTCGATGACAAACGGGGCCCCTTCCTCGCCCAGCCGCGCCGAATGGGGAAAATTGACCGGCTGGCCGCCGATGAGGAAGCCCGGCTGCATGCCGGACGCGTCGAGCAGACAGGCGGTCAGGGCGGTCGTGGTGGTTTTGCCGTGGGTGCCCGCGATGACGACGGGGCGCCGGGCGCGCAGCACCGCGTCTTTCAACCATTCGGGCAGGCTGAGATAGCGGAGTTTGCGCGAGAGGGCCGCTTCGACTTCGGGGTTGCCCCGGCTCAGCGCGTTGCCCAGGATGACGCAGTCCGGGTTCCAGTCCAGATTCGCGGCGTCGTACCCGGTGGCTACGGGCACGCCGAGCGCCTCGACCATGTGCGACGTGGGCGGGTAGAGGGGATTGTCGCTGCCGCGGACGTCCCACCCCGCCTCGATGGCCAGGCGCGCGCCCGCGACCATGGCCGTGCCGCCGATTCCCGAAAAATGGAGCGAGGGCCGGGACAACCCGCCCGTATTGTGACCCACCATAGCTGGCCTCTGCTTTCCTGGCTGCGTGTACACTGGCCGGTATTCAACCACATCGGCGGCGCCGAGGCAATTACACGCGGCGGTATGGCCTGGATTTCCGGAATATGGGGGTATTGCAGGAACGGCTTCGGCTAAAGTCCGGCCGCGAATCTGTCGATAATGGGAGGTGAAAGGGTGAACATGGATGTTCACCGCGGATTGCCAGGGAGAACACGGCAATGGTTGGCGTGAATGGCATAGTCGCTGTGCCCGAGCCTTCCAATGTACGCAAGGCAGAGGCTGCGGCCCCTCCGAGGGATGTCGTGGCGGCCAGTCCGGCCGCCGATGATGTCGACATCAGCCCGGAAGCCCGGGCCGCTGCCCAGGCGGTGCAGGCGGCACGCCTGCAATCGCCCGGCGAAGACGTCCGTGCCGAGCGGGTCGCGGAAGCGAAACGCAACCTCGAACTGGGCGCGCATCGCGTCCAGGAGGTCGTCAAACTCGTGGCCGCTCGCATGACGAAGCAACTCGTACTGTAGGAACCGTACGCTGAACGACGGCCAGGCATGAAATAACCGTCCCGCGACGCGCCGCTGTCCGCAGGGGGGCAGGCGCGCCGGGGGTCGTGCCGTGTCTGCCGCGAAGATCCGCGCGTTCGAACAAGGACGCGCAGCCGCGCCGCAGACGGCGCCTGGAACCTGTCCCCGTTCTTGTCCGGGGTTTTGAAACGCTGTGCTCTCGAAGGCCTCTGCGGCCGTTATCTGGCTTCGGACGAACGCCGCTGGCGGGGGAAATGAGAAACGCCTGGCGCGGGGCCAGGCGTTTTGCAGACGATGCATCGCGGGGTAGCGCTCAGTACCTTACCCCCATGAGATGGCAGAGGATGTACCGGTCGAGTTCCTCGTAATCGCGCTCCTTGATGAGCTGCGCTTCCAGTTTGCGGTCAAGCGTGGCGACCTTGTCCAGCAGCTTCTTGAACGTGTTGAGGCTGTTGGAGAGGTGCTTCATCGAAACGTTCTGCTTCTGCGTGCGCATGGTTTTGACATCGAGCCCAACCCATTCCCCGTTGCGGCCGTAACCATATTCCTCGAGCACGCGGACCTGGTTGAAGGCCCGGCGGAGGTTGTAGGACCCGAACGATTTGTCCTGGTCGAACTTGAGTCCGCCCTGATCATTGAGATGCACGCTCCAGAGTTTATCGTGGGCGAGGGCATAGCCCATGTCGTCGGAGGGGTCGAGGCCCGCGAGAATGGAATGGGCGGTTTCGACCAGCACGCCCACGCGCGCCGGGTCGCAGGTCATGTAGCCCAGGCCGATGGCGTGGCCGATGGTCGAGATGATCGCGCTGTCCACGGGCTCGTTGGGTTTCGGCTCGACCAGAATCCGCAGCTTGGGATCGTATTCCAGGAAGAGGTTGAACGCCTCGACGATCTGGAGCACTTGCGTGCGGGCATTCTTGGCCTCGCGGATGTAGGTGCCTTCGCGCGCGAGCCACATCACCATGTTCTGCGCCTCGATCGCGTTCTTGATGTCGATGGCGACCTTCGTGCGGTCGATGGCGTACTTGCGGTCGCGGGGATTGTTGCTCGTATACGCCCCGTCGATGGTCTGCGGCGCGAACCACAGGCGCGGCGCGACGAATTCCGCTTTCAACCCTTCGCTGTCGAGCGCGCGCTTGACCGCCCGCGCCTCTTTCATGATCTGCGCATGCGACTTGTTGTCCAGATTCGGCACGACATCGTCGTCATGAAACTGGATGCCCTGGAACCCCATTGCTTTCGCGGCCTTGAACTTCTTGGCCATGGCGATGGGCTTGCGCACTTCCGGCCCGAACGGGTCCGACCCCTCGTCGATGTTCCACGGGCCATACGAGAAACGGTACTTGCCATTGATCTTCGGCATCAGCGTCTCCTCCGTCCGCACGGCGCCGGGATACCGCGAGACAGTCCGAGGACCACCGGCTTCCCCATGCGTGTTGTACACCTGTAAGAAGGGATCAGCATACGGCGCGCGCCAAACCGTTTGCAAGCGAATGCTGAGCGAATGCTGAGCGGGCCGGTGCGGTCCCACCGCGGCCCGTAACCGGACTTGACACCACCCTCGTTCCTCCGCGTACTCTGGAAGACGGCTCCCGGCGCGGCCCTTCTGAGCGCGATGTATTCGACCAGGGCGTTCGCGACCTCTACCGCACCGCTGAGGACGACGGTGTGTTCCACTACACGTTCTTCAACGGCACAAAGCGAAAACGAGGAGATGCGTCATGAACAAGGGCACATGGATCGCCATCAGGAATTGCGTGTTAGGCCCCATCCTCTATTTCATTGTGCTGTGGATTCTGGCGCGGCTGTTTGACGATGTGCGGCCGCTGGCGGTCGCGTTCAGCGTCATGGGGGTCATGATTGTCGATGCCGCACACGAATCGTTCCGCGCAGGGGAGAAGGCCGGGAGCCGTCCGCATACCATCGGCGCATCGCCCTGAACGGGCAGGACACGAGGACATGTTGACATGGCGCAGGCAGTCAGGACGCTCGGCGTGATTGCCGCGGTCCTTTTTGCAGCGGCGCCGCACATCCAGGCCGTCGCGGTCGACGACGGGCCCCAGACGTTCACCTATCGCGGCATTCGACCCGACGATCCCCTGGGACGGGTGGGTCTCCGCAACCCGGAGCGGGGCTGGCACATCGAGACGGTGGTCGCCCAACCGCCGGGCGGACCGCTCCGGGGTTCCGCGGCGCACCTCCGAACGACGCTGCCGGCGGCGTATTCGGATCTGTGGTGGACCGATCGCGACGGCCGCTACGGCATCATCCTGCTCGGGCCGATCGAGCTCGCCCGGTAACGAAGACTCCGGGCGTGCGGTCAGCAGTTGGTGCGGATCTCGAGCTGGTAGAGCTGGGCAAACGTCTTCGCGTGGCGGCCGAAGTCGCCGCACCACACCACCGGATGCGGGCCGGGGTAGATCGAACAGATGTCGTCGACGTTGTCCATGCGGGCCAGCACGCGCGTGGCACATCCGCCGCTGGGCGGACACTGGGGCGAATCGATGATGTCGCCGCACCAGGCGTCGAGGCGGTTTTCGTCGCGGTGGTACTTGGCGAGGGTGATCCGTTCGCCCGCGGGCCAGTCCACGTCAAGCGCGAGCGTCTTGGGCATCTGGTGGAAGAAGGGCCGCAGGGCGTAGGGCGCGTCCTTCGCGTCCGGTCCGTGCAGTTTTGTCGTGCAGGTGCAGTGTGAGGCGAAATACAGGTTTTCCTCGGTGTCGAATTCCGGATTGTGCTGAAACCCGCCCCGGCCGAAGAGGTTTGCGCCCAGCATCAGGGAAAGCGACGCGTTGAGGTCGTTCTCGCAACCGCAGGGCACCAGCGCGCCGTTGTTGATCGAGAAGCTGAGGCAGGGTTTGCGGTGTTTCAGAAACAGGCACTCGATCGTGATGGCGTCGGCGTCGTACTTGTCCATGAGGGCGAGAACGGCGGCATGCGCGCGGACGGCGTCCAGAAACGCGTTTTTTTCAAGGCCGGTGACGTTGTCTGCCCGCCGGCGCACCGCGGCCGCCAGGCGCGTCATCTCCGGCGTGATCTCCGTGGCGTCGTAGAGGTCGTTGAAATAGCCCGCGGGCACGCCGTGAACGGGCAGATCAAAGAACTCGACGTGGTCGTCGGCCTCTTTTTCGAGGCGTCCCGAGACCCGCAACAGCCGGCTCTGGGCCATGCGGGTCTTGGCGTGCACGGCGCGCAGTCCGCGTTCAAGGGCGTCCCAGTGTTCGATCGAGTGGATGTACTGCAGTCCCTTTTCGGTGCGGAACCGCTCGGGCGGCAGCTGGTGGTTCGCGCCGAGGGGATGATAGAGGATGATCGGCCCGTCATAGGCGTCGAGGATCGGCACGATTTTCGCGCTGAACGAGTTCCAGAAGTTGAACAGCAGGAGCGCCTCGGGTTTGTTCGCGGTAATGTCCGCGATGAACGCCTGGATGCCCGCGTCGGTATAGATGGGGGCGCGGTCCAGTTCGAGGGCGATGCTGAGGCCGCGCGTCATGTCCGCGAGCCGCTGCTCGAAGGTGGCCTGCTGGGCTTCCGGCTCGAACTGGTTGCCCGGCCAGGTGAACCACTGGTGCTTGCTCCACGAATCCTCGCATTTCCCCTCGAGCACCACTTCCCTGGGGGGATAGAAGAAGGCGCCCCGCACCCGCGCGGGATGCTTGGCGCGCGGCGCGGCAAGCAGGGTTGACGTATCGGCCGCGTGTGCCCGTGTCAGCATCCCCGAAGCCATCAGGGCCGCCGACGAGATCATGAAAGTCCGGCGATTCAGTTCGTGTGTCATGGGCTCACCCTCCCCGGATGGTTCACCGCGTTGCGATTCCTGTATGCCATGGTTGATGCCGCGCGCCTACTGTGCCTGCGCGGACGGCTTGTCCCGGTGCCAGATCTTGTTGACGATCTTCCACGCCCCGTCGATTTTCACCAACGAGAGGTAATCGGTGTAATGGGCGCTGGGCCAGTTGAGGTCCGTCTTGACCACGGCGGCCCGGCCGGTTATGTCGATGGACACGATTGTGTTGACGCGGCCCGCGGGATCGGGCGCGTCGCCCCGCGTATACACCACCCATTCCTGAAACGGTTCCCATTCCTGAGCGCCGTCGCTGGTGGTGCCGATGACACTGGCCTTCGGATGGAAGGCCTTCCGCAAAGCCGCTTCGTCATACTGGATGATGCCGTCGAAATAGAGCTGAATCACCGCGCGGATCGCGTCTTCGTCGGCCTCTTCCTCCGATGCCGTTTCGCCGGATGCCGCCAGCAGGATTCCGCCCGTAACCGCCAGCGCGCACACCAGCGCCCAATGCATGAGTTTCATGATTTCGTCCTCCGTAGGCTGTGGTACCGCTTCCGCGTGCCGCGCGGGCGCCCTTCTCATTGTGGCCGATTCGTCCGGCCGGCGCAACCGCCCGGATTCTTGTCGCGGCAGACGCAAATCGGTACCATGTGCTCGCTGCAACGCATGGAAGGAGCTCAATCATGTTCGCTGTGTTACTGGTTCTTGTGTCGGGCGCCACGATTCAGGTGGAGGCGCCCGCGTTCGCGCGCCCGTGGGACAAGGCGCCCGCGCAATTCGATATCACGGAATTTGGCCCCGGCGTCATGGCCCGCGTGCTCGACGCAAGCACCGGTCAGGAACTCCCCGCCAAGGTGCAGCAGCAATTCGATAAGCGCTATGTCTACTGGATCCGCACGGACGACGGGTCGCGCCCGGCCCCCTATACCATCGAAACGGAGGCGGCCCCCGCCGCGATGCCCGTGTTTGTCGGGGCGGGCGACATGCTGGCCTACGGCCGCTACGGCGTCACGGCCGACCTCGGCGTCGGCCTCTGGGCGACCGCCATGCCCATCGACTGGGACGATGACGGCGACTGGGATCTCCTCTACAGTTGCCAGGACAAGCCCCAGGGCGGCGTCTACCTCTACATCCAGGAAGCCAAGAACGTTTTCCGGCAGGTCAAGCGGCTCGCCGACGGGGTGTGGTACTGCGCGCTGGCCGACATGAACGGCGATGGCGAGGAAGACCTTCTCGGCGGCGAACAGTGGTGGGAAAGCGTGCGCGACCCCGCGGGCTGGACCCGGCACGACGGCCCGTTCAAGAAACCCGAAGGACGCATTCGGGCGTTTCTTTCGCGCCAGGTGGACTGGGACGGCGACGGCCTCCTCGACCTCATCCGGGCCGCCGGCGACTGGGAGGAATACGGCTGGGACCGGGCGTTCGACGAGACCGGCAACTGGACGCGCGGCCCGCTCCACGGCTACCTCTGGTTTCACAGGAACACCGGCACGAACGCCAGCCCCGTCTATGCCGAAGGCGTCCGCCTCGAAGCCGACGATACCCCTATTGACGTCTACGGCAACCCGTGCCCGTCCATCGCGGACTGGGACAACGACGGCGATCTCGACCTCCTCTGCGGCGAGTTCCGCGACGAGTTCACCTATTTCGAAAACGTGGGCACGCGGACCAACCCGCGTCTCGGCCCGCCGCAGCCCGCCATGACCCGCGACGGCCGCCTCACGATTGACCTGTGCATGATGAATCCGCTGCCGTGCGACTGGAACGGCGACGGCCGGGTCGATCTCGTCGTCGGGCAGGAAGACGGGCGCGTCAGCGTCATCATCAATCTCGGGGTCACCCGCGGCGCGCCCCTGTTCGCCGGGGAATTCTTCCTGAAAGAGATCGATCCGCCGGTCAAGTCCGGCGGACTGGTCACCCCTTGGCTCGACACCGTCACCGGCGAGCTGTACTGCGGTAATACGGCGGGCTACATCGAGCTGTTCCGCGTGCGCGACGGGGCCTACCTCGAGGGGCAGTACCTGCGCGAGGCGCGCGTGCCGTTCCGCATCGAGGCGGGCTACAACCTCAGCATCCAGGGCCCCGCCGAAGAAAAATGGGGGTATACGGTCCCCTGCCTGGGCGACCTCAACGGCGACGGCCAGAACGAGATTGTCTACAATTCGATCGTCGGCCGCATCGAACGGCTCCACCTTCAGCGGGTCGGATTGGTGACGCGCGAACCCCTCCGCGTCGCGTGGCCCGGCGACCCGCCGTATCCCGCCTGGAACTGGTGGAAACCCGAGCCGGACCACCTCGTCGTCCAATGGCGGACCCGGCCCAACGTGCTTGATTACGACGCCGACGGCCGCCAGGACCTTATCGCCGTCGATCACGAGGGGTATCTCGCTTTCTACCGCAACGCGGGAGACGTTCTCGAACCCGGGAAACGCGTCTTTCTCGACGAAAAGGGCGAACCGCTGCGGCTGAACGATGGCGAAGGCGGCAAGAGCGGACGCGCCAAGTTCCATCTCGCCGACTGGGACGGCGACGGCGATCTGGATCTCATCCGCAACACGAAAAACACGGGCTGGTTCGAGAACACCGGCGAGAATCGGTACACGTGGCGCGGCGATTTCCCCGTCCGCGTGCTGGCCGGCCACACAACCGCGCCCCAGGTGGTCGACTGGAACGCCGACGGCACGATGGACCTGATCGTCGGCGCGGAAGACGGCCACATCTACTGCTATCACCGGGCCGCGCTGGACGAGCCCGGCAAACTCGACGCGGTCAAGGAATAGCCGCCCGGGGTCAGCTCGCGACGTAGGCGTCGATGGCGGCGCGGATGGTCTGGAAAATCCAGGCGCGGCGCGTGTCGTCGGTCTCGAGGATGGTCACGCGGAACCCGTCGTGGCTGCTCTGGAATCCCGACAACGGCACCACGACGATTCCCGTGGCGCCCATGAGGTAATACACGAACCGGCGGTCCGGGGGAACGCCTTTCACCATCTCCTCGATGCGGCGGCGCACCGGTTCGTTGTCGATCCGCAGCGTCTGATGCTCGTTGAGAACGCCCGGTTTGAACATGATGGTGATATAAAACGCCCCGCTGGGCTTGGTGACGATGACCGCGTCGCATCCCCGGAACGCATTCACGACCTCATCGGCGCGTTGGTCAAACATGGCCGCGCGCCGGCTCAGGTGCGCGGGATAGCGCGGGTCGCCCATGACGCGGGGAATCGACATCTGCGGCAGCGTCGTTGAACAGACCTCGAGGCGTTTCGCCGCGACGAGGCTGTCGACGTAGCGCGCGAAGTTCTCGTCGCGGTGTTTGTTCAGCACTTCGAGCCAGCCGCAGCGCGAACCCGGCCAGGGATACTCCTTGCTGATGCCGCGCATGGCCAGGGCCGGCACATCCCCGATCCATTCGCTCATGTGCATGCGCGGGTTGCCGTTGTAGACGATGTGCACATAGATCTCGTCGGCAATGACAAACAGGCGGTGTTCGCGGGCAATCCCGGCGATTTCCTCGAGGATCTCGCGCGGATACACCGCGCCGGTGGGGTTGTCGGGCGACAAGAGCAGGATTCCCGCAATGGAGTCGTTGTATTTGACCTTGTTCCGGATGTCGTCCACATCGGGGAGCCAGCCATTGTAGGGGTCGAGCTCGTAGGTGACGTGGCTGTAGCCCGAATGCGCGGCTTCCGCCGAGGAATGCGTGCTGTACGCCGGCGACGGTCCCAAGACCCGCGCTTCACGCCGCAGAAATCCGTAGACTTTCGCTACGGCGTCGCCCAGACCGTTGAAAAAGATGATGTCGCTGGTGTTTACCTGCACGCCGCCGGGGCGCTCGTTCACGAGGTCGGCCAGAAACCGGCGCGTCTGCGGCACGCCCGCCGTATCGCAATACCCCCACGATTTCGGGTCGTCGAGGAGCTCCTTGATGATGTCGCTCATCCAGTCGGGCACCCGTTCGCCTTTTTCGATCGGGTCGCCGATGTTCTCCCACGTGATGGGCTGTCCCAGGTCGCGGATCTCATGCGCCACCGCCACGATCTCGCGGATGGCGTAACTCAGGTTGGCCGCGCCTTCATGTACAATGTTGCGTCGCACGAATCGGTAACTCCCGGCAATCCGCTGGTTGGCCCGTTCCCGCCGGCGCCCTGCGCGCGGCGTGGGTGCTTCGGATTCCCGTATAGATGATCCCCGGGGTATGCGCAATGTTCCACGCCACCTCCCGGGGGGCAGGAGAATGTAAGCTCCGATCATACGGCTCCGGCCTGCCCGATGCAAGAACCCGGCCCCGCGGGAACGCCAACCGCAGGATCTGCTTCCGCGCGCGGGCCGCGCCGGTTTTGTAGCGCAGGCGTCTCGCCTGCATCCGACCCGCTTCCGCGCGCCGTTGCCCGTTGCAATCCGGAGGTTTATGGGATACTATGGGACCATCGGGAGCAGGAACGCTGAAGAGGGATTTCATGCGAACGAACGGAGATGAACGGAGACGCTATCCGCGCAGCCGCCGCGCCCTGCCGCAGATTGTGCAGGATGACGGTCCCGGTGTGCTCAACCACGTCGACAACATCAGCGCCAACGGCGTGTTGTGTCACACCGTACGTCCCATTCCGCTGATGACCAAAATGAGCATCGCCCTGGATCTCCCGAAACCGCAGAACCGGCGCATCGAGTGTGAAGGCGTCGTGGTGCGGTGCGATCCGCATGAGGTCGGCGATGACCGTTTCAAGGTCGCCATCCTCTATACAAAAATCAACGAGGATGATCAGCGCGCCGTCGAAGAACTCGTCGCCCAGGAGATGGAAGAAGCCGGCGCCGAGTAGCGGGCCGCCGCGTGGTCCGCGCCAGTCCGGAGGGTAAGGTGGCCCGCCGCGATATCCGCAGCCTTGACCGTTCCCTGTTCGTCTTCTGCATGGCCGTGCTGAGTCTCACGGTGGCGTATCCCGCCGCGCGCCTGCTGATGGTGGCCGTGTTCGGCTGGGCGCACGAGGCGATCGCACACAACCCGGGCCGGGCCGCGATCATCAACACCGCGGTGATGTCGTTCGCCACGGTCGTTACGTCGGGGATAGTGGGCTCGGCCCTGGCGTTTCTGCTGACCCGCTACACCTTCCCGGGCCGGCGCATCCTGGCCGGGCTGGCCTATATGCCGTTTACGCTGCCGCCGCTGGTCGGCGTTCTGAGTTTCTACTACCTGGTGGGCCTTGACGGGCTCCTGCCGCGGTTCTGCGAACAGCGCCTGGGCATCGGCGGCCTGGCCCTGCGCGGCCCCTGGGCGATCCTGCTGGTGCACACCTATTCGTTTTACGTCTATTTCTACGCGATGATCGGCGCCGCGCTCGAAACGGTCGATGTGTCGCAACTCGAGGCCGCGCGCACGCTCGGGGCGGGCCGCTGCCGCGTGTTTTTCCGGGTGATGATGCCCATGCTCAAACCCGCCCTGCTCGGCGCCGCCCTGCTCACGTTCATGTCGTCGGGGGCGTCGTTCAGCGCGCCGTACATCTTCGGCAACCGCTATCCCATGCTGAGCGTCGAGATCTTCCATGAACGCACCCAGTTCAACGACGCCCGCGCCGCCACGCTCACCGCGGTGCTCGCCGCCCTGTCGCTGCTGGGCGTGCTCGTGTTCCGTTCGCGGCGGCGCGCCGCGGGAGGCGCCTCGAAAGGCGTGCGCGTGCCGCTCCGGTCGCGCGCGGGCCGCGCGGCCGCCACCGTGACCGCGGCGCTGTGCATGGCGGTGATCCTGATGCCCCACCTGGCCATCCTGTGGCTGTCGCTGGTGGACCACCGCGCCTGGCACACCGAGCTCGTGCCGACCGCCTTTACCTGGGCCAACTACCGCGCGATCTTCACGTCAGCGCAGGATTTCGCGCCGATTCGCAACAGCCTCTGGATGAGCGCCCTCGCCGCGGGCGCCTGTCTGCTCGTGGCGCTGCCCGCTGGATACCTGATCGGACGCGGACGGCCCGGCGCGGCGTGGGTGAACCTCCTGGTGATGATCCCCTGGGCATTGCCGGGCACCGTGACCGCGATGAACCTCATCCTGGCGTTCAATCATCCGCGTTTCTCGCTGGTCGGCACCGTCTGGCTTCTGCCCCTGGCGTATTTCATCCGCAATGTGCCCCTGCTGACGCGGATTTCGACGGCGGCCGTCGAACCGTTCGACGCGACGCTGCTCGAGGCAGGCCAGACCCTGGGCGGCTCGCGGTGGTTCTGTTTCCGGCACATCGTGCTGCCGCTCCTGGTTCCCGCGATCGCCGCCGGCGCCGCCCTGGTGTTCGCCACCTGCCTGGGCGAGTTCGTGGCGTCTATTCTGCTTTACGCACCCCGCAACATCCCCATTGCCGTGCAGATCGACACGATGCGGCGCGGCGCGGCGGGTCTCGGCCCGGCATTCGCCTACAGCGTCCTGCTGATGGTTCTCGTGGCCGGTACATTTGTGTTGTCGCGGCGGTTTACGTCGCGCGTGTTTTGATGCGGCGTCCCCGTCGCCGTCGTGGCCGTTTGGAAAGGAGTTTTGCCGTGAGTGCTGCACTGCTGATGGAGGCGATTGTGGCGGTGGCCGCGTCGATGGCCGCCGCGGACGCGCCGGAGGGGTCCTGGTCCGCCGCGGCCGGGCAATTCGCCCTGGGGCCGGTGCCCGCGCAGGTCGAGCTGCGCTCCATGCTTTGCGAACATCTCGTGCAACGCAGTTGCGAGGCGCTTGACCGCGCCGCGGAACGCCGCACCGCCGCGATCGATGGCGGCGCGTGGCAGGCCTGGCGCGACGATGTCCGGAACCGCGTGCGCGACGACCTCGGCGAGATTCGTTTCGGCCCCGGCGGCCCGGAACTCAACGTGCGCGCCGTGTCGCGCCACGAGCAGCCGCAGTACGTCGTCGAGAATGTCCTGTTCGAGTCGTTGCCCGGCTGGGACGTCAATGCCTCGGTGTACCTGCCGGTTGCGGAGGCGTTTCCGCCGCCGTGGCCCGCGGTGGTGATTCCCGTCGGGCACAGCGCCAAGACCCGGGAGAGCTACCAGGTGCCCGCGCAGGTCTTCGCGCGCCTGGGCTATGTGGCCGTCACCTTCGATCCGCCCGGCATGGGGGGCGAAAAACAGGCCGGCAACGACCATTTCCGGGACGGCGTACGCTGCTATCTGACGGGCCACTCGTCCAACCGGTATTTCATCGCCGATGCCCTGCGCTGCATCGATTATCTCGCCACGCGGGACGACGTTACGCTGGCCCGGGGCGTGGGCATCACGGGCGTCAGCGGCGGCGGGTATACGGCCATGTTCGCGGCGCTGCTTGACGACCGCATCCGCTGCGTGGGGCCCGCGTGCTGCGCCGTGCCGAACGCCCTGCATCCGGTCATCGACGTGTATGCCCCCTGCGCGGAGACCATCGCCGCCGGACGCTTCGAATACTACGACGACGTCGATGTGCTGGCGGCCGCCGCGCCTACGCCCATGCTGCTCATGGCCGGCGCACAGGATGAGGTCTTCAAGATCGAGTGGGGACACGACATCGCAGCGAAAGTCCGCGCATGTTATGCCGCCGCCGGCGCCGCGGACGCGTTCGCCTTCTTTGTGGACCCGGGCGGCCACGCCTACACCGTCGGCATGGCCCTCGAATTCGCGAAATGGCTCGACCGGTTTGTCCGCGGCACCCCCAACCGCGAATTGCCGGACCTCCGCCCCGGCGACTTCGAGCTGCTCGACCCGGCGCTCCTCGCCTGCGGGCCACGGCAGGAGGCAAACATGTTCACCCTCAACCGCGCGCTCGCCGAGCAGCTGCGCACGAACCGGTCCGGACTGCCCATACCCGAGGCCGTGCGCCAGCTCGTGCACGCGGAACGGGTGACGGCGCCCGCCGCGACGGCGGGGCCGCTCTCGCTGGCCTGGTTTCATCACGTCCAGGAGATTCTGCTCTCGCCCGAACCCGGCATCGCCCTTCCCGCAACCTGTCTTGTCCCCGCGAAAGAAGACTGGCGCGGCGGCGCGGTGCTGTACTTCGATGACGGCGGCCGCTGGGACGCGCTCCGCACGCACGGGATGCTTGCCCGCATGGCCGGATTCATCCAGGAAGGCGCGGACGGGCCCGCCGTGCTCACCGTCGACTTGCGCGGATGGGGCGATTCCGCCCCCGCCGACCTGCCCTACGATCTCGCGGGCTGGGGCGGGCGGGACCGGTGGATTGCGTACGTGTCCGCGGGGCTCGGCGACCCCGTGCTGGCCATGCGAATCCGCGACGGCCTCGCGGCGCTGGCGTATCTGCGTACGCGGCCCGGGGTCGACCCCGCGCGCATCGTCGTTGGCGGGAACGGCATGGGCGGTGTCGTGGCAGTGCACGTGGCCGCGGCCGGCGGCGGCGTGGCCGGGGTGTTTTCCCTGAACGGGCTCGCGACGTTCGAGTCGCTCGCCACGGATCCCGACTACAGGTGGCCGCAGGAAGCGTTCCTGCCGGGCGTGCTCCGGCACTACGATCTGCCCGAACTGGTCGCGTCGCTGTCCATGCCCGTGCTGCTCGCCAATCCCCTCGACGCGCGGGGCGCGCCTCTCGGACCCGATGCCGCCGCCGCCGTGTATCGAGCGGCCCTCGAAGCCAATGCCGCGTGCGCGGTTGTCTCCGGCGAGCCCGCCAGCGCCGCCGAGGCGTTTGTACAGAGGCTCTTCGGAGGGTAAGGCCCGGGCCAACGGCGCCGCTTGCCCCTGTGGCGGCGCTCCCATGACCTGCCGGGCGGGAATCTGGTATGGTGAAACAGCCAGTCAGGTCCAGCGAAATTTTCTGAATCAGGCGGAGACCGGAATGCGGAGGATTGTCATGTCCCGTTTCAGCATCGTTGCATTGTGTTTTCTGCTCGCGGCCATGGGCGTTGGGGCCATCGAACTCGACCAGAGCCCCGCGGTCACGGGCGAATGGGGATACCGGCCCGCGCCGGAGGCCACGCCCGCGGTCAATCCGCCGGGATTCACCTGGCGCCCGTGCCCGGATGCCGCCGCGTATCATCTGCAGGTGGCCGCCGATGAGACCTTCGAGACCATCGCTTACGAAAAACGCGACATCTCCTGGTCGGCCCACTGCCCCCCGGTCACCTTCGCGCCGGGCGGCTACTACTGGCGCTATGCGGCGCTCGACAAGGCGGACCAGCGCACGGAATGGAGCACGGTGCGCGCGTTCACCGTGAACGCGGAAGCCGTTGCGTTCCCGCTGCCCCCCACGACGGAGCTCATCGAGCGCATGCCCGCGGACCATCCCCGCCTGTTCTTTCGCTCCGAAGACCTTCCCCGGCTTCGCGAGCTTGCCCGCGGTCCGTTGGAAGCGCCTTACGACGCGCTCGTAAAATCCGCGGACGCGCTGATGGCCAATCCGCCCGACACCAGCGAGCCGCCGTTGTATCCTGAAGGCACAAAACGCCTCAGCAACGAGTGGAAGAAGATCTGGTGGGGCAACCGGGTGCGCACCCAGAAACTGACCGACGGCGCGGCCACCCTGGCGTTCGTGTACCGCCTGACGGGCGATGAACGCTATGGCCGGGCCGCGCGCGAGCTCCTGCTGGCGTTTGCCCAGTGGGACCCCAAGGGCTCGACCAACTACCGCTACAACGACGAAGCGGCCATGCCGGGGCTCTATTATCCTTCGCGCGCCTATTCGTGGGTGTACCCGCTGTTGTCCGAGGCGGACCGCGCAAGCATCGCCTCCGTCATGCGCATCCGCGGGCAGGACTGTTTCGACAGCCTGCAGCGCAGTCCGCATCTGTGGCGGCCGTACAACAGCCATCACAACCGCGCATGGCACTGGCTGGGCGAGGTGGCCATCGCGTTTCATGGGGAGTTCCCGGAAGCGGACCCCTGGCTGGAATACGCGATGACCATCCTGTGCACCACGTATCCGGTCTGGAACGACGCCGACGGCGGCTGGCACGAAGGCCTGGCCTACTGGTCGAGCTACCTGGGCCGCTTTGCCTACTGGGCCGACGTCGTGAATGCCGCGTTCGGCATCGACGTCTACGACCTGCCGTTCTTCAGCAATGTCGGCAATTACGGCCTGTACCTGATGCCACCCGGCACGGCGCATGGCGGGTTCGGCGACCAGACCACCACCATGAAATCCAGCAACATCGCCGATCTGATGGCGGTTTTTGCCGCGGGCGCCAACAACCCGTACTGGCAATGGTACGCGGACGTGCACCACGCCGATGTCGGCGGCGGCTACGCCGGCTTCCTGCGCCGGGCCCGAGCCGTAAAGCTCGAAGCGAAACCGCCCGCGGATCTCCCTGGGTCAATTCAGTTCCGCAAGACGGGCCTGGCCGTCCTGAACACCAACCTGCTTGACGGCACACACAACGTGCAGCTCCATTTCAAGAGCAGCCCGTTCTTCGGGCGGCAAAGCCACGGCTATAACGCCAACAACGCGTTTCTGCTCAATCTCGACGGGCAGCCCGTATTTGTCCGCAGCGGACGCCGCGACGTCTACGGCAGCCCCCATCACAAGGACTGGATGTGGCATTCCCGCTCCGACAACGCGATCCTCGTCAACGGCGAGAGCCAGATCAAACACTCGGCCGAGGCGCGCGGCGAACTCATCGCCTTCTACACCTCGCCGGCGCTGGATGTTGTGGCGGGCGAAGCCAGCGCCTCATACGAGAACCTTGATCTCTGGAAACGCCGCATCGTCTTCTTCAAACCCCACGGGTTTCTCATCCACGATGTGCTGAGCGCGCCCGAACCAAGCCGGTTTCAGTGGATGCTCCACACAAAAGGGGCGATGACCATCGAGGGCAACCGCGTGTCGTGGGAAGGCGCGCCCGGCCGGGTCGATGTCGATTTCGCGTATCCGGCCGATCTCGCCATCACCCAGACCGGCCAGTACGAGCCGCCGCCCGCGGAATGGACCGGCTGGGACCTCGGCGAATGGCATCTGACCGCCGAGCCGCGCGACAGCGCGGCGCAGCAGGAGTTCGTCACGTTTGTCGCCGTTCAGGGTGCGCATGCGGCCATCGACGCCGCCCAGTCGGCCCTGCCCCGTAAGGTCACGGTGTCCCTGCCCGAAGGTTCGGCCGCCGTCACGTTTGAAGAGGCCGCGATGACGGTGGCGCTTCCGGGCGCCGCGCCCCAGACGTTCACCGAAACCCGGTAGCAGGCCCTGCCCGATACGGGCGCCGGCGCCTATTTGCGCAGAAGACCGGCTGCGGCCTGCTGCGCGTCGACGACCGCCAGCGCGGTCATGTTGACGATATCCGCCTCGTTGAACCCGCCGTATTGCATGATATGGACGGGCTTGTTCATGCCGAGCAGGATGGGGCCGATCGCCTCGGCGCCGCTGAATTTCTGGGCCAGCTTGTAGCCCGCGTTGCTCGAGTTGAGGCACGGGAAAATGAGGATGTTCGCCCCCCCCGCAAGGCTCGAAAACGGAAAACTCTCCTGGAGCAGCTCGGGGGAAATGGCGATGTCGGCCTGCATCTCGCCATCGATCAACAGGCCCGGCGCGCGTTCCCGCACCAGTTCCACGGCGCGGCGCATCTTCTCGGCTTCGGGCGCCTGGGCGCTGCCAAAATTGCTGAACGAGACCATGGCGATCCGCGGATCGAGCTCGAATCCGCGCACTTCGTTCGCGCAGAGGATGGCGATGTCGGCCAGCTCCTCCGCCGTGGGATTGATGGTCACGGAGACGTCGGCGAAACAGTAGACCTGGTCCCGGATAGCGAGCATGGTCATGCCCGCAACGCGGCTGACGTCAGGCCGCGCGCCGATGATCTGGAGGGCGGGCCGCAAGGTGTCGGCGTAGCTCGTCGTCAGCCCGGCCACCATGCCGTCGGCCTCGCCCAGGTGCACCATCATCGCGGCGAAATAGTTGCGCAAGATCATCAGCTCATGCGCGAGCGGCAGGGTGACGCCCTTGCGCTGGCGCATGCGGTAGAACTCGTGTTCGTACCGGTCGTGGCGCTCGGTCGTCCGGGGGTCGATCACTTCGACTGCTCCGTCAAAAACGACGCCGGCCTCTTCGGCCATGGCCTCGATGCGCTCGGGGGGGCCGAGCAGCACGGGCGTCGCCATCCCCTCGTCGAGGATGGTCTCGCAGGCCTTGATCACGGGCACCTGGTCGCCCTCGGGGAACACGATGCGTTTGGGTTCCCGGCGGGCCTTGTTGATCACCACGCGCATGACCTTGCGCGACAGGCCCAGCCGCGCCTCGAGCGTTTCGCGGTACTCGTCGATGTCGAGTTCGATGCGGGCGACGCCCGTCTCGATCGCCGCCTGGGCCACGGCGGAGGCTTCCCAAAGCAGCACGCGCGGATCAAATGGCTTCGGAATGATGTATTTCGGACCGAACCGGAGCCGTTCGCCGCGGTAGATCTTCTCGACCTGGTACGGCACGGGTTCCTTGGTGAGGTTGGCGAGCGCGTACGCGGCGGCGATCTTCATCTCGTCGTTGATCGCGCGGGCGCGCACGTCGAGCGCGCCGCGGAAGATAAACGGGAAGCCGAGCACGTTGTTGATCTGGTTGGGAAAATCGCTGCGCCCGGTCGCCATGATCAAATCGTCGCGCGCGCCCAGGGCCGCCTCGCAGGTGATCTCGGGGTCGGGGTTCGCCATCGCAAACAGGATCGGCCGGTCCGCCATCGACCGGACCATCTCCGGCGAAACGCAGTTGGCCACGGACAGGCCCGCGAAGACGTCGGCGCCGCGCATGGCGTCCGCCAGGGTGCGCGCCTCGGTTTCGACGGCAAACGCCTCCTTGTATTTGTTCATGTGCTCGGTGCGGCCCTTGTAAATGACGCCGGTGCTGTCGCAGAGGAGGACGTTCTCGGGTTTCACCCCGAGAGCAATGTAGAACTTCGCGCACGCGATGCCCGCGGCTCCGGCCCCGTTGAACACCACCTTGACCGTCTCGATGTCTTTGCCGGCGATTTGCAGCGCGTTGATGAGCCCCGCGCCCGAGATGATGGCGGTGCCGTGCTGGTCGTCGTGAAAGACCGGGATGTCCATCATTTGCTTGAGACGCTCCTCGATCTCGAAACACTCGGGCGCACGGATGTCTTCGAGGTTGATGCCGCCGAAGGTGGGTTCCATAAGCTTGACGGCGCGGATGATCTCCTCGGGGTCGGCCGAGTCGAGTTCGATGTCGAACACGTCGATGTCGGCGAAACGCTTGAACAGAACGCCCTTGCCTTCCATGACGGGTTTGCCCGCCAGGGCGCCGATCTTGCCCAGGCCGAGGACCGCCGACCCATTGCTGACCACCGCCACCAGGTTGGCGCGGGCGGTGTATTCGTAGGCCAGGCTGGGGTCCCGCTCGATTTCACGGCACGGTTCGGCCACGCCGGGGGTGTACGCCATCGCCAGGTCGCGCTGGGTCTGACAGGGTTTGGTCGGTGTGACCTCGATCTTGCCGCGCCGGCCGTCGCCATGGTATTTCAGTGCCTCTTCACGGGTGATCATGAATGTCCTCCTGCCGCCAGCCCGTTGCCCGGGACGCACCCGGGGCGCGCGGTGCTGCACGGGATTCGTGTCGATAGCGCGTTCGCGGGACGGCCAGCCGCCGCTGCCCGGACGCCTGCGCGAGCGCCTCCAGCGGCATGCGGGCGAATGACCGCGCTCCGCCGGACCCTCCAAGGGGCCTAGTATACCCCCTTCCCGCCCGTGTCCGCATCCTTCGCCGCGCCGCGGAACCGCGTCACGCGCAGCCGTCCCCGGGTGCGTCCGCTCATGAGCTGCCGCCGCAGTTTGGCGAGCCCCCGCTGAACCGACCGGTGCACCACCGACGGGTGCACGCCCGTCCGCCGCGCCGCCTCGAGATAGGTCAGGCCGCGGAAGAAGATCAGGTGCACGAAACGCCGCTCGCGCGGGGTGAGCCGTGCGCGCATGTGCCGCCGCACCCAGCGCAAGAGTCGGGCCTTCTCGCGCCCGTATTCGAGCGCCGCTTCGATCTGTTCGGGGGTTTCATGCCAGGGGCTGCGCGTTTCATCAAGCTCGTGGAATTCCTCGGGCGCCACGGGAAACTCGGTTTGCCAGAACCAATACGTCATTTTCATGTCCGAATACCTCCTTCGGGCGGCATCCGCGCCGGCCCGCGCCAGTTCGGGAGGCATCGTGGCAGGAAAGGGTCCGGAAAGACCTTTGCGAAAGGCGGGGGTTTTCTTTGATTTTTCTTGCCCCGGGACAATCCGGCCGCGGGACAGGTTACCGGGCGGTTTCGATGCGGTAGAGGTGGGTTTTGGTTCGCAGGAACAGCGCGTTGCCCGAGACGGCCGGCGACGCGAGGCAACCGGATTCGAGGCGGTTCTCGGCCAGGATTTCGAAGGCCCGGCCGGTCTTCATCACGGTGGTCTCGCCCTGCATGCTCGGGATGTAGATGCGCCCGCCCGCGTAGACGGGCGACGCCATGAAATTCCCGCCAATCCGCGCGCTCCAGACCAGCGCTCCGGTAAGCGCCTCGAGGCAGACCGCATACCCTTCGTTGCTGACCATGTAGATGAGGTCATCGACAAGAAGCGGCGACGGCTGTTTGGGCACTTCCTTGCCCGAGTACCGCCACGCGACGTGCGTGTCGGTAACGTCGCCCTGGCCGCCCGGGCGGATGGCCCACAGCTCGGTCTGTCTGTGACCGGTAACCACATAGACCAGTCCGTGGCCGAACAGGGGCCGCGGGGAGGCGGAGTGCCCGTCGTGATGCGTTTTCCAGATTTCCGCGCCGGTGAGCGGGTCGTAGGCGAATGCCGCACAGGCGGCGGGCGAGATCAACTGGGGCCGGCCCTCCCACTCGATCACGATGGGCGTGCAGAAGGCCTTGTGGAAATCGCCTTCGCGCACGTACTGGCCGTCTTCCTGCAGGTCCTTCCATTCGGTCGTCCGGCTCGTTTTCCAGACCGTCTCCCCGGTGTTCTTGTCGAGCGCGGCGACGTACTGCTGGTCCACGCCGTCAAACGTGAGCACGAGCAGGTTTCCATAGAGCAGCGGCGACGACCCGGGCCCGCGGAAATGGCGGCAGGGGAGGTCGCGGCGCGTCCACACCGGTTTCGCCGTGGCCGTGTCCAGGCAGGCGGCGCCGTAGGCGCCGAAATGGACGTAGACCCGGCCCGGCTCGATGACCGGCGAAGGCGACGCGTAGGTGTTGATGTTGTTGCCGAGCGGTTCGGGCTGTTCGGTCTCGAAAACCTTCTCATTAAAGAGGATCTCGCCCGTAGCGGCATCGAGGCAGAGCGCGAAGGATTCGCGCCCGTCCGCCGTGGCGGTGGTCAGCCAGACCTGGCCGTTGAGAATGACCGGTGTCGACAACCCGTCGTGAGGAATGGCTGTCTTCCACGCGATGTTCCCGGTTTCGCTCCAGGTCAGGGGCAGCGCGGCGGGTTCGGCGCTGTCCGGCGCCTGCGCATGCCCGTTGTGCCACGGTCCCCGGAAATCCGGCCAGTCCATGGCCGCCCATGCCGGGCGAACAGCCAGAAACGCCAGGGCCAGGGCCGCCGCATGCAGCGCGCGGATAACGGAACAACGCCGGGACTCGGACATGAAACACGTCTCCTTGTGATGGACATGGGGTTGCGCGGCCAACGGGCGCCATTGTACGCATTGTCGCGCGGGAGCACCATCCTCACGAGGCCGGCCCGGTCGCGGCGCCGTTCCGGACCTCGTAGATCTCGACCTGCTCGACCCCCGCGCCGTCCAGCGCCGGGACTTTCAGCACCTGAATCAGGACGAACACCTCGCTTTGCCGGCCGCGCCACTGATCCAGCACCTCGACGGCGCCTTCCGGGTACGCGTCGCGGTGGGCGCGGACATGGGTTTCGGGAAACACCAGGTAGGCGATCCCGCGTTCGCGCAGCCAGTCGCGGAGAGCGCCGGGATCCGCTCCGTTCAGTCCGGCCACCGCGTGCAGGTCGCGGAACGTGGGCAGGTCGAAGAAGTAGTGGCAGGGGTCGGGCGTGAGGATGCGCCGCCCGCTCGGCAGGTTGTCGTTTGCCCACCGGATGGCCTCGTAGCGCGGTACCCGCTGTGCCACGAACCCCGGACGCCCAACGCCGCGCACCGCCGCCGCCGCGGTCCATCCGTTGATGCACAGTCCCTGCAGTAAGACCGCGGCCAGCGCTACAAGAATCAGGGGCCGCAGCGCGGCCAGACGGCAGGCGCCCACGGCCGCGGCACCAACGAATACGGCGGTCAGCGGGAGAAAGGCCACATGCGAGCGGTCGACGGCATACAGCGCAAGGCCGCAGATGGCCGCGAACCCGCACAGCCATCGCACGCGTTTGCCTCCAACGACCAGGCCCGGCACGCCGAGGATCAACAGGAGGCCGCCCGGCGCCGTCGTCCAGCCGCCGTACCAGTGCGGGCGCAGGACCAGGTTCCAGGGGAACTTGAGCAATGCCAGCACGCCGGTCTCGGCGGCATATTGGGCCTCGGGGACAACGGGGAGCAGGAACGGCGCGCCCGCGGCCGCGCGGGCCAGCATCCACGGCGCGAGCCCCGCGGCCAGTGCGGCCGCGAACACCAGGGCCTGCTTTCCGCGGGTCTCCTTCGCCAGGCATGCAACGAACGGCACGGCGGCGCAGCACAGGAGCAGGCAGGTCCAGCGGCCGTCCCACGCGCTTCCCAGGAAGACTCCCGCAAGCGCCAGCCAGACGCGGGCCCGTTCCGCGCGCCAGACGAGGAGGGCGGTCAGCGACGCCAGCACCAGACCCGCGCCGAGCAGGTCGCCCGACACCGCCGCGGCGCGGTTCAGGAAAACCGGCGTAGCGGCAAACGCCCCGGCTGCTACCGCCCCGGCGCAGGGTCCTGAAAGCCGGTGCGCCAGCACGTACACCGCCGCCGCCGCGAACACGGCCAGCAGCCAGGAGAGCATCCGGGCTCCCCCCTCGCCCCCGCCGGCATACGCCCACGTGTACAGGCACTGGGCGAGGGTGGCGTACGCGGGCGAATCCGCCCCGTCGTACGGAACCATGCGGCCCAGGAAATCATAGTCTTTGGCGGCCGCCAGCGCGCCCGAGACGGTTTCGAGCTGTGTTGCGGGCGCACCGGCCGGAACGGCCGCCACGATGACGCCCGCCGCGGCGGCAGCCATCCCCAGCCAGAACAGCGCGCCGCGGGTTGCGCGCGAAGCGGGTTCCGCGCCGTCCGCGGTGCCGGTATCGCGCCTCTTGCGCAGGAAAACCTCGTAGGTGAGGCCTCCCGCGGCGATCGCAATGAGGGCCCAGCGGGCCAGGGCCAGCGCGATGCCGCCCAGCGACAGCGTGACCAGGCCGCAGAGCGCCGCACCGGCACAGAGCCGCGCGAGCAGGCCCGCGCCGCCGTTCTTCACCCCGAACGGATGGAGCGCGCAGGCGCCGAGCGCGAGCGCGGCCACGGGTAAGACGAGAAAAACCATACACCCCTCGCATACGCGCCCTTGCGGGCACGGGCCATTCGGCGCAACATACCACGCCCCCGCGAAGAAAGAAAAGCCGGGGGCAGTTTGAACTGATTTCACCGATGAAGCTAGAATCCCGGGCATGGGGACGGGCTGCGGAGGCCAAGCTCCCGTAACGAAAGCGATCTTCATGAGCATTGTCTTCTACAACACGCTGACGAAACGCAGAGACGAGTTTGTGCCGCTGGAAGCCGGCAAGGTTGGCATCTACACCTGCGGGCCGACGGTCTACAACTACGCCCACATCGGCAACTTACGCACGTTTCTGTTCGAGGACCTCCTGCGCCGCCATCTCGAATACCGCGGCTATGCGGTCACGCACGTGATGAACCTCACGGACGTCGAGGACAAGATCATCCGCACCTGCCGGGAGACCGGGGAATCGCTCGAGTCGTTGACGGGCCGGTATGCCCAGGCGTTTCTCGAGGACCTGGACACCCTGCGCATTCTGCGCCCGCACGTCATGCCCCGGGCGACCGAAACGATCCCCGACATCGTAGACTTCATCAAGACCCTGCGCGAGCGCGGGCACACGTATGAAGTGGACGGCAGCATCTATTTCCGTCTGGCGTCGTTCGGCAACTACGGCAAGCTCAGCGGGTTCGACATCGACGCCCTGAAAGCCAACGCCGACGGCCGCATCGACTCGGACGAATATGAGACCGAAGACGCCCGCGACTTCGCCCTCTGGAAGGCCTGGGACGAGGACGACGGCGACGTGTATTGGGACACCGAACTGGGCAAGGGGCGGCCGGGTTGGCATATCGAGTGCTCCTGCATGAGCCGGAAACACCTGGGCGACACGTTCGACATTCATTGCGGCGGGGTCGACCTGGTGTTTCCGCACCACGAAAACGAGATCGCGCAGTCCGAGGCCGCGACCGGCAAACCGTTCGTCGCGTACTGGCTTCACGCGGGCCATCTGCAGGTGGAAGGGCGCAAGATGGCGAAATCGTACGGCAACACCTACACCCTGCGCGACCTGCTCGACAAGGGCTACGACCCCGCGGCCATTCGCTGGGCCCTGTCGACCACCCATTACCGCGAGCCCAGCAACTTCACGTTCAACGGGCTGGAAGCCGCGGCCCAGTCCGTACGCCGCATCCAGGATTTCCGGCTGCGGCTGCACGGCGCCGACGGCGACGGCAGCGATCTGGCTGCCGAAACCGCCGCGTGCGAGCAGGCGTTTGGTGCGGCCCTGGACGACGACCTCAACATCTCCGCGGCGCTGGCGGCCGTGTTCGAGTTCGTCCGCGAAACCAACAAACTGATCGACGACGGCTGCCTCGGCGCGCCGGGGGCCGCCCATGCGCTGGCCCTGCTGGATCGGCTCGACGCGGTGTGCGCGCTCTTCCCGGCAAAAAAACCGGATGCCGTGCCGCAGGATGTGCTCGAGCTCGTGAACGAGCGGCAGCGGGCCCGCCGCGAGAAAAACTTCGCCCGCGCCGATGAGATTCGCGATACACTGAAGGCCATGGGGTGGGTCGTCGAGGATACCGCCGACGGTCCGCGGGTGAAGACGGCTTAACGGCAGGGTCCGCGCCGAGGGGGCGCTTCGGGCCCGTGCGGGAAGGTGGCGCCATGAGGACGTCGCGATTGCAGGGGGTGCAGGCCCTTCACGATATCGAACAGCGGTCGTTTCAACTGACCCTGTCGATCGTCGAACTCGTGCGCCAGATCGAGCCGGAACTGCCCCAGGCCCTTGCCGACCGGATCATTGTCGCCGCGACCAATTTCGGGGCGGACGTGTCGGAGGCGCTGGTGCACAGCACCCCGAAGAACCAGATCAGCAAGCTGGCCGAGGCGCGCCGGACCACCCGGGAAATGGCCTTTCTCCTGCGCCTGCTGAACGGCATCCAGATGGCCGCCGAACCGGCGTTGCGCCCCCTGATCGAGGAGGCCGCGGCGTTGCAGGACGAGCTCACCAACCTCATCCTGCGCGTGCGCCAGGAAGCCGAACGCGAATCGCCCCAATGAGTTGTATCGCCGGTCCTTGCTCGGTTCCGCGCCCCGCGCCCGCACGGAACTTCCTGCCGCGGAAGGTGTTTCATTTCATGTGGTCAAGGTCGTCCGGCGAATGAACGCGCCCTCGGACTGGGAACTCGTGGCGCTCGCGCGCTCCGGCGATGATCAGGCCTTTGGGCAGCTGGTTCGACGGCACGAGCAAGGCCTGATCGCCTTCTGCCACCGCATGGCGGGGTCGCGCGACGAGGCCGAAGACCTGGCCCAGGACAGTTTCATCCGCGTGTACCGGCATTTGTCGCGGCTGCGGCCCGAGGCGAAGTTCTCGACCGTCCTCTTCGGCATTGCGCGCAACCTGACCCTGAATTACCTGCGCGATACGAAGCGCCGCGGCCGGGGCAGGACACGCTCGCTCACGCGCGACGACGCCTCGGAGGAGCCGGTCTGCGATCCGGGCCATACTCCGGACAGCCGGGCGCGGCTGCGCGAGATCGAGACGCTGCTTGAACGGGCCCTCGAACGCCTGTCCCCGGAACATCGCGAGGTCCTTGTACTTCGCGAACTGAACGGTCTGGATTACGAGGCCATCGCGACGGTAACCAAGTGCCGCACCGGCACGGTGAGGAGCCGCCTGGCCCGGGCACGCGAGCAACTCCGAATCCGCTTGCTGGAACTCGGGGGAGGCGAACTATGAACGACGACAAGATCACCGAGTTGCTGTCGGCTTACCTGGACGGTGAAAGCGGGGACCCCGAAGCGGTGGAACGCCTGATCGGGGGCGATCCGGCCGTGCGCCGCCGCTTCGAGGTCCTCCAGGCGCAATCGCGCGCCCTGCGCGCGTTGCCGCCGCCGGAGGTGTCTCCCGCATTCGCCGCGCGCGTATTGGCCGGCGCGCGCCAGGAGCGGTTTCGGCCACAGCGCGGGTGGGTGGCGCTGGCCGCGCCGTGGGCGGTCGCGGCGGCAGTGGTGCTCGTGCTGGCCGCCGTCTATCTCGCCATCCAGACGCCGCCGGAACCCGGCGCTCCGCCCATGGCCCGGGAGATCCGGGAATGGCGCGAGGTCGATCCTGACGTGCTGGATACCCTGCTGCTGGAACGGATCGCGGCCGATCCGGACGCCCTCGAGGCGCTGGACAGCGCGTATGCCGGCGTTGCCCCGGACGCCGGTGTCCGGTATGCCGCCGATGACCCTGTCCAGACCGTGTATGAAGACGCGCAACTCGATGCGCTGATTGAGGCATTGACCCCGGACGAGGAAGCCGTTTTTCGGGAACTGCTCTTCGCCTATGCGATGGAGGGTTAGATCATGAAACATGTATTGCTGCTTGCCGTTGCCCTGATGGCGGTCGTTGTGCTGACCCCGGCCGCGTTTGCCCAGCCTCCTGACGGGCCGTCCCGCCCGCCGCGCCCGCCCCGTCCCGCGGGCCCGCTCATGGAACAGCTCGCGGGCATGGGCGAGGCCGACATCCGGTCGCTGGTGGAAACGGTCCGGATGGTGAAGCTGTCCCGCGAACTGGGGCTCACCGACGAACAGACGGTGGTGCTGGTGCGGCAGTATAACGAGGCCAAGGAAAGCGGGGCCAAACTGCAAAAGGAACGGATGGAACTCGCGCGGGAATTGCGCGAACTCGTCGGCGCGAAAGCGCCCGACGCCGACATCGAGCAGAAGCTCAAGCAGCTCGTGGCGAAAGACCGGGAATCGGTCGCGATGCGGCTCGACGCGTTCGAGAAGGCCGGCGCCCCGCTGACCCCCTCGCAACGGGCCAAACTCTATCTCTTCCTCGGCGATTTCGACAAACGCATGCGCGGCCTCATCGAGACCGCCCGGAAACAGTTCCGTGAACAGCGCGGCGAAAACGTCCGCGAGATGTTACGGCGCGAGGGCGGACCGCGCCGCGGCGGAGCCGATAGCCGCGCCGGGCGAGAGCACGATCCCCAGAAAGGCGCCAGACCCCTGCCGGAACAAGCGCCGCGGCCCGAGACCCCGCCGGCCGAACAGCCCTAGCGGCGGCGGCGCGTTGTGGGCGCTTAGTTGCGCGAGCGGCAGACGGTGCTGGTGATCAGGCCGCGGCTGTCGGTCAGATTGATAAAATACGCCGCGCATCCGCCGGGAATTTCCGTGGACACCTTGCCGTTGTGGAGTTTTGCCGGAGCGGTTTCCCACACGCATGTGCTCCAGTCGCTGATGTCGCAAGTCCATACCAGTTCGGCGGTTACCGGCGTGCCGCCCTCGAAGACGGCCAGGGCGGCCGTGCCTTCCTCGGCTTCGGCCACGATGCGCAGCAGCGGCGCGCCGCCTCGTACCCGGCTGTCGGCGTACGCATAGATCTCTTCCGGCGCCCAACCGGCGGGGTGGCTGTGTCCGAGGCCGGGCTGCACGCTCAGGGTCTTCGCCCCTCCCGCGCGCAGGTAGGTGCGGCTGTACGCGCCCAGATAATAGTGCGGATCGTTGGGGGCGTTCACCCACAGCGTGGGCCGGGCAATGGCCGCGACGTACTGGGACGGATCCCACAGGCGCATCCATTCCCCGGCTTCTTCGGGGGGCATGGACTCGAAGGCCGGTTTCCACGACAGCTCATTGATGAACCCGCATCCGTACACGGGGATGGCGAACTGGAACCGGTGGTCCACCGCCGCCGCGATGTTGGTCAGGAAACCGCCCCACGAGATGCCCGTGACCCCGATGCGCGCGGGATCGACCCCCGGCTGCGACGCCAGAAGCGAGTGCGCCAGGGCGATGTCGGCGATGGCATGGTAGACCCAGTAATCCTCGATCGCGCCCGTCATGGGCGTCACGCTGCCGAAGGCCGTGGGCCCGCCGTATTCGTGCGTGGGCCGGCTGCCGTGGTCGCCCCGGGGCACCGTGCCGTCCATATCCATGGCGATCGCGGCATAGCCGCGCGCGTTCCAGAGGCGCACCCATTCGTCGAATGCCGTGCCGCCGCCCCCGTGCACCAGCACCATACCGGGCACGCGCTCGCCTTCGGGCCGATCCGGCATGCCCATCCACGCAAACACGCGCGTGGGCCGGCCTTCGAAAGGCAACGCTTCGTAAAACAGCGCCTGCACGCCCTCCGCGGTAAACCCGTCGGCGGGATAGACAGCGGGAACCTGCGCCAGACGGGCCAGATCCCACTGCACGGGCAGGGCCGCGGATTCATTCGCGGCGCAACAAATCGAAATCAGGGCAACGATCATTCCGGAATCCCCCATGGCGCCCTGCGGCGCCGGTTGGACGCACAAACCCGGGCGCTGTCCGCATGGGGTGCGCCCTCTTCCCGGCGCAAGTATACGCCAAATCGCGAAACCCGAATCCACCGCGCCGCACGGGGCGCCCTGGAACCGCCCGGGCCACGCTGCGCATGAGTCGGAAAGCTACCCGCGCCGGGGCGCCGGGGGATACCACAGCATCATGGGATCGGGGCCGTTTCCGGTGGCAATCACCTTTTCGACCGTCAGCGTGCCGGTGTTGACCACATGGACGCCATCGTTGTGTTCGCAACCGACAAACGCGCGCGTGCCGTCGGGCGACAGCTCGATGCCGATGGCGAACCGGCCCACGGGCACACGCGCGATCTCCTTGCGCGTCGCGACGTCGAGGACGATCAGCACGCCCGCTTCGACCCAGCCCGGGATGTAGGCGCGGGTTCCGTCCGCGCTGAAATGGATCCGCACGGGCATGCCGGGGCAGGCGAAGGTTTCGAGCGGCGTGTGCGTGGCGGCATCGATGATGGTGATGGAGCCTCCAGTCTGGTTCAATGCCCAGAGATGCCGGGCGTCGGGCGTGAAGGCCAGGCCTTCGACCCCCGGGCCGCACGGGATCTGCGTGAGCAGTTCGCCCGACGCGCGCTCGATGACCGACACGTTCTCGGACGTGATGTTCGCGGTGTAGAGCCGTTTGCCGTCGGGCGAAACGAGCACCATGTGCGAGATCGCGCCGTGGGTGGGTATGCCGCGGGTGACCTCGTGCGTGGCGGTATCGACCTCCACCACGAACCCGGTCTGGCCCGCCGTGAAATACGCGTGTTTGCCGTCGGGGGCCATGGCCGCGCCATGGATGCGCGTGTAGTCGCCCGTCGGGATCTGTTTGACGTGTTTGCGCTGCACCAGGTCGATCACCGAAATGGTGTTCCCCGGCGGCGCGTAGTTCGAGAGGTACATGATGCGCTGGTCGGGCGTGATGACCATCTCGTGCGGGTTGGGCCCCGTCGGGATGGTCTCCACCACCTCCAACGTGGTCAGGTGAATGAAGCTCAGCGTATTGTCGTGTTTGTTGGCGACGGCCAGGAGTGGTTCGGCGGTCTCGGACGCCGCAGCCAGCACCGCGGCAACCAGGGCCAGGAAACAGGGCATGGTATCGGACTCCTTCTGTGGCGGGGACCGCCCGCGGTCAAAGCGCCATTATGGGGACGCGGGGAGGACGGATCAATCGCGGGTACCCGCGCCGGGCCGGCGGCACTCCGCGCGGCGCAACACACGGCGTCCAGGGCAATCGCACTAAAACCAGACGGAAACAATCAGCTCGCAGGAAGAACAGCTGTTCTCTATCTGCCCCAAGTCAGCGGATTCGCCAAAAGAAAATGCAGAAGCCCGCAGGAATCGGCGTTTTTTGACGTCTTTCCTGCGCAAGCAGGAATCCAGCAGGACTCTGGACCCCTGCTTGCGCAGTTAGGAAACGAGGACCGGGGTCACAAACAACCCGTCTCACGAAGACCCTTTGTGCGGGGCACATTAAGTGCGATTGCCCTGACACGGCGTCGCAATCTTCACAGGCCATCTGTTATTGTCATGATCTCTGGGGGGAACGGCACGTGAAAGACGCCGCGGAGCGCGCCATAGGCCAGCGCCGGATGCACTACGGGATCGTCATCCTCGTGATGAGCACGCTCGTCGTGTTTGGCGCGCTTGGGCTCGCCCGGTTCGGTTACAGCATTCTTCTGGCGCCGATGCAATCCGCGCTCGGCCTGGACAATACGCAGGCGGGGGCGCTGGCCACCGCGAACCTGGCGGGATATCTCGTGTTGTCGGTCGTGGGCGGCGCACTGGCGTCGCGGTACGGTCCCCGCGCGGTCATTGCGGCCGGCCTGGCGCTGGCGGGGGCCGCGATGATCCTGACGGGGCTCGCCGGCGGCATGGCGTCGGCCGCGTTCTGGCGCGGCGTGACGGGTCTCGGCAGCGGGGCCAGCAACGTTCCCGTGATGGCCCTGCTGGCCGCGTGGTTTGCTCCGCGCCGGCGGGGGCTCGCGGCGGGCATCGGCGTATCGGGCTCGTCCTTCGCCCTCATCCTGCTCGGACCGGCGGTGCCGCTGCTTCTGGCGCGCTTCGGCGAATCGGGATGGCGCGTGTGCTGGGGCGTTCTCGGCGCGGTCACCCTGGTGCTCGCGTCGGCGGCCTGGCTGCTGCTGCGAAACCACCCTGCCGACGTGGGCGCGCTGCCCCTGGGCACCCTGCCGGGCGATCCTCCGCCCGCGCCCCGCGGCGCCCCGCTTCGCTGGGCCCGCGTGTACCGTTCATGGACCGTCTGGCACCTGGGGCTGGTCTACGTCGCGTTTGGATTCTCGTACATCATCTACCTCACGTTCTTCGTGAAGTACCTGATGGCCGGCGGCGGGTATACGCAACCCGAAGCCGGCCGCGTATTCATGCTCATGGGATGGTGCAGCGTGCTGTGCGGCCTCATCTGGGGAACGGTCTCCGACGCGCTCGGGCGGAAATGGGCCCTGGTCATTGTATACGCGATCCAGGCGGCGGCGTTCGCCCTGTTCGCGCTCGCTCCGAACCCGCCCGGCTTCACCGCGTCCGCGGTGTTGTTCGGGATTACCGCGTGGAGCATTCCCGCAATCATGGCGGCCGCGTGCGGCGACATGCTGGGCCCGCGCATGGCCCCGGCCGCGCTCGGGTTCATCACCCTGTTCTTCGGCATTGGCCAGGCGGCCGGGCCGAGTGTCGCGGGCGCGCTGGCCGACGCGTCCGGCTCCCTGGAGTCTTCGTTTCTGCTTGCCGCGGGCGTCGCCGTTCTCGGCGGCGCTGGCGCCGCGCTGTTGCGCCCCCACGCGGAGTGAGAGGGGCCGGCTGCCGTCCGGAACCGGGGTTGCCCCGGACCGTCTAGACGCCGGCGCCCTGAATGATCGCCAGGGTTTTGTTCAACGCGGTCTCGGCGACCACCTGCGGGTCCTGGGCGTAATGCGCTTCATTGAACATCTCGAGCGACAGCGGGCCCTGGTAGCCGATCTCTTTGAGTTGCTGAAACACGCTCGCGAGCGGCAGGATGCCGTCGCCGGGATAGATGCGGTGTTTGTCGCTCATTTCCTCGCGGGCGGGTTCGGCCGGGACGTCGTTGATGTGAAAGTTGGCGATGAAACTGCCGCGCACGTGCCGGATGCCCTCAAACCCCGAGCCGCCGCGATAGAGATGAAACGTGTCCATGATCAGGCACGCGTCGGGGATGTTCGCGTCGATGGCAATGCCGGCGGCGTCGCCGAAACGGTAGATGCTCTCCATAAACCCCACGAATTCGAACGCCACGGAGATGCCGTATTCCTCGCGGCCGATCTTGACCAGGTCCCGGTAACACCGGGCGCACCATGTGCGGTCGACGTCGGCGGGCCGTCCCGGGGGAATACAGGCCGCGTGGCGGGAGCCGATGGCCGCCATCATGCGCATGCGGTTGCGCGTGGGTGCGAGGGATTCCTCCCACTTGGCGGGGTCGGCTGGGATCGCTCCCCACAAACCGATCACGTTTGGCACGAACAGCCCCAAATCGCTCAGGCGTTTGCCGAGATCCTGCAGGTTGCCGCCGGCCTTTTCGTATTCTTCGAGTTCTTCGATCCAGGGTTCCAGGCCGTCGTAGCCCGCCGCGACCGTCACCTCGATCTTCTTATCGAGCGTGGCCGGGCGGATCGAACTCGTGTTGAAACAAATGGGCCACGGGCTTGCCCCCTTCTGGTACGTCTTCTCCGACGCGCTCAGCGGCGCCAGTGCGGCCAGTCCCGCGCCCGCCAGCGAGCTGCACTGCAGAAAATTCCTTCGGCTGACTTCATTCGCCATGTGATCTCTCCGGTTTACGCCCATGCGGATTCGCCTTCATTATGCAGAATCCCGCGGGAAAATCTAGCGTGACAGGCGTCTTCGGGAGCGGCCCTATTCCGCCTCCAGTCCCGCGGCCCAGGCCGTCGCGCGACGGTACAGCGCGCGCATGCCTTCGGACTGAAGCGATTCAGCGCCATGTCCGAGCAGGCTGTGAAACACGCGCGGGAAGGCCGGCACGGTGAACGCCATCGGGTACTCTTTGTGGTCGACCACCGACGTCGCCGTGCACAGCACGCGGATCTCGCGCTCGCCGTCCAGGCAGGTGTAGAGTTCATCCGTGGCGTCGAAATCCGGCATGCCCCGCGTGACGGGATGGGCGCCGTCCGTGATGCGCACCGTGAACGTACCGTAGGGGTCGTGAGGGCGCATGTCGGGATTCCATATTCTCCCGGCGACGCGTTCGAAGCCGTCCCATTCCTGGAACGCGCCGCACCCGAAGTGGGCGATGACTACGCCCCGCCCGGCCCCGGCAAAGCGCGCCAGCCCGTCGCCAATTTCCGGCGCAAGCGGCAGGCGGTCGGCGTAGTTCTTGAAATGCAGCAGGGTCGCGTCGTACTGCATCAGCAGCGGCGAGCCAAACATGGCGGGACATTCGGTAATCGAGACCTCGAGCCGGGGATCTTCGCGCAGGATGCGCGCGAACTCGGGCGCGGTATCCCGCCAATGGTGCCCGCCGTAGTCGTCGCCGGTGACGAGCAGCACGCGTTTCTGCGGTCCGGCCCCGCGCTTCTTGAGGAGCCAGAGCTCGTTGACCACGGCATTGGGCCCGGCCTCGTTCGCGAACGCCACCGCGAGGCGGCCGTCTGTCCGGTATTCCGGCGGTACAGGCAGCAGCACATGGGCCCACGTGGGCTTGTCTTCATGGAATGCCGCCGCGCGCGCGGGAGGCAACACCACGGTCCATGCCTGCGGGTCGCCCGCGCCGAATTTGACCGACTGCACCCGACCACTGTTGTCCGCGTCCCACCACGTGAATCCCAGGAGGTATTCCGTGTCCGCCTCGAGTCCGGTAATGTCGCAACGCACCGCCGCGGCGTCGAACACGGCGTCGGCGAGGGGCCCCTCGATGCCGGGGAAGGTGTACGGGGCTCCCGCGGTGACTGCAATGCGCTCTTTGGCCTGCTCGCCGCTCTGGTGTTGCGTCCCGCAGTCGAGGTGCGCCGCCATGTCGTATCCCGCCGGGAGATTGGGGTGGCCGATGGTCATGGCGTTCGTGCGGACGGCGGACGAGTCGCCGGCGCCCTCGGGGTTCTGCGCAAGAATGCGTCCCGGCAGGCCGACCACGAGTCCGGCAAGAACAAGCGCTGCGAGTTTTCCATTTTTCATCTGGCGCGATCCTTCCTTGAGGGCTGGCGCGTCCGGCACAGCGCCGGCCGCGACACGGAACCATCCCGCGATGCGCGGGACGCATGGGGTATCACGGTTGCCGCTCCTTGCCGAGGGCATCGATATACGCGCGGTATGCGTCGACGAGGGCCGCATCCCGGGTCTCGGTGGTCACGAGCATCCGGGAATGCGCGGTTGCCCGCTCGCCCGGCGCGAGGGTGCGGCCAAACAGCCCCAGATACATCGAGTAATGGGCCTCGTCCGCGCACGGCGTGAACACCGCGAAAGCGTCTTCCGGCGGCGCCATGAGCACGACCGCCACCCCGGTGTCGGGCGCGCGGCGAACGCCCAGCGGCGCGGCGATTTGCGGCATGAGCACCCAGTCGACGGGGCTGGGCGGCTTGGTCCACCGGCCATCCGTGATGAGCGCGGCCGCCGCGTCGTCGCGGGGATAGGCCTGCCAGACGCCGTACGCCTTCTCGGCGGCCATGAACGCGTTTTTCTGTCCATCGCGGGTCTGTTGGACGTAGAGGCGGCTGACCGGCAGGCGGTCGGTGAAATACGACGCCAGGAACACTTCGAAATCGGGCAGTTCGGCGGTGGCGATCACGGTGGTCACGAGATCCAGGACGTCCGGCGCGGTCCACCGGTACAGCGCCGTCAGGTCGTAGGGCCGTTCCGCATCGGCCCGCCAGTGCACCTCGAGCGCCCCGTCCGGCAGGAGGCGCGTGGCGCTGGGGATGGCGCGCATGCTCTCTACGAAGCGGTGGTTCGTCGTGAACACCCGGTAATAGTTGAACAGCCCCATGCTGGCCGCCAGAGGGGTATCCGTCGGGACATGGACCGCCGGGAGCAGCCCGAGCGACTGCGTCTCAAAGGGAACCAGCCCGCGGAGCACGCCCGTATCGAAACGGTACGTGTTCGGCGCATCCCCGGGCACAAACGCGAGTGCGGCGGGGCCCGTCGCGCCGGACTCCCCGGCGGCCGCCGCGCCGGCGAGCCCCAGGCCCGGCAGCACCGCCAGAGCGAGCAACGTTCGCGTGATCATGTCAATCCTTCCTTTCCTCGATGCCCAGTTCATCGAGGGTGTTTCGCAGCCAGGCCAGCGATGTTTCGATCATCGGGCCGCCCTGCCCTTCGCATTCCATGCTCAACACGCCGTCGAACCCGCGCTCGCGCAGCATCACCAGGCACTGCCGGATGTTGTCCGCATTGACCCCGTCGCCGATGGCCGACTGGCTGACGGCGATGCCGGTCTGTTCGCCCCGCACGGCCGCCGCGAGCGACTCGCTGACGTCTTTTACGTGCACATGATTGACCCGGTCGAGAAACCGCCGGCAGAAGGCTACGGGGTCCCGGCCCGCGATGAAGGTGTTGCCGGTGTCCAGGTTCAGCTGGAGGAATGGGCTGTCGCAAAAAGAAAGCATCTCGGCCATGCGGTCGGGGTTCGTGGTGAAATATCCGTGCACCTCGATGTTGACGGTGATTTCGTAGGCCTCCGCCGTCTCGACGATCTGCCGGTACAGGGCCTTCATCTGCGCCATGGCCTCGTCCTCGCTGAAGTTCGCGGGCTTGTGGAGCCCGTCGGTCGTCGCGATGCGCGGGCACCCGGCGAGTTTGGCCCACGGGATCGTCTTCAGCACGTACGGCAGCCCCCGCGAAGGACCGTCAAGACCCGACAGCGGAAACGCGGCGTCCACCTGCGAAAACCGCACGCCGTGGTCCGCCATCTTCCTGCGCAGGAGCACCGGGTCCTCGTACAACGCCACGTGCGGCTGGTAGCCGAGGCCGTGCAGCCAGCTCACGCCGTCGATGACTCCGCACTCGATGAAATGCACGTCGTTCTTCTCGGCCCATTCCAGGCACCGGTCGAAGTTCGCGTACGCCGAGTTGAAGGCGTCCGTATGAAATCCGATTCGCATGTCGCGTCTCCCGCTTCCGGCTGGAATTCTCCGTCGTGCCCGCCGCACGTCCGATCCGGGACCTATGCTACCACGGACCCTGACGCCGGCGCAGCGCGGTCGTGGCGCAGCCGGTATCGACACAAAAGCGGCAGGGCGGGTAGCCGCCCTGCCGCGTGGACGCGTACGGCGTTGCGATTTCTACAGATACCCAACCAGTTCGACAATCGCCGCAAAAGGCCCATTGACCGGGAATGCCCCCATCTCTGCGTAACGGATGAACTCGACGTGCCCGTCCATGAACAGCACATTGGAGCCGCCGGGCACATGGTTGAACGGGATATCGCCGCCGGGGGTCAGGCTGATGCAGTCAAACATGACCTCGATTTCCGACTGGGCCTTGGCGCTCCCGCCCGGGTTGTTGATGTCGGTGACCATGAACCGCTCGATGCCCTCGCGCAGCCGGTAGACGGTTCCGCTGCCGCCATTGCCGTACGGGCTGAGGATCGAGATGTCGTTGTCCAGGGATCCGCGGACGCCGAGCGGGTCGGCGACCTCGAGATTGTCGAACGCGCCGTTTCCGCCCATCGACGTCGGGCCGATCTTGCTCAGGACCTGCAGCAACTGCACCGGCACTTGCAGCCCCGCCCCGAACGGGTCGGGCATCAGGGCATCATCGCCATCGCACTGATCGACTACGTAACCGAGGTAGAAGTAGCTGTCCGAGGGATTGTCGGCGACGCCCTTGTAGATGTAGTTGCAGACGGCGGGGGGCACATCGACGATGATGGCCAGGTGGGCCTCCATGTCGTCGCCGAAATCGTTGTCGGAGGGGCAGCGGATCACGTTGTAATCGGTGAGGTATTCCGGGTAGATCGAGATCTGGCGGGGCGCCAGTTCGGGCTCGTCCTGTCCGTCACATCCCGCGGGCAGCCCCCCCGCGATGCCATCGGTATAATACTCGGCGAGCCCCTGGAGCGGGGGCCATTTCTCCCCCGGGCTTTCGTTTGCGTACATCTTGTAGATGATGCCCATCTGCTTGAGGTTGTTGGCGCAACTGGCACGTCGTGCAGCCTCGCGCGCCCGCGCCAGCGCTGGCAGAAGAATGGCTGCCAGTATGCCGATGATCGCGATGACGACGAGCAGTTCAATCAGCGTGAATCCCCTGTCTGGTCTACGCATTGCTATGCCTCCTTCTGTGGAAAATGACATGGTTCGTATGCGGTTTGATCCAGGTAGAGAGGTAGTGATGTTCCCCGTCGCACCTCCCATCTCGTGACCGGACATGCCGACAGACGGCAGCCGATCCGTCCTCGTCCGTTCGGAGCGCCAGCCGGCCTTCTATCACGTGTAACCCAGACTACCCCCCGGGAGGCGGTTTCGTCAATAGTATGGGGGAAAACCGGGTAAGGCGCGGGAGACGGCCCGGTGAAAGCCTGAACGATTTTTCAGGCGGCGCGAACGGGTTGCCTTGTGTTCATTCACTGCTATACCCAAAATGTGGCGCACTCAGAATCCTTCGAGGCGCACGCCAAGGAGGGGCATATCCGAGCCGCCGGAATCCGTGTCGAGGTACCGGGCGAGGACCGCGCACCGGTCGGCATCGATGATGTGGTCGTCGCCTTTTTCATAGACCACCTCGCCGGTGGCGGAGATGGCGTAGGTATGGCTGGCGTACTGGGATTCACGGTCGGGGAGCTTTGGAAACACGATACTGCGTTCCTGCATGCGGCGTTCGAGCAGCTCGGTCATGAACTGTTTGACCCTGCGCCGGTGAGGGGAACCGTCGGGGAGGGGTTCGAGGTCAATGGTTGCGCCGAATTCGAAGGCGAGCACTTTTTCGCACCAGCGGGTTCCCTGCGCCATGAGATTGTGGGCGACGGCCCGCCCGCTGTTGCCGCAATCGATACCGATGCGGCGGAAATCGCAGGCGCGGTCGAGCTCCGCGATGATGTCCTGCTGGCGGGCGTAATGCACGCCTTCGAGATGCACCCGCAGCACGTTGACAAGATGGGGTTCGGCGGCGCGGTACACCACAAACTCGGACGGATCGCGGGCATAGCCCAGGTCGCAGCCGAGATAGTATTCGCCGGGCGGGAAGGACGCCGGCAGCGCGAATGCGTCGTCGGCCGTGAGGCGCAGATCGTGAAAATCGAGGCCCTGGTCGACGCAGGCGAGGTAGGCGTCGAGATCGAACACGGCATGGGCGGGGGCGCCGTGCCGGCCGAGCACGCGGTGCACGTAGCCGGGGGAACCGCGGCCGCCATAGAGCCGGGCCAGTTCGGCGTCCTTTTCCGGCGTGAACTCGGGGTTGAGTGATGACGGCCAGTTGTACTGCTCCGCGGCGGCGTCCTGGGTCATGCGATGGAAGGTGTTGCGCAGGCCGTTGGGGACCCCGTACACCCAGCGCCGTCCGCCCCCGTTAAGGGCCTGAAACAGCTCGGCCCAGGAGGACTCGGTCATCTCCTGGGCTTCATCGACGATCTGCCAGTCGACATGCAGCCCCTGGAAATTCATGCCGTGAGGCCCGGCGATGCGGCCCCACAATACGAAACCGTTGGAGAACCGGAAGAACCATGAGGGCGAGCGTTTGACCTCGAGCAGGGCCGGGGCGAAATGGGGCGTGGTCTGGAACCGCCGGACCAGCCGGTTCATCAGGGGAAACAGGTGGTTTTCGCACTGGGTCGCCACGAGCATTTCGGTGCGGGGACACAGCACCGAGGCCCACGCCACGACGAGCTCGATCTCGGCCGTCTTGCCGACGTCGCGTCCGTCGCAGTGCACCTTGCGCAGGGCGTAGGAGTTGAGCGAATCCTCCTGGTAGGGCCGGGCCATCCACGACCGGCCCTTCGCGTCGCGAATGAAATGCCGTGCAAATGCCGTTCGCTGGTGCAGGGCGAGCCATTGGCGGACCTGCGCTTCGGTCGCGCCCCGTTTCCGCAACTGGTTCCGGGCGCGGCGCGCGTTCAGCGATACGGTCACGGTCACGCGTTCGCGGCGCGGCCCGTCCGGGGCCGTTTCGATTTGCGCTTCTCGAAGTCGAGGGCGTCTTCGAGCACGCCTTCACCGAGACGCAATAGGGGGGCAACCTCCTCGCCGAGGGCGCCGGCGCCTCCCGACACGGCGGTGGCCCTGCACGCCTCCTCGAGTTCCTGCAGGGCCTTCCGGACCCGCTCACGGGCCTTCATCGATTTCTCGACCATGGGATGGACCTCCGTGAAACGCGGCCCCTCCTCCGCGGGCCGGCGACAGGCGCCTTCCGCGCGGAGAACGTCTTCCATCCGGCGGGCAATCAGCCACGCCACGACCAGTTCCTCGGCGCGCAGGGCAACCAGGGGCAGCAGGCCCGCCCCCGACGCCGCCAGAAACGGGCCCAGGGCGGCTTCGAGGGTTCCTGCGAGCGCTTCCACCTCGGTGTCGTGGCCCAAGTGTGCCCAGCCGCCGCCAGGGTCGTTTCGCAACAGGTCAGACAGAAATTTCATGGGCCGCTCCTGTTTGAAATGGGTGGACGGCGGTCTCCGTCCACACACACGTCCGTATATTGAGACGGCTCGTTGCCGCGGCCCGGCCGGGCCGCGGCTGCGGAGGTGAGGTCTAAGCGCAACAATGGCAAATGGTTGCCGAAGATGCGGGAGCCTGGCTGCCTGTGCCGGACATGTGTTTTTCACCACCCCGGGCCGGGTGACGGCCGGGGAGAGGCATTCGCGGGAAAAAGTGTGTGTCGAACCGGGATTCTTCCGAGGCCGCCGGGGGAAATTCTCGTAAGTTCTTAGAAACGACGCCTTACGCAGGTCTTCCGGAAATCTCTCCCCGCCGGAGGAAATGAACAAGGCATTTCGAGGTATCGTCTAATGCAGTGGATTCATCGATGAATCATGAAAGGAGCCGGGTATGAAAACAAGAGCGAGAGTGACGGTGGTCGTCCTGGTTGCCGCTATGCTGATCTCGATGGCGGTGTTCGCGCCGGAAGCGCAAGCGCAATCGCGTGGCAGAAGCCTGCGGATGCCGAGTCCTTCCGCCGGCGGGCTGCGCACGCCCGGCGTGCCGGGACGCCTGGGACGCAGCGGAGGCGGAAACCTCTTCTCGGGGCCTTCGCGCTCGGGACTGTCGAACCTGCGGGGTCTTGACGGCCTCCTGAATTCGATGAAATACAAGCACGGGTACGGCGGCTGGGGCCACGATTACAACCGGGGCCACGACGACTATTGGGATGCCTACCGGGACGTCGGGATTGCGAACGCGGTGGTCGACCTGATCGGGGTCCTGGTGAGCGCGGGCAGCTATTCGTCCTACGCTCCCGTGGCCGCGCCCGTCGAAGTGGTGCCTGCACCGGTCACGGTGGTGCCGATGGCGCCCCCGCCCCCGGTGGTCATGGTTCCGGCGCCTTCGGTGATCATTCAGACGCCGGTCTATAGCGCGCCGCCCTGCGTGCATCTCGGTCCCCCCCCGATGGCCATGCCCTATCCGGGGGGATATTCCGGCTACCCGGGCGCGTACCCCGCGCCGCGCTATTATTCCGGCCATCGTGGCGGCTACGGCCACTACAAGGCCCCGGCCACCCTCGGCGGCACCCATAGCATGACCCGGCCCCGGGTCCCGGCGATGCATTCCGCGCCGGTATCCAGCCGGGGCAGGATCTCCGCCGGCCCGTCGGGCGTCCACAGGATGAGCGCGCCCGCGCAGCGCACCCCCGTGCGCGGCTCGGGATGGTCGTCCTACCGGGTCCGGTAAGACCGGTACCGGGAGAGACCGCACGAAGAACGGGGGTATCCTGGGGCCGTTCGCGACTCCGGGCCCCCGTTCGGAAGGCAAGAGCAGCGTGCTGAGCCGGCGCCCGGCGAGCCCGGGATGCGGGCGCTCCAGGCATCAGTCGTTCCTCAGCTGATCCTGGCCGGAGGTCAAGGAGGCTTTCGCGTCCAGAATTGCCCGGTACGCTTCCATGGAACTGTCGGGCCGGGTGGTTTCGCGCATGTAGCCGATGCCCGCTGCTTTCGCCGTCGCAAAGAAGTGGTCCATGGCGTCCCGGTACCAGTCTTTCAACGCATTGGCGTGGCTGCCGGTCGCTGCAAGCGCGGTCACCCGTGCGGCAAACTCGAGTTGCACATACTCCAGCGAAAGTCGTGCGACCTGGACGCGCTGCAGCAGTTCGGGGTCGCTGGCCGCGAGCTGCCCGGCCTCGTCGAACGCGGCGGATGCTGTCGCCAGCACCTCCGGCGTGAGGTATAGCGGCAGGGCATTGCGTTCAAAGGGACTCATGTGCATCCACGTGGGGGCGTAGCCGTCCAGCGCGCCTTCCAATGCGGCCAGATAGCGGCCAATCGGTTCCCCTGCCGGGCCAAAGTAGCCGTCGAGGAACTCGGCAATGGCCAGTTTCTCGTCGTACTGTGGGTTCCAAAGCAGCTTGGCCATCATGTAGGCTTTCAACGGCGCCATATCGCTGTGCTTCGCGTCGCCACTGCCCTGCTCGAAGACGCCGCGCACGCCGTGGTTCGCGAAGAAGCGGATGTTGGGGCCCAGGGTGTGCAAGTTAGGGTACGGCAGCAGGTACTGGTGAAAGTTTACCGTGTAATCCCAGATGTATATGCGCTCGGTAAGCCGGAACCAGTCCTCGATGGCCTTCCGCAGCTCGGCGTTCTTTTCGCATTGTTCGTCATCTATCGCGTGCGAGCCGCACGCGCCGGTGGTCAGGCGGATAATCACGTTTGGCAGCGGCTTGAGGTCGCGCGGGGCGGGACGGCTGTACGAGTAGGCCAGCGTGTCGATGGCAACGTCCGGATATTCCTCCGCAATCGCCGCCGCGATGCGGTTCACGAAGTAGATGATGGGCGCGGAGTGAACGCCGCCCTGGCTGGCTTCCAGCGCGGCGCAGTGCTCGCATTCACACCAGCCGCCAGGCCCGTCGTTCTGGGAAATGGAGATGATGTTCGCCTCGGGGTGCGCCTGAATCCACTGTTTTACGGTCTTGATGGCCTGCTGGATCATCTGCTCGTTTGTCAGACACAACTGGGTGCGCTTGAAACGCCCGACCAGCGTGCGCTCGCCATCGACAAGCGAAAACCACTCCGGATGCGTTTTGAAGAACTCCTCCGGCGGAATCAGGGTAAAGAACGAGTGAACGAAAGGATAGTAGGCGACCTTTCCGCCGCGTTCCTCATCCAGCTTGCCCATCGCGCCGTTGATGCGGTTGCGCGCCGACCAGTCCGCATCCAGCGCGTCGTAAAAAAAGGTCTCCCGGTACTCCAGCGCCGGGATTTGGCGGTCGTCAATGGCATGAATCACGAGACGGGACACCTTCGGAATGTGGCTGACCGTGGACGTATACCAGCGGCAGCCCGCGTGCTCTTCGAGGAAGGCGTAGACTCCGTACATGGTGCCTCGAAGGGCGCCCCCTGCGATGACCAGATGCGGCGGGGCCGTGCGAATCACGAATCCTTCGTTTCCCAAGGCGGAAAAATCGACAGCCACGTTGAGCGCGGCCAGATGCGCGTTATTGCCCAGAATGATCTCGTGTTCGCTTGGAGGCTCGGCGTCCGTGACCACAGGGAGGCTGGCTCCGGTTATCTGTGCCAGGAACATCTGCAGCTCCCTGGCCCCGTGTCGTTCGGAGGGCGAAGCCGATTGCGGCACGACAATCCGATACCGGCTCGCGCCGCCCTCCGCCAGCACCAGTTCGCTGCCGGAAACGCCTGCACCGTCGCCCGGGTGCACTGCTGCGCCGGCCAGAGCTCGATCTGAGTCGTCCGGCTCCACCCCGGCTCCGTTCAGCGAAAGCCCGCCCATGATCAAGCAGACGGTCAGAAATTTCATTGGTGCACCTCTCCCCGTGCGGGTTTTGGACTTGATGTTGCGTTCCGCCATGAGACGCCTGCCGTTCGCCCATTGTCAAACGACGGATCAGTCGGCGCACGATTGAATGGAGGCGCCCCACTTCGTTGAAACGGTGGTTTCCGACGAGCGCGAAAGCAGAACGCGACATCCCGCCACAGAAGCCGAGGGGGGCATGCGTTCGGGTTGCGGATGAACGGTGTAGACGGAGTCTTCGTGGTTTTGTACAAATAGCCCTCGGCTGTGCCGGACTGATAGAATCGCTCCAGTGCCGCTGCAACGCCGCCTTCAGCAGGCCAGCGGCGAACCGGGGCTGAATTGCGGGACAACGCAGAGGGAGCATCTATGAAAACCGCAACGATCACTTTGTGTGTGTGCGCACTTGCCATGACGGCGAGCGGGCAGCTTGTGCTTTCGGGCAACGAGGCCAAGATCGACCTCGCCAGTGGCACGGCGGTCGTGTTGCCTGACGCGCCTCCGGATTCCCTTTCGATCCTGGACTTCTCGACATTTCCGCCGAAGGTCACCCATCTCGACAACGTCCAAAACAGCGTGATCGGGCCGCCATCCAACATCGCCATCACGCCGGACGAACGTCTGGCGCTGGTCGCGAGTTCCACGCTGTCGGACCCCGCGAATCCCGGCCAGTGGATTCCCGACAACGTGATTCACGTGCTGGATTTGACCGCGGAGCCGCCCGCGATAATCGGGCAAATCAAAACGGATGCGCAGCCTTCGGGCCTGTCCATCGCGCGTGACGGGAGCTTTGCACTCGTGGCAAACCGCGCGGCGGGCACCGTCTCCATGCTGTCCATAGACGGCAAGAACGTCGCCGTCAGCCAGACCGTCACGGTGTGCGAGCCCGAGGACCAGGTGTCGGATGTGGCTATCAGTCCGGACGGCGCCCTGGCCGTGGCGAGCGTGAACGCAGGCGGGTACCTTGCCGTGCTGACCATAAAAGATGGCCGTCTTGCGCTGACCGGCCGGAAATTTTCCGTCTGCGGCCTGCCCTACCGCTGCGTAATCAGCCCGGACGGCGACCTGGCGCTCACGGCTGGCTCCGGACAGGGGTTTCCCGACGAGGACAGCTTGACGGTAGTCGATCTCAAATCGGACCCGCCCCGCACCGTCGACTACGTCCCTATCGGCTCCGGACCCGAATCCATCGAGATCAGTCCGGACGGCAGGCTCGTGGCAGCGGTGTTGATGGAAGGCTCAAACCTCGCGAAAGACGACCCGCGCCACGAGGAGCACGGCAAGCTCACCGTGCTCGCGCGCCGGAAAAACACCTTTGAGGTCGTGCAGACCTTGCCGACCGGGCCCATACCGGAAGGGGTGGCATTCTCGCCGGACGGGAAGTACCTCATCGTGCAGTGCCACCCAATCCGGCAACTGTGGTTGTACCGTGTTGACGGGGAAAAGGTGGCGGACACGGGCGAGCGCATTTCCGTTCCGGCCATGCCTTCATCACTACGTGCCGCGGAAAAACCGTAGTTCGACGCACACGGCCGGTTCGGCGCCCGCGAAGAGTCCCAGCCAGGGGCAAGCAGCCAGACAGCCAACGCCTCTGGATGTTCACCCTGTTTTCCCGAATGCCCGTCCCTGTTGCCATCCAAGGACCTTCAGCGCGGGCTTCCCGGGCGCACCGGGACACCGCGTCCTTGAGCACGCCGAAAGGGCGAAGGTTTTGGCCCGCGAGACCTGTCAGACCGTCGCTGCGTGCGAGGCCGGCGAGCCGTCGCTCGCGTTTCAGCGTGGTTTACAGCCCAGGCGGAAAAGAAAACGCCAAGGACTTATTGGGCGTAAGTCCTTGGCGTTACAGGCATTATAATGGCGACCCCAACGGGATTTGAACCCGTGTCGCCAGCGTGAAAGGCTGGTGTCCTAGGCCAGACTAGACGATGGGGTCGCCGAGTATCGAACGAACGAATGCGCGACAGCCGCGTAAGCGGTGTCGCGCGACAGCCAGAAATGTATACCATACGGCGGACGGTGAATTCAAATTTGCCGCGGGCGGTTCACTTGCGAAGGCGGCGCGGGCCCCGCTACCATGCGTTTCAGGGTTTTTTGCTGCTGTACAACGCGAGGGAGCACGCCGTGCGAATCTCAGGGGCAATTCTTCTTGTAGCCGCGTTTGCGGCGTCCGCGTGGGGCCAGACGGTCTTTGTCGAGGCGGAGAGCTTTGCGGAACCGGGCGGCTGGGTGGTCGATCAGCAGTCGATGGACCAGATGGGGTCGCCGTATCTGCTCGCGCACGGCCTGGGCGAGCCGGTCGGGGACGCCGCCACGGGCGTCCCGTTCCCCGAACCGGGCGGATACCGTGTATGGGTGCGGACGCGCGACTGGGTGGCGTCGTTTGGCGCTTCGGGCGCGCCCGGCCGGTTCCGGGTATTGGTCGATGGCGTGCCGCTGGACACGGTTTTCGGGACGGAAGGCGCGGCCTGGCACTGGCAGGATGGGGGCACGGTGGAAATCGCCGGGACGACCGTGCGGCTGGCGTTGCGCGACCTGACGGGTTTTGAAGGGCGGTGTGACGCACTGCTGTTCACGAAGGACTCGGCGTTTGTCCCGCCCGATGATGGCGAGGCGTTGCAGGCGTTCCGCCGGGAACGGCTCGTCCTGCCGGAACGGCCGGAGGACGCGGGCCGGTTCGATCTGGTCGTGGTGGGCGGCGGGGTTGCGGGCACCTGTGCGGCGGTATCGGCGGCCCGGCTCGGCTTGAATGTGGCGCTGGTGCAGGATCGGCCCGTGCTGGGGGGCAACAACAGTTCCGAGGTGCGGGTGCATCTTCAGGGCAAGACCAACCTGCCGCCGTATCCGGCGCTGGGCAATCTGGTGCGCGAACTGGATTCGGGCATGTCGGGCAATGCGCGCCCACCGGAGAATTACGATGACGCGAAGAAACTGGGCGTGGCCACGGCGGAGCCGAAGCTCGCCCTGTTTCTCAACATGCACGCGTACCGGACGGAGATGGCGGGCGACAACATCGCCGCGGTGCTCGCGAAGGACACGCGCACGGGGCAGGAATGGCGGTTTCCGGCGCGGTGGTTCGCTGATTGCACGGGCGACGGAACGGTCGGGTTCCTGGCGGGGGCGGAGTACCGCATGGGGCGCGAAAGCCGGGCCGAAACCGGTGAAGCGCTGGCCCCGGAGCAGCCCGACGCCATGACGATGGGCTCGTCGGTGATGTGGTATTCGGCGGAAACGGAGGCGCCGTCGCCGTTCCCCGAGTGCCCGTGGGCGGAAGCGTTCACCGAAGACACGGCGCAGAAGGTCACGACGGGCAACTGGAACTGGGAAACCGGCATGAACCAGAACCAGGTGACGGAGATCGAGCAGATCCGTGACCATGCCCTGCGGGTGATTTACGGAAACTGGGCGTTCCTGAAGAACCACAGCGCGGACAAGGAACAGTATGCCAACCGCAAGCTCGACTGGGTGGCGTATGTGGCGGGAAAGCGGGAATCGCGCCGTCTGCTGGGCGACGTTGTCCTGCAGCAGCAGGACATCGAGTTCCGGCGCGAGTTTGAAGACGCGTGCGTGACCACCACCTGGACCATCGATCTGCATTATCCCGAGCCCAAAAACGCGGAACAGTTTCCGGGGCGGGAATTCCGGTCCATCGCCGAACAGAAGGAGATCGTACCGTACCCGATCCCGTACCGGTGCCTGTATTCGCGCAACATCGAAAACCTGTTCATGGCCGGGCGCAACATCTCGGTGACGCACGTTGCGCTGGGCACGATCCGCGTCATGCGCACGGGCGGCATGATGGGCGAGGTGGTCGGCATGGCCGCGTCGCTGTGCCGGAAACATGACACCACGCCCCGTGGTGTCTACGCGCACCATCTGAGGGAACTCCAGGCGCTGATGCTGGCGGGGGTCGGCCAGCCGCCCCGGGAAGCGGCGCTCCAGCCGCCGCCCTGGCGTGACGCCGCCGGGCCCAATCTTGCCCTGGCCGCGTCGGTGGCGGTATCGAGCACGCTCGACCCGGCTCAGTATCCCCCGGCGCACATCCATGACGGGGTCATCGACCTCGACAACAGCAGCAGCCGCTGGTGCAGCGCCCGCGAAGGCATTCCCCACACCGTCGATTTCCGCTGGGACACCCCGCAAACCATCAGCGCGGTGCGGATCGTGTCGGGGTGGCGCACCGGACCGTTCGACATTCAGGGATGTGTGGAAGCGTTCGCGTTGCAGGTGTTGGAAGATGGCGTCTGGCGCGACATCCCGGGAACCGCGATGACCAACAACACCAGGCACGACTGGCACGCGCGGTTTGACCCCGTGACAGCCGACCGGGTGCGGCTCGAGATCCGCGGGGCCGAGGGGGATCTGGCGCGGATATTCGAGGTCGAGCTGTTCAATCTGCCTGACAATTAGGTGGCGGTTCCGGGTTCCATGGGGACCTTCATTCCGCCTGTCTTCTACTGGGCACATCGGGCGCGTTCACTGTGGGAAACCAGCGCGCGAGGTTCTGTTTGACCGCAACATATTCTTCGCGCCCGGCGAGGTTTACCCATTCGAGGGGATCGCTGTCGTGGTCGTATAACTCGTCCGAGCCGTCTTCGTAGCGGATGTAGCGCCAGCGCTCGGTGCGCAGCGAATGGTTGTTGCGCCCGTGGGTAGTCAAGGCAGGGCGGTCCCACGGTGCATTCGGGTCCCGCAGGAGGGGCGTCAGGCTTCTCGCTTCGATGCCTTCGCGCGGCGCCAGGCCGCACAGCTCGGCCAGGGTGGGATAGATGTCCATTAACGTGACCGTCCGCCCGCACACCGAATCTGATTTCGTCAGACCCGGAACCACCATCACGAGCGGATTCCGCGTAGCCTCTTCCCACAGGGCGAACTTGCGCCAGTGCAGTTTCTCGCCCAGATGCCATCCGTGATCGCTCCACAACACAATGATGGTGTTGTCCGCGTAACGGGTTGTGTTCAGGGCGTCGAGCAGCCGCCCGACACAGGCGTCCGTAAAGGCCCCCGCCGCCAGATAGGCCGAAACCGCGCGGCGCCAGTTGTCGGTCCTGATGACGTTGCGGTGGTCCCCGTCGGGTTTGGCCATCTTGCGCCCGGCCTCGGGGACATCGTCCAAGTCGTCAGGATTGACCTCTGGCAACGTAATCCTATCCGGCGGAAACAGGTCGAAATACTTGCGGGGGACGTACCACGGCAGATGGGGTTTCGTGATCCCCACCGCGAGAAAGAACGGTTCACGCCACGCTTGCGCGAGCTTCTTCTCGGCCCAGTCCACGAGTTTCCAGTCGCTCATGTCCGCGTCGTGACAGTCCAGCGGACCCCAATCAAAGTGGCCCGCATTCTCGATCCCATTGAGCGGGAGGTTCGGCGGCGCCGGGCTTCCCGGGCTCTCAAAGTACTCGTGCCACGACGTAGACTCGGGAAACCGGCCGTGGAAGATCTTACCGCACCCCAACACCCGGTAGCCGTTCGCCATGAAATCCTGCGGCAGGGTAACCGCGTCGGGCATGGCCGGCCGCCAGGGCTGATCGTTTCGGTATACCCCCGACGTCGAGGGCCGCTTGCCCGTCAACAAGCTCGCGCGTGAGGGATTGCAGGCCGGCGCCGAACAGTATGCGCGCGTGAAGTTCACGCCCTGCGATGCAAGCCGGTCGATGTTGGGCGTCCGCGCGTCCGGATGGCCGCCCAGGCAGCCCACCCAGTCGTTGAGGTCGTCGATCGCAATAAACAGAACGTTCGGACGCGTTTGCCGTTCGCCCGCCCGCGACACAAGGGGAACGGCCCCGAGCGCCGCCGCTGTGCGCAGAAATGCCCGCCGCGAAACGTTCCTTTCTTGACGAATACCACTTCCCACGGTGCGCCTCCTTTCCCCTGTCGCTCCGAATCATGCCATGCCGCCGTAGACCCCTGTGCGGTGTCAGACTCGCGAATCGGGCCCTGCTGGCCGTCCGCGCAGTATTCAGCTAGACTGCGCTTCGCCCCACGCCGGAATGCAGCGGGTTCCGCGTGCGCCGGCGTATCGTCTTGGATGCGGCGGGTCTCCATACCATGATAAGGTAGTTGAAGGCGTTGTAGAAAGTATCGAGGCCGGGACCCCCGGCGGACCAGAGCCGCGCAGCCCGGGAGGAGATCCGGCCTCAGCAGCCGAGAGAGGGGAATTGCCGTGTTTACCGCAATGCTGATTCTGTCGATGGGGTTGTCGGGCATTCCGGAGGCGCCGGTGGCGGCGTGGGAGTTCAACTCGCCCGGGGAAGTACAGCCCTGGCGGGCCAACAGTCATATGAGCCATGTCTTGGCCGAGAACGGCATCCTGGCATGCGACACCATTGACTGGGATCCGTTCTTCACGTATTCCGGGGCGCAACTCGCCACCAGCCCGACGCAGTTCGTGGTGCTCCGCATCCGGGCCAGCAAGGCGGGGGAAGGGCAGCTTTTCTGGACCGCCAAAACGGAGGGCCAGTATGGCGGGTTCGACCCGTCGAAGGTGACGAGTTTCACGGTGGAACAGCCGGAGGTCTGGCAGGAGATCGTCATTCTCCCGTTCTGGCACGCCGAGGGCACGCTGCGGCAATTCCGGCTCGACCTCTATGAGGGCGCCCATTTCGAAGTGGACTGGCTCCGCGTTTACGACTGGGCCGGAGGCGCCGCGCCGGCCGGAGACACGTACCGCTGGGACTTCGACGACGGCGGTGAGGCCTGGCGGCTGTGGCCTGGAAGCCGCACGCTGGTTTCTCCGCCGCTTCAACTGGACGTGGCGGAAAAGGGGTGGGTCTCGCTCACGCTCAAAGCCGATGTGGCCACCACGGCGTCGCTGTTCTGGGCCAATTCCGCCGGGTTCGGGTCGCAGGCGCTGAGTTTCGAGGTGCCCGCGTCGGCCGATTTCCGGGTCTGCGATATCGAGTTGCAGGGCGAATCCGCCTGGCGCGGCGCCATCGTGGCGATCGGCATCGAGGCCGCGGCCGAGTCCGGTTTCGCGGTGAAATCGCTCGAGATCACCGAAAAACCCCTGGGCCCCGCGGACGTCCGCGTGCTCCATTTCGGATTTGAGAACGGCGTAAACCGCGCGAAGCGCGATTGCCTCGTCGCCGCCCACTTCGTGAACGACGGCGGCACGGCCTCGGAACCTGTCGAGGCGCGCCTGGTTCTCCCGGACGGGCTGTCGCTCGTTGAGGGCGACGCGGTTCAAACCCTGCCGGCGCTCGCGTTCCGGCAGCGGGCCACGTTCTCGTGGACGGTCCGGGCGTCCGTGCCCGGCACGCCCCGGATCGCCCTCGATTTTCCGGAGAACGCGCCCGTGGCCGACCAGTCCGCCGTGCTTGAGGTGCTTGCGCCCCTGCCGGTGCAGCCGGCGGACTATGTGCCTGAACCCAGGCCGGTCAAAACCGCTGTGGATGTGTTCGCGTATTATTTCCCGGGCTGGGGGGCGGACGTGAAGTGGAACCCGGTCCGGTTTGTCGACCCTATCCGGAAGCCGCTGCTCGGCTATTACGACGAGGGCAAGCCGGAGGTGGTCGACTGGCAGATCAAATGGGCCGTCGAAAACGGCATCACGGGCTTTCTCGTAGACTGGTACTGGTCCGCCGGAAACCAGCATCTGACGCACTGGTTTGAGGCGTACCGCCAGGCGCGGCACCGCGACCAGCTTCAGGTCGCCATCATGTGGGCCAACCACAACGCCCCCAACACGCATTCGGCGGAAGACTGGCGCCAGGTGACCCGGGAATGGCTCGACAAGTACTTCAACCTCCCCGGGTATTACCGGATTGGCGGCAAACCGGCCGTGTTCATCTGGGCGCCCGACAATATCCGGAACGATCTGGGCGGCACCGAAGCCGTGGCCGCATCCTTCGAGGAATCGCAGCAGATGGCCCGCGATGCCGGGTACGCGGGCATCACCTACGTCGCCATGGGGTACAACGTCTCGCGCGAACGGTCCGACACGCTCGCCAAAGAAGGGTACAGCGGTTTCTCCACGTACCATGAATGGGGCGATGCGGTGAAGCGGTCCACGATACCCCATCGCGCGCAATTCAGCGATGTCGCCGACACCACCGGTGCGGCGTGGGACGCCCACGAAGCCATCGCCGGCCCCCTGACCTACTATCCCGTTGCCGATACGGGGTGGGACTCGCGGCCCTGGCATGGTCCCCGTTCGCTGGCGATTCTCGGCAGGACGCCCGAACTCTTCGAGCGCATTCTCCGTGATCTCAAGGCCTGGGCCGGGGCCCATAACCGCGGCATGGTGATCCTCGGACCGGTCAACGAATGGGGGGAAGGGAGCTACATCGAACCCAACACGGAATTCGGGTTCCAGATGTACGAAGCGGTGCGCCGCGTCTTCGCCACCGGCGACCCCGCGTCCTGGCCGGTCAACATCGGCCCGGCCGATGTGGCGCTCGGTCCCTACGAATTTCCCCCGCGCGTTGTGCGCAATGCCTGGGATTTCTCCGATGGCGCGCAGGAGTGGTCGGGGCTGATGGGCGTCTCGCAGCTTGAGGCGCGGGACGGCGTGCTCCACTTCACGACGAGTTCGCAGGACCCGGCCATCCAGAGCGGCGCGCTGGGCCTGCAGGCCGCGCTGTACCCGCGCATGGTGATCGTCATGCAGGTCACCGGCGGGCCGGCCGGCGCGCTGGCCGGCCAGCTCTTCTGGTCGGAGACCGGCGCCGCGATTACCGAGAGCACCAGCGTGCGGTTCCCGCTGCACGCCGACGGCGCCGTGCACACCTACACCCTGAACCTCGGCGCCCATCCCCGATGGCGCGGCGAGATCACGTCGCTGCGCTTCGATCCGTGCGATAGACCCGGCGTCGCCGTCGCCATCGAAGAGATCCGCCTGGAGAAATAGCCCCGGGGAGGCCCCCCGAACGGCCTTTCGAACGTGGTGGCTCAAGATGGGAGGATTGGGAAGAACGGGAAGATGACCGGCGCCCTCGCCGGTCGTCTCCCGTCTCATCGTCTCCAGCCATTCCGGCCGGGGATTGGGGTATGTGCCCCACGTTGCGTTTTTGGGGTCCAGGCAGGTACAGTGCAGGCATCACGCACGGACGGCCGGGAGGCCGTGTGAGACCACTGGACACAGTCGGCAGGAGTCCCACGGGAGCCGCGGAGAGGGACGCTCGCCTGCCATCGCGAAAGGAGAGTATCGTGAGGCTGCGAATCGCCTTTGTCGGGTTTCGCCACGCGCATGTCCACGGACTCTACAATCTTGCGCGGACCCACGCCGGTCTCGAGGTGGTGGCGGCCTGCGAGGAGGACGCCGAGACGCGGGCCCGGCTCGGCGATTCGGGCATTGCCGTCACGCACGACAGGTACAGCGCGATGCTCGATGAGGCGCCCTGCGACATCGTCGCGTGCGCCGACTATTTCGCCCTCCACGCCGAGCGGGTCACCCAGGCGCTCGAACGCGGCAAACACGTTTTGTGCGACAAACCGCTCTGTGTCCATCTGGACGAGCTGAACCGCATCGAAACGCTTGCCCGCGAGAAGGACCGCCGCGTGGGCTGCATGCTGGACCTGATCGATCTGGCGCCGTTTGTGACATTGCGCGACATCATCCTTCGCGGGGAGATCGGCGAGGTGCTCAGCGTCACGATCCTCGGTCAGCATCCCCTGAACTATGGTTCGCGCCCGATGTGGTTTTTCGAGGAAGGCTGCCACGGCGGCACGATCAACGATATCGGCGTTCATGTGATTGACGCGCTGCCGTGGCTCACCGGCCAGGCCATCGCGGAGATTACGGCGGCCCGCGTGTGGAACGGCCGCCTCAAACAGCACCCCCATTTTGAAGACGGCGCGATGCTCCTGCTGAAACTCGCGAATGGATGCGGGGTCATGGCCGATCTTTCGTATTTCAGTCCCGACGCCGCGGGCTATGACCTGCCCGGTTATTGGCGGTTCACCGTGACGGGCACGAAGGGCGCCGTGGAAGCGGGCGCCAACCTCGGCACGGTCACGTTGTGGCCGGACGCCGAGGGCGGGCCGCGTGAAATCGCGCTGCTGGCGCCGCGAACCGGCGGCTATCTTGACGATTTCCTCGCGGACATCGCGGGCCAACCCGCGCCCGGCGGGCTCGACATGGCGCGGGTGTTTCGCAGCACCCGGATCAGCCTCCTTGCGCAGCGCGCCGCCACCGTCGGGCCCATACGCCTGAAAATCGACGCCTGAGACGCGCTCAGACCGGCAGCTCGTAGCCCGGACGGCGCGGACGGCTCAGCATCGCGTTGCCTTCATCGCAGTTGGTGAATCGCTCGGCTTTCGGGTCCCAGTAGAGCGATTCGCCGACCCGGCCCACGTCGCGGGCGATGTTCACGAGGTAGCAGAGCGACGAACTGCGCTGGCCGTATTCGATATCGGCCGTGCACCGTTCGCGCGTCTTGATGCAGCGAACCCAGTCTTCAATGTGCGGCTGCGTCTCGGGCACCTGGAGATGGCCGGGGTTGCCGGGGGCGTCGAGCAGTTCTTTGGGGTCAGCGGAAATCTTGTCGCGGTTGATTTCGATACGGCCTTTCTCGCCCACGAAGATGCACCCGAGACCGGGGCCCCAGTCGGCGTCGAGGCTCAGGTTGAGCACCGTGCCGTTGGCGTATTTCATGCGCATTTTCGCCCGGGGGCCGGTGAACCGCCCCATGCTGTAATACGGGGCGCCTGTTTCCTCCGGCGCCGGCTGCCGCTCCTCGAATTTGCCGGAGGGGAGGGTCTGGACGGGTTCCTCGAGCAGGATCTCGGTGGGACCGGTCTCGTCGGTGCCGAGCCCGCGCTGGACCTGGTCGTAGCTGTGCGTACCCCATCCGGTAACGCCGAACGACACGCCGCCGCCGTCGTAGTCCCACCAGTGGGCCCATTTCCGGTGCAGGTCCGAATGGTACGGGCGGAATTCGGCCTGGTTGGTCCAGAGATCCCACCAGTTGTCGCTGCCGCCCTCGGGCATGGGCTCGGCGGGCTTGGGCTCCCACCGCAGCGGCCCGACGAAATTGGGCGCGAGCACTTCAGCGACCTTGCCAAGCGCGCCGTGTTTGACGAGGTCGCTGGCCCAGTTGTTCAAGGCGATCGTACGCTGCTGCGTGCCGATCTGGGTGACTCGCTGGTATTTGCGGGCCAGATTGACCATGTCACGCCCTTCGGCGATGGTCAGGCACATGGGCTTTTCGATGTAGACGTCCATCCCCATGGCCATGGCGTGGCACGCTACCCACGCGCGGGCGTGCGTCGTTGTTTCCACCATGACGCCGTCGAGGTTTTCCTTTTCGATCATCTCGCGGAAATCGGTGTAGCCTTTCCAGCCGCGGTCCTTGCCCGCGCCGTTGAGGCAGGCGTCCACGCGCGGCTGAAAACAATCGCAGACCGCCGCGATCCGGATTTCAGGAATATGCAGGCAGGTTCCCGCGATGTCCTGGCAGCGTCCGCCCAGTCCGATCAGGCCCACGTTCACCGTCTCGTTCGGACCGGGCCCTTCCATGCCCAGCACCCGGGCGGAGAGGATGAGCGGCGCGGAGGCCGCGGCGGTTTTCAGAAATGTGCGTCTGCTGATCATGCGTTGTCTCCTCGAGGGCCGGCTTCACATGCGGGGCCGGTCCGTCGTGCTCGTGGATGCCGCGGGCGGTTCGCATCTGTCCGCGGAGCCATCAGCCTACCATCCCCGGCGGGCCGTATCAACCGCGAGCGGGGATACATACGGGCCGCGTCGCAGGGAGGCCCGCGAGTTGATTCTGATCCGCGCCCGTGCGACGATAGTGACAGGTCTTCGAACTCGACGATTCGAAGGAGACGCACGATGAAAGCAGCGATAGCGGGCGTGGCGGCCCTGCTCGTAGGACTGGGCGCGGGCCTCTGGTTCGGTATGGCCAGGGTGAACGCCCTCCGGACCGAACTGGACACGGCCCAGAACGACGGCGAGGCGCTTCGGAACCACCTTCAGACCGTGGAAGGCCACCTGGCCATACGCGAGGCCGAACTCGCCCGGGTGCGCGACGAGCTCGAACAGGCGCGTTCCCGGCAGGCCGCGGCACCCCAGCCGGCCGCGCCGGGACCTGAACCGGCGGATTTCGACAGCTCCGAGTTGTTTGCGCAACTCGCCCAGGCGCTCGGTGAGACAGACGAACCCGGACGGCGCGAACGACGTTTTGGCGACCGGTTCGAGAGTACGGGCAGACCGCCCGAAGACGGCGGCGAACCGCGCGAGGACCGCAGGCGCGGCTACATGGACGAGTTCCGCCAGCGCATGTCCGACTTTCTCACGGCCGAGATCGAGGCCAGCACCGACCCTGCCGAGAAAGCGCGGATCGCGTCCATCAGCGAATACATGCAGAGCCTCATGGAGCAGCGCCAGCTCCTGCGCGACGCGCAGACCGACGAGGAGCGCCAGGCCGTTTTCGATACCATGCGGCAAAACGGTGAAACGTTGCGGAGCATGGTCGAGGAACAGCAGGACCAGGTCTTGCGCGAATCGCTCGAACGCCAGGGCATCTCCAGCAGAGCGCAGCAAGACGGCATCATCGCCGCCTACAAGGAAGCCCAGAACGATCCGTTCTTCACCGGTCCGTTCACTTTCTTCGGCGGCGGACGGCGCGGACGCGGGGGACCTCCCGGTGGCGGGCCTCCCGGCGGCGGCCCGCCGTGATGATCGGGCCCGTTCCGGCCGTCTGGCTTTGAAGAAGACGACGCCCGACCTGTCGCCTTCCCGCTGACGGGAGGAGAATCTGCCGCGCCTTCCGCGCAACCGGACCCGCGGTCAGCTGGGAGGGCTTACCCGCAGTTTCTGGCCGAGCAGGATCTTATCCCCGTCGAGTTTGTTCCATTCCTTCAGGTCTTTGATGGACACGCCGTACCGTGCTGAGAGCTGGGTGAGCGTATCCCCCGGTTTGATCTCGTGGTACGCAGGCCGGTCGGCGCTGGGGGCGGCCGGAGCAGGGGTCTCGGCCGGTGGTCTTGGCGGTTCCGGGGCGGCTGCCTCGGCAGCGGCTTCTTCGGCAGGTTTCGGCGGTTGGGGCGCGGCCTCGGCCGGTGGCTCTTCTGCCGGTTTTGGGGCCTCGGGAGCGGGCGCGGGTTCGGCAGCCGGCTCCTCCGCCGGTGTCACGGGCACGGGGGCGGCCGCTTCGGCAGCGGCTTCTTCGGCCGTTTTGGGCGGTTGGGGCGCGGCCTCGGCCGGTGGCTCTTCGGCCGGTTTTGGGGCTTCGGGGGAGGGCGCGGGTTCGGCGGGTGCGGGTTCCGCGGCCACGTCGACCGGGGCCGGGCTCTCCGGCGCGAGTCTGGGCACGCCGCCCGGCAACCCCTTGGGCGCCTGCAGCCAGGTTTGCATGGCTTCGAGGCGCCGCTTGCTTTCGTTGAGGTTTTCCAGGGACAACGTGCCGTCGTTGACCGCCGTTTCGATGGCATCGCACACCCCGCGGATACGCTCCGGCGCAGGATCCGCGAGGATCAGGGCGTCGCAGCCGGCGGCCAGCGCCAGCACGGCGGCCTTCCCAACGTCTCCGCCGGTGGCGGCCGCCGCCAGCGCGATGTCGTCACTGAGAATCACGCCCTTGAACGCCCACCGGTTGCGCAGGAACTCGCGCACCAGGATCGGCGATAGGGACGCCGGGCGCTGGGGGTGGGCTTCGTCGAGGCGCGGCACCGCAATATGTCCCACAAGCATGCCGGGAACGCCCGCCACCACGGCCTGAGCAAACGGATACAGGACTTTCGCCAATTCTTCGCTCTGGCTCAATTCGATCACCGCCAGCGCGGTCTGCGGATCGGGTTTCGCGGCCCCGTGGCCGGGATAGTGTTTCACGACAGGAAACACGCCGGCCTGCATCGCGCCGTCCGAGAACGCCAGGCCAAGCGCCTGGACCACGTCGCGGTCCTTGCCGAAACTGCGCGCCTTGATCACGTCGGGCGCGGCGGGCAGGGCCACGTCGAGCACGGGCGCGAGAAGCACGGCGATGCCCCGGTCTTTGCACGCGTTTCCAAAACTGAGGCCCACCTCGTGCGCCGCGTCAGGATCGCGTTTAGCGCCCAGTTCCGGAGCGCCCGGCGCGGATTCCAGGTTCAACCGGTTGAAGACCCCGCCCTCCTGATCGACGGCGACCAGGGGCAGATCGTAAATCTCCTTGCCCAGCCCCACCGCGTTCTTGATGCTCGCGACGAGCTTGACGGTCTGATTCCGGTTGGCGATGTTGTCGTCGAGCAGCACCACGCCGCCCGGCTTGAGTTCCGAGAGGAGGGCTTTGGCCTCGTTGCTGAGGGTATTGCCGCTGACCGCGATGAACAGATGGCGGGCGGGCCACACGTCTTCCGGAATCGCGGGCGGAGCCGGGGGCGGCGTTTCTTCCGCGGGCGCTTCGGCCGGCGCCGCCTCTTCCGCCGGTTGCGGGATGGGGAGGTCGGCCGGCGCAGTCTCCTCGCTCAGGACCGGCGCAAGCTCCGGAATCAGTTGCTCAACCGGCGGCACGGCCGCGTCCGCCGGCTCTTCCGCGTCCGTCGTTTCCCCGGGCGCTTCCGTCATGGCGACGGGCGCGTCCGCGTCTTTGACGGGGCCCGGGCCGCCCCGAAGCACCCATCCGAGCGCCACGCCCATCAGGAACACCAGCAACACCGTGACCACCTGATGGGTGGCGCGGTGCTTGCGCAGTCTGGTTTCAGATTCCACGGTTTCCTCCAGCACATTCCGCACGTGGTTGACTTGGCCGCCGGGGCAAGACATTCCCCCACTGCGCGGCCCCTGCAATCCCCATAGACTCCCCGTGGGGCTGCACGACGTATAATACCCCGAATCCAGTGCCGCGTCCATGGGGCTTGCCTGCGTGCGCGCCGCTTGCCCGGTTCGCGGCGATGCGGTAAGCTTGCCCGGGGAACCCAAGCACCCTCACAACAGGAACAGGCCTCATGAAGACTCCACGACGTGTCATCAACGCGATGGCGCCCATCCGCATCTGCGATCTGGGGGGATGGACCGACACCTGGTTCGCCGAAACCGGCGCGGTGTTCAACATTGGCGTGTATCCGTACGCCGAGGTCCAGATCTACGTGCGCGAAACGCAGTCCGATACCCCGCGCATCGTCATCCACGCCGAAAACTACGACGTGCGGTACGCGATCGACCCGCACAAGATCGCCTACGACCGCCATCCCCTGCTCGAGGCCTCCATCGACATCATGGACCTGCCCGACAACCTCAGCTTCGAGATTAATCTGTATTCGCGCGCGCCGGGCGGCTGCTCCACCGGCACCTCCGCCGCCATCACGACCGCCCTGCTCGGCGCGCTCGATCTCCTCACGCCCGGCCGCCGGACCCCGCACGAGATCGCCCGGCTCGCCCATCGGGTCGAAACCGAGAAGCTCGGTCTCCAGTGCGGCATTCAAGACCAGATCTGTTCGGCTCACGGCGGCATCTGCTTCATTGAGATGTATCAATACCCGCTGGCCAGCGTGTCCAACATTCAGGTGTCTGATTCCATCTGGTGGGAACTCGAGCGGCGTCTCGTTCTGGTGTATCTCGGCAGGACGCACTCCTCCAGCGAGGTGCACGGCCGCGTGATCCAGCGCCTGGAAACCGAAAACGCCGACAAATCGGTGCTGGAACCCCTGCGGCAGGCGGCGGTCGACGGCAAGAACGCCGTGTATGCGGGCGACTTCACCGCCCTGGGTGCGGCGATGATCCGGAACACGGAGGCCCAGGCCGCCCTGCATCCCAAACTCGTGTCGGAGGAGGCCCGGGCGGTCATCGAGGTTGCCCGCCAATACGGCGCCGTGGGCTGGAAAGTCAACGGGGCGGGCGGCGATGGCGGGTCGCTCACGATCCTTTGCGATGCCGAGGGCGAGCACAAGCGCAAGTTCATCGAAGCCGTGCCCGGCGTCGACCCGCGCTTCCAGGTGATCCCGACCTACCTCTCCCGCGTCGGCCTCCGCCGCTGGGAACTCTACGAATAGGAAATTCGGGAGTTGATCGCGGCGGGGCGCGCGGATACCATGGCGGCATGTTTGCCTTTCTCCGAGGAGTGGTCGCGCAGAAAACCCTCAACCGCGTTGTGCTGGACGTGGGGGGAGTGGGGTTTGACGTGCTGGTGCCGGCCGACGTGCACCGGCGGCTGGTTGTGCACGCGGAGGCGACGCTGCTCACGTACTGCCACATCCGCGAGGACGCGTTTCAGCTATTTGGTTTTCTCCGGGACGAAGAGAAGTCGCTGTTTGAACTGTTGCTGAGCATCAACGGGGTTGGCCCCAAGATGGCGCTGGCGGTGCTGTCGGCCATGTCCGTCCAGCAGTTCGGGCAGGCGGTGCACGACAACAACGTTACGGCGTTTACGAAAGTGAGCGGTGTTGGCAAGAAGATGGCCCAGCGGATCGTGCTGGAGGTCAAAGCCCGGCTCGGCCAGGATGCCGAGCTGGGCGCGCTTCTCGGCGAGACCGAGTCCGATGTGTACCCGCAGGAAGATGACGTCCTCGAAGCGCTGACCGCGCTGGGGTGCACCATCGGCGAGGCGCGCCGGGCCGCCGCGCAGGCACGAACCCGGCTCGGGGCCGATGCGCCCCCCGAAGAGCTGGTCCGCGCGGCGCTCCAGTCGCTGGCCCGGGTGAAACCGAAATGAGTGGTCCGCGGCGCGCCGCGCCTCCGCGCCGTGCCCGGCACTCCAACAGCATACGGACATGATGCGTAAGGACGAAGTCCTGGACCCGAGTCCCCGCGACGACGAGCGTGAACTGGACGAACAGATCCGCCCGCACCGGCTGGATGATTTTCCGGGCCAGGACCCCATCAAGGAACGGTTGCGTATCTCCATCGAAGCCGTCAAGGCCCGGGGAGAACCGCTCGACCACATCCTCATGTGCGGTCCGCCCGGACTGGGCAAGACCACGCTGGCGCGCATTCTTGCGCACGAGATGGGCGTCGACATCAAGTCCACCGCGGGACCGGTCGTCGAGCGTCAGGCCGATCTCTCGGCCATTCTGACCAGCCTTGAAGAATTCGACATCCTGTTCATCGACGAGATCCACCGGCTCAATCATGCCGTCGAGGAGACCCTCTACTCGGCCATGGAGGATTTCGAGGTGGACATCATGCTGGGCAAAGGGCCGACCGCCCGCTCGCTCAAGATCGGTCTGAAACCGTTCACGCTCATCGGCGCCACGACCCGCGCGGGCCTGCTGACGCCGCCGCTCCGCGCGCGTTTTGGCGACATGTGCCGGTTCGATTTTTATTCGCCCGAGGAACTGAAGATCATCGTCAAACGTTCCGCGCGGATCCTCGCGACCCCCGTCGACGACGGCGGCGCATACGAGATCGCGCGCCGGTCGCGCGGCACGGCGCGCATCGCCAACCGCCTCCTGCGCCGCGTGCGCGAATACGCCGAGGTCAAGGCCGACGGCGCCATCACCCGCGAGATCGCCGACGCCGCCCTGCGACTGCACCGCATCGACGAGATCGGCCTTGACGACATGGACAAGACCATCATCGCCACGATCATCGACAAGTTCAGCGGCGGCCCCGTGGGGGTCAACTCCCTTGCGGTCGCCATCGGCGAGGAACCCCAGACGATCGAGGAGGTTCACGAGCCGTACCTGATCCAGCTCGGGTTCATCAAACGCACGTCCCAGGGACGCGTCGCCCTGCCGGCGGCCTACCAGCACTTTGGCCTCACGGCCCCGGAAGGCCCGCAGGGCGGGCTGTTCTAGCCCGCGGGGCGCTCCGTAAATCCCGAATCCCGCCAGGCGATTTCCCTGTTTTGCAACCCAATGGAACTATTCCGGCGACAGGGTGATCAATGGGTTCAACAATGTTCATTCTATTGACGGGCCGGAATACGTGAACACATTAGCCGTCAATCTAGTTGTATGCAATTGATTGAATGAATAATGCGGGGCCGTCGTCTGTAGTTACAGGCGAGAACAGAACGGGGCCTGAGACATCCTCGCGACTTTCCCGTGAACACGCGGCCGATTGGCACGTAGTACCGTTGGGAGGAGACGACGGCGACGCGGCCCGCGGACGAGAAACGGCATGTCACCAAAACGTGGGCATAAAACGTCTACTATAGGCGGGTGATGCATTCGATACGTTGTGATAGAGGGACGTTGAGTACCAATGGAACGCAGACGGCACATACGGCATCTGACGGAGACGGGCGCATGGCTCTGCCAACCGCGCGAGCGGCGGCCGGTTCCCATGCGCTCTGCCGATCTGTCCGCGTCGGGCGTGCGGCTGCTGTGGTTGCGGCCGCTCGTGCCGGGCACGCCGCTGCTCGTCCGCCTGCAGCTGGGCGAGACCGGCCCGGTCATTGAGTGCAAGGGCCGGGTGTGCTGGAGCGCCCCGCTTGAGAACGGTTTGCATCAATTCGGCGTCCGGTTTCTGGATGTGACCGACGACGAGCTCGAACGACTGGAGGAGTTTCTCAGCTCTACCAAGGCCAGGTCCGTATTGGCAGCAGTGTAACCTCCCGTACGACACCACGCTTGCCAACCCCGATCCGATCCTGCGGGCCTGGCCTCCCCTTTTTACCCCGGTTCCATACGAACCGGGGTGTCGCAACCCGGAGAGCAATTGCCCGTTTCGCTTCGTTTTGGTACAATACTTGCCATGACACAACAGGATGTTTCGATGCGCAACAGCCCGAGCCTTCCCCGAGCACAAGTGCTTGTGGCTAGTGGAGATGCGCCATACGCCCGCACCCTGGCGAGTTTTCTGGAGGGCGAAGGGTACCAGGTCGAGCGGTGTCACGATGTCCGGGGGGTGTTGCGTCTTGTGGGCCGGAACGCCTTTGACATCGTCGTCCTGGATCTGGACCTGGACGAGGAGAGCGATCTGGACCTGGTCACGTTTGTCCGCCGTCAGACGCCGGACGCGCAACTTATCCTGCTGGTCGAGATTGCCCGCATCGAGAAAGCGCTCGCAGGCATCCGGCGGGGGGCCTTCTTTTATCTTCCCAAGAATTCGGCCCCCTCGGACGTGGCCCTGGCCGTGAACAAGGCGCGGCGGAATCTCCAGACGCAAAGCGCCGTGCAGGATTACGAGCAGACGCTGTTTCAGGAATTCATCGGCGAATCGCGGGCCATGAAGCGCGTGATTGAGGTGATCACAAAGGTGGCCCCCACGGACAGCACGGTGCTGATCCTCGGGGAAAGCGGCACCGGCAAGGAGATCATCGCGAATGCCATTCACCGCCTGAGCCGGCGGCGCGAGATGCCGTTCATTGCCGTCAACTGCGCCGCGCTGCCCGAGCAACTCCTCGAGAGCGAGATGTTCGGCCACCTGAAAGGGGCGTTTACCGGGGCCGATGCCACCAAGCGCGGCCTGTTCGAGGAGGCCGACGGCGGCACCATCTTTCTCGACGAAGTGGGCGAGATGAGCCTGGCCATCCAGGCCAAACTGCTCCGGGTGCTTCAGAACGGCGAGATCCGGCCCGTCGGTTCTTCGGCGTCCTCGCACGTCGATGTGCGCGTGCTGGCCGCCACCAACCGCAATCTCGAAGAGGCGGTGGCCGAACGCGCGTTTCGCGAAGACCTCTACTTCCGGTTGAACGTCATTCAGGTGCGCATCCCGCCCTTGCGCGAGCGCATGGATGCCCTGCCGCAGCTGGTCGGCCATTTCGTGGCGCAGATGAGCCGGACCTTCGGCAAACGCGTTCAGGGGTTTGACGAGCAGGCCCAGGCGTATCTGCGCAACTATCCCTATCCCGGCAACGTGCGGGAACTCGAGAGCATCATCGCGCACGCCATCATCATGGCCGACGACGATGTGATTCGCGCGCGCGACCTGCCGGACCAGGTGCGCGCGGGGGGCAGCGCTCCCTTCGCCCTTCCCCATTACGCCATCGACAGCATTCCCACGCTGAAGGAGATGGAAGAACAGCTCATCCGGCAGGCGCTGGAGAAGCTCGACGGCAATCAAACCGAAGCCGCCGCCAAACTCGGCATCTCCCGTTCGACCCTCTGGCGCAAAATGAAGGAATACGGGATCAGCGCGGAGTAACGCGCCACGGGGGGCCGCGTCAGGCGGTCTCGGGGGCCTCGTCCGAATCCGCGGGATGGTCGGCGCGATCGAGCTGGAATTTCCGGATGGCTTCCTCGATGGTCATGGTGAATATGCCGTCCTCGCGCTGGTAGAGCCGTTCGAGCAGGGCTTTCATGGTCTCGTCGTCGCGCAGGGCCGACGGGTCGCGCCCGTGTTCGCGCACCGCGCGCATCACGTCGCCGATGGTGATCTTGTCGATGGACCGGGCGGGCTGGTAGCGGATGGGCTCGGTATGGACCTGGCGGAGCAGGCCCGCTTCCTCGAGTTCGTCGAGCGCGTCGTTCAGCAAGCGCACGGGGACGTTCCAGTCGGCCGCGCACTCGGCCGCGGACAGCGGCGGCAGCCCCAGGTCGAACCGGCGGCTGACCTCGATCACCGAGCGCAGGCAGATGGCCTCTTTGTAGGCATGGCTGGCGTGTTCGGCGAGGCGTTCCATGGCGAAGGTCTTCTCGTACTGGTAGGCAAACGTGATTTGCGCGCCGAACAGGATGATGAGCCAGCAGGTGTAGATCCACACGAGGAGCAACGGGATCAGGGCGAAACTGCCGTAGAAGAAGTTGGCCCGCGCGACGCCCCATTGGAAATGCAGAAAGGCCTTCGCGGTCAGGATCCAGATCGTGCCCGCGACGATGCCGCCCAGCAGCGCATACCGGATCGGCACCCGGGTGTTGGGCACGACGCGGTATACCGTAGCCAGGGCCAGCCAGAGCACCAGGTACCGCGCACCGCTGAGGAGCAGGCCGAGCGGGCCCCACGCCAGGTCTTCCGTCTCCAGCGCGGTGGTGAGCCCCACCACGAAGGCCACCACGAACGGCAGGATCAGCACGATCAGCATGTAATCGGTGAACACGCGGAACCAGGACCGGTTGCGTTTCGTGCCCCAGATCGCGTTGAACGCCGATTCGATCCCGTTCATCAGGCCAAACACCGAGAAAAAGACGAACACGATCCCCAGAAACGTGCCCATGGCCGTGCTCTGGCCGCTTTCCTCCACCATCTCGAGGATGACTTTGAGCGGACTCTCCGTGCCCATTTCGTCCTGCACGCCCTCGGGCGCCGGCACGCCTTCCAGCAGCCAACCCAGGGCGGATTCGAGCAGTTCGCGATTGCGCCGGGCGCGCTCGTCGGGGTCGCTGGGAACATGGGAGGAGGGCGCGGTAGCGGCGGCTGCCGGGGCGCGCCCCGTGCCGGCGCGGTCCGGAGGCTCTCCCGGTGCGCCGGGCGGCGCCGTGGCGCCTGGGTCTCGCACGGCGCCCATCCGTTCGGCGTAGTTGTGAATGCTGTGCTCGAGCACGTCGGTGAGGCTCTGCGCAAGGTCGAAGGTCTGCATGATGAAAAAGACGAATGCCAGAAACGGCACGATCGCGAGGATGGTGGCAAACGCGAGTGATGAGGTGCGCAGCCAGAGCACGTCGCTCATGAGCCCACGGAACAGCAGGATGGCCACGCGGATGTGCTTGATGAGCAGTCCGCTGGGCGCCTGTTCGCCGGGTTTGCCGATGCGCCAGACGTCGTAGGTCACAAACCGGTGGCCGCGCTGCAGGGCTTCAATGAATTCTTTGAACAGCTCGCGCATGGCTTCATGCTACAGGCTGGCCCGCGCGCGCGCAACCGGGGGCTCACGGGGCGATGGTCACCCGCGTTCCGACGGGGCACCATTGAAACACCGTTTCGGCGTCCTCCGGCCGCATGCGGATGCAGCCGCGGCTCCGGTCGGCGCCGATGGAGCGCGGCTCGTTCGTGGGGTGAATGCCGTAGGGGGTGGCGCGCCCGTCCTTGCCGAGGCCCATCCATCTTCGGCCCAGGGGGTTTTCCGGGTCGCCCGCTTTCACGATGCGGCCCCGGTCCGACCAATCGGGGTCGGTTACTTTGTTCGCGACGACGAATTCTCCCTCGGGCGTCGCGTTGTTGCGTCCGAGACCCACGGGAAACCGGGCCACCGCGTTGCCGCCGTGGAAGATGGTCAGGGTGTGGCTGCTCTTATCGACACGAACCGTTACTGAACCGGGGGCGGGCTCGGCCGGAGGCGCAGGTGGGACCGTGGGCGCGCTGGAACCCGTCGGGCCGGGGCCGCCGCCGCGCGTCTCCGCCGCGGCTGGCCGTTCGCTGCCCGCGTTCGCACTGTCGCTGGAAGGGGCCGGCGGGGCGTCTTCGGCCCCCTGCGCAGTGGTCGCCGGCCGTTCGCCGGAGTCTTCCGGCATGCTTGAGACCTCACTGCCGGGAGAACCGGGTGTTGCGGTAGGCGCTGTGCTTTCCGCCGGGAGCATGTCCGACACCACGAACGCCAGGCCGGGCGACGGTGCGGTACCGGCGGCCGGTTCCTCCGGCGCCGGCTGCAGAGTGGCCAGAATCCAGCCGGTGGGCGAAAAGGGGGAGGCCGTCTCCGGCAGGGCGGTGGCCGCGGATGTTTCGCCCGGCGCCCCCCCGTCTTCCACGCGCACCCAGTCGCCGGGTAGCCACGCGTACGGCCCCGATTCCGGGCGGGGAGCCCTCTCCGGCGCGGAGCCGCCGGTCAGGCCGCCGGTTCCCAGGGAAGCGCCGGCGGCATTCCCGGCGGGCGTCTCGGGAGCGATGGCCGGCTCCCGGCCGGGCAGCCCTATGACGCGCCAGGCGCCCACCCGGGGCCGGAACGCCGGGAAGAAGGCCAGGAGCAGCGCGATGATGACGGCGGCCAGGCCCGCGCCCGCCAGGACATACCGCCGCCACCGGCGGCGGGTTTCGGACGTCCGGCTGACGCGCGGGGGGCCGAGAAACCGCTGGATATCCGCCACCGGCAAGGCTCCGGATCTCCCCGCCGACTCGAGTCCGCCGCGCACTTCCCGCATCAGGGCAGCGGCTTCATCCGGGTTTCGGGGCAGCCCTCCCCGGTGCGCGCCCCTGAGGCCGGACATCAGGTTGAGACGCACGTCGAGCAGGAAGGCGCCTTCGGCGTTCTCGAGCCCGGTGACCTGCCCGCGGATGATGGCCGTGCGATGGGGTTCGCCGGGGACGTCGACGGGAAACTCGATGAATACGCGGTCGCCGGGTCGAAAGGGGGCATGGGTGCGAATCGTGAGGGCGTCGGGCCGGGCGGAGATGACCTGGCCCTCCTCGGCCAGCCGCTGCGCGTCCTCGTCGCCCAGGATAACCGGGCGCAAGGACAGCCAGTGCCCGGAACCGGCAGGGCTGCGCCCCGGCGGTTCCATTCCCTCTTTATTGCTCGCCCGCGGCACGCCGTCCCCCTTCCTTGGCCCGCGTCTACCCGGGAAGGCCCTGTCTTACTGTACCGCAAAACGCCGGAAATCACCGCGGAACCGCGTGTTCACACAGGCCGGGCCGGAAATGGACAAAGGCTGGAGACTCGCGGTCTCCAGCCTTTGTCTGCGAATGGTAATTTCTGATGCGGCACCTGGTGCCGCCAACGTGCGCCTTAGAACTGGTCGAAAAGCCACACGAAGATGGAAATGGGCAGGAACACCCAGAACCACAGCGTACCCGGATCAGTCAGGTCGAAATCCAAGAAACCTTTCTCCATGCTACGTACCCCTTCCAGTTTTCTTGCGCCACGTTCGTTATGATCGCGGCACATGCCTCGCCTACCGAAATGCGAAACGCCCTTCGGACGTCTGCAGCGCTTGTTCGCGCGACGGACTTAATCATAGCGGCTCAGCCTGTGTATGTCAAGTCATGGACACTGCTTGTAGATGACTTCCGGTCTCGCCGCGTTACCGGAACCCCACCGGCGTTCCGGTTGCCCGCATGCTGTCAAGACACCCCGGGCGGGGGGATGCATTCCCGGCCCGCTCAGAACCGGCTTGACAGACCGCGAACATATTAATATAATTAAAGTAGAATTAAACTTTATTTAGGAGCTGGGCGGAAACATGACGCAACTTCCACAGTGGCTGGCCGGATTGAATGAAGAGGACCTGCAATTCCTCAAACGGTTCCTGCTGGCCAGCGGCTCGCTCAAGGCGCTCGCGAAAGATTACGGCATCTCGTACCCGACGGTTCGCACCCGGCTCGACCGGCTGATTGCCAAGGTGCAGGCCTGCGAGGACACCGCGCTTTCGGCGCCGTTCTACCGCAATATCCGCCTGTTGGTCGCCGATGGCAAGCTGGCGCCCGAGGTGGCCCGCGTCCTGCTCGACGCCCATAACGAGGAACTTAACAACCGGCAGAAAGGGGCTTCTCATGAATAAGCGATACTGGTTCTCCGCCGTGCTGGCACTGACGGCCGCCGTTGCGGTGTCCGCCGCGGAAGCGGGCCCGGACAAGCCATTCTACACGCTGGGCGTTTCCGCCATGCCGGAACCGGCACTGCCTTTGCCGGCCGGCGCGACGGTGTCGTTTGATGCGTCTCAGAGCGCCGATGGCGACGGCTCCGTGCGCATTGACTATGAGACCGCCGGACCCGGATCGATGATCCTGTTTGCGGCGGCGAATCCGGGACTGGACAACTGTACGGTATGGTACGAGGCTTCGCTGCGCGGGGCGGGGCTGAAGAACATCGCGTACCTGGAGATGTGGTGCGATTTCGGGGACAACCAGTATTTCTCGCGCGGGCTGGACCAGGTTATCCTGGGCGAAGCCGATTGGCGCCAGGTGCGCATCCCGTTTTTTCTCAAAGCGGGCGAACGCCCGGCCCGGTTTCTCCTGGGAGTCCGGATGGAAGGTCCGGGTACCGTGTGGCTGGACGGCATCGCGCTGAGCCGCGCCGCCCTTCCGGATCCTTCCATAGCGGGCGGAGCCGGGACGGGCGGTGGTGCGTATGTGGGAGGTGTTGTGGGTGCGGCGTTGGGGCTGTTTGGGGGCCTGTGCGGCGTGTGGGGCGCGTTGAGCGGGATACTGGCGCCGCGCGGCAAGGCGCGCGGATTTGTCCTCGGCTCGGGCTGGGTGCTCACCGCGTTCGGGGTAGCGCTGCTCGCCGCCGGCGTGGTCCTGTCGGGCACGGGCTCGCCGCTGGGGCGGCCGTGCCTCCTTGCGGGGATCGTCATCAGCGCGGTCATGTTACTGCTGAATTTTGTGGTTCGCCGCGCCTACGAGCAGGCGGAAATGCGCCGTCTTGCCGCCCAGGATCTGCGATAGCGACTCACGGCCGCATGCGAACACGCGCCAGGCCTTCCACAAAATTGTAGGCGTGCTCGAATTGCGGGGAGATGACGTAGTTGCCGCTGATGTCGATATAGCCGTAGAGGCCGTCTTCCTTGACGACGGCGAGCCCCTGGGAAAACGACATGGCCCGCTCGAATCGCGGCTTGATGGCGAAGGTCCCGTCGGGACGGGCATACCCCCACACGCGCCCTTCCTGCACGGGCAACAGGCCCTGGCGGAATTCGCGGGCATCGTTGAAACGGGGCTGGATCGTGAAATTGCCCTGGTGGTCGATGCATCCCCATTTCCGCTCGACCCGGACCGTGGCCAGGCCGTTGGAGAACGGCAGCGCGCTGTCGAACTGGGGTTCGATGACGAAGTTCCCGTCGAGGTCGATGTATCCGGCCTTCCGGTTGACGACGACCGCGGCGCAGTCTTCCGAATAGGCCATGGCCGCTTCGAAGCGGGGCTCGATGAGCATGGCCCCGTCGTGATCGATGTAGCCATACCTGCCGTCGAGGCAAACCGCGGCCCGGCCCTGGCAGAACGAACCCACCCGGTCGAACCGGGGCACAATGGCCAGGCGGCCGGTCTTGTCGATGTAGCCGTATTTGCCGTCGATTTGCACCGCGGCCAGCCCTTCGCTGAAAGGACCGGCATCGACGTACACCGCGTCGATAGCCATCTTGCCGCTCCGGTCGATGTAACCTCGACGGGCATCAATTTCGATCACGGCCAGCCCTTCGGAGAAATCGTGGGCAAAATCGTATTGCGTGTTGATCACCACCTGCCCTTTGAGATTGATGAAACCGAAGAGAGGATACGCCTCGAGATCTTCGTTGCGGTCCCGGGCTTTCCGGTCCGCGTAGATGCTCGCAACAACCAGGACCAGGAGCACGGCAAGGCATGCAAGAAAGAGCAGGTTCGCCCACGGGACTCCGCCTTTTCGAAGCCCCGGTCGATTCCGCGCTGAGTCGGTTGGCTGCTGGCTCATGGGCAGGTTTGGCCTTTGTCTCCGATGAAGTCACCGTTTCTTTCCGTTAAGAATATGGGCCAGCATCGTGCGTTTTTCAAGAGGCTGTTGCGACGGCAAGCGCACCGGATTGCCCTCGCGAGAGAGGGCGGTAGCGGCGATCTATCGCGCAGGCGAGATGCCTGGGGCGCCGGCCGCCGGCCGCTAAGCGTTTTCTTGCAGCGCAGGCGTCTCGCCTGCATTCTTGATCTTGTGGTGGACGGAGTGGACGGAGTGGACGGAGCGGACGGAGCGGACGGGCCCCGCGTGACGTTGCTGTCGTCAACGCGGGGGATGCCGCCTGTGTCGACGTGCCTGGCCGGCGTTTTCAAACCCTGAGATCTGTGCCCTCTGTGGCCAATCTCTTGTTGTATCCTGCGGGATCTGGGTCGCCCTTTCAGGGCGCTTCCAATGGGGGGACATCTCCCGGGGCGGCGTCACCCGTTCCGCGTGACTTGCCCCGGGCTATTCTCGGTCGCCCCTTCGGGGCCGCCCATCGGATCCCTCGCGTAGGGGCAGCCCCCCGTGGCTGCCCATCCGGTTCGAACGGGGACACGTTGTCGCGCCGGGGGCGGCACTTGGAACATGTCCCCGTTCTTCGGTGGTGGTTTCGAACTCTATGGCCGTTCTCCTGTTCTTCAACGGGTTCCAGAGGCTGTGGTATCATCGTTGTCCATACAACTCTATCCCCCCGAAGGAGGAAGAATGGCTGCTCTGGACGCCGCATTGACGCATGTGCGCTCTCACCATGACGCGTATCTCGAACAATTGAAGGCCCTGGTGGCCATCCCCAGCGTCTCGACCCTGTCTGAACACCGGCAGGACATGCAGCGCACGGCCGAATGGCTGCGCGACGCCCTGAACGGCGTGGGCATGACGCGCGCGGAGCTGATGCCCACCCCGCTCCACCCGATGGTGTATGCGGAATGGTTGGGCGCGCCGGGCAAGCCCACCGTGCTGGTCTACGGCCATTACGACGTCCAGCCCGCCGATCCGCTCGACGAATGGGATTCGCCGCCGTTCGAGCCTGCGATCCGGGGCGACTGCCTGTATGCCCGCGGCGTATCGGACATGAAAGGCCAGATCTTCGCGCAGATCAAAGCCGTCGAAGCTCTCGCCCTCCAGGGCAGCCTCCCGGTCAACCTCAAGTACCTGCTCGAAGGCGAAGAAGAGATCGGCTCGCCAAGTCTTGACGCGTTCATCGAAGCGCACCGCGACTTGCTCGCATGCGATTTTGTCTTGAACTGCGATTCGGGCATTCTCGCCCCGGATCTGCCGTCGCTGGTGTACGCGCTGCGCGGGCTGGCCTATTTCGAACTGGAAGTCCGCGGTCCCGGCAAAGACCTGCACTCCGGCCTGTTCGGCGGCTCCGTGCACAATCCCGCCCAGGTGCTGTGCGAACTCGTGGCCGGCATGCACGACGCCGGCGGCCGGGTGACCCTGCCCGGGTTCTACGACGCGGTCGTTCCCCTCGACGACGAAGAACGCCATCAGATCGCCCGCTGGCCCATGACCGACAACGACTGGAAAGCCATGACGGGCGCTCCCCGGCTCTGGGGCGAAGCGGGGTACACCACCCTCGAGCGCGTGGGCGGCCGTCCCACGCTTGAAGTGAATGGCCTGGTTTCGGGGTTCATCGGCGAAGGCGCGAAAACCGTGCTTCCGGCGAAGGCCCTCGCCAAACTCTCGTGCCGCCTCGTGCCCAGGCAGGAGCCCGCCGCGATCAAATCCATGCTGGAACAGTACCTCTCCGAAAACGCGCCGGATACCGTCACGTGGCGCGTGCGCGAGCTCTCGCACGGTCCCGGCGCGCTCATGGACCGCCACGCCGCGCCGGTCCGCGCGGCCGCGAAGGCCCTCAAGGACGTCTTCGGAATGGAGCCCGTGTTCCGGCGCGAAGGCGGAAGCATTCCCGTGGTCGGCGTGCTTCAGGCGAAGCTGGGGGTCGAATCCGTCCTGCTAGGGTTCGGTCTGCCGGACGACAGCATCCACGGGCCCAATGAAAAACAGCATTTGCCCACACTGTTCAAGGGCATCGAGACGTACGTACGCTTCCTGGCCGGTTTTCCGGCCTAAAGAGGTCGGCTCGTGACGGAACCAGTGCTTCGGATCGAGGGATTCGCGGTCTCAGCCAACGGGATCCCCCTGTTGCAGGATGTCGCCATTTCTTTGGGAACCGGCGAACTGGCGGCGCTCACGGGGCCGTCCGGTTGCGGTAAAACGACCCTGTTGCGCGCCATCGCGGGCCTGATCGATCCCGTTGCGGGCAGCGTGCGCCTGCGCGGGCAGACGCCCGAGACGCTCGGATGGCCCGCGTTCCGCCGGCGCGTGATTCTCGTGGCGCAACGGCCCGTGCTGTTGGAAGGGACCGTCCGCCAGAACCTGTCGCGCGCCTTTCGATACGGTGCGGCGAAGGCGGTATTTGATGAACCGCGCGCTCTCGATCTGATGGCGCAATTGCTCCTCGAACCCGGCCGCATGACACAGGAGGCCCTGTCGCTCTCCGAAGGCCAGCGTCAGCGCATCTGCCTGCTCCGCGCCCTGTTGGCGGAGCCGGATGTGGTCCTGCTCGACGAACCCAGCAGCGCCCTCGACGACGCGGCCGCCGAAGCCGTCGACGAGGTGGTCCGCCGCGAGGCCCGCCGGCGTGGGCTGGCCGCGCTGATCGTCTCGCATGAACGCGGGCGCATCACCGCACGCTGCGACCGCGTCATCGACCTCGCGTCAGCGAAAGGAGCGGCATGATGGATGGCCCGGGGCCGGGTGCGGTCGCGTTAAGTCCCTGGCAGCTCGTGCTGGCGGCCGGTCTCGTGCTGATTGCCGGCGGCATCAGTCTTGCTTTGCAGCTCGGGCTCGAGAAACGCCTGGTCCTGGCCTCGGTGCGCACAGTCGTGCAGTTGCTCCTCGTCGGCGTCATCCTCCGATGGGTCTTCCGCCTGGAACATGTGCTGCCGATCCTGGGGGTCATTCTCGTGATGACCGTCATTGCGGGGCGCGCGGCGGTCCAGCGGTCGGGCCGCACCTTTCCCGGGGCAACCTGGCGCGCCGTTGTCACGCTCGTTCTCAGCGCCTGGCTGACGGCCGTCCTCGTCACGGGAGCGATCATTCAGATCGAACCCTGGTACAAACCCCAATACCTGGTTCCCCTTCTGGGCATGATCCTTGGCAATGCCTTGACCGGCATATCGTTGTGCCTCGACCAGATCCTGCAGACCCTCGCGGACAAACGCGACCAGGTTGAAATGGAACTCGCCCACGGCGCAACGCGCTGGGAAGCCGCACGCGCGCCGTTGTCTGACGCCGTGCGCCGGGGCATGATCCCCATCATCAATTCCATGATGGTCGCCGGACTCGTCTCCCTGCCCGGAATGATGACCGGCCAGATTCTCGCGGGGGAAGACCCCCTCAAGGCGGTGGAATACCAGATCGTCGTCATGTTCATGATCGCCGCTGCCACCTCCCTCGGATGCATGCTGATCGCCGTGCTGGTGTACCACCGCCTGTTCAATGCCCGCCACCAGCTTCTCTCCGATCTGATTACCAAACGTCAGAATTAATCGAACACCTTGTATTGCAGCACTTTATGAGGCCCCAGAGTCCCGGGGGGGCCGGGCCGGCGGGGCGGCGGCGTGCAAGTCCGTATTGTTTCCCGGGGCGGATTGTGGTAGAACCCTTGCCAATCGCAAGGAGACGGGTACGTGGCTTCCAGAAAACATCGCATTTTGGTACGGGGTATACTCGCGGGCGCGGATGAACCGTCCGACATCCTCGTGAAAGACGGACAAATCGAAGAAATCAAGCCGGCGGGCCGCGCCACGCCGGAGATCGGCTCGAGCACCTGCATCATCGCCCCGACGTTATTCGATATTCAGGTCAACGGCGCGAACGGCATCGATTTGCAGGGCGATTCCGTCACGCCCGATGATGTGTGCGCACTCAACGATTTTCTCGCGTCCCAGGGCGTCTCGCACTGGATTCCCACGCTCATTACCGGGCCGGCCGGGCACATGCTTCACGGTTGCGCCGTGATTGCGGCCGCCCTGCAGGATCCGCGCGTCCGGCAGGCCATTCCCGGCATTCACCTCGAGGGCCCCTACATCTCGCCCGACGACGGTCCGCGCGGCGCGCACGACAGGCAGCAGGTCCGGCCGCCGTCGCTCGAGGAATTCGAGGAATTCATGAAAGCCGCGGACGGTCAGATCGCGTACATCACCGTGGCCCCGGAAGTTGAGGGCGCCCTTGGTTTTATTCGCGAAGTGAGCCGGCGCAAGGTGCGCGTCGCCCTTGGCCATCACAATGCGTCGCCCCTCGAGATTGAGCGCGCCGTGGAGGCGGGGGCCGTCCTGACCACGCATCTGGGCAACGGTCTGGTCGGCACCATGGACCGCCACCACAATCCGCTCTGGCCACAACTGGCGAACGATCACCTCCTGGCGTCGCTCATTGCCGACCTCGAACACCTGCCGCCGCATGTGCTGCGGGCATTTGTGCGGGCAAAGCAGCCGCAGCGGGTGATTCTGGTCTCGGACTGCGTGCATCTGGCCGGATTGAAGCCGGGGGCCTATGATCTGGGCGGGATCCCAGTGGAACTGAAGCCGTCGGGCCGGATCTGCCTGAGCGGAACGGAATACCTGGGCGGCAGTTCCCTGATGCTGTTGCAGGGCGTGGTCAACGCCATGCGCGTCACCGACTTAACCCTGCGGCAGGCCCTGGCGTGCGCGTCATCCATACCGGCGCGGCTTTTCGGGCTCAAACACCCGTTCCGGCTTCCCAAACCGGGAACGAAAGCCAATTTCGTGGCATTCACCATCACAAAGTCGCATGAAAAGTGGAAGACGAACCTCAAGGCGGTGTTTATCGACGGTGAGCAGCGGGCATAAACGAGGGCACTAGCGTGGACATCCCAGGCGCCAATGGAGCCGTCACGGTATGCGGAATCCCGGTTGGGTCAGGGCGGCCGGTTCACATCACCATCCGCGACGGAATAATCGAGGCCATCACGCAAGGCGGGGGCTTTGGCCGTCCCGATTACGGTACCCGCTCCTCCATCATCGGCCCGACGCTTTTCGACATTCAGGTCAACGGCGGCAACGGCATCAATCTCCAGGGGCCGAAAGCCAAACCCGGCGATGTGCTCGAACTCACCCGGTTCCTCGCCACGTGGGGCGTCTCGAAATGGGTGCCCACCATCACCACGAACACGTTTGCCAATATGGAACACGCCTGCCGGGTCATCGCGGCGGCTCTGGAAGACCCGGAAGTGGCGCGCGCCGTGCCGGGCCTCCATCTCGAAGGGCCGTTTCTGTCCCCGCTGGACGGGCCCCGGGGCGCGCACGCCAAACGCTATGTCCGTGAACCCAGCCTGCGCGATTTCGACAAGCTCAACCGAGCCAGCGGCGGCCACGTGCTCTACACGACCGTCGCGCCCGAACTTCCACGGGGCATGGCGTTTATCGAGGGTCTGGTGAAGCGCGGCGTGACCGTGGCGCTCGGGCACCACCATGCCTCCGAGGACCAGATCGCCGAGGCGGTGGACGCCGGCGCGCGCCTCTGCACCCACCTCGGAAACGGCCTTGCCGCCGAACTGGACCGCCACAGCAACCCCCTCTGGCCCCAGCTGGCCGAGGACCGGCTCGCCGCGGCGATCATCGCCGACCTCCACCACGTTCCACCCGACATGCTGAAGACCATGGTCCGCATGAAAGGGTCCGACAACGTCATTCTCACCTCGGACGCCGTCCGAATCGCCGGTTTGAAACCGGGCATGTATCCGCACCACAGCGGCGTCAAGGGAATGATGGTCGAATTGCTGCCGTCGGGACGCATCAACCTGTGCGGCACCAATCTCCTCTCCGGCAGCGCCCTGATGCTGTTGCAGGGCGTCCTCAACGCCACGCGTGAAACCGACATGACGCTCGAACAATCGTTCCGGTGCGCGTCCATGATTCCGGCGGAGATACTGGGCGTCAAGGCCGATTTCGGCACGCTGAAACCCGGCGCCGTCGCCAACCTGATCGTTTTCGATCTCGACCAGTCCCATCCCCAGTGGAAGCCCGTCATCCGGGCCGCCTTCGTGCACGGCGTACAAACGGTGTAGCGGAGCGCCCGTCCGCCCATCCGGTCCGGAGTCCAGAGCAACGAAGCGCTGCCCCCTGTGGACATCCGCGCCCCTCGAAACAGTGATGTCATAAATGCTTGAATACTCTTTACTTCTTGCGTCAAAACTAGTAGGATATGAGTGTTCAGGAAGGACGATCCCCAAAGCAGTTTTCGGGGACCACAGCATGCGCGACACACGGCCGCGCGGGCGCCCGGAAGAAGTGGTGGGAGACGGCGCCCGGGAGAGGAAGGCTATCAACCGAATGAATATCTCGTCCAGGTGCGAGTATGCCTGCCGGGCGATTGTTGAACTGGCGCTGAATGAACATTCCGAACAGCCCCTCACCGCGGTGTTCATCGCGGACAAACGCAAGATTCCGAGCAAGTACCTCGTGCACATTCTCTTGCAGCTCAAGCGGGCGGGACTGGTCCGCAGCATCCGCGGGGCGCAGGGCGGCTACATGCTGTCCAAATCACCCGACAACATCACCCTGATGGAGATTATCGAAGCCATTGACGGCCCGATACTCAACCCGCTGCCCATTGACGACGATGCGGGCACGGAGCTCAAACCCGCCTGGAAAGACGCGGCGCGCCAACTCTCCAAGGTGATGCGCACATACCGGATTCGCGATATCCTCGACAACGCTTCCCAGCCGGACATGTACTACATCTGATTGACCGGTTGGCTGCGGCGGCGCCACGGCAAGCCAGCCGGACACAACCCCTGGATCGTCCGCACGTCCACACCGTCCACAGGGTCCACCAGATCTTCTGAATCGTGTGTACCCGGCCCACGGGCCGGATGCGTGCGTTTTGGTTTTGGACGGCGGGGCGGGTATACTAGGTGCTTTCGCGTGAACGAGCGCGTGCTCCGCAAATGCCGCCGTTTGGGCCGGTTTTTGCGGAATTCTTTCGGCAAACGGGAAAGGTGTAGAGATCATGGCGACGCAGGCAGGCACATTCCAGGCCATTCAGCACGAAGGAGAACCCAGGGCAAATGCGATCCGCGAACGGCTGAACGCCGTGGTGGGCCGAGGGCAGCGCACCTACACGCCGTCGCAACTGACCGTGGAAAAGGCCGAGGGCTGCACCCTCTGGACCGTTGACGGCCGGAGGCTCCTGGATTTCACGTCGGGCGTGCTGGTGACCAATCTCGGGCATGGCCATCCCCGGTTTGAGGAACGGTATCGCGAATACGCCGGGGCACTGCCGCGCAACGCCTACAACATGGTGACGGAAGTGGAAGTTCTCGCGGCGGAACGGCTCGTGTCGAGCATGGCCGCCACCAACCCGAACGCACAGAAAGTCTTCTGGGGCGCGAGCGGTTCGGAGGGCATTCAGAAGGCCATGTGGGCCGCACAGCACCATCAGCCCGGGCGCCCGATCATGCTGGCTACGCGCTACGGATTCCACGGCAAGAAGGGACTCGCGGGAGACGTCACCGGTTCCGAAAGCCCCAACCCCAACGTGCGGTTCATCTCGTTTCCCATGAAAGAAGAGCGCCCCCGGAAGTTCTACCAGGACGAACTCGACGCGCTGGCCAGAGAATTCCCCGGCCAGATTTCGCTGCTGATCACCGAACCCTATCTCGGCTCGGCCGGGTCGTTTCATCCGCCCCGCTGGTATCACGAGATGCTGCAGGCGTGGTGCAATCAGCACGGCGTCGTGTTCATTTTCGACGAGGTGCAGGCCTGTCACGGCCGCACCGGCAACATGTACGCCTACGAGACCTACGGGGTGCAGCCCGACCTGGTCGTCCTGGGCAAGGGCATCGGCAACGGAGAGCCCGCGGCGGCGGTCGTGGGCCGTGCGGATCTCATTGATGCCATGGACTACAGCGAAGCGTCCGACACGTTCAGCGGCAACCCGCGCTCGTGTGCGGCCGTTTGCGCCGTGCTCGATGTGTTTGAGGAAGAGCAGATCGTCGAGCGGTGCCGCGCCGCCGCGAAGCGCGTGGGGGAAGGCCTTCACGCGTTGCGCGACAAATTTCCCTTCGTGACGGCGGTCCGCGGCGAAGGACTCGTCTACGGCGTCGAGATGGAGAACGCCGAACTGGCCAACCGCTGCGTGCTCGAGGCGTATTACGGCACGGGCGGGGCTGGCGTGCATTTCCTTGGGCCGCTGGCGAAGAAGGTGCTGCGTGTGAGTCCGCCGCTGGTCATCACCGACCGCGAGATCGACGAAGCGTTCGCGCTCATCGACCAAGCCTGGGCGCGCATCTGATCGCCGCTCTCACCCTCCGTTTGCGCGGAACTGCAGGGCGTACAGGCGCGCGTCGCGCAGCACGAACCGGAGGCGCACGGGCTGGCCGGCAAGCGGGCCAATCGCCGCTTCCTTCCACACCACCGGCCGGGCCAGGGCGTCGCCGAATACGTCGTGGCAGTCGTCGAGCGCCAACCCGGGCAGGGGCTGGCCGTCCGGAGACTGCACCTCGACGCGAATGCTGCCCGCGGCGGAGGTGGCGAAGTTGAGGACGAGCCCGGTCCCCTCAAACACCAGCGGTTTGGTGAGGATTTCGCCGCCGCTCAACGGGGCGTCGATGGAGACGAAACCATCGATGCGCATCGTGTAACGGCGCAGCCTGCTCGAGTTCCCGGTCCAGTAGCTTTCGGTGGCATAGAGCGACAACTCCCTTGGCGCGCCGTCCATGCAGGATTCGGTTTCCACGAGCTGCCAGGCGAGGTAATGGTCGCCGTAGGCCCAGTTGTCGGCGCGCTCGATACCCGGCGGCAGAAAGGCCTCGTTCCACCGGTTGAAGTGGAGTCCGTCGCGGCTGGTCATGAAAAGCGCTTCGCTGATGGCCATGCCGTACCGGTCGCTCGCGCTGGAACGCAGGTGGCGGTGCTCGGGATTCGGCAGCGCCTCCATTGACGGCGACCAGCCCCGTTCCACGTACCGGGTCGGGAAGCCGACGAAGAGGTGGGGGGCGCGGTAGTAGGGCTGGACCTGGTTGGTGTACAACTGTTCGGCGGGGGAGTCGGCGTACTCAAGCCATTGGGCCTCGGTCCAGGTGCGGAAGTCCGGCGATATGGCCGTGCGGATGCCCCGGACCCCCTGGTAGTTCTGCTGACTGAAATCACGGATGTAGGCGCGGTACTCGTTGCGGACGCTGTCCCAGAACGCGAGGTTCTGGGTGTCGAAGGCGTAGCCCGTCATGATCGGCGCGTCCTGCAGGAAGGACCAGTGAATGCCGTCCGCGGATTTGAAGGCATAGAGTCCCGACGGCTCGTCTCCCCATCCCACGGCCTTGTAGAGCTCTTCGGGCGGGCATCCGGGCCGGGTGTCTTTGAAGGGGGTGAAATCGTGCGACCCCTTGCCGACCCAGACGATGTTGTTGTCTTTGGCCCCTTCGTATTCGAAGAGGCCGAGCCGCGGTTTGACCCAGTGGATGCCGTCGGTGCTGTGGGCATAGCCCGCAAAGGTCGGATGGGGCGTCTTGAGACCGCCCGGCTGCGGATCCAGGTGCCAGGTCTTGTAATACATGCGGTAGAGCGGTCCGTCCTGGAACACCGTGTGGTATCCGGTGCCACTGCCCTCCCAGGGTTCATTGTGATCGAGCACGATCTCACGCGGCACAGGCTGGTGCAGGCGAAACGCCGCGCCGCCCGACAGGGTCGCAATCAGATGGGTGTCGACCAGCGGTTCCAGCCGCGAACCGATGGCGACGGGCTCCGCGTCCTGCGCCACCGCGACGCAGGCGGCCATGAGCAGTCCGGACAACGTGAAAGCAACAGCGCGGTTCATAAGAGACCCCCTCTTTCTGGCCGTGAAACGGACGTTGGTGTTCCGGATAGCGATCGCCGGCGCCACGGCTTTGTGGGCATGGTGGCCCAAGGGCCCGGGGCGTGTCAATGCCGCGCGCGCCTCAACCGTGTTGCGCCTCGAGCCAGCGGCTGCAGTCCAGCGCGGCTTTGCAGCCGGAACCGGCGGCGGTAATCGCCTGCCGGTACACGGGGTCGGCCACGTCGCCCGCGGCGAACACGCCGTCGAGGTTGGTCTTGGAGGTGCCCGGCTCGACGCGGAGATAACCCACCTCATCCATGTCCAGGACGTCCCGGAACAGGTCCGAGTTGGGTTTGTGTCCGATGGCGGAGAAATAGCCGGCGGCCTCGAGCTCGCGACGCGCGCCCGAATGCACGTCCTTAATGCGCACGCCCGTAACGCCGTTGGCGTCGTTGCCCAGGACTTCCTCGACCACGCTGTTCCATTCGAGGACGATCTTCTCGTGGGCCATGGCGCGGTCGCCCATGATCTTGCTGGCGCGGAGCTTGTCGCGCCGGTGAATGATGTGTACGCGGCTGGCGAAATTGGTGAGGAAGAGGGCTTCCTCCATGGCCGAGTCTCCGCCGCCCACGACCACGACGGGTTTGCCGCGGAAACGGGGGAGCGCGCCGTCGCAGGTCGCGCAGGCGGAAACGCCCCGGTTCATGAAACGTTCTTCGGATTCCAGGCCGAGATACTTCGCCGTGGCGCCGGTAGCGATGATCACGCTTTCGGACTGCCAGGTTTCATCGCCCGAGGCGACCGTAAACGGCCTGCGGGAGAAATCCACCGCCGTGACCGTCCTGGGAAGCATCTTCGCGCCGAACCGTTCGGCCTGTTTCTTGAACAGCTCCATCATTTCGGGTCCGGTCACGCCGTCGGGGAACCCGGGGAAATTCTCGACTTCGGTTGTGGTCATGAGCTGCCCGCCGGGCAGGATCTCCTTGCTGAGCTCGCCTTGGAACACGAGCGGCGCGAGATTCGCGCGTCCCGTGTAGAGCGCCGCCGTATACGCCGCCGGACCCGACCCGATGATGACAACTCTTTCCATGCATCTGACTCCATTGCTGCTGCCGGGGGTGAATGAACGACCCGTATCCGCGTCGAAACGCAGTATACGGAAGCGATTTCGCGCACACAAGGGACAGTGCGCCCCCGAAGTGCCGGATAGTGTGAGCAGACCTCTGCACGGTTGGCGCCGGTGGAAACGGTACTGTACGGAGAACGGCGGTTGCACACACCTCCGGCGCGCCAACGCCTCGAGAGCGTTTTAGACAGGATTAACAGGACTAACAGGATGATCCATTCGTAGGCGATCACCGGCGCCGTGTCTGCATCGGGCGCGCCTGCGGCGCCCCGGCAGCCTCGGGCCGGTGTGAAGGCCGGTTCTATTCGGGCTGGGGGGCGTGGACGCTGCAGGCCGCCCAATGGCCGGGCGCGATCTCGACGAGGCGCTGCTCGGTGATACGGCACAGCGCAACGGCATCGGGGCAGCGCGGATGGAAATGGCAGCCCGGCGGGGGATGGATGGGCGAGGGCACGTCGCCGGCAAGGGGCTGGCGCGCGCGCGCAAGCTTCGGGTTGGGCACCGGCGCCGCGGCCAACAGCGCTTTCGTGTACGGATGCACCGGCCGCTCGAAAATGTCGTCAACGCGGCCGCGCTCGACGATGCGTCCCAGGTACATCACGGCGACGTAATCGGAGATGTGGCGCACCACGCTGAGGTCGTGTGCGATGAAGAGGTAGGTCAGTCCGAGCCGTTCCTGCACATCGCGCAGCAGGTTCAAGATCTGCGCCTGGATCGAGACATCGAGCGCGGAGATGGGCTCGTCGGCGACGATCAACTCGGGTTCGACGGCGAGCGCGCGGGCGATGCCGATGCGCTGGCGCTGGCCTCCGCTGAATTCGTGGGGGTACCGGTCGGCGCTTTCGGGCGGCAGCCCGACCAGCTCGAGAATCTCGTAGATGCGCTGGCGGCGTTGCGCGCGCGGCACGATCTTGTGCGTCGACAGGATTTCCGACAGCATGTTGTAGACCGTCATGCGCGGATTCAGCGATCCGTAGGGGTCCTGGAAGATGATCTGCATGGCCTTGCGGTACCGGCGCATCTCGCGCCGGTCGAGCCTGGTGAGATCGACGCCGTTGAACAGCACGCGCCCCGCGGAGGGTTCGATGAGCCGCAGGATGCTCCGGCCGGCGGTCGTTTTGCCGCTGCCGCTCTCGCCTACGAGGCTCAGGGTCTTGCCTCTCGGGATCGAGAAGGTAACGCCGTCGACCGCGCGAACCGCACCCAGCACGCGCGAAAACACCCCGCCCCGCACGGGGAAGTGTTTGACCAGGCCATCCACTTCGAGAAGGGGCGGTTGTGAAGGAGAATCGGTCATGGCGCGGCCTCCTCGTTCCGGGGGATGCCTACGGGGCGGCCCTCGCGGCTCATGGCGTCCCGATCGTGAAGCCAGCAGGCCACGCCGTGCCCGGGCGCGCCGATGGCAAGCGACGGCACATGCTCCCGGCAGACGTCCATTGCATAATCGCAGCGCGGATGGAACCGGCAGCCCGGCGGGAAATGCGTGGCGGCGGGCACGCGCCCCTCGATGGTGCGCAGGCGGCCCCGGGGCTCGTCGAGGCGGGGGAGGCTCTTGAACAACCCCAGCGTGTACGGGTGCCTCGGATTCTCAAACAATTCGGCGACCGGCGCCTGCTCGACGAGCTTGCCCGCGTACATGATGGCCACCTCGTCGGCGGTCTCGGCGACGATGCCGAGGTCGTGCGTGATGAGCAGGATGGCCATGTGCCGCTCGGCCTGGAGTTGGCGGAGCAGGTCCAGGATTTGCGCCTGAATGGTCACGTCGAGGGCGGTGGTCGGCTCGTCGGCGATGAGCAGTTCGGGATTGCACGCGAGGGCCATGGCGATCATGGCCCGCTGCCGCATGCCGCCGGACATCTGGTGGGGATACTCGCTGGCCCGCTGCGCCGGGTCGGGTATCCCGACCTGGCCGAGGAGATCGACGGCCTGATCCATCGCGCCGTTCTTCGATACGTCGCGATGGACCCGGATCGCCGCGGCAATTTGGCTTCCGACACGAAACACCGGATTCAGCGCCGTCATCGGCTCCTGAAAGATCATTGAAATGCCGTTGCCGCGAATGCCGCGCATCTCGCGCTCGGACAACGCGACGAGGTTGCGGCCGCCGAAATGAACCTCACCTTCCACGATGCGGCCGGGCGGCGCGGGCACGAGCCGCAACACGGACAGGGCGGTCACGCTCTTGCCGCAGCCGCTCTCTCCCACCAGCGCCACCGTTTTGCCCCGCGGAATGTCGAGGGACACGCCGTCAACGGCCTTCGCGACGCCGGCGTCGGTGAAGAACCAGGTTTTCAGGTTGCGGATGCTGAGCGCGGTGTCCATCGGGTGTTACACAAACGGGGTGGCGCGTTTCATGAGCTGGATGGCCAGTCCGCCCGGCGCGCGCACCATGGCCAATTCATCGCCGCCCGGCGTCTTGACCGCGTCACTGACGGAGGTCGCGCCCGCGGCCAGCAGGCGTTCGCGGGCGCCGGCCACATCGTCGGCGACAAACGCCAGATGCAGCGTGAGCGGGTTCATGGCCGCGTAATCCGGAATGGGGCCGTCCGGGTTCTTGTAGATCTCGAGCACGGTGTGCTCTTCGGAGTCGGCGACGAAGAACGCGTTGGGCGGATTGCCGAATTGGCGCAGAATGCGCATGTCGAGGTTGTCGCACAGCCATTCGGTCAGTTCGGCCGGGTTGTTCACATTCAGGGCCAGATGTTCGATGCGCATCGCATTCTCCTTCGCTTCGTTATTGCCGGAGCCGCGGGTCCATGGCGTCGCGCAGCCCCTCGCCCACCAGATTGAACGCCGTCACGGTAATGAAGATGGCCGCGCCCGGAAAGGTGACCAGCCACCACGCGTACGTGATGTACGTCTGCGACTGTTTCAGCACTTCGCCCCAACTGGCCGCGGGCGGCGGCACGCCAAATCCCAGGAAGCTGAGGCCGGATTCGGTCAGGATGGCGCCCGCGACGCCAAACGTGGCGGACACCCAGACGGGCGCGAGCGCGTTCGGCAGCAGGTGACGGAAGATGATCCAGCCGTCGTGGAGCCCCGTGGCCCGCGCGGCGGTCGCGAAATCGCTTTCGCGCAGGCGGAGGAATTCGCCGCGGACGAGCCGGGCGATCCCCGTCCAGCCCAGCAACCCGATCGCCACCATGATGTTCCAGATGCTCGGCGGCAGGAACGCCATCAGGGTCAGGATGAGGAAGAAGCTGGGAAAACACATCACGATCTCGATGAGCCGCAGGATGACCATGTCGACCTTGCCGCCGTAATACCCCGCCAGCGCGCCGAAGACGACGCCGATGAGCGCCGAAATGCCGACCGCCACGAACCCGATGCTCATCGAGATGCGCGTGCCCCAGATGAGGCGGCTGAGCACGTCGCGGCCGCGGTCGTCGGTGCCCAGCCAGTGCCGGAACGGCCCATTGTCTACTTCCGTCCCGTCTTCCGGCGCGCCGCGGGCCCACACGGGCGGTTCGAGGCGGTGAAGCACGTTGTCGTCGAGCGGACCGAACGGCACGGGCGGGCGCAGGACGCGCTCGCCGTCGCCGGGGGTCCAGGTCACGAAATCGACCTCGATCAACTCGGGATAGTCGATCAGGTTGGCGAACCAGTACGTGCGTCCGTCTTTCACGAGATGGATGGGGCGCGAATGGGCCAGAAACGGCGCCAGGAGGGCCACGGCGAAGAGGCAGAGAATGACCGCCAGCCCGGCCATGGCGAGCCCGTTCTTGCGGAACTGCCGCCAGACCAGCCGCCAGTAACCCTGTTTCAGTATGGCCGAATCGTTCATGCCGCTCCGTCAGTCCGATTTCTCGAATTTGATGCGCGGGTCCGCGATGGCATACAGGAGGTCGGACAGCAGCAGCCCGATCAGGGTGAGCAGCGCCGACACCGCCAGCAGGCCCATAATCATGGGGTAATCCCGGGACAACAGGGCGTCGAAGCCCCGGAATCCCATCCCGGGTATCGAGAAAATGCTTTCGATGATCACGCTTCCGCCCAGCAGCGCGGGAAGGAGCGTGCCGAGCAGCGTGATGATGGGGATCAGCGAGTTGCGCATGGCGTATTTAAAGACCACGATCTTCTCCGAAAACCCGTAGGCGCGGGCCGTGCGGATGTAGTCCTGCCGGATGACCTCGATCATGCCCGACCGGGCGTAGCGCGACAGCCCCGCCAGCCCGCCGTAGGTCAGGCAGAACACCGGCAGCACCAGGTGCCAGGCGCGATCGGCCAGCCAGTGAACCCACGAGAAGTTTTCGGCGCCGATGGAGTTCATGCCGGAGACCGGAAACCAGTTGAACCATTCGCCGCCGCCGAAGAAGTACAGGAGCAGCATCGCCACCCAGAAACTCGGCATGCTGTACAGTACGAACAGCCCGATCGTGATGAAGGTGTCGGACCACGTGCGCTGATGGGTCGAGGAATAGACCCCGATCGGAATGGAGATGAGGTAGACGAGGAAGATCGAAATGATGTTGAGCTGGAGCGTGATCGGCAGGGCTTCGAGGATCTTGTCGCGCACGGGACGGTGGTCCTTGAACGATTCGCCGAAGTCGAGGGTCACGAGTCGGCCCAGCCACTTGACGTACTGGATCGGAATGGGCTGGTCCAGTCCGTAAAGCTCCTTGGTTTGCCGGAGGATTTCCTGGGTGTTGGCGTCCGTGGAGATGCCCTGCTCGGCCGTGCGCAATTTCATGTAGATCGGGCTGCCCGGGGCCAGCTGGATGACCGCGAACGAAATCATGCTGATCCCGAGAAACGTCGGAATCACCAGGAGCAATCGTCGTATGAGATAGGCTTTCACGGACTACCCATCGGGTTACGGATACCGCTGCAGTTCCCTGGGAACCCACCATTCCCGCGAGTCGGGGCCGAACGGATACATCACGATGCCGTGGAACCGCTTGTCCACGGCCAGAAGCGATTTGCTGCAGAAAAGAAACGTGTAGGGCTGTTCCTCGTGGAGAATCTCATGGAACCGGTGGTAGAGCGTGATGCGCTCGTCCCGGTCGAAGGTCTGCCGGGCCGTCTCCATGATCTGGTCCGCCTCGGCGTTGTTGAACCCGACAAAATTCGACCCGGTCCCCTCGGCCATGCTCGAATGCCAGACCTGGTACGGGTCGAAATCGGGAGGCATGGACCAGGCCAGGATGCAGGCGTCGTACTTCCGCGCATCGACCTGCTGGAGGAACGTCGCCCATTCCAGGGGCCGCAACGACATTTCGATGCCGGCCCGTTTGAGTTCGTTCTGGAAGATCGTGCCGATCTGCTCCGCTTCAGGACTGTCGTTCTTGATGATCAGCTCGAACCGGAACGCGGTCCCGTCTTTGTCGCGGACGCCGTCGCCGTCGGTATCGACCCAGCCGGCCTCGGACAGGAGTTTCTTGGCCTGTTCGGGGTCGTAGGGCCACGGCTGGATGTTCTTGTTGTATTCCGGACTGTCGACGAAGGCATTGCCCGTCACGATGATCGCCAGGCCGTGGAAGATCTTGTCGCGGATGTCCTCGCGGTTGAGCAGCATGGTGAGGGCGCGCCGGACCCGCTTGTCGCTGAACTGCGGCCGGCGGCTGTTCCAGCCCACGTAGTTGTAGTACGGCGCATAAAACGAGTATTTGTTGAACTGTTCCGTGAACCGCCGGGAACCGGTCTGTCGGACCCACTGTTCCGGCGTGAGGCCCATCGTGTCGAGCTGGCCCGCCGTGAGCGCCTGAAGCGCGGGCCCGTCGGAGAGAATGATCCGGTAGACGCGCTTGGCGAGCCAGGGCCGTTTGCCCCAGTACACGGGGTTTTCGGCCAGCACCATCTGCTGGCCGGGATCCCATTTCTCGAGAATGTACGGACCCGACCCGATGGGTTTCCGGTTGTTCGGGTGGGTGTTGAAGTCGCCCGTGCCGTAGATGTGTTTGGGAATGATCTCGAGGCCGCCGAGCATCACAATATGGCGGAAATAGGGTTTCGAACACACGAACCGGACCGTCCGCGCATCGACGATCTCGCACGCGGTGACGTCCTGGTAATAGTTGCGCAGGTGCGGCGCGTCGACCTTGGGATCCTTGATCGTCTCAAAACTGAACTTGACGTCCTCGGTCGTCAGCGGTGTGCCGTCGGAAAACACGGTCCCTTCGTGGAGGGTGAAGGTGTACATCAGCTTGTCTTCGGAGATCTCCCAGGTTTCGGCCAGCCGGGGGATCATCTCGAGGGTCTCGTTGTCGCGGTCCAGCAGACTTTCGAAAATAAACTCATTGATCCGGGACGCATAGGCGTCGGAACTCGTGTAGGGGTTGAGGTTCTCGGTTTCGGCCGGCATCCGCGTGATGAGCCAGTCCCCGTATACCGGCTCGCCGCCGGTTTCGGCCGGAGCGCCGCCCGCGGCGTCGCTTCCTCCCGCGCCGGCCGCCTGACGGGGCGCCCCGGACGGGCCGCCGCAGCCACTCATGAGACAGGCGCACGGGATCGCGATCAGAAACGCCGCACACACCGGGATGAGGGCGCCGAAGCGCCGGAAATTCCGCATCAAAGCCTCCAGAACCGTTTCACGCCGTGACATGGGCGCACCTGAATTCCGCGGCCGCCATACTAAACAAAGCCCTGCCCCGCCCGCAACCACGGCGGCCCCCGCAGCACCCCGGAAACGGAACGCCGGGAAACGCGCGCGATTGCACCCCCGGACGCCCTGTGGCACAATGGCCGCATCAGTCTTTTTTACGCAACCTGAAGGGGATGCCATGTCCGCCACGAGACGAACCCCGGGAAAACCGGTCCCGGTGAAAACCGCCAACCCCCCCGTGAGAACCGAGGCGGCACTCGACGAATTGCTGTCAACGCCGGCGCCGGCACTCGTCGATTTCATGGACAAACTCCAGGGCGATCTGCTGATCCTGGGGGCGGGCGGCAAGGTGGGGCATACGCTGGCGCGGATGGCCGTGCGCGCCGTCGAGGCCTCGGGCGTGCGGCGGAAGGTCATTGGCGTCGCCACGTTCTCCGCGCCCGGTGTGCGGAAGGCGCTCGAACGGCTTGGCGTCGAAACCCATCAGGCCAATCTCATGGAACCGGGCGCCATCGACCGGTTGCCGGACGCCGAAAACGTCCTCTACCTGGTCGGCCGCAAATTCGGTTCGACGGGCGCCGAGTGGGACACGTGGGCCGTCAACGTGCACCTCTCGGGATTGTGCGCGCAGCGCTACCGGAGATCGCGGATCGTGTCGTTTTCGTCGGGCAACATCTATCCGTTTCTTCCGGTGGGCAGCGGCGGGGCGACCGAGGAAACGCCGGTGGCTCCCGTGGGCGAATACGCCATGACGACGCTCGGGCGCGAGCGCATGTTCGATTATTACGCGAATCACGAAGGCACGAAGGTGCTGCAGTTCCGGCTCAATTACGCCGCGGAACTGCGCTACGGGATCGTCCACGATGTGGCGTCGAAGGTCTGGAAAGGCGAACCGGTTGACCTCTCGATGGGGCACGTCAATGTGGTCTGGCAGGGGTACGTGTGCAACGTCGCGCTGCTCGGGTTCGGACTGGCGGCGTCGCCCGCGCGCATCCTGAACGTGGCCGGGCCGGAAACGGTATCGATTCGGTGGATGGCGGACCGGCTGGGCAGGCTCCTGGGCAAGACCCCGAAGCTCGTGGGCGAGGAATCGCCGAACGTGCTTTTGAGCAATGCCGCGGCGTGCCATAAGCTGTTCGGGTATCCGCAAGTGAGCGTCGATGCCATGATCGAGTGGGTGGCGTACTGGGTGGCCAGCGGCGGCTCGAGCCTCGGCAAACCTACCCATTACGAAACCCGCGACGGGAAGTTCTGACATGGCCCATCCAATGCCTTCGACGGCCGTGCTCGACGTCCTTCGCCGGGGCACGGTGATTCCGGCGCATCCCCTGGCTCTCACGCAAGACGGGAAATTTGACGAACGGCATCAGCGCGCCCTGACCCGCTACTACTGCGCCGCGGGCGCGGGCGGCGTGGCAGTGGGCGTGCATACCACGCAGTTCGAGATTCGGCAGCCGCAACACGGCCTGTTCAAACCCGTGCTCGAACTGGCCCGGGAAACCGCCGCCGCGTGCGCGGCCTCCCTCGGCCGTCCGGTGGTGCTGATCGGGGGCATCTGCGGCAAGACTCCCCAGGCCCTCGAAGAAGCCGCGTTTCTGAACGAGACCGGCTACGACGCGGGCCTGCTCAGCCTGGCGGCCCTCAAGGACGAGACCGTCCCGGAATTGCTCGCGCACTGCCGGGCCGTGGCCGAGATCCTGCCGATCATGGGCTTTTACCTGCAGCCCGCCGTCGGGGGGCGCGTGCTTCCCGCCGGATTCTGGCGTCAATTTGCCGAGATCGAGAACGTGATCGCCATCAAAATGGCGCCGTTCAACCGCTACCAGACGTTTGACGTCGTGCGCGCCGTGGCCGAGGCCGGCCGGGCCGGCGACCTCGCCCTCTACACCGGCAACGACGACAACATCCTCGTGGACCTGCTCACGCCCTACCGCGTGCGCGTTGGCGGCGATGCCGTGACCGTGCGCATCGCGGGCGGCCTGCTCGGCCACTGGGCCTGCTGGACCCGGTCGGCCGTGGAGCAGTGGAACGCGTGCCGGGCCCTCGTCGAAGCAGGTTCGGGCGTCCCGGAATCGATGCTGACCCGCGCGGCCGAGGTCACCGACTGCAATGCGGCGTTTTTCGACGTGGCGAACGGGTTTGCCGGGTGCATCGCGGGCATTCACGACGTGTTGATGCGCCAGGGACTGATGGCCTCCACCCGGTGTCTCAACCCGAACGAGACGCTGTCGCCGGGCCAGCGGCGCGAGATCGACCGCGTGTACAGCGCCTACCCGCATCTGAACGACGACGCCTTTGTCGAGCAGCATCTCGACGAGTGGCTGGCGTAATCGGCGGCGCCGCGCGAACCCGCCTGCCGCGGAGACGCGCGCCCGCCCGGCCTTTGCGGAAGGAGTTTGCACCATGAGACTCGCCTGCGCTCTCGTTCTCGCCCTCATGACCCCGGGGGCCTTCGCCGCCGAATCCCCGGATTCCCTCCTCCTGATCGTCGAGACGCCGCCGTCCGGCGGAATCATTGCGCGCGACCAGGACTGGACGCCGCTCCTGAAGGACGCGTCCGCTCCCTTCGCCCCCAAAGCGTTTCTCGAACAGGGTGACGGGCTGACGCCGTTACTTCTTCAGTACAATGCGCGGGACGGCGGCGCCGGCCGCCTGCTGCTCCGCGTGCCCGCGGACATTCCGCCCGGAGCGCGCATCCGGCTGTATTCCGACGGCGGCCCGGAAGGCGCGCCGCCGCCGCCCGAAGCCCGAGTCTCCGCAGTCAGCGAAAACGGCGTCATCACGATCAACAACGGCGTCGTCGAGACCGTTCACGATCCCACGGTGATGGCTGGGCTGCCTTCGAAGGTCACCTTCCTTGAAACGGGCCGGATGTTTGAGGACTATTTCTTCAACGACCGGCTCTACCATCCCGACACGGGCCCGTTCGGGCTTCGTTTCGACACCCAGCCGGAGGTCCGCCTGCTGTCCTCGGGGCCCATCGAGGCGGTCGTCGAGGTTCGTGCCCGGTACCTGCAGGACGCCGCCGTCGCCCCCGGCAACGCACGCGCGGTGTACCGGTTCCAATACCGCGCCGGGTCGCCGGCCGTGGAAATCACCGCCACCTGCACGCAGGACGAATCGCGGACCTGGCAGGAACTGCACCTGGCGGAATGGCATTTCCCGTCGCGGCCGCTGCCCCAGTGGGCGGCCGGAGGGCCGCTGATCCAGGGGACGTTCCAGGAGGATGCCCAGTCGCTCCAGGGCGAGTCGTGGGCGTGCCTGACCGACGGAGAGCACGTGTTCGGCCTGTATGGCGGTCCCATCAAGCTGTATTCAGGCACGCCGGGCTACGGGAGCTACGTCCACGGCCCCTGGGTGACCTGGGAAGGCCCCGAAACGACGCTGCGCACGTCAGCGTGGCTCGACGCGGGCAAAGACGCCGTGGAGGCCCTCTCGGCCGCCGCGACCGCTCCGTTCCGGCGCGCGCACACGCGAATCAGCACGCCCCGGCTGGAGGAGCTTCGGAAAGACATCGCCGAACGCCTTGCCGCCGCTGAACCGGACGATCGCCGCATGCAGCGCGCGGCGTGGCGTTTCTCAATGTATGCCCGGCCCGCGCTCTGGGAGGCCTCGCTTGAAGACACGCTCGAACGGCTTCAGGCGCTCTCGAGTGGCATGAAAGGGCCCGTTACGCGAAGCGTCTCCACAGCCGGCGACCGGGAGGCGCAACAAGTGTATGTGTTCGACGACGCGCTGGGGACCGTCGCGTTCGATCCGGCGGACCAGCGCGCCTTGATGAGCCTGTTCAGTCTCGCGGGCCGGCGCGAATTCCTGTCGGACAGCGTAACGCCTCTGTGGACCATGACGGTTGAGGATGCCGGGGACCGGGAAACCGTCTGGACCAGTCTGGACGCGGTGTTTGTGTGCGAACCGTCCCAGCCGTCCACGGGCACGGGGCAGAACCGGCAAGTCCGGCTCGTATGGACGGGCCGCGATGGGGCGGCGGGCATCACGGTCACGGTCGACATGGCGCTCGAAGCGTCCGGGCTCGCCCTGACGCTCAGCATCACCAACGATACGGACGTCATCGCCGTGAACCGGGTCGAGTTCCCGGTTTTGTCGCTGGGTCCTATCGGGGATTTCGCGGACGACGACTGGTTTCTCGCGCCGACGGTCTCGGGCACGCTCTGGCCCGCTCCGCTGGTTAACGGCGTCTCGGTGGAAGCCCGGTATCCGAGCGGCTGGGGCAGCATGCAGTTCGGCGCGCATTACGACACGGACGCCGGGCTCTACATCGCCGTGCACGATCCCCTCGCCGCGACCAAGCGGTTCCGCGTGCGCCGCGACGAGACCCGAGACGCTCTCGATGTCCGCATCGAATGGCCCGCGCCCGATGCGTCCGTGCCGGGCAACGATTTCGAGATGCCGGGACCGGCCGTGCTCGCGGCGTTCCGGGGCGACTGGTTCGACGCGGCCCGGCTCTACCGCGCCTGGGCCGAGCGCGAGGCCGCGTGGTGGCCGGCGCGGGGCCAGTGGGGCCGGCCCGACATTCCGGCGTGGCTGATGGACACCTGCGTGTGGGGCCGCCCCGGCGGCGCGGCCAGCACGGCCGTCCCTCAGACGCTCGCCTTCGCCGAATACCTGGGCGTGCCGACGGCGGTCCACTGGTATTCGTGGCATGAAATCCCTTTCGACAACAATTATCCCCACTATTTCCCCGCGAAGGAGGGTTTCGCGGAAGGGGTTGCCAGGTTGCACGAGGCGGGCGTTCGGGTGATGCCCTACATCAACGGCCGCTTGTGGGATTCCGACACCGAGGATTTTCAGCCGGTGGCGCTGCCCGCCGCGACGAAGCAACGCGACGGCGCCCCGTATATCGAGCATTACGGGAGCGACCCCGAAGACCTGGTTCCCATGTGCCCGACCCAGGAGGTCTGGCAGAGCAAGGTCCAGGAAGTCGTGTTGCGGCTCATCGGCCCCGAATTCAATGTGGACGGCGTCTACATCGACCAGGTGGCCGCGGCCGCTCCCGCCGAGTGCTACGACCGCAGCCACGGCCACCCGCTCGGGGGCGGCGCCTGGTGGACCACCCTCGGATACTGGCCCATGCTCACGGCGCTCAATGCCGCCATCGACCAGCAGTTCCCGGACAAAATGCTCACCACCGAGTGCAACGCGGAACCGTTCACGCACCTTTTCGACGGGTACCTGACCTGGCATTTCCAGTACAACCATGCCGTGCCCGCCTTCGCGGCGGTGTACGGCGGCAAAATTGTGCTGTTCGGCCGCTCCGACGGCGGCGAGGATCTCCAGGCCCATTGGGCCCGCACCGGCCAGGCCCTGGTGTGGGGCGAGCAGCTGGGGTGGTACGGCACCGATTACGTCGAACGCCTGCCCCGTGCCGCCGAGTATCTGCGGCGCTGTGCGCGGGTCCGAAGCCGCCTCCTGCCGCACCTCGCCCGGGGCCGGATGCTCCGCCCGCCGGCCCCCGGCGGCGAGCTCCCCCAGGTGACCGCCAACTGGGCCTGGGGCGGCGGTGACTGGCCGGTGACTACGCCCGCCCTCCAGACGGGCGCCTGGCGCGCCGAAGACGGGTCGGTCGCGTTTGTCTTCGCCAATACCATCGACCGCCCGCTGTCGTTCTCGTGGACGCTCGACGGCAACGAGTACGGTCTGACCGGAGACGCGCGCCCGTGTTCCCGCGTGACCGAAGAGGGCGTTGCGGTTGCCGAATCCGTGACCCCCGGCGCCGATCTCACCCTGACCCTCGAACCGCTGGCCGTTGTGGCCCTGGTGCTCCCGGCCGGGTAATCCTGACGACATGGGCGGGGTGGCGGACCTCGAGGTCACGGCGCCATTTCCGGGATTTGCCGGGCAAAAGTAAGGGCGTTTGCTGTAAGGACTTCCGTTGACAAGAGATAACCCGGGGTCTAGAATGGGCATGATGCAACAGGGAGCACTGTTGTCTGACAGGGCGGGTGCAGCGCCGCAAGGAGGTTTCCGGACCGATGTCTGCCGGCGCGTATGTGGCGATTATGCTGGCGGTGATTGCCGTCTGCACGCTGGTGAGTGTGCCGCCCCTGTTTTTCAGAAAGTGCCTTCGCTGTGGCACGCGGAATTTTATAGAAGCCCGGAACTGTAGATCCTGTGAGACGCCGTTACCGCACGACACTGCGTGACGCGCGGCGTCCCGCGCGCCGGCAGGCCGGCGGGTACGAGGAGAAGTTAACGTGGCATCGTCGATGATGAATTGCCCGTACTGCGGCAAGCTGACGGATCCCCGGCTGGACAATTGCGTGCATTGCGGGGGATTCCTGCGCAAGAAGGCGGCGCCGGGGCAGCGGCGCAGCAGCGGGGAAAAGGAGACCTGTCCAACCTGCGGCGCGCTGGTGCAGGCGGGCGACATCATCTGCGTCGCATGCGGCACGAACCTCCTCACCGGACAGCGAATCACCGAGGAACAGCCCGCGCCGGCGAAGGCCAAAAAACGGTCGTTCACCATGCCGTCGGTCAGCCTGAAATGGATTGGCATCGCTACGCTGGGGTTTCTGGTGGTCGTCATTCTGCTGTTCCTGCTGGCGCTCTTTTTGCGGCGCGACCGCATCGGCGCGGCGATCGAGGAATACAACAAGGGCAATGCGGCCCAGGCCGTGAGCGCCCTGAATGACTACATCCAATCCGTTCCGGACTCGGTGGAAGCGCGTCAGGCGCTGGCCTGGATGTACTGGGAGAACCGAGAATACGCCTACGCGGCCGAACAACTGGCCAGCGTGGTGCGTCTGGCCCCCGCGAATCGCGAGGCCCATCGGGGCCTGGCCCTGAGCTGGGCCAAAGCCGGCGGCGAAGAAGGCCGCCGCCGCGCTCAGGCCGCGCTCGAAACGATGGTCCAGCAATTCCCCGCCGATTCGGAAGCCTGGTACCTGCTGGGACTGCTTCGCGGGGTGGAGGGCAATGCGGAGGGGCAGGTCGCGGCGTTGCGTGAAGCGGCCGTCGGCGCCGGCGCCCCGGGGCTCGCGGCCAGACGGCTTACCGCGGTGGGCATCGCCGCGCAGGGACATACCGAATCGGCCCACCAGGCCATTCAAAAGGTGCTGGAAGAAGCGCCCAGCGACGGCGATGTGCTCGCAACGGCCGGTCTTCTGGCGTCTGAGGAAAACGACTGGATCGGCGCTACGGAATATCTGAAATCCGCCGTCGACAGCGGCACGGCGCTGGAGGGCGACGCCCTGACCCAGCTCGCCATCCTGCTGATTTCCCGCAGGGAGTTCGACGAGGCCCGGGGGTATCTTGAACGCGCGCTCGCCCTCGACGAGAACAACCTCCGGGCGCGCCTGTTCCTCGCGGTGTGCCAGCGGGAACAAGGGCTCCATGAGGCGGCGCTGCAGCAACTGGAACCCCTGCTGAAAACGTCGGGACCGCTAGCGGCGGAGGCCGCGGTCGAAGCCGCCCGCGTGCACCTGGCCATGGACGATCCCGCACGGGCCACCCAGAGCCTGCAACAGGCCATCCAGCTGGGCGGCTCGGACGCGGCGCTGTATACCCTGCAGGGGCGCGCGTATGCGCGTTCCGGCGAAGCGGTGGCCGCGCGGGACGCTTTCCGCAAGGCGCTCCAGACCGATTCGGCGTATGCCCCCGCGCACCTGGAATTCGGGCTGTTTTACCTCGAGCGCGGCGAACCGACGGAAGCCGTCCGAATGCTGGAACGCTATCTGGAACTCATAGATCCGGCAACCGAGGATGCTCATGCTGAGGAAGTGCGGACGCTCGTGGCGCAACTCAAGGAATCGCTGGACGCGACGGGCGGCGCCGCGTAAACCGCGAGGAAGGTGCCGATGCGGAAAAGTGCGGTAGGTTTGGCGGTGCTGGGGCTGCTCTGGATCTGTGTGCCCGCGGGCGCGTGGGGACCGCAATCGCAGATCGCCATTGTTACTACAGCCGGGCGCATGTTGAGCAAGGAAGGCGTCGTGCCGCTGTCGAAAATGGAGAAGGAAATCCGCCAGGGCGCCGCACTCTCCTCGGCGGAACTGGCCCTGCTGATGCCCAACGCGGACATGCAACCCGTCCGCTCCATCCTCACTGAGATGCAGCTGCTGCAGGCCGTGCGCGAATCGGGCGTGGATCCCTATTTCGCGTTCCGGATGGGCGCGCTGGGAAAAGTCGCCGCCAGCGTGACCGCCCCCATGCAGACCGCCGACCCCGTGTACCGCACGATGTATTACGACGATATCGACCAGCGCATCTCCGAGACCGGCCTGACGCTCCAGGCGCGCCAGATGGTCGACAGCACGGAGTATTTCACCCGGCTTTCCCGTGAACTCGATGAACGCCAGGCCATGCTCACCAACGACTACAAGTCGGGACTGGGGTTTGACGGCGTGGCCAGAACCACCTACGGACAGGACATCAGCCGTTCGATCAACGCGGTGGGCGACATCTGGTACACCGTGCTCCAGCGCCGCGGCGTCTCCGCGGGGGTGTCGCAGGAGCAGAAACGCAATTATGTCCTCCGCGCCATGGCCTTCTACGTCGACCGCGCCAGTGTGGGCGAGATCAACGCCGCGCACACGCGTCTCGAAGCGCTGGATGTATACACCGGCGATGTCTTGAAAGAAATCGGCGACATGATGTACGAGGCCGGCATGCGGGAGCGCGCCGTCGAAGAGTACCTGGCGGTGCTCAAGAAGGAACCGGAACGTAAAGACGTCGTCCGGCGGATTGCGGACTACTACATCGACCTGGCCGACGAGGAACTGGAGAAGGACCGGCTCGAAACGGCGCGGGATTACTACGCGCGCGCCCTCGAGGTCGATCCCCTGCATCCGTTTGCCGAGTCGAAACGCCTGACCGCCGAGAAGCTGATCCGGGAGCGCGACGCGCGCCTGGCCCAGGCCCGCGACGCCATCACCAAGGCGCGCGAGCTGGAAGAGAACGCCGAGGTGCAGGCCTCGACCAAACGGTACGCGGAGGCCATCGTGCAATTGCGCCAGGCCCTCGATCTGTACCGCGGCGTGACGGACGAATTCGTCGTCGAGAAACGGGCCGCCCAGGCCGGCATCAACAACGTTACCTCGCGCCTGCGCGAATTGCGCACCGGCCTGCAGGAGAGCGCCTCCGCGCTCAGCGGCGCCGGCAGCAGCGTCGACACGGCGAACCTGGCCGAAAAGGAAGCCGAGAGCCAGCGCGAATCCCTCTACAAGACCATGGTCGAAAAGGCCTACGAGCAGGAGATCGAACGCCAGGCGCCTCAGGTCGACCTGCGCGTGCGGGGCAAGGACTGATCGCGGCGTTTCCCCGAGGCGAGACACGTCACAGGCGTGGGTGGTCAACGGACGGCGCCGGTGTTCATGCGCGCGTCGGGCCGTGGAATGCCCCGCCCATGAGACATGATCCCGATCCCGAAGGCGCGGCAACATACCAGGCGAGATCTTCCTGCAGCGCCGGCGATGTCCGGGCATGCCGGGCCGTTCCTCCAGTTACCCGGTGATTGGCGGATCGGCGCAGCTTGCGGAACGGGCGCGCGGACAGTAGACTGAAACGCGCTGGCGCACACGCCTGCAGGGGATACGAGCGAAAAGGAGCGACCCATGCCCAAGTACACCATAGGTCTGGATTACGGCACGAACTCCGTGCGCGCGCTGGTCGTCAACGTCGCCAACGGCGCCGAGATCGGCACGGCGGTCTGGAACTACGCCCACGGACGCGAGGGCGTGATCCTGAGCAGCGACCCGAACCTCGCGCGCCAGCATCCGGCGGACTACGTCAAAGGCGCCGAGATCGCCATGACAAAGGCCCTGGCGGCGGCGAAGAAGTCGGTCAAGGGGTTCCGTCCGGAGCAGGTGATCGGGATCGGGGTCGACACGACGGGCAGCACGCCGCTGCCGGTCGATGAGACGGGCCGGCCGCTGGCCTTCCAGCAGCGCTTCGCGAACGAGCCCGCCGCGATGGCGTGGCTGTGGAAAGACCACACCAGCATCGAGGAGGCCGAGGAGATCACCGCCCTGGCGCGCACCGACCGGCCCCAATTTCTGGCGAAATGCGGCGGCACCTACAGCAGCGAGTGGTTCTTCAGCAAGATCCTGCATTGCCGGCGGGCCCATCCGAAGGTGTTCGAGGCCGCGTATACGTGGGTCGAGTGCGCCGACTGGATTCCCGCCATGCTGACCGATAACGAGGCGCCGGGCCGTTATGTGACCTGCGTGTGCGCGGCCGGCCACAAGGCCATGTACAACGACGCCTGGGGCGGATATCCTGACGCGGAATTCTTGTCCAAACTCGATCCCGCGCTCGGGGCGCTCCGCCAGCGGCTCAACGACAAGGCATACGCGATTGACACCCGGGTCGGCGGCCTCTCCAGCGCCTGGGCGAAGAAGACGGGGCTGCCGGAAGGCATTCCGGTGGCGGCGGGTGCATTCGACGCGCATCTGGGCGCGGTCGGCGCGGGCATCCGGCCGGGCATTTTCGCCCGCATCGTCGGCACGAGCACCTGCGACATGGCTGTCGCTTCGATGGCCAACCCGCCCGCGGACATCCCGGGGCTGTGCGGCATTGTGCCCGGCAGCATCCTGCCCGGCGCGATCGGGCTCGAGGCGGGCCAGTCCGCCGTGGGCGACATCTTCAACTGGTTCGTCAATTACATCCAGCCGGGCGGGCCGAAAGCGGGCTCGCACGAAGCGCTCACAAAAGAGGCCGCGAAACTGGCCCCGGGCACTTCCGGGCTGCTGGCGCTCGACTGGAACAACGGCAACCGCACGATCCTCGTCGATCAGCGCCTCACGGGCCTTCTTCTCGGGCAGACGCTCTATACCACCCCCGCGGAGATCTACCGCGCGCTCATCGAGGCCACCGGATTCGGCGCCTTGACAATCATCAACCGCTTCGAAGAATACGGCGTGCCGATCCGGCGCGTGATCAATTGCGGGGGCATCGCCGAAAAGAACCCGCTCGTGATGCAGATCTACGCCGACATCATGGGGCGCACGATGGAAATCTCGCGCTCGGCGCAAACCTGCGCGCTGGGCGCCGCCATCGCGGGCGCCGTGGTCGCGGGCAAGAAGGCCGGCGGCTACAGCAGCGTGGCCGCCGCGCAAAAAGCCATGACGGGGCTCAAAGCGAAGAAGTACACGCCGGAGCCCAAGGCGCGGCGCGTCTATCAGGAGCTCTATCCCCTGTACAAGGACCTGCACGACGCCCTCGGCACGCGCGCCTGGTCGGGCAACCTGCATCACGTGATGAAACGGCTGCTCGAGATCCGCGCGAAAGCCCGGAAATAACCGCCGCCCGCGGTTGCCGCATGTTCATGGGATGAACGAGGTTTTCGGCGAAAGCGAACAGACCCATTCGGCGATGAGCTGCGCCGCGTGTTCAGCATCCGTCAGCGACAGCAACTCTACCGGGGAATGCATGTAGCGGTTGGGAATGCCGATCAGCCCCGTGGCCACCCCCTGCCGGCTGAGCTGCATCGCGTTGGCGTCGGTCCCCGTGGCGCGCGGCGCCGCGGACACCTGGTAGGGGATCTTGTGCCGTTTCGCCACGGCCAGGAGTTGCCGGTTGACGATGGGATTGATGTTGGGTCCGCGCGAGATGACCGGTCCGGCGTTGATCTTCTGTCTGCCGAAGCGGCGCGCATCGACAAACGGATAGTCCGTGGCGTGGTCCACGTCGACCGCGATGCCGGCATGGGGCTCGCACCCGTAGGTGCTGGTGGTGGCGCCGCGCAGGCCGATCTCCTCCTGCACCGTTGTGACGCCATACACCGCGCACGGGAGGTCGCGTTTGGCGATGAGCCGCATCGCCTCGAGCACCACAAACGCGCCGATCCGGTCGTCAAACGCCCGGGCCACCACTTTGTTGTCGCGCAGCGCGACAAATCCCGCATCGATGGTGATGGGATCGCCGATGGCCGCGACGCTCTGCGCGTCTTTCTGGTCTTTTGCGCCGATGTCGGCCCAGAGCTGGTGGAGTTTCAACGGTTTCCCGCGCTCCTCCCGCTCGATGAGGTGAATGGCGGTGCGCCCGACCACCCCCGGCACGGGACCCGCCGCCCCGTGCACCACAATCCGCTGCCCGTCCAGAACCGACGGGTCGATGCCTCCGATGGCCACAAACCCCAGAAACCCGTTCTCGTCAATGTCGTTGACCATCAGGCCGATCTCATCGACATGCCCCGCCAGCATCACCCGCAGCTTGCCCTTCGGGTTCCGCACCGCGTACTGGTTGCCGTGCACGTCCTTGTAGACGTCGTCCACGTACGGTTTCACGTAATCCTTGCAGACGGCCTGGATCTGTTCCTCAAAGCCCGACGGGCTGGGCGTGGTCACGAGGGTCTTCAAAAACGCGAGCGATTCTTTGCGCATGCGGTCAGGTCTCCGTAGTGCGGGTTCCGGTTCCACTGGCGCGCAGGATACCAGAAGGACGCCGGGATGCGCACCGTGGCCGGGCCGGCGCACTCCGGAATCGCGCGTTCGCGGTCAGCCGCCGGCGACATCCATGGCGATCTCCGCCCACGCGGCGAGGCGTTCGGGCTCGTACCGGATCGTGCTGATGTCTTTGAGTATGAACTCGAGCGGGCAGCCGTGCTTTTCGCAGACGGTGCGGGTCGCGGTGAGATGCGCGCGCACCAGGGCCGGATCAAATGTGCTGTCGGCGAGCAGGGCGGGATTCGGTTTGCGCGAGTAGACGAACGCGCGGCCGATCGCTTCCGCGCCGCGCTCCTCATCGGCCCAGGGGCTCATCGACACTTTGCGGACGTTGGGAATCATCCGCACTTCATTCATCTTGCCGTCGAGCGGGTCGCAACACCCGTAGTAGACCAGGCCGAATCGCGCGCAGATGGGGCTCAGGTAATCGACCTCGAACTCCTTGAACGTCTGGGGGGACACGGTCGAGAACATCTGCGCGAGGCCGAACATCCACAGGTCTTTCGTGCGGGGTTTTTCGGGGTGGTATCCGGGCGCGGGCAGCTCATCCGTGTACGCGCCGGTGCAGTGGATCAAGCTCTGCGGTTGGCACAGCAGCCCCTGCGCCTCCAACTGGTCGAGCAGGGCGAGATACCCCTCCATCATGCGGCGGACCAGCCGGTGCATGTAGTCGGGCCGTTCCACCAGCGCGAACAAGGCGTTCTCGACGCCCATCCACGTGCTGATTGGGTCCCAGTAGGAGAGATACGGATCGACGCCCCAGGGGCGCACCTCGAGCAGGCCGTCAAACAGCGCGTGGGCCGCGTCCAGGCGGCGCGCGGTCTCGTCCGCGTCGTGCGCAATCACGGGCGTCCGGATCTTCTCAAGATCGTCCTCGGTCTGGAACTGGTTGATGTACCGGTGGCCCACGACGTCGTTCGCGGGATCGGTGGCCACGGTGTCCTCGTGCACCACGATACCGAACCCGGTATTCTCCACCGCCTTGGGCACGCGAATGAACGGTTCCACGACCCTGTCGACGCGGAACCGGTCCCATTGGTACAGGGTGCGGCGCAACATGGTCTCGTAGGCGCGGCACTCGGGATTGGCGCAGCGCAGGGCCAGTTCGCCGCACTGAATTTCGTTCCAGGCAATCTGGTCCACCATCACCATGGGCCGGACCGGCTCGAGCGCGTTCAAGCGGCGCCACAACGCGCGTTTCTCTTCCTGCACCGGTAGCGCGGCGATCCCGGCCACCCGGCCCGCCAGTTCCCGAATCACAGCCACATCGCTCTTGTTCAGCATCACCGCTCCTCCCTGCGCGCGCATCACGGTGAGCATATCACAGACCCCGCCAGCGGTTTGCGACCCCGTCTGCTCTTCGGAACCTAACCCTCGCCCTCCGTCCGCAACGCCCATGCTTCCCCTTTGATTTTGTCGCGGTTCGCGATATGCTCAACCGAAACCCGCACGCCAAGGAGGTTGCAGAGATGGTGATGGTGCTGCTTTCGGTATTGGGCATGGCCGTTGAGACGCCGGATCTCGTCTGGCTGGACGCGTACGAACTCCAGGGCGGGTCTGTGACCCTGCCGAGTGCGGCGACGTACACGGTGTGGCTGTGGGCTGACGGGGCGGCCCAGGCGACGCTCGGCGGCACGGCGTTCCTGGCGCCGGAGAGCGCGTCCGACAAGGGCGCATATCGCTGGGTGAAGGCCGGCGAGGCCGAGTTGCCCGCCGGACCCGTGGCGGTAGCACTCGAAGGCGGCATCGCGTCGGTGGCGCTGAGCGCCGATGCCGCGTTCCACCCGGAAACAGCCCAGCCGTGCATGCGGGTGTTCGACCAGCCGCGAACGCCGCTGGACGGCCGCTACGACCTCCCCCGTCACACCGATGCCACCTTTTGCATGACCTCGTTCGATTCGCGCGAGGCGTGGGAGACCCATGCGGCGGCGCTGCGGCGCGCGATCCTCGTGTCGTCGGGACTCTGGCCCATGCCGGAACGCACGCCGCTCAACGCCCACGTCGAACCCGCCGCGGAACACGACGACTACCTCGTCGAGAAGGTGTATTTCGAATCGCGGCCGGGCGTGCTGGTTACCGGCAACCTCTACCGCCCGAAAGGCGGCGGTCCGTTCCCCGGCGTAGCCTGCCCGCACGGCCACTGGGAATCCGGGCGCCTGGAGGACGGCGCCCGCGGCTCGGTTCCGGCGCGCTGCATCACCCTGGCCCGCATGGGCATGGTCGTGTTCAGCTACGACATGGTGGGCTACGTCGACAGCCTCCAGTTCCCCAACCACGGGTGGGAGGATCCCGTCCAGAAGCTGTACGGACTGCACCCCTTCGCGTTTCAGTTGTGGAACTCGCTGCGGGTGGTTGATTTCCTGGCTTCCCTGCCCTATGTTGATCCGGACAACCTCGCCTGCACTGGCGCGTCCGGCGGCGGCACCCAGACGTTTGCGCTGCAGGCGGTCGAACCGCGCATCAAGGTGGGCGCGCCCGTCAATATGATCTCGCATACCATGCAGGGCGGCTGCATGTGCGAGAACGCCCCCATCCTGCGCATCAACGCGTCCAACATGGAAATCGGCGCGCTCATGGCCCCGCGCCCGATGCTCATGGTCTCGACCGCGGGCGACTGGACCCGGCTGACGCCGCGGGTCGAGTTTCCCGCCATCCGCCGGATCTACGCGTTCTACGACGCCGCCGGGCGCCTCGAAAATCAGCACTTCGACTATCCTCACAACTACAACGAGGACAGCCGCACCGCCATGTACCGTTTCTTCGGCACGTGGGTGCTGAACCAGGGCGCCCAATACGCGG
>ENA-UOUL01000140-UOUL01000140.1-bioreactor-metagenome-genome-assembly--contig:-NODE-140-length-118674-cov-8.033745_pt1 | contig 118674 bp, 123 predicted proteins | sample MGYA00249838_ERZ747220 | MGnify/ENA primary metagenome ERZ747220 (study PRJEB28778, sample SAMN05720191) | bioreactor metagenome | isolation source: Anaerobic biogas reactor | place... | reverse complement strand
GTACGGATGCTCATACAACAGGTGCACCTTCTGCGGCATGTATGCAGACAAACCATTTAGCATCCGTCCCTACGCCGAGGTGAAGGAGGACGTCGAGCGTCTGTCATCGGGTGTCAAGCAGCGCGTCGACCGGGTCTTTCTGGCCGACGGCGATGCGCTGGCGCTTCCGGCCCGAAGCATGATGCGTATCCTCGACCTCCTGGCCTCCGAGCTCCCCCGCCTCGAACGGGTCGCTTCGTACGCCAATACGCGCTCACTGCTCCGTCGTTCGCATGACGAACTGCGCGAGATGAGGGCACGTGGGCTTGAGATGCTCTACATCGGCCTTGAGTCGGGTGACGACGAGGTGCTCGCCCGTACCAACAAGGGGGTCACGGCGGCTCAGATCATCGAAGCATGCCGCAAAGCCAAGGCGGCCGGCTTCAGAGTATCGCTGACGGCCATCCTCGGCCTCGGTGGCGCCGACCGCTGGCTGGAGCACGCGCGGGCCACCGGAGATGCCTTCACAGCCATCGATCCCGACTACATCGGCATGCTCACTCTCATGCAGGCTCCGGGAGCTCCATTGGCTGAGGCGGTGGCCCGGGGCGAGTTCGTGCTACCGGGGCCCGAAGAGTCACTCCGAGAGCTGCGGGAGATCATCGCGGCCACCGACGTCACGGGCGCCGTCTTCCGCACGACCCACGCGTCGAACTACCTGGCCATCGAAGGAGTGCTACCCGAAGACAAGCAGGCGATGCTGGCCGCGCTCGACCACGTCCTGGCTCGGGGCGACGCGACCAGACTCAGGCCCGAGTCGCTTCGCGGGCTGTAGGCGAGCGGAGAGGACGGCGCTTCAGGGGCCTTCCGCGCCAAGCCGGCGGACCCTACTTCTTGGGGGCGTCCAAACCCCACTTCTTGAAGTACTCTTCGTAGAAGGGGGGCTGCTTGAAGTCGCCGTGCATGAAGAGGTTGTACTCCCGGTAACCTCTGCCGATCTCCTCGAAGTGATAGACGCCGGCCATGAGCTCCTCGAGTCTGCCGGCGGGGGCTGTCAGCACCATCTCGTTTTCGTCGGCGCCGGCCCGTTCGAAGTCACCCGGGTCGGGGATCGTCACCTGGAACACCCCGCTCAAGAACGAGGGGACCACAGAATGCACGCACGAGCCGATGGGGTCGAGGGTCGATGTCACCGCGGTCCCGTTGAGATGCCGGAGCGAGAGCAGCAGGTGCCTCAGCTGCCCGGGGATGCAGTAGATCATGACGATATCGGGCTCGAAGCCGGCGTTCTTCAGGGGGCCTATGACCATACCCGGGTATTCTCCCACCGGGAGACGCGTCATCTCCTGGGCATGCTTCGCGGCCGCCTCTTTGTCGGCGATGAAGAAGGAGTTGGTGAACCCGTTGAGATAATCCTCGGGAGTCTCGACGAGCCCGTAGGAGATGATCGGTTCGAAGCACCAATGGTCTTCGAGGAACATGGCGAGCGTCATCCCTTGACGGCGGGCGAGCGAAAACGCTTGGCAGACGGCAAGGTGCTCGCCCAAGTCCCTCTTGGGCCGGATGGCCCCCTCAGGCACTTCCGACTCGCTCTTGAGCAACTTGATGGCCAGGGGATAGGTCTTCAGGCGCAGCATCTGCTCGAGGTCTGTGCCGTACTTGTTGAACTCCGTCAGAGAAGTCATGTTGCGATCTCCAATGCGTGGACTTCCAGTATGGACCAGGGAAGAGTATATGCCTCCTCGACTACGACGTGCAGACCCACTTCTCCACCTGCACGAGGCAGGAATTCGGCGCCTGGCCGGGTGAAGTGGGGGTGATGAAACGCTTGGAGGTCAGCATGTTCACGCATCCCGCGGTGTCGGCTGAGTGCCCCGGCTCGCCCAGAGGCAGGTAATCGCCGCACGACTCATATGAGTGCACCACACCCGGCGGGAGCCGCTCCGTCACCTGGGCCGCCAGGATGACCTCGGCGCGGTCGTTAAAGGCTCGGATAAGGTCGCCGTCGTTGATGCCGCGCGTGGCCGCGTCCCTTGTGTTCATGCGCATGATCCAGTAATGCTGTGTACCGCGGCCGTCGCCGGCGTCCACCGCCACGCGGTGGTCTTTGATGTCATTGCTCCAACTGTCTTTCGCGTCGCCCACCGTGTGGAACGTGTAGCGCGGGTGCGGCGACACCATGGCCAGCGGGTATCTGTCGATGAGTTCAGTGGTGTGATGCCCCTCCCAGCTCTCCAGGTACTGAGGGCCCATCACCGGGCGCTCCGGGTCTTCGCCATCGGTCGCGTAGAAGCGCTTCAGACTGCCGGCGACGAACTCTATCTTGCCGCTCTGGGTCTGCAGGCCCTTACCGGCGACTTGGTCCCAGATCGGCGGACCCCAATCCGGGGTGTCCTTCACCCGGTCTTCGGCGAACCAGCGCAGAGCCGGTGTCGGCTCCTGTTCTTTGGGGACCGGCACCATGTAGTAGCCCTTCTTCTCGAACTCCTCCCATGTGATGCGCGAGGAGAGGTCACTGGCGTGGAAGACCCGCTTCACCCAGTCGAGGTCGGTGTGGCCGCCCTCTGTGTACTTTTCCCACAGACCCAGGCGTTCTGCGAGCATCGCGAAGATCTCGTAGTCGGGCTTCGACTCGCCAAGGGGCTCGATGCACTTCTTCTGCAGCACTATGAGCCGGTGGTTGACCTGGTCGAACTTGTGGGTGCCATATCCGGAGGGGTGGGCCCAGTCGCCGATGTCCCAGCGCTCGAAGTTGGTGCAGGCCGGCAAGATGATGTCGGCGAACTTCGTCTCGCCCTCGAACCAGATGGCTTGGTTGACCACAAAGGGCACCTTGCCTTCGCGGTAGCCGCGGACGAAGCGGTTGGTCTCGGTCATGGTGCCGATGAACGAGCCACCGTAGCGGTAGTACATCTGTACGTGAGGATATCCAGAAGCCGGATACTGGTATTTCTTGAACTGCATCTCTATGGATCCGCCACAGAACCCCTTGCTGCGCCACTCGAGCTGTTCGTGGTGCATCATCTCGGGGATGAGCAGCCGGTAGCCGATCTGGCCCTCGGCGCTATGCTGTGGGTTGGAGATGGTGCCCCCGTTGGGCCACATGCGGGGCGCGAGGCGATAGCCGGCCGCGGTGTTGGCGGTATCGGCTGAGATGCCTCCCTCCGAATAGCCCGGGAACCAGAACGACCGGTCGGCCGGTGCGCCTCCCGTGGTGGAGTAGATGTTGCTGCCCGGTTTACCGAGCCCCTGCATGGCGGCTAAGGCGATCATGGTACGGGCGAACTCGCCGCCGTAGGACGAGCGGCACGCGCCGCCCCAGCCGCCCATGCCGCCCGCGGCGAGCATGGTCTTCTTCGAACCCCACTCGCGGGCTAGGGCGCGTATCTCGCGGGCGGGAATGGTGGTCTCTCCCTCCGCCCATTCGGGCGTCTTGGGCACGCCGTCGCTCTCGCCCAAGACGTAGCGCTTCCACTCATCGAAGCCCTGCGTGCGCGACGCGACGTATTCCTTGTCGTAGAGATCCTCGGTGAGCCACACGAAGGCGATGCCCAGGCCCAGCGCCACGTCGGTACCCATGCGGGGCGCCAGCCACTTGTCGCTCACCAGACCGGCCGTGTGGTTGAAGTAGGGGTCGATGAATATCATCTTGACGCCCAGGTCTTTCAGCCACTGCCGGCGGCAGGTGCTCTCGTGCGCGCCGTATACGCCGCACGTGGTCTCGGGGTCGGACGACCAGAAGACCATCATCTCGCAATTCTGAAGGGCGTCCTCCAGGAGGTCGTACTGTTCGGGGATGCCCAGACGGCCGGAGAAGCCCCACATGTGCGCCCCGCCCCACTGCCAGCCTTCCCAGCTGTCGGGGTTGTGCTCCACGTAAGTCATGCCCCAGAGGTTCATGAAGCGGTTGTAGGCGCTGAACCGGTAGCCTACGTTTCCCCACATGTGGTGCGACGACGGGGTGGTCATCATAGAGGCGGGCCCGTATTCGCGCTTGAGCCGGATCATCTCCCCGGCGATCATGTCGAGTGCGTCGTCCCAGCTGATGGGCTCGTAACCGGATTCCCCGCGTTTGTGGGTGTTACGGCCGCCGGGCCCGGTGGAGCCTGGGGCCCCGTTGATGTCGAAGTCGACCCGCTTGAGCGGGGTCAGGATGCGCTTGGGAGAATAGATGGTGGACTTGTGGGCCACTGTCCAGTTGGAGAGGGTGGTCTTACGGGGCGGCGTGAACTCCCGGCCCCTCGCTTTGATGGTCCACGAAGGACCGTCGCTCTCGTCCAACTCGAGGGGGACGATGCGTACGATCTTGCCCTCATGTACGTCGACGTGTACCGGGCCGCCCGTTGTCAGGTTCGTGAGTCTGCGCATCTCTGCCATCTTGTGCTCCGTCGGCTGGATTCCCATCACACTAAACTACCGGTTGACCGGTTGTTATTCGCTGCTAAACTACCGTTTGTACCGGATTTTGTCAACGATGCCGAACGCGGCCGGGCGCCCCATGATCGGGGCAGAGAGGGTGCATCGCACTTGGCTCCAAGTTCCAAGCGCATGACGGCGGAAGCGAGAAAGCGGCAGATCGTCGAGGTGACGCTCGATCTGATCTCCGAATACGGCCTGCGAGGGGCGACCATGGCCCGCATCGCCGCCCGCGCCGGCATACGGCAGGCTTCGCTCTACACCCACTTCGAGAGCAGACACGCCATCCTGTCGGCGGCTCTGGATGTAGTGTATGAAAGGATCTACGCTTCCCGCGAGACTCCTACCGACGAGAACTCGCTCGAGCGGCTTCGGCAGATGTGTGATCATCATCTGGAGCTGTGGAGCAGCCAGGGCGAGAAGCATCACGCGCATCAACTGATGGAGTTCGTGTCTGGAGGGCGGAGTGAGGGTCTGAGCGAGATCGTGGCGGAGAAACACTTGGCCTCCATAGAACAGTACGCTCAAGTGGTGCGTGACGGCCAAGCCGAGGGCACGATCCCCGCGTATGTCGATGCAGACCAAGTAGCGTGGCTCATCACCGGCTGGGCGTTCGCGGGGGACGTCTCGCATCTGCTGGGATTCGGCAAGTTTCTCGAGCCCAGCGTAGGCGTCCATTGGCTCGACGTGATATTCGCCAGTTTTGCAGCGGAACCAGCCGCCCCTACAGCTTGACACCGTTCATCGCCTCCACTATTATCTCCGGTCGCGTCTAGAAGGAGGCAGTGTGAAAACCTATTCGGCGAAACCCGGTGAGATTCAGCGCAATTGGTGGGTCGTCGATGCCGAAGGCAAGAACCTTGGCCGGCTGGCATCGGAGATCGCCGTAGTGCTGAGGGGCAAGAACAAGCCTCAATATACCCCGCATACTGATACCGGGGACTTTGTCGTTGTAGTGAACGCAGAGAAGATCGCGGTGACCGGCAACAAGCTCAGCGACAAGCTCTACCACCGGCATTCCGGCTATCCCGGCGGCCTGAAGACCGAGACCCTCGGGCATCTGCTGCAGCGCCGGCCGAACGAAGTGCTGCGCAGGGCCGTCAAGGGCATGATGCCGAAGAATCGCATCGCTGCGCAGCAGTTGACGAAGCTCAAGATCTACACTGGGCCCAAGCATCCCCATGCAGCCCAGAAGCCGGAGGAGTTGCCATGGCAGCAGTAGTCTACTCGGCAACGGGCAAGAGGAAGACCTCTGTTGCCCGGGTGCGTCTCATGCCGGGGACAGGAAACATCACCGTCAACGGTCAGGACGTCAAGGACTACTTCAACAGGCATACGCTCATGCTGTTGGTCCGCTCGCCCTTGGTCGAGACCGGTACCGACGCGCGTTACGACATCATCGCCCACCTACACGGTGGGGGCAAGTCGGGCCAAGCCGGCGCTCTCAAGCACGGTGTGGCGCGCGCGCTGGTGGAGGCTGACCCCTCACTCAAGACCGACGTCAAGCGCGCCGGGCATCTCTCGCGCGACGCACGTATGGTGGAGCGCAAGAAGGCCGGCCTCAAGAAGGCCCGCAAGCGCCCGCAGTTCTCCAAGCGCTAGTAAGGCTCACTCCGCGTGGCCTCGCGGCCACCAGAGCGCACTGGGCGGGCCGGAGCTTCGTCCTCGGTCGCTCACGTAGCGGTGCTACGCTCGCTTCCTGCGTCCTTGCTCCGGCCGTACCCATCGCGCTCTGGCGGCGAGAAGCCACACCGAGTGACCCTTCCGAGCGCCAAGCGCTAGTCGCCGGAGCTTCCAGGGAATCACGAGGCGAGGGAGAAGTCTCCCTCGCCTCGTTCTATTTCCGGAGGGTTCGTGCCCGAGCTGCATGTTGACATCGAAGCCATCGGCCGCAACACGGAGGCAGTCGCGGCGTTGCTGCGCGAACACTGCCTCGACCTGGTGGCAGTGACGAAGGGTTGTCTGGGGGAGCCGCGGGTGGCGGCGGCCATGCTGGCGGCAGGGGCTTTCGCATTGGCCGATACGCGCGACGCCAACCTCCGAAGGCTGCGTGAAGCCTTGCCCGGCGCCGAGCTCCACCGCATCCACCTACCGTCTCTCACCGAGCCCTTTGAGCCCGGCGATGTCACCTATGTATCGTGTCCGGAGGGAGCGGAGGCTGTGGCGAGGCTTGCCGATGGTCTCCAAGCGCCCCGCAAGGTCATGGTCTTGGTGGAGACTGGTGATGAGCGGGAGGGGGTGCCGCCGGAGTTGCTGCCGGGCCTGGCCGGCCGTATCGCCGGCGAGCCTCGGCTGACACTGGTGGGGGTGGCGACGAACTACGCCTGTTTCAAGGGCGGCGCCGCGGGCATCGAAGAATCGGTGAAGACGGTGGCGCTGGCGGCGGAGACCCTGGACGCGGCCGGATACTGTCCCCAGCGTGTCTCGGGCGGGAACTCCAGCCTGCTGGGGATGCTTGCGAAAGGCGGGCGAATACCGCAGCGGGTCACCGAGTTACGCTGCGGTGAAGCCCTGCTTCTGGGCCAAGATGCGCTGCACTATGAGCCTCTTCCGGGGTGCCGGACCGACGCCTGCGTTCTTCGGGCCGAGGTAGTGGAGGAGTATACTAAGCCCGCCGCGGAGGGGCCCATGAGGCGCTCGGTGCTTGGGATAGGCCGGCAGGATCTGAGCACGGGAGCAGTGAGGCCTGTGCAACCGGGCCTGCGCGAAGTCGGGCGGTCGGCGGACTATCTGGTGCTGGAGGCCGTGGGCCGAGGCGCGTGGGCTCCCGTGGGTACGACGATCGAGATGATCCCGTCCTACGAGGCTCTCGTGGCTGCCTGGACTTCTCCCTATGTGGCCTTGAAACTCCGGGGCCGGTAGGGAGTGGGTGCTCAGGGTCTGTGATAGCGGAGGTCGAACGCTGATGTGCGGGATCATAGGGTATGCGGGTCAAAGGCCTTGCAGGGACATCCTTTTTCGGGGTCTTCGAAAGCTGGAGTACCGTGGTTACGACTCGGCCGGCATCTCCATCATCAGCGACGGACGTTTTGAGCTTCTGCATTCGGTGGGCAATCTCGACAATCTGGAAGGCATCCTAGACCAGATCGGCGGGGCCGGCACGCTGGGGATAGCGCACACTCGTTGGGCGACCCACGGCAAACCCTCCACCGAGAATGCCCACCCGCACACCGACTGCTCCGGCCGCTTCGCGATCGTGCTCAACGGCATCGTCGAGAACTACCTGAGCCTGCGGGCGGAGCTGCAGCGCGAGGGGCACGTCTTCACCTCCGAGACCGACGCGGAAGTGGTGGCTCATCTGATCGAACGTGCGTACCACGGTTCTTTGCAGGAGGCGGTGGCGGAGGCCTACAGGCAGATGGAAGGTCACTTCACGTATTGCGCGATCTCGGTTGAAGAGCCCGACGTGATAGTGGGGATCCGAAAGGAGACCCCGCTGGTGGCGGGCGTGGGCGCGGAGGAGAACTACCTGGCGTCGGCCATCCCCGCCTTTCTCGCCGAGACTCGTTCGGTGGTCTTTCCCGAGGATGGCGAAGTAGTCGTGGTGAGCCGCGCCGGGGTCGAGATCTTCGACCTCGAGGGCGCGCCCGTGAGCCGGCCGGTCCAGGAGATCGACTGGGACGACGAGGTGGCCGAGAAGGCCGGGTACGAGACCTTCATGCTCAAGGAGATCCACGAACAACCGGGCGCCCTCGCAGACACGCTCGCGGAGCGCATCGGGCCGGACGGCAGGGTGGTCCTGGATGGCCTGGGCCTCAGTGATGAGGCGGTCCGCACGCTTGGTCGTGTGGTGATCATTGCCTGCGGGACTTCGTATCATGCCGGACTCGTGGGGCGGTACGCTCTCGAACGGTGGGCCCGCGTCCCCGTGGAGGTCGAAGTGGCTTCGGAGTTCCGCTACCGCGACCCGGTGATCGGATCCGACTGTCTCTGCATCGCTATCAGTCAGTCGGGGGAGACCGCCGATACGCTGGCGGCCATGCGGCTCGCCCGGCAGGCGGGGGCCAGAGTGCTGGCGGTGACCAACGTCGTCGGTTCCCAAGCGACCCGCGAGGCCGATGGAGTGCTGTACACGAGAGCGGGTCTGGAAATCGGGGTAGCGGCGACCAAGACCTTTCTCACCCAGGTACTCGCTATGCTCCTTCTGGCGCTCCATCTGGGAGAGAGGCGGGGCGGTCTCGACGCCGACCAGGTCAGAGCCTACACGGAAGAGCTCCGGCGGATTCCCGCTCTTCTGAGCGGCTACCTAGAGGACGGCCCGGCCGCCCTGGTGGAAGAGGTGGCGGCCCGTCATGCCGGGAACCGTTTCTTCATGGTCCTGGGGAGGCACATCGGTCTGCCCGTGGCGCTTGAAGGGGCGTTGAAGCTCAAAGAGATCTCGTACGTCCCCACCGAGGCGTACGCGTCGGGCGAGATGAAGCACGGCCCCATCGCACTGCTTGAGGAAGGCTCCCCTGTCCTGGTGGTCGCGACCGATAGTGCCGTGCTCGACAAGCTCGTGTCCAACGTCCAGGAGGTGATGGCCCGGGGGGCCCGGGTGATCGCGATCGCCTCGGATGGCAACGAGCGGCTGCAGGGGATGGTGGACGAACTCCTGTACGTGCCACGTACCGACGAGATGCTGGCCCCGCTCTTGGCGACGGTCCCCCTGCAGCTCTTCGCGTACTATGTAGCAAAGGCCAGGGGCGAGAAGGTCGATCAGCCGCGCAACCTGGCGAAGACCGTCACGGTGGAGTAGCCGTGCCCGCGCCCGGCGGCCCCCTCATAGGGTTCGACTTGGTGGAGGTCGGGCGGTTCCGCGAGGCGCTCAGGCGGCATCCCAGTCTGCAGAAGCGTCTCTTCACCCCGGCTGAGATCGAGTATTGCAGTGGCCGTGGTGTCCCGGAACTGCATCTGGCGGCGCGCTTCGCGGCTAAGGAGGCCGTCGGCAAGTTGCTGGGGACGGGTGTTCTCTGCTGGCAAGAGATCGAGGTGACGGGCGAGGGGCGTGGGAGTGCTCCCCGAGTGGCCTTGACCGGCCGTACCGCCGGCGTTGCCCGCGAGCGGGGAGTGGGAGACGTGCAGGTCTCGCTCTCGCACGTCGGGTCGCTCGCGGGGGCCTGCGCGGTGGCCGCTACATGCTTGGAAGGAGGGACTGACATGGAGATGGTCGTGGGGCCCGGAGGCGAAGAGGCTATTGCGAGATACGGCATCATCGGGCTGGCGTCGCTCGCCGGGCGGCCGGCGGTCTTCACACCCGCGCAGGTGCGGGAGTTGGACCGGGTGACCATAGAGGAAATCGGGATACCGGGGCCGGTCCTCATGGAACGGGCGGCTCTGGGGGTCAGCCAGTTCGTGCGCTTCCGTTACCCCGATAGGCATACTCTTGTGGTCTGTGGCCACGGCAACAACGGCGGTGACGGCTTGGCAACCGCCCGGCAGCTTCATCTGGCCGGGCATCCGGTGGCGTGTGTGGTCGCGGTCAATTCCCCTTCGGAACTCAGAGGTGACGCGGCCCTCAACTACCATGCGGCCGAAAAGACGGGCGTCAACCTGCGTGTCGGAGAGGTGCCCGCCTATCTCTGGGACGAGACCGAGCTGGTGATCGATTGTCTGCTGGGGACAGGCGCCAAAGGCGAGTTGCGCGGGCGGCACGCGGAGTGGACCCGGTTGATCAATGCCGCAGGGGCACGTGGCGTGCCTGTGCTGGCCGTAGACGTGCCTTCAGGCGTGGACTCTTCCACCGGCAGCGTTGCAGCGGGGAGCGTGGTGGCCGATCACACGATCACCTTCCACGCCGCGAAGAGTGGCCTGATATGCCCGCCGGGGTCGGAGGCTGCCGGCGAGGTGCTTGTGTGGGATATCGGCATCCCCCGGTCTCTCGAGCCGGAGCCCGATGTGAGCGTGGTGACTGAGGCGGACGTGAGTGTGCCGGGCCGCCGGGTCGACGACCACAAGTACCGCGCGGGGTATGTGGCCCTTCTGGCCGGCTCGACCGCCTATCCCGGCGCGGCGTGGTTGGCCGCGCAGGCCGCCCTGCGCACGGGGGCCGGTTATGCACGTCTGCTCATGACCTCGGGCGCCGCGGCGGGCGTGCGCAACCGCCTGGTGGAAGGCGTGCTGCACGAGATAGGTCCCGGCGATCACCTGGCCGATGCGGGTCCTGTTCTGTCGTTCCTCGCCGACGATCGTCTGGGCGCACTGGTCGCCGGCCCGGGGTTGGGCCGCGACCCGGCTACGATGGCCGCTCTGAGGCAGGTAGTGCTGGAGAGCACGGTGCCCACCGTCCTCGATGCGGACGGGCTGTTCGCGTTCGCGGGAGCGGCGGAGGAGCTTCAGGACCGCCCCGGACTGGTGATGACGCCTCACGTGGGTGAGTTGGCCGCTCTCCTGGGAGAGCCGGCCGCCGGAGTGGCGGCGGCATCCCTGGCCGCCGCGCGCCGCGCGGCGGCGGCCACCGGCCAGGTGGTGTTGTTGAAGGGCTCATCCACCGTGATCGCGGCGCCTTCGGGCGACACCCGTGCGGTGGTGCAGGGGCCGCCCCAACTGGCGTCGGCGGGCACCGGCGACGTACTGTCGGGCATCATCGGCACGCTGCTTGCGAAAGGGCTCACGCCTTTCGAGGCGGCATACGCCGGGGCGTGGATACATGCGGAAGCGGGTAGACTAGGTGCGCTCACCGATCCTCAAGGTATCTTGGCCGGTGATCTGGTCGAACTGATACCGGAAGTCGTCGCCGGACGCATCTACGAGAGGGGACCCTCATGGAGAACCTGAGAGTCAAGGACATCATGCAACGAGACGTCATCACGGTGAGTCCGGATACGACGGTCCGCGACTTGGCGGATATCTTGGCCGAGAACAAGATCAGCGGCGTGCCGGTGATCGACGAAGAGCGCCGGGTGCTGGGGATGGTGTCGGAGGCCGATGTCATACTCCAAGACGCCGACCTACATTTTCCCTACTACATCCAGTTCCTCGACAGCATCATCTATCTGGAGAGTGTCAAGAAGTTCGAAGAGCGGTTCCGCAAGGCTTTCGGAGCCAGCGTGTCCGACATCATGAGCACAGAGGTGATCACCATCTCACCCGATGCGACCGTAAGGGAGGCGGCCACTCTGATGGCCGACGAGAAGGTCAACCGTCTTCCGGTGACCGAGAACCTTGCGCTCGTGGGCATCGTGACCAGAGGCGACATCGTCCGGGCTATCGCCGAGAGCGAATAAGGGAGTACGACTCAGAAACATGTCGAAAAAAGCTACACGCAGAGCGGCCCGGCAGGCTTTTCCAAAGGCCAAGACCCCCACTCAGACCAAAGGAATATACGGCACCAACAGGCAGAGCCCGAAGAGCAAGAGCTCAGGCACAGGCGGTCGCGCCTCGGCTCGTTCGGGCGTCCGGCCGCCCTCGGTGAAACGATCGGTCATCACCGGAGCCGTCATGGCGGTCCTCTACTTCGTCCTGATACAGTGGGCGTGGAAATCTGGGGCCTCCATGCTGGCGAACGTCATCATCAGCTTGGTGGGTCTCATCATCTTCGCCGCGGTCACCTACGCGATCGACAGGTTCAAGTACCAGCGATATCTACGCAAGCAGAAGCAACCACCTAAGTAGCGACTCGCACAGGCCGGAGGGAGGGGGCGCACCTCGATGCTGCAGGCCGTAGCCGACATCCTGCGAAACCATGGTGTCGAAGGATGGCTGGTGGGTGGCAGCGTGCGCGACCGCGAACTCGGCCGCAGGTCTCCCGATGTAGATGTGGTGGTGGCCGGCGATGCGGCGGCTGTCGCGGAGGCCTTGGCAACGGCCCTCAAAGCCCCGTGGTTCGCCCTCTCCGAGCGCCATCTCACGTATCGTGTGATAGGTCGCGGAGGCCATGCGGACGTGGCCGCCGCGCGAGGCGGCGATATCCTGCAAGACTTGGCCGAGCGAGACTTCACCGTCAATGCTATGGCTCTGCCTATCCGGCCGGTGCCGGCGGGTGCGGGTCGTACAGAGGCGGAGCCGGTGGATCGCGATGCCCTCATCGACCCCTTCGATGGTCTCACCCACCTCCGCGAAAGGCGTCTGGCAGCGGTGTCGCACCGCATCTTCGCCGACGACCCGCTACGACTCATGCGCGCGGCGCGCTTCTGCCACGTTCTGGGCTTCGAGCTATACGGTGGCTTGGAAGACTCCATCCGGTCCCAGGCGCCGGAACTCGCCCGCACGGCGGGCGAGCGGATCGCGGCCGAGATGGTGCTCACGCTTGCTGAGGGGCGCTCGGCGGAGGCCGCGCGGCTGTGGCATGACCTCGGCCTTCTGGAGGTGGTGTTGCCGGAGGTCTGCGATCGGTCCGGTCTGGCGGCTGTTCTAGCCACGCTCGAGAGGCTTGACGATCTTCTGGCCCGGCTCATGGTCTGGTTCCCGGCCACGGCAGATGTCCTGGATGAGCGGTTGCGAAGACCCGTGGATGGGGCTGTTGAACGCCCGGTGGCCATGAGGATGGCCGGTCTGACCCATCGGCTCGAGAGCGACCTGGCCGAGGCGGTGGCGCGGAGACTCAAGCTCTCCGGCGACATGATCTCGTTGTTGCGGACTGTGTCCGGTTGTGTGGGAGAGGGTGGTGAAAACGACCGTCTTGGCTTCGAGGGCGACTTCATGGCGCCCTCGGAAGCGCGGAGGCTCGATCGGGCAGAGGTGCTGTTCCTCTGGGGCGCTGCGCCCTTCGAACCAGAAGTGGTTCTTCTTGCCGCGGCGGCGGGTATCGGTTCGGTGCTTCCCAGCACCGCCGGCCGCATGATGGCTCTCTGGGCCGAGCGATCCCTGCGGGGAGTGCCCCGTCCCCCGGTGGACGGCGACCTGCTGATGCGCGAGTTAGGTGTGAAAAGCGGGCCGCTGCTGGGGAAGGCGCTGCGAGAGGTCAGACTGGTCTGGGAGATGAGGGAGACCACGACGATCTCAGGTCTGCTGGATGTGGCGCGCGGCGTGGTCAGGCAAGACCGGCGGACTCGCTGAGTGCGGAGATGGCGAGGGGCCCCCGGACGAGTCCGGGGGCCCCTCGAGCTACTGCTTCGAGTAGACTGCTAGTCTTCCGCGGGAGCGTCCACTATCAACTCGGCTACCTGCTTGGCCGACTTCTTGCTGTCGACCACCTGGTCTTCCGCCTCGCTCACGAAAGCGGTGCGCAACGCACCGTCACCCGTGAACAGGGGGGCGCCGTTCATCTCGTAGGCGAGGATCATGGTCACTGTGCCGGTGTACTCAGTCATCTCTTCGTGAGTAGCGGGGTCGAAGACGGTGATGACACCGTTGACCTCGTCGGCGCTGAACTCGGACTCAAAGCCATCGGTGGCGACGGCCTTGACGGTGGTGCCGCCCTCCACGAGGGCCAACAGATCCTGGATCGCTACTCCTTTGTAGAGGTCGGGCCCGGACACGGTGTCGGCCTTGCTCCTGTAGAAGCCCCCGTACCCTTCCACGGCAGTCATGGCCTTGATCTCGGCCATGGAGAGCTCGACGACGGTCTCACCCTTGGTGATCTTCAAGATCTTGCCGGTCTTGTTGAAGAGCTGGGTGAGGATCTCGGCGGCCTCGCCGCGGGTGGCGTTGGCGGTCAGATCCCAGGTGGCTCCCTCTTCGAGGGCGTCAAGGATGCCGGCCAGCATGCCGTTGTACTCTGCCTTCTTGATATTGGCGCCGTGGTTCTGGTCGGAATAGTCGAGGGCCCCGGCCCACTCCGCGGGGGCCTCCGCGAGAGCGTCACCGGCTGCGCGCACCGCGATGGTGATGGCCTGCTGACGCGTCACGTTATCGATGAACCCGAAGTTGCCGCTGGTATAGCCGTTGATGATCTGGTTGGCCGCCGCCACCGCGACATAACTGCCCGGGTAGAGCGGGTTGTTCACCGGATCATAGGGCGCCGGCGTGTCGGGGAACGTGGACACGTTGTCGGCGGTCACCTCATAACCCAGGGTGAGTACCGCCATCTTCGCGTATTGCTGGCGCTGCAGGGGGTTGTCGGGCCTGAAGGTACCGTCTGCGTACCCGCCCATGAAGCCGCGGGTGGCTAGATTGAGTATGCTGGCTTCGTACGGATGATCGTCGATATCCGAGAACTCCGCCGCCGCCAACGCGGGGACCGATATCCCCAGCACGAGGACTACCGCCAGCACCAGTCCGACGATGATTCGCGTCTTCTTCATCTTGTCTCCTTTCGACACATTTCTCTCGCGTTGCACCTGTGAAACGCTAGTTGAACCTGAGCTCGACCACGTACTTGACCCACATGTCGCTATCGGTCACCTGGTTGGCGTCCGAGCTCACGAAGGCGATCCGCAGTGGGCCCTCACCGGAGCCGAGTGCTCCCCCTCCTTTCGCGTAAGCGATGATCGCTTTGACGCTGATGCCGCCGACGGGATCACCCGTCGCGGGATCGTACGTGTTGACCGACCCTCTGGCCTCCCCGGCCGACAGGGGCATCGTGTAGCCATCTGAAGCCACTACGGTCACAGACCCGCCGCCGCCCACCAGCTCCATCAGCACCGGCAGAGAGACGCCCTTCCACGAAGCGGGGGCCGTTATGTTGCTGAGCTGGTTCTTCCAGCCCCCGTAGCCCGACGTGGCCGGCAGAGCCTTGAGGTCTGCCATGGAGAGCTCCTTCATGCCGGAAGGACCGCTGACCTTGAGCGCGGTCGGGGCCTTTGCCGTGGTCGTAGTGGGAGCCGCCGTGGTCGTGGTGGGCGCCGCCGTGGTCGTGGTGGGTTTTGCGCTGGTCGTCGTCGGCGGCTTCGTGGTAGTGGTCGCCACGACGGAGGTGACGGTGGCTGAGACCGTGGTGTCGGTGGTGGTGGTCGCAGCGGTCGTCGTGGTGCTATCCGCCGGTACGGAGATCTCGGTGGTCGACGGCAGCGTGACCTGAGCAGTGGTTGTGGACGAGGTCGCCGGAACCGTGCTGGAGACCGTCCCGGCCTGCGTCGCGGTGGTGGACGAGACGGCGGGGTCGGAGGGCTCCTGTTCGTCTCCGCACGCGCCGAGCAGGAGACCGAGTGCGAGCACGACCGAGAGTCCGGCGATCAGAAGACCCGTGAGCCGGTGCTTGTCAAATCGGAGCATCAGGCACCTCAAGTGGTTTTGTAGCAATTGAAAGGAAGCATATGGTATAAGAAACGGTCTCACAGTGGTAAGAGCGCGTCAAGGAGTGCGGTATGTTCACGGGTGCAAGATCCCTTCTGCGGGTGTCGGTGTGGGTAGCGATGTTGGTACTGATGGCGGGGGTCTTGGTCTTCGTGGCCGGGTGTGGTTCTGACGGCGAGGACACCAGCACCGAGACCTCCGGTAGTGAGACCACCGTGGGCGAAAGCCCGGGCAATGGGGACGTTGTCCTGGAGGTCGTCGGCACAGAGGGGAGCAAGACCTTCACGCTCGACGGACTCAAGGCGCTGCCTGTCACTGACGGCTTCTGGGGTATGAAAAGCTCCACCGGCCGCATCACGCCCCCGGTCGTGACCAAGGGCGTGCTGCTGGAAGACCTGTTTGCCCAGGTGGGGGGCCTGCCCGAAGACATGGCGGTGGGAATCGTGGCCAAGGACGGCTACGAGATGACGGTGTCTGTGGCGCAGCTCAGATCCGGCAGCTTTCTCACCTACGATATGGTCACCGGGGACGAGAACAGCGTGGACGGCCCGCTTCGGGTCATCGCAGCCTATGAGTACGACGGCAAGGCGTTCGACCCCCTGAGTGATGGTCCGCTGCGTTTGGCCATCATCAGCCCGGAGATGAACCAAGTCACCGACGGCCATTGGTCGGTGAAGTGGCTCAGCAAGCTCCAGCTCAAGACGGTGGAACTCGAGTGGATCCTCACCCTCAAGGGCAAGCTCACCGAGGAGATGGACCGGGGCACGTTTGAGACGGGCGCTGCTGAAGGGTGCCATGGGACCGACTGGATCGACGCCGACGGGAACACCTGGACCGGCATCCCCTTATACTATCTGGTAGGACGCGTGGACGACGACAACGTCCACGAGGGACCCGCCTACAACCGCGCCTTGGCCGAAGCCGGCTACCAGGTCGATATCACCACCGACGACGGCAAGACGGTGCAGGTCTCCAGTGACACCATGTACTACAACAAGGCCCTCATCATCGCCTACAGGCTCAACGGGGAGGCCCTTCCCGAGGAGTATTGGCCTCTGCGCCTGGTGGGCGAGGGTATCGACGCCGCGGACATGGTGGGGCGCATCACCGGGATCGAGGCGTTGGTGCCGGCGGAGTAGGCCGGTGCTGCGCCCATTCCGACAGCGCGGCGCCTTCCGGCTGCGGCCGTGGGTGGTGGCTCTGACCGTGGTGGCGGCGCTCCTCTGCGCGGGCTGCTCGGATCCAGGCGAAGATGGAGCGGTAGGCGCGGACGGCGGCGGCAGGACCACCCTTCGCGTCCTCTTCGCCGGTAGCCTGATAATCCCCTTCGCTCAGCTTGAAGAGGAATTCGAGGCCGCCCATCCCGATATCGATGTGTACATGGAGGGGCACGGCAGCATCCAAGCCGTGCGGATCGTGGGCGATCTGCACGAACAGGCGGACGTGGTGATAAGTGCCGACCACCGGTTGATACCCATGCTGCTCTACCAGGTCGACGATCCCCGCACGGGCAAGCCGTACGCCGACTGGAGCATAGTCTTCGCTACCAACAAGATGGTCCTCGCGTACACGCCCACGAGCGCGTTCGCCGACGACGTGCAGGCCGGCGACTGGTTCGAGATCATGAACCGCGAGGGCGTGCGGCTGGGCATCTCCGACCCCCGTCTCGACGCCAACGGCTACCGTGGCCTCATGACCGTCAAGCTGGCTGAGGACTTCTACGACCGGCCGGATCTTTTCGCCGACACGTTCGGCGGCGTGTTCCGGGTGCCTGTAAGGGCGTCGGAGACCGCCGACGGCACGCTCATCACCGTCCCCGAGGTGCTCGAGACCAAGAGCGGCTCGCATGTCGTGCTGCGACCGTTCAGCGTGAACCTGCTGCCGCTCATCAAGTCCGGCGATCTCGACTACGCCTTCGAGTACGAGAGCGTTGTCATCCAGCACGGCCTGGAGTATGTCTCACTGCCTCCCGAGATCCACCTGGGCGACGACGCCTACGCGTCCGTCTACGACGATGTGACCGTGAAGCTCGACTTCCAGCGCTTCGCCAGCGTCAAGCCCGAGTTCGTGGGCGAGCCCATACGGTACGGGGCGACCATCCCCAGCAACACCCGCGACCAGGAGGCGGCGGAACTGCTCCTGGCCTTCCTGTTGGGGCCTGAAGGGCAACGCATCATGAGCGAGAACTACCAACCCATGATCATGCCTGCATCTACCGACAACTTCGACGCCCTTCCGGAGTCTCTCAAGGCCTTCTGTACCTCCGGCGACTGACGCCGCTGCCGGCGAGGTCTCATCATGAGCCGGATACGACTCTTCAGCCGCATGGACTGGGTCTTCTCCTTGGTGGGACTCCTGCTCTTGCTGTTCATCCTGGTGCCGTTGGTGGCGACGGTCTTCGCCGTCGGACCGGGGGAGTTCAAGGAGGGTGTGGCCGACAAGGGCGTGTTGAACGCTCTGTGGATAACGTTTCTGGCCGCGTTCGTGGCTACCGTGATAGCCCTCGTTCTGGGAGTGCCGTTGGCCTATCTCTTGGCGCGCAAGGACTTCCCCGGCAAGACGCTGGTGGAGGGGATCATCGATCTACCGGTCATCATCCCGCATACGGCGGCCGGCGTGGCCTTACTGATGGTCTTCGGCCGGATGGGGCTCTTCGGGGAGCCGCTGGCGGACGCCGGGCTCTTTTTCACCGAGAGCTTCGCGGGGATCGTGGTGGCCATGCTCTTCGTCAGTCTCCCGTTTCTCGTGGATACCGCGAGAGAGACCTTTGCGTTGGTAGACCGCCGCCTGGAAGGAGTAGCCCGGACCCTCGGCGCGAGCCCGTGGTCGGCGTTCCGCCGGGTGACTCTGCCGCTGGCGTGGCGCGGCATCGTGGCCGGGTCGCTGATGATGTGGGCCAGGGGCATCAGCGAGTTCGGCGCCGTGGTGATGCTCGCATACAACCCCAAGACGGTCGCGGTGCTCATCTACGAACGATTCGTGGCCTTCGGGCCGGAGGCGGCTGCGCCGATCACGACCCTGCTCCTCGTCTTGGCGCTGGTGATCCTGGTGCTGCTTCGCGGCGTGCTCCTTCCCCGGCGCAGACGGGAGAAGTCCGGCGACGGGGGCCGACGATGATCCGGCTGGAAGCACTCCGGGTGCGGGCGGGCGACTTCTCGCTCGCTATCGACGATCTCTCCATCGCGCCTGGCGAGTACGTCATGGTGCTGGGCCCGACGGCCTCGGGTAAGACGGTGCTGCTCGAGACGATCGCCGGGTTGCGCCGGCCGCAGGCGGGCCGGGTATGGTTCGGCGACCGGGAGGTCACGAGCGAGGCGCCGGAGGGTCGGGGAACCGGTCTCGTCTACCAGGACTACGCCCTCTTCCCCCATCTCACTGTGGCCGAGAACATCTCTTTCGGGCTCACGTGGCGCAGGTCCCAAAGGAACCAAGACTCCCGGGTGTCGGAGTTGGCCGCCATGTTGGGTATCGGCGGTCTGCTCAAGCGGTATCCAGAAGGGCTCTCCGGGGGCGAGCGGCAGCGCGTGGCTCTCGCCCGGGCGCTTGCCATCGAGCCCGAGGTGCTGTTACTTGACGAGCCGTTGTCGGCTCTGGACGGGCCGACGAGGACTGACCTGCAGCGTCAGTTGGCCCAGATCCACAGAGACCTGGGCGCCACCGTGATGCACGTGACCCACGACCTCGACGAAGCTCTCGCCCTCGGGGACAGGATGGCGGTCCTCATGGACGGGAGATTGAGCCAGGTGGGGGTTCCCGAGTATGTCACCCGCCATCCGGCAGATACCGATGTCGCACGCCTGGTCGGTCTGGCGAACGTGTTCGCGGTCGCTTCTCTTACGCCGGGCGGGCGGGTCTCGGTGGGTGGCTCGAGCAACGGCGGCGTCTTGGTCCGGCTTGCGAACGGCACAGAGCTGCTCGTCGAGGAGAGCGCGGCCCCGGCCGCGCGTCCGGCCGCGTCGCTCTATGCAGCGATCCCCGCCGAGGAGATCGAGCTGACGCCTCTCGAGACGGCGTCCGGTCTCACGGCCGGGGCTTCGTCGGAGAGCGGAGACCGCGCCGGCGTGAATGTCATCAACGGTGTCACGACATCCGTTCGGGTCCAGAGCGTTCACGCCGTCATCGAGGTGGAGGCGCGGTCGCCCGTATCGGGCGCGGCTCCGTTGACCGTCGTCGTGCACGTTCTGCGGCCGGAGGTCGAAAAGATGGGGATCAGGCCGGGCCTCCAGGTGGGCCTGCGCATACCGGTCGCCGCGGTCCACATATGCCGTGCGGCCTCCCGCGCCGTGTGAGAGGCGCCTGGAGCGTCGCGCACAGACGTCCGCGGCCCTGTCTTTCGTCCCGTGGCCGCCGCGACTATACTCATGCTGCGAAGCGCGGCAACAGCAGGTGTCACTGAGAAAGGAGCGGGGATGCCCGGAGAAGAGCAGCCAGGACGCACGGACGATCCCGCCTTGGCGAGATGGCGTAGCGCGCGGGCCCTGCAAGGGTCGGGGCCTCGGCATACCAGCCAAGACTGTCGCGAGCTGGTGACGCGGCTCAAGGCGCAGGCCGAATGCCTGGAGGAGATCCTGGCGGGCATACGCGCCGAGATCGACGAGCTAGAGTGCGACGAGATCCTCGATCACATACGCGAGGAGCTGTTCGAAGCTAACACGTGAGCACGCGGCGCCTCGCCGCACGCCGGAGGCTTGGACGGCTCGGCTGCGCGGACGCTACTCGTCGGGGAACTGATCGGGTCGTAGGCCGATGTTGACGATGCTGCAGGCCTGTATGGGGTCTAGGCCAAGGGCCTTGGCCTCCCTTACTATGGTCTCGTCGTCGGAGCCGGGGTTGAGGAAGAACTCCTTCGGTGACTTCTCCGCGATGTCGGCCAGCATGGTGAGGCCTACCTTCGGGGGTACGTACATGGAGATGCGGTGGATGGGCTCCGGCACGTCGGCGATGGAAGCGTAGCTGCGCAGCCCTTCCACTTCATCGGCCCCAGGATTGACAGGGTAGACGATCCACCCGCCCTCTTTGAAGGCCCGCACGGCTTTGTTGCCGTACTTGCCGCGGTCTGTCGAGGCTCCCACTATGGCTATGCTGTTGCTCATCGTTACGGCTCCAGGTAAGAACGGGTGGTCACATGGTGCTGCCGGCCATGCGTCCGGAAGAGGATCCGAGACCGGCCGGGGCGGAATGTATCATATCCGCGGCGCATGAGCCGGTGAGGGCGGCAGCGCGTCTCTGCTGCACCGTGGTATCATATCGTGCCTTTGGGCGCGCTATTTCGCGGGATATCTGACTGGAGTTACGTTGAAGGACGACATTCATCCGAACTATGTTGAGAGCAAAGTAACTTGCTCGTGTGGCGAGACGTTCACGACTCGCTCGACCCTGGCTGAGATCAAAGTAGAGGTCTGCTCTGCATGTCATCCGTTCTATACGGGCAAGCAGAAGCTGGTCGACACCGCCGGCCGGGTGGAGAGGTTCAACAAGAAGTATCGCCGCGCCGAGACGAGCAAGTAGCCTGCGCCGGCCGTGCCTGCCGAGCTCAAGGTAACGCTTCTCCAATACACCCCGCTCCCCGAGCGGGCGGTAGCCTCAGCCGGGCGCCTCTGCTATGCGCCCGTGAGTGCCGCCGAACTCAAGACCGGCATGAGCGACGATGACGTGCGCCGTCTGGTGCGCGGGCTGGTACGTTCTGGTCACATGAGTGCGCTCGAACACGCGAGCTTCACCTTCGCCATCGACGGCATCTCAAGGGCCTGTTCTCACCAGTTGGTGAGACACCGGGTCGCCTCGTACAGCCAGCAGTCTCAGCGCTATGTGCGTTTCAGCACCGACGGCGGCTTCGTCGTGCCTCCCAACATAGCGGCGTCTCCCGAGGCGAGCGCGGTCTTCGTGGAAGCCATGCAGAACGCCCGGCGTGCATACGACCGGTTGGTCGAGTTGGGCCAGGCCGAGGGACGCAAGAACGAGTCGGTGTTCGAGGATGCCCGCTTCGTGCTGCCCAACGCGGCCGAGACCAAGATCGTCGTCAGCATGAACGCCCGCGAGCTCAGGCACTTCTTCTCGGTCCGCTGCTGCCGCAGGGCGCAGTGGGAGATCAACCGCCTGTCGTGGACCATGCGCCATCTGGCATGCTCGGTGGCGCCTCTCCTGTTCGAAGGTACCGGACCGGGCTGTATGACCGGCGGCTGTCCGGAGGGCAAGATGTCGTGCGGCCGGCCCTACACAGAAGACGAGATCTTCGCAATGGATCTCGCCGGTTCCGCCTCTGACCCGGATCTGGTATGAGCACCTCCGAATCGGCAGTAGACGGGCGCCTGCCCGACGACACGATGACCCCTGCGGTCGAGACCTCCGACGAGGCCGGTAGCTCGACGACCTGCCTCACCGCTCAGACCTATGGGGGACAGGCGGTCATCGAGGGAGTCATGATGCTGGGCCGTACGTCGTGGGCCATCGCCGTCCGCAGGCCGTCGGGCGGCATCGCCCGGGCGGTCTATCCCCTGGAGAAACTCGGATCCCGACACCCTTGGATGAAATTGCCTGTCATAAGAGGCGTCATCGGGATGTATGAGTCGTTCGCGATCGGCATCAAAGCCTTGGGTATCTCGGCCAACGTCGGGCTTGAAGATCCCGACGCGCCCGACGCCGGCCAAGACACTGTGATAACCGACATCCCGGCGGCCGCTTCCGAGGCCGCAGCGGGGCCCGACTCCGGCGCCTCCTCGGAGCCGGCGGGGGCGAAGAAGGCTGCAGATGAGCCCGCGTTCGGGTGGAAAGAGCTGACGTTGACCGTGAGCATAGCGGTGGTCTTTGCCGTGGGGCTGTTCGTGGTCCTGCCGCTCTTCTTTGTGAAGTACTTCGAGGAGACGTTCTCCAACCCGTTCGTGTTCAACCTGGTGGAGGGCATCATTCGCATCGCTATCTTCCTCATCTACATCGTGGTGATCTCACTGCTCCCCGACCTGCGCAGGGTCTTCATGTACCACGGCGCCGAGCACAAGATCATCCATTCTTACGAAGCGTGCGGGCGTCCGGACACCGACCGAGCCCGGGCCTATCCCACCATGCACCCACGTTGCGGCACGGGTTTCCTACTGCTCGTGATGGTGCTGGCCGTTTTCCTGTTCGCCATCGTGGGCAAGCCCAGCCTGCCCTGGCTCGTGCTGTCCCGGCTGATAGGCATCCCGCTCATAATCGGCATCGGCTACGAGATCGGCATCAAGTGGCTGGGCAGACGGGCGAACAAGCTGTATGCGCGCATCCTGCTGTGGCCGGGCATCCAATTGCAGCGGCTGACGACACGCGAACCCACCCCCGACCAACTGGAGGTGGCCGCGGTCGCCTTGGCTGAGGTCCTACGTGTGGACGCGGCTGAGGCCGTGCCCGCTAAGGAGTTGACCGCTCAGGCATGATCGAGCGACTCGCAACCGAGATAGAGGCCAAGTACATGGGCCTCATGGAAGAGATGGCCGCCCCCGAGGTCCTGCGCGATCAACAGCGCTACGCGGAGATCTCCAAGGCCCACGCCGATCTGGAAGACGCCTACCGTCTGGCCGTCTCCTACCGCGAGACCCGCACCACGCTCGACGAGGCCGAGACCATGCTCGACGAGGGCGGGCTCGACCCCGACATGAAGGAGTTCCTTGTCGAGGAGAGAGAGACCGCCCGGCAGCGTCTCGCAGAGCTGGAGCAGAAGCTCCGCTTGGCCGTTCTCGAGAAAGACCCCCGCGATGACAAGAACGCCATCGTCGAGGTCCGGGCCGGCGCCGGCGGCGACGAGGCTGCCTTGTTCGCGGCCGAGGTCCAGCGGATGATCATGCGCTATGCCGAGCGCAGGCGCTTCAAGACCGAGGTCATGTCCACCACCGAGGCGACCCTCGGCGGCATCAAAGAGGTCATCTTCGAGATCAAGGGCAAGGGGGCCTATGGGGCTCTCAAGTACGAATCGGGTGTGCACCGGGTGCAACGGGTCCCGGTGACCGAGTCCACGGGGCGTATCCACACCTCCACCGTCACCGTGGCCGTGCTCCCGGAGGTGGAGGAGGTCGAGATAGCTATCGACCCCAACGACGTCCGGGTGGACGTGTATCGCTCCACCGGTCCGGGTGGACAGTCGGTCAACACCACCGACTCGGCGGTCCGGATCACCCACGTGCCCTCGGGGCTCGTGGTCTCCTGCCAGGACGAGAAGTCGCAGCTGCAGAACAAAGAACGGGCTTTCCGCATCCTGCGCGCCCGGCTCTTCGACATGGCCCAGGCCGAACAGGACGCCGAGGTGGCGGCGCAGCGCCGCAGCCAGGTGGGCACCGGCGACCGGGCCCAGAAGGTCCGCACTTACAACTTCCCCCAGGGGCGGGTCACCGATCATCGCGTCGGGCTCACCTCACACCGTATCGAAGCCATCCTCCAGGGCGAGCTCGACGAGTTCACCGAGGCCCTGGAAGCCCACGCCCGCGCGGAACAACTGGCTGCGGCCGAGATCTGAACCCGGGCGGGGGACCGGGGCGCTCGTGAGCCAGTGGACCATCAGCACGCTGCTGGAGACGGCCGCCGGATATCTGCGCGAGAAGGGTTCTCCATCCCCCAGGTTAGACTCCGAGCTGCTCCTGGCCGAGACCCTTGGCGTCGATCGCATCCATCTCTTCATGGAGTACGACCGCCCGTTGACGGTGGGTGAGGTAGACGGCTTCCGGGCCTCGGTGGCACGCAGAGCCGCGCACGAACCGGTGGCCTACATACTGCGGTGCGCGCATTTCCGTCATCTGCGCCTTGAGGTCACGCCGGCCGTGCTCATACCCCGACCCGAGACCGAGGAGTTGGTGGAGGCCGCGCTGAGTCTGCTCCGGCGGCGGCCGGCGTGGGGCGGCCTTCCACACGGCGGCGGGGCCGCGACCACAGGGCCGTCCACCGCTGCGGGACCCCTGATCGCCGATGTGGGCACCGGGAGTGGAGCCATCGCGCTCAGCATCGCCCAAGAGACAGGTGCGCGCGTGCTGGCCCTTGACACGAGCGCCGAAGCTCTGGAGGTGGCCGCTCGTAACGCGGCGGCGCTCCACGAGACGAAGGGCGGCGGCGACTCGGCCGCCGCGGCCCTCGAGGATCTGGTGGAGTTCAGGGAGTCCGACCTTCTCTCGGGTATCCCTGAAGGCAGTCTCCACCTGGTGGTGAGCAACCCTCCCTACGTCACTACCGCCGATCTGGCGGCGCTGGAGCCCGACATCCGGCTCTTCGAACCGCGGGCCGCCCTCGACGGCGGCCCCGATGGATTGGCCGTCATCCGCCGGTTGCTGCCGGAGGCCGCCCGGGCCTTGCGGCCGGGCGGCAGCGTGCTCCTGGAGGTCGGCGACGGGCAGGCGGAGGCCGTCGCCGGGCTTGCCCGCGACGCCGGCTTCGTGCGTGTGGCCGTCCATCGCGACCTGTCGCAGAAAGACCGCATCGTGCAGGCGACACTACCCGGCGCCTCGGTGCTGGCTCTCACCGGCCTCGGCGCATCGGAGGTGGCCGCTCTGCGGGAGGCGCTCACTGCCGGGGCCATCATCGGAGTCCCTACCGACACCGTGTACGGCTTGGCAGCCAAGTGGGACTCACCGGCGGGCGTGCGCGCGCTGTTCGCGGCCAAAGGCCGCGCGCCGGAGCAGCCGGTGGCTGTGGCGTTCCCTTCGGTCGCCTCGGTGCTGGCGAACCTGCCCGATCTCGACAGTGGCGCCGCCAGGGTGCTGCAGTCGCTGCTTCCCGGCCCCTATACGTTCGTGGTCTCGACCGCCGTGCCCCGTCCCGAGCAGGTGGGGACCGTCGACTCGCTGGGAGTGCGCGTGCCCGACCAGCCGGTACTTCTCGAGCTGCTTCGCGTCCTCGATATGCCTCTTGCCGCCACCAGCGCCAATCGGTCCGGCGGGGCGGACGTCACGGAGCTGGGAGATGTGGACCCGGAGTTGCTCGCCCACTGCTCCGCAGCCTTTGACGCGTCGGGCGTGACGAAGGCGGTCGCCTCGGGTCTTGGACTCGCGTCCACCGTGGTCGATCTGCGGTCCATCTCGCGGGGCGAGCTCCCCGTTGTGCTGAGAGAGGGGGCGGTCGCCGCGGCCGACGTGATTGCGCGTATCGCGGCTGTTCTTCAGGGTTAGGAGGCTCCGAAAGCGTGGAGCTGCAGCCGAGGAGACTTGCCGGCCGGTTCCACGAAGCGTCCCCGGTTGTCGAGACACGCCATCTGGTATTCTTGACACTGCTTTTCGGCATGCGTGGTGCGCCGGAACAGCCATCTCAACGCATTTTTCCAGAGTGCGCAGGTGGTCGGTGCACAACCGGCGACCCGACCGCCCCGAAACCAGACCCAGTGGCACATGGAGGGCGGTAGCATGCCGAGCGCGTGAGAGTGATGCGAGGGGGATACGAAGGAGGCTTTGACCGTTGAGCAGTTCGACGAGCACCGTTTCATACAAGGCAAGCTACGCCGACTTGCCTCTGGCCGAAGCCGACCCCGAGATCGGATCCCTGGTCAATCAGGAACTCGCCAGGGAGCGCCGGAACATCGAACTCATCGCCTCCGAGAACTTCGCGGCGGTCGCGGTGCTCGAGGCGATGGGTAGCGTGCTGACGAACAAGTATGCTGAAGGCTATCCGGGCAGGCGGTTCTACGGCGGTTGCGAGGTCGTGGACGAGGTCGAGTCGCTGGCTATCGAACGGGCGAAAGCGCTCTTCGACGCCGAGCACGCAAACGTACAGCCTCACTCCGGCTCGGCGGCCAACCAAGCGGTATATCTCGCCGCTCTGCGACCCGGCGACCCGGTGCTTTCCATGGCCCTGTCTCACGGTGGGCATCTGACTCACGGCCTTGATGCCAACTACTCGGGCCGCGATTACAGGTTCCATCACTACGGGGTCCACCGTGATACCGGGATGATAGACCTCGATGAGGTGCGGGCCAAAGCACTCGAGCATCGCCCACGTCTGATCGTGGTGGGGGCCAGCTCGTACCCGCGCACCATTGATTTTGCGGCCTTCCGGGCCATCGCGGACGAGGTGGGCGCCGAGTTGATGGCCGACATGTCTCACATCGCAGGGCTGGTGGCCGGCGGAGCACATCCCTCGCCGATACCTCACTGCCAGTGGGTCACTACCACGACCCACAAGACGCTCACCGGCCCTCGGGGAGGCGCCGTCTTCTGCCGCAACGAGGATGCCGCCCGTCTTGACAAGGCCGTCTTTCCCGGGCTTCAAGGCGGCCCATTTCAGCACATCATAGCGGGCAAGGCCGTTTGCTTCATGCTCGCCGCGACCGAGGAGTTCAAAGCTAAGCAATGGCTCACGGTCCAGAACGCCGCCGCCCTGGCCGAGACTCTGCTCGAAGGAGGGCTCAACCTGGTCTCGGGAGGCACCGACAACCATCTCATGGTGGTCGACTTCCGCGGCACCGAGATGACGGGCGCACGCGCCCAGGAATTGCTCAGGCGCGTAGGGATAACGGCGAACAAGAACGTGGTGCCTTACGACGAACAGCCGCCCACGGTGACCTCGGGGTTGCGTCTGGGGACTCCCTCCATGACGACCCGAGGTTTTGGGCCGCACGAGATGCGCGAAGTGGGGCGCATCATCGTCGAGGCTCTTGTTGGCCGGCCTACCGATGCCGATCTCGACCGGCTGCTGCGGCGCAGTCGCGTTCTCACCGCGGCTTTCCCTCTCTACCCCACGCTGGGCGACTGATGGCCACCGGTGCGGGAGGGGCCGTCACGCAACCACCTCGCCCGACTTGGGAGGAATACTTCATGGAGATAGCCCGGGTGGTAGCCACCCGGTCTACCTGCCTACGCCGGCACGTGGGAGCCGTCCTCGTGAAGAACCGTCAGATACTGGCCACGGGGTACAACGGGGTGCCTCGGGGCATCGTGCACTGTGAAGAACGCGGCTGTCTGCGCGACCAATTGGGCATCCCGTCGGGCGAGCGGCACGAACTATGCCGGGGCCTGCACGCCGAGCAGAATGCCATCATCCAGGCGGCCTATCACGGGGTGGCAGTGAACGGCGCGGAGATCTACGTGACGCTCCAACCATGTGTCACGTGCGCCAAGACCTTGATCAACGCCGGCATCATCGCGGTGTATTTCTGCGGGGTCTACCCCGACCAGTTGTCAATGGAGATGTTCGAGGAGGCCGGCACGCGGCTCGTGCACATGTGCTGAAAAAGAAGTCGCGTGAACATTGGCTGAACAATCGATATCATTTTTCTTGCGGTTCCGAGGAGCACTGTCTATAATGCGGGCGGCGCACTCATGAAGAAGACGCCCCGGTACGTGGTTCCGGATGCGTGGAGTCTGGCGTTCACGTTCGTGGCCTGTGTCCTGGTCTGTACGGGCATCGGCTATGTGCTCGACCGGCTGCTGCACACATTGCCGTGGATCATGGTCACCGGCGTCTTCGTGGGAGCGGCGATCGGCCTCACGTACTTGGTGTACCTTTTGTTTGCCGGTGGTTCGGGCCGCCGGAAGGGGAAGGCGGGTGCAGACCAAGACGGAGAATCCGATAGGCGTTCATCGTAGCGAGCGGATCGGTTGATGGGGGAGGGAGTTCTGACGCTGGCGTTGATATCCGTGGCCGTCGGGCTTGTGCTTGCTTTCGCTTACCACCTCCTGTCTATGCGACTACAGACCTGGATCGTGAGTCACAAGGCCGCCATGGTGCCGGTCGTGACCATTCTCGGCTTCGTGGTGCGTCTGGGGCTTATTGCGATCATTCTGGTGGTCCTGTCTCTCTGGACCCCTCTCAACATCCTCGCTTTGTGTATCTCCTTCATCGTGGTGTTCACTATCCTCACCGGATTTTCGCTTTACAGGCTGATGCTGGCTAGACGCCGCGGGGTCCCTCCGTCGGCCGGCGCCAGCGGAGCGAACTAGGAGACCGCGATGCTGCTCGCCGAAGAAGGCGGAAACAAGATAGTCGAGGCACTGCACGAGCTGAACGTGCAGACGGTGGTCTCGATTCCCAAGGTAGGGCCGTTCGACTTCTCCATCACAAACGCGGTGATCTACCTGTGGGTCTCAGCGGCCGTCGTGTTCTTGATCTTCTTCATCGCCGCCAAGCGCAGCAAGAGGGAGCCGGACAAGCTTCAGACGCTGGCGGAGATCATGCTGAATTTCGCTACCGGACATCTGACCGGCCAGATCGGGGAGAAAGGGCGGAAGTACTACTACCTCATCCTCACCATCTTCTGCTACATCTTCATCACCAACATCATCGGGCTCATCCCGAAACCGGAGGTGCTGAAGCCGTACACACCAACGGCCAATATCAACGTGACCTTCAGCATGGCCCTGGTGGTCTTCCTCATCACGCAGTTCCAGGGCTTCAAGCGGCACGGCGCGCGGGGCTACGGGCGGGCCTTCATGACTCCTCCGGGAGTGCCCAAGGCTCTCGGCAGGCCGCTCAACATCATCTTCGTGCCGGTGCACATCATGGGCGAGGTCTTCAAGCCGCTTTCGCTCTCCGTGCGACTTTTCGCCAACACCATCGCCGGCCACCTCATCATCCTGGTCATGCTGGGGCTGCTGTTGCAGTACGCGAACATCATCATCCTGCCTACGGCGCTCTTCGTCATCATCATGACGGCGTTCGAGATCTTCATCGCGTTCATCCAAGCCTATATCTTCTCGCTGCTCTCAGTCGTGTACATCGAAACTGCAATCTACGCCGGCCACTAGCGACAACCCTGGATCAAGGAGGACATCACAATGGCATTCGACGCACAAACCGCTGCTAACCTCGGTGCCGGTATCGCCATGGGCTTTGCCACGATCGGCCCGGGCATCGGCATCGGTTACCTCACCGGTCACGCGTGCGAGGCGGTTGCCCGGCAGCCCGAGGCGTCTGGCGACATCCGTACGGTGTTCATCATCGGTATGGCCCTGACCGAGGCGCTCGCGCTGTACGCGTTCGTCATCGCCATCATCCTGCTTTTCGTCGTCTAGCAAACGTCGGCCCACACGGGGAAATCGTATGGCTGACGGCAGGAGAGGCCGGGACTAAGCATGCAGATATTCGAGATAAGCCCAGGGTTGTTCGTATGGTCGCTGATCACGTTCCTGATCCTGCTGGGTCTGCTCTACAAGTTCGCCTTCAATCCGCTCATGCGGATGCAAAAGGCGCGGCAGGACTCCATCCACCAGGCCATCAACGACGCCGAGAGCCTGCGCAACGAGGCCCAGGAGTTGTTGGTCAACTACAAGCAGCAACTGACTGAAGCTCGAGAAGAAGCCTCGACCATCGTGGAGCGCGCCCGTAAGGCCGGCGAGTCCACGAAGACGGAGCTTCTGGAGGAGGCCCGGGTGCAGGCTGAGGCGACCTTGGCCAAAGCCCGGCAGCAGATCGAGCGCGACACCAACCAGGCTTTGCAGCGCATCCGCGAAGAAGTGGCGGATCTCACTGTGGCCGCCACCGAGAGGGTCGCGGGCAAGAGCCTGACGGGCGAGGACCAGCTGCGGCTGATCCAGGAAGCCATCAACGAGATCGATCTCAGCAAGGTCAGCGAGAACTAGGTAACAGAGGAACGGGGACAGTCGGTGAGCGAGAACAAGATCGCACGAGTCTACGCTACCGCCCTCTACGAGGCTGCCGATGAAGAGGGCCGCGTAGACGAGGTCCGGCGCGACCTGGGTGACTTCGTCCAGGCGATGGATGCGTCGGCCGAGCTCCGGCATCTTCTCACAGCCGAGGAGGTCTCCGACGTCCGCAAGACGCAGATCCTCATGGAGCTTACCGAGGGCGGCAGCGAGCTGGTAAGGAACCTCTTGCGCCTTCTGGTGGACAAGAGCCGGGAGAGCGAAGTGGCCGCGGTGTACCGGGCGTTTGTCGCGCACGTGGAAAAGGCGCAAGGCATCGTACATGTGGAGGTGGTCACGGCCGTTCCCCTCACTGCTCCGTTGCAGGAGGCGCTCAAACAGAAGATCGAGTCCTCGCTGCGCAAGACCGTCGAACTGACCATGACCGTAGACAAGGAGATCCTCGGCGGCCTTCGGCTGCGCATAGGCGACCGGGTCGCCGACGCCAGCGTCCGTCACCGGCTGGAGAAGCTCCGCGAAGTGTTGATCACCCCAATGGCTAGCTTGGAGGGTTCCGTTGAAGCTGCGTCCTGAAGAGATAACCAGCGTCCTTAAATCCCGCATCAAGAGCTACGAGGCGGGCGTCGAGATCCAGGAAGTGGGCACCGTCGTGCAGGTGGGCGACGGCGTGGCTCGCATCCAGGGGCTGGAGAACGCAGTCGCCTCCGAGATGCTCGAGTTGCCCCACGGCGTCATGGGCCTGGTGCTCAACCTCGAAGAAGACAGCGTGGGCGCCGTGCTCATGGGCGAAGACACGCTCATCAAAGAGGGCGACCAGGTCAAGCGCACCGGCAAGGTGATCCAGGTGCCGGTGGGTGAGGCGCTGGTGGGCCGGGTGGTCAACCCGTTGGGCGTGCCCCTAGACGGCAAAGGTCCCATAGAGACGACGGAGTTCCGCACGGTGGAGTTCAAGGCTCCGGGCGTCATCCGCCGACAGCCGGTCAAGGAGCCGCTGCAGACGGGCATCAAAGCCATCGACGCCATGATCCCCATCGGGCGGGGGCAGCGCGAGCTGATCATCGGCGACCGCGGTACCGGCAAGACGGCCATCGCGGTCGACACGATCATCAATCAGAAGGGCCAAGACGTCATCTGCATCTACGTGGCCATCGGCCAGAAAGCGTCCACGGTGGCCGGCCTCGTCGCCAAGCTCGAAGAGCACGGGGCTATGGACTACACCATCATCATCATGGCGCCGGCCTCCACGTCGGCTCCCATGCGCTACATCGCGCCGTACGCCGGGGCCGCCATGGGCGAGTACTTCACCTACGCCGGCCGTCACGCTCTCTGCATCTACGACGACCTCACCAAGCACGCCGACTCCTACCGGCAGATGTCTCTGCTCCTGCGCCGCCCGCCGGGCCGCGAGGCCTTCCCGGGCGACATCTTCTACCTGCACAGCCGCCTGCTGGAGCGGGCCTGCAAGCTCAGCGACAAAGAAGGCGGGGGCTCTCTGACGGCCCTGCCGGTCATCGAGACCCAAGCGGGCGATGTCTCGGCCTATATCCCCACCAACGTGATCTCTATCACCGACGGGCAGATCTTCCTGGAAAGCGACCTCTTCTATTCGGGCATCAGGCCGGCCATCAACGTGGGCATCTCGGTCTCGCGCGTGGGTGGCAACGCCCAGATCAAGGCCATGAAGAAGGTGGCCGGGTCGCTGCGCCTCGACCTCTCCCAGTTCCGCGAACTGGAGGCCTTCGCCAAGTTCGGCTCGGAGCTCGACCAAGAGACTCAGAAGACCCTGGCCCGCGGCGAACGGCTCGTGGAGTCGCTGAACCAGCCGCAGTACGTGCCCTGGCCGGTCCAAGACCAGGTCATGGTCATCTACGCCGCTACGAAGGGTTTCGCGGACGACGTGCAGGTGGCCGATATCCCGCACTTCAATGCTTCGCTCCGCGAGCATCTGAACGCCTCCTACCCCGAGATCGGTGAGGAGATCGCCAAGACCAAAGACCTGAACGCCGAGACCGAGGAGAAGCTCCGGGGGGCCATTGAGTCCTTCAAGGAGTTGTGGTCGGTCGACAAGGTCATCCTCTAAGCTCGCATGGCCTCCCAGAGAGACATACGACGCCGGATCGCCTCGGTCCAGAACACCAGGAAGATCACCAAGGCCATGCAGATGGTGGCCGCGGCGCGCCTGCGGCGCGCCCAGCAGCGCATCGAGTCCACCAGGCCCTATGCGCTCAACATGCTCGAGTTCATCGGGCAGATGGCTCACTACCTGCAGGTCGATCTGAGCGCGCACCCGCTGCTCAAGCCGCGTGCCGAGATCAACAAGGTGGCCATCATAGCCCTCACCGCCGACCGCGGTCTGTGCGGGGCGTTCAACTCCAACATCATCCGGCGGGCCCTCGACTTGGTCGACTCCTACAAGGCTCAGGGCGTCGACTACGATCTCGTGGTCATGGGCCGCAAGGGCCTCAGCACGGTGAAGTTCCTCAAGAAATACCGGGTCGACAAGGCCTACCTGGATGTCACCGAGCGCACGGCCTTTCTTGAGGCCCAAGCGCTCACCAACGGTGTGGTGCGGCGCTACTCGGCCGGCACCATCGACCGCGTGCACCTGGTCTTCAACCGCTTCAAGAGTCCCATGGAGCAGTACGTCACCGAGCAGGTGATACTGCCCATCCAGGAGGAGGTCGCGAACCTCTACACGCCGAGCGACGCCCGGGAACACATGGACTTCATCTTCGAGCCTTCCCCCGAGGCCATCCTGGCCGATCTGCTCCCTTCGTACATCGAGATCACCATCTACCGGGCGATCTTGGAAGGCATGGCGAGCGAGCATGGAGCCCGTATGACGGCCATGCGCAACGCCTCGGAGGCGGCCGACGAGATGATCGACGATCTGACCCTGCAAATGAACCGGGCGCGGCAATGGTCCATCACCCAGGAGATCCTGGAAGTGGTGGCCGGCGCGGACGCGCTGTCCGGGTAAGCGAGCTCCGAGAAGGAGGACCAAGAAGGCGATGAACAAAGGTAAGATCGTGCAGATCATCGGGCCCGTGCTCGATGTGGAGTTCGACGAAGTGCTGCCGGCCATCTACAACGCACTCGAGGTCAACGTGGATACGGGTTCGGGCCAGATCCACCTGGTCGCCGAGGTCCAGCAACACTTGGGCGATAACAAAGTGCGCGCGGTGGCCATGGACTCAACGGACGGACTGGCCCGCGGCATGGAAGTCATTGACACGGGGCAGCCTATCGCCGTCCCCGTGGGGCAGGCCACTCTGGGCCGGCTGTTCAACCTGCTGGGCGATCCCATCGATGAGGGCGACCCTCTGCCCGCCGACGTGGAGAAGTGGCCCATCCACCGTCCCTCGCCGGCTTTTGAGGAGCTGGAGCCCACCACCGAGATCCTCGAGACGGGCATCAAGGTCATCGACCTGCTGGCGCCGTACGTAAAGGGTGGCAAGGTGGGTCTGTTCGGGGGCGCCGGCGTGGGCAAGACGGTCGTCATCCTGGAGCTCATCCACAGCATCGCGACGCATCACGGCGGCATCTCGGTCTTCTCCGGCGTGGGCGAGCGCACCCGCGAGGGCAACGACCTCTATCTGGAGATGAGCGAGTCAGGCGTCATCAACAAGACGGCCATGGTATTCGGCCAGATGAACGAGCCGCCGGGCGCCCGCCTGCGCGTGGGGCTTTCGGCTCTCACCATGGCGGAGTACTTCCGCGACGTCATGGGGCAGGACGTGCTGCTCTTCATCGACAACATCTTCCGTTTCGTGCAGGCGGGGTCGGAGGTGTCGGCTCTTCTTGGCCGCATGCCTTCGGCCGTGGGCTACCAGCCCACTCTCGCCTCTGAGATGGGCGAGCTACAGGAGCGCATCACCTCCACGAGGCAGGGCTCTGTGACCTCGGTGCAGGCCATCTACGTGCCGGCCGACGACCTCACCGACCCGGCTCCTGCCAACTCCTTCGCCCACCTCGACGCCACCACGGTGCTCAGCCGGGCCATCTCAGAGATGGGCATCTACCCGGCCGTCGACCCGCTCGACTCGACCAGCCGGGCGCTCAGCCGCCAGGTGGTGGGCGACGAGCATTACGAGACGGCCACCAAGGTCCAGGAGATCCTCCAGCGTTACAAGGACCTCCGCGACATCATCGCCATCTTGGGCATGGACGAGCTGTCCGACGAAGACAAGGTGACGGTGCGTAGAGCCCGCAAGATCCAGCAGTTCCTGTCGCAGCCGTTCTTCGTCGCCGAGCAGTTCACCGGCATGGCGGGACGCTTCGTGCCTCTCAAAGAGACGGTGCGCAGCTTCAAGGAGATCATCGAGGGCAAGCACGACGACCTGCCCGAGCAGGCCTTCAAGTATCAGGGCGGCATCGACGACGTCATCGCCGCGGCGCGCTCCGTCCAGGCTGAAGCCGAAGCGGCCGAAGCCAAGGCCGCCGCGGGGGTCGAGACTCTCGCGGAGGCTACACAGGCCGCCGCTAAGGCCGCCGCCAAAGCCGCCGCTGAAGTCTAGGACAAGTGAGGTAGACCGTGGGTCAGGAGGAGAGCCCCTATCTTCGCTTGGAGCTGGTAGCGCCGGCAGGCCTGGTGTACGAGGGCGACGTGGAGATGGTCGTACTTCCGGCCATCACCGGCGAGGTGGGCGTCCTGCCCCGCCACGCCCCTCTGGTGGCACAGCTGAGCATCGGGCGCCTGCGGGCTCTGGAGCCGGGCGGGGACTGGCTCACGTTCGCTGTCGCCGAGGGCTTTGCCAAGGTGCAGTTCAACAAAGTCATCGTGCTTGCAGATGCCGCGGAGGACGCTTCACATATCGATGTCGAGCGGGTGCACAGGTCGATCGAGCGTGCAACGAAGCGCCTGGAGATGTACCATGCCGGTACTGTGCCGGAAGACGAAGACGTCGACACGTATCGGGAGCAACTGGCGCTTCGGCGTGCCCATAACCGTCTCAAAGTAGCCGAAAGGCCCGACAAGTGACGGTAGGAGAGGTTGGGGGGGCGCCAGCACCGCGCCTCCTCGTCAGGGGCGGCAGCCGCCTCTGTGGACAGGTACCCGTCTCCGGGGCGAAGAACTCTGCCCTCAAGCTCATGGCCGCATCGCTGCTGGCCTCGGGCAACAGCGTGCTTCACAACGTCCCCGATATCCAAGACGTGCACACCATGCGTGAGGTGCTGGAGTACTTGGGGGCCGACGTGGAGTTCTCCGACGGCACCATGACGGTCGACACCACCTCTGTCCAGTCACACGTTGCGCCGTACGAACTGGTGCAGCGCATGAGGGCATCCATCCAGATCATGGGGCCACTGGTCGCCCGCTTCGGCGAAGCCCGGGTGGCCATGCCCGGCGGGTGCAACCTAGGTCCCCGCAAGATCGACATCCACCTGCGAGGTCTGGCGGAGATGGGTGGGGTGGTGCGCTCCGACCACGGCTTCGTGGAAGTCACGGCTTCCAGGCTCCACGGCACCGACATGTTCTTGGAGTACCCGAGTGTGGGCGCCACCGAGAACCTGCTCATGGCCGCCGTGATGGCGGAGGGGACCACCACTCTGGAGAACGCGGCCCGGGAGCCGGAGATCGTCGACCTGTGCAAGTTCCTCATAAGCATGGGCGCCGACATCGACGGAGCCGGAAGCTCCACCATACGCATCAACGGAGTCACCGAGATGCACCCGGCCGAACATACCGTCATCGGCGACCGCATCGAAGCCGGCACCTTTCTCATAGCAGGAGCCGTCACGGGCGGGGATGTGGAAGTGACCGGCATCAGCCCGCACGTGCTCGACCTCTTTCTCTCGAAGTTGCGGGCCGTGGGCGTGACGATCCACGAGAACGCGCGCAGCATCAGGGCTGGGGGCGACCCGGCCTCGTTTGTGGCGGTGGACGTGTCCACTCTGCCCTATCCGGGATTCGCCACCGACCTGCAGGCGCAGATGATGGTGCTGCTCTCCATCGCCCAGGGAGTGTCTGTGGTCACCGAGAACGTGTTCGAGAACCGCTTCGGTTTCGTGGACGAACTGGTGCGCCTGGGAGCCGACATCCGGGTGGACGGTAATCACGCGGTTCTCACCGGGGGGCGGTCGCTCACAGGCGCGATCGTCCGGTGCCCCGATCTGAGGGCGGGCGCTGCTTTGACCTTGGCCGGTCTGGCGGCCGAGGGGTGCACCGAGCTCCGTGACGTGTACCATATAGACCGCGGTTACGAGCGGTTTGAGGATAAACTACGAGCCTTGGGTGCTGAGATAGAGAGGGTGACCGCGGACTCGGCTTGAGGGGAGCGTACTGCTGAACGACAAACCCTACACCGTCTACGCGGTCGAAAAACTCAAGAAGCGCCGGCTCCGTCGTACGCTTCTGTGGTCGGCCATCGGACTGGTCTTGGCCTTTCTCATCGCGGGGGGCGGTTCGCTCATCTGGCTCAACTGCAAGGTGGGTGAACGCACCATCACGACGCTCACCTCCATCGGCGTGGGTCTTACCGAATCCTTTGACACGCCCAACAGCATGGACATCCTTCTGCTTGGGTGTGACAGGCGCGAGGAGGCGGGCGAGGAGAGCCGGTCCGACACCGTCATGTTGGTGCACGTCGACTCCGAACGAGACTATCTCTCGATCCTCTCGCTCCCCCGCGATCTGCGGGTGGAGATACCTGGTCACGGGACGGGCAAGCTGAACGATGCCTATTCCCTGGAGGGCTGGGAGCTCACGGCAAAGACGGTGGAACTCCTTACCAACGTCCAGATAGACGAGTACCTGGAGGTGGATTTCCAGGCCTTTTGCGATATCACCGATGCTCTGGGCGGCGTGTATCTCGACATCGACCGGCGCTACTACAACGACGACGCGGAGTACGAACTCATCAAGATCTCCCCCGGTTATCAGCTGCTCGGGGGGGCCGATGCCTTGGACTACGTCCGCTTTCGGCACGACAGCAACTATGACTTCGGCCGCATGGACCGTCAGCAGCGTTTTCTCACCGCCGTGCGCGAGCAGGCCATGGGCTGGAATCTGATCACCGATCTTCCCGGATTGGTCGACGCGGTCTTCAGCAACCTGGGTACCACGATGGGGACCTGGGACATCATCGACCTCGCCGCTTGGGGGATACGGCTCCAGGGGAGCCAGATTCGCCAGGTCGGCATCGTCGGTGATATCCAAACGCTGGAGGGCGACGACGGTGTATCGCGGTCGTACGTCATACCGGCGGAGGGAGCGGTGGAGGAGGCGGTGCAGAAACTCCTGAGCCTTCCGGGGACCGAGTCGACGACCACGTCGACTACGGACGAGACAGAGACGACCACCACTACCGAGGATCCCTCTGCAACCGCCGACGTGGACACCTCGGATTTCACCACCAATCTGGCGGCTATCGAGAACAGCAACCTGTGGAAGCTCTACGCGGACGCCGTCCCCTTCCAGTTGATGGCTCCCGGGTATCTGCCGAGAGGATATGCCTACTACGACAGGAATCCAAAAGAACCAGGCTTCTACGACATAGTGGGGGGTGACGGGGTCGAGAAGGGGTTCAAGATGGTCTATCAATTGACCAGAGAGGGCGAGCCCATCGATCAATACATGGGGATCATGCAGACTACCTGGCTGGACGCTCCGGCGGCCGGCGCCGGCCGCGAGATCGAGTTCAACGGCATCACCTACACCATCGTGGGAACCAGCCAGAGCATCGATCGTGTCTGGTGGGTAGACAATGACGTTTTGTATTGGGTCTCGAACACGTTGTCGTACTATCTGAGCTCGAAGGAGTTGTTGAAAGTGGCGGCGTCCATGATGATCGTTCCCAGCGGAGTCGCGCGCTGAACGGTAAGCCGTACACCGTCTACGCAGTCGAGGGTGTATCCGGGGGGCGTTGGAAGCGCGTCGTGCTCTGGGTATCCGTGGCGCTGGTCGTCCTGCTGTTGGCGGCCGGCGCGAGCGCGTATCTGTGGTTCCGCGACAAAGTGAACGAGGCGAACGAGCGGGTCCCCGATGAGGTCATGACCGTGCTCACCGAACCGCCGCCGACCACCATCGCCGCCGTAGGCCCGGCGACGGACGGTGACACCACTACCTCGACGATCAAGGTGCCCGACTCACCGTCTGCCATGGACATACTCATCCTTGGTTCCGACCGTAGGCCCGACGAAGAAGACTCGGACGAGTACGCCCGTTCCGACACGATCATCCTGGCGCATATCGATCCCGAGAACGACTACATGTCTCTCTTGTCGCTGCCGCGGGACCTGCGGGTGAACGTACCCGGTTACGGACACAACAAGATCAACTTCGCATTCGCGGCCGGAGGGCCCGCTCTTACGATCAAGACGATCGAAGAACTCACCGGCATCGACATCAAGCACTACGTCGAGGTCAGCTTCCAGGCCTTCTGCGACATCACCGACGCCATGGGCGGCGTATATGTGGACGTCGACCGGCGCTACTACAACGACAACGCCCATTACGAACTCATCAACCTGGCTCCCGGCTATCAGCTCCTCAACGGTGCGGACGCCCTCGACTTCGTGCGCTTCCGCCACGATCTCAACCTCGACTTTGGGCGCATGGAGCGGCAGCAGATGTATCTCACCGCCATGAGGGAACAGGCCATGGGCTGGTGGGACCTGCCGGTGAAGCTGCCCAAGATGATCGGAGCGCTGTTCAACAATCTCACGACCGACTTGGGAGCAAACGACTTCCTCAACCTGGCCTATTGGGGTGTGCGGCTCGACGGGTCTCGCATCCGGCGTGTCACATTGGTGGGGTCGGCAGAGGAGATCGAGGAGAACGGCCGGCGCATCTCCTATGTGCTGGCGAGCAAGAACCGCGTAGCGGAGGCGGTGAACACCTACTATGCCCTACCCGGCACCACTGAGTCCGACACGGGGACGGGCTCGTCGCCGGCCGGTTCGACGACCACGTCCTCGACGTTGCCGGCTGCCGATTTCGACCTCGAGGGCGTCGAGATAGACGTGATGAACGCCAACGGCCGGAGTGGCGAGGCCGCGTCCGCAGGGAACTGGTTGGAAGGTCTTGGGGCGACTGTGGTGACGGTGGATAACGCGGGTCGCTCGGAAGCCGAGACATACGTGGAATATCCCGCGGGAGCATCGTCTGCCGCCCGGTCGGCAGCCCAGGCGTTGGGGCTGGAGACCACCGTCGAGAACGAGTCGGCGGAGCGTGTCACCGTTATCCTGGGTGACGACTTCTCGCTGCCTACCGACTACGCTCTACCCCCCGGCCCGAACACCGTTCCCGCGGCCGGCGGCTGGAAGACCATCGCCCAGATGGTGCCCTTCGCCGTGCAGGCGCCCTATTACATCCCCGAAGACTACTACTTCGTAGAGCGGATGCCGGTGGAAGGCGCCACGTACGACATCGAAGTGGGAGGTGGCAGCAAGCCGGCCTTCAAGATGCTCTATCGCCTGAAGAGCTACGGTGAGTGGACCGACCAGTACATGGGGATCACCGAGACCACCTGGCTGGACGCGCCGGCGGCCTGTGAGGGCCGGCAGGTGGAGCGGGATGGAGTGGCCTACACCATCGTGGGCAGCGCCGACAAGGTTGAGCGCATCTGGTGGAAGTCCGACGGCGTCCTCTACTGGGTCTCCAACACGCTTTTCCACCTCTTGAGCCAAGAGGAGCTCCTCAAGGTGGCCGAGTCGATGATCTACATTCCTGACTGATGAGGGTGGTCGTCGGCCCTCGGACCGACCCTGGGAGCACAGACATCGCCGTCAGTACGGCCCGGCGTATGGCGGCCCCTGCCGGGGAGGTCGTATTCCTCCACCAGGTGGGTGTACGCGACCTGGAGCGGCCTCTCAGCGCCGCTGAGGTGGTGCTCCTGCGGGAAGCGCTGGGAGGAACTGGTCCGGTAGAGCGTGCTCACCCGACTGCAGACGGCGCTGTGGTGGGCTACGTCTGCCGCGGAGTCGCCGTGCGTACGGCCGGAAGCCCATCTGCACCCGGCCCAACGGCCTTGGTTGGCGCATCCGCCGTCGCAGCCGCGACCGATCACGTGAACCTGACCTGGCGATCGCCACTCACCGGGCCCAACGACGACAGCGTAGGACCGCGCTTTCCCAGCATGACGAGCATCTATGCTCCCGAGACCGTCGTGGAACGGTTGGCGGGGGAGGGTATCATAGTGGTGCCGGCCGTCGTGGCCGGCGTCGAACGGGATGATCGTCTGAGCGCCTACGAGGCCGAGACGGTGGAGGCGGAAGCCTACAAGGTGATGAGTTCGGAGTTGGTCCCGGTGGCGATAGTGGCCGCCCATATGGGTCTGCGGTTGGCCGCGGTCGTGGTGCCGGCGGGGTCTTAGAGCAAAAAGGAGATACGCTGTGGTGGATCATGATGTGAAGGACAAGAGCCTCGCGCCGGCCGGAGTCCTGCGGATCGAGTGGGCCGAGAAGGAGATGCCGGTCTTGGCTCAGATCCGCGAGCGCTTCGCCAAGGAGAAGCCGCTGGCGGGGGTGCGTGTGGGGGCTTGTCTGCACGTGACCAGCGAGACCGCGAGCCTCATGCGGACCCTGGCTGCCGGGGGGGCGCAGCTGGCCCTCTGCGCATCGAACCCGCTCTCCACCCAGGATGATGTTGCAGCCGCCCTCGTGGTCGAATACGGGGTCTCGACGTTCGCCATCAAAGGCGAGGACCGCGACACGTACTACCGCCACATACAGAGCGTCATCGACTCGCGCCCCCAGATAACCATGGACGACGGCGCCGATGTGGTGGGTCTCCTGCACGGGGAGCGCACCGACGCGGTCGATGGGGTCATCGGCGGCACCGAGGAGACCACTACCGGGGTCATCCGCCTGAAGTCGCTGCAAGAGAACGGCATGCTTCGCTATCCCATCGTGGCTGTGAACGAAGCCCAGACCAAGCACATGTTCGACAATCGTTACGGCACGGGCCAGTCCACGCTGGACGGGATCATCCGGGCCACTAACCGCATGATCGCCGGGAAGGTGGTCGTGGTGGCGGGCTACGGGTGGTGCGGCCGTGGTTTCGCATCCCGCGCGAAGGGGCACGGCGCCGATGTCGTGGTGCTCGAGGTCGATCCGCTGCGCGCGCTGGAAGCCGTCATGGACGGTTTCCGGGTCATGCCCATGGCTGAGATAGCCCCGGCCGGCGACATCTTCGTCACCGCCACCGGCGATATCCACGTGGTGCGCAAAGAGCACTTCGAAGTCATGAAAGACGGGGCCATCGTGGCCAACACCGGCCACTTCAACGTCGAGATCGACATCCCCGCCTTGGAAGGTCTTGCCACATCGCGCCGGCAGGTGCGGGAGTTCGTGGAGGAGTTCACTCTGGCAGACGGCCGCCGCATCTATCTGCTGGGAGAGGGGCGTCTGATCAACCTGGCGGCGGCGGAAGGCCACCCGTCGAGCGTCATGGACATGAGTTTCGCCAACCAGGCCTTGGCGGCGGAGTACATGGTGAAGAACGCAGCCTCCCTTGAGAAGCGGGTCTACGACGTGCCCGCGGATATCGATGCCGAGATCGCGCGGCTGAAGTTGGCATCGCTGGGCACCGGGATCGACACGATGACTCCCGAACAAGTGGAGTACCTGGCCAGCTGGAACATGGGGACGTAGCCATGAGGGTGGTCCGAGGCGCGGACGGGCCCGCCGGCGGCGACGGAGTCGGCGCGCCTGCGGGCCGCGCGAGTGTGGACAGCATCCGAACCGTGGAATGGCAGGACGGAGTGGTCGTCATGATCGACCAGCGCCGTCTGCCCCTCGAGGAGGTCTACCTCCACTGCCGCACCTGGCAGGAGGTGGCGGACGCCATCTGCACCATGGCCATCCGCGGCGCACCCGCTCTGGGTGTGGCCGCTGCCATGGGCATGGCCTTGGCAGCGCGCACCGCGCTGGGCGCCGGTGACGCCGCAGGCTTCCGGGCCGCCGTCCAAGATGCATCGAAAGGCCTATTCGAGACGCGGCCCACAGCCTATAACCTCCCCTGGGCGCTCAAAGAGATGGAGCGCATCTGGAGCAGGGACGATCTCTGTCCGGCCGAGGTCGTCGCTCAGATGGAGGCACGCGCGGTGCAGATCTATGAAGACGATCTTGCTTCGTGCCGGGCCATCGGGGAGTACGGGGCCGGGCTCATCCAAGGGGAGAGTCCTGTGGTATTGACGCACTGCAACGCGGGGGCCTTGGCGACGGCCGGATACGGCACGGCGCTCGGGGTCATCAGATCGGCGTATGCCCGCAATCCCCGTCTGCACGTGTTCGCCGACGAGACTCGCCCTTTGCTGCAGGGGGCACGGTTGACCGCCTGGGAGCTCACCCGCGAGGGCATCCCCGTTGATCTCATCACCGATAATATGGCCGGGTACTTCATGCGCCAGGGGCTTGTCACCCACGTCGTGGTCGGGGCCGACCGCATCACCGCCAACGGCGATGTTGCCAACAAGATCGGCACCTACACGGTCTCCGTCCTCGCCCGTGAGCACGGGGTGCCCTTTTATGTGGCCGCCCCGTTCTCCACGGTCGACCGCAGTCTGGCGGATGGGAGCGCCATCCCCATCGAAGAGCGGGCTGCTTCTGAGGTCACCGGCTTCGGTGGGGTGCGTTGGGCCCCCGCCGGGGTGAGCGTGCGCAATCCGGCATTCGATGTGACCCCGGCGCGGAATGTCGCGGCTATCGTCACCGACCGGGGAGTGGCGTTCCCACCCTACGAGGAAAGTCTCAAACGGCTGGAGGAATCATGAGAGTCATGATCATGGCCGCGGGCATCGGTACGCGGTTGCGGCCCGTCACCGACCTAGTGCCGAAGCCTATGGCCCCCATCGCGAACAGACCGGCCCTCTACCATATCCTGCGACTCCTACGCCGGCACGGGATGAACGAGGTGGTAATCAACCTCCACCATCTTCCTGAGGCCATCACCGATTACTTCGGAGACGGGCGCGTCATCGGCATGGATATCACCTACACGTTCGAGCCCGAGCTGCTTGGCACGGCGGGTGGTGTGAAGAACAACGCGGACTTCTTCGGCGGCGAGACGTTCTTGGTGGTGAGTGGCGACGCCCTCACCGACGTCGACCTGACCGGACTCATCGCGGCTCACCGCAGAACAGGGTCCATCGCGACTATCGCGGTGGCCGAAGTGGCCGATCCGAGCCTCTATGGAGTGGTGGTCACCGACGATGATGACAGGGTGGTGGGGTTCCAGGAGAAGCCCACGCGGGACGAGGCCCGCTCTCGCCTCTGCAACTGCGGCATCTACGTTTTCGAACCCGAGATCCTCTCGCACATCCTGCCCGAGCAGTTCGACGATTTTGGAAAGAGGGTCTTTCCCGACCTGCTCCGCGAACACGTGGCATTCCACGCCCAGACCATCAGTGGATACTGGAGCGACGTCGGGAACCTCAAGGAGTACGTGCGAGGCAACCAGGATGCCCTCGCGGGGCGGGTCGATGTGGAGATGCCGGGCAAGGAGGTCCGCCCGGGTGTGTGGGTGGACGACGGCGCCGAGATCGCGGCATCGGCTCGTCTCGAGCCTCCGGTGGTCATCGGTCGCGAGGCCCAGATCCACGAAGACGTCATCATCGATGGACCGTCCGTTATCGGCGATCACTGCATCGTGGGGGCCGGCGCACATGTGGCGCGGGGCCTGATACTCGAGAGATCCCAGGTCCTGCCCGGCTCAGTCATGGTCGACGGGGTGCTCGGGCAGCGACTCGAGGTCACCGCCGGCAGCCCTTCCGCGGCCGGATAGTCCCGTGCAGTCTGCGCCCGGTCTCAGTGGTGCGGAAGGTCGAGCGGCCGGTCTTACCGGCGCGGTGCGGTGGTTGCGCGACAGCGTCGCGGAGCCCGTCCTCTCCGTCCTCTTCCCGCCGCGGTGCGTGGGCTGCAAGGAGTTCGAGTCGTACCTCTGTCCCACCTGCCGCGATTCGCTCCTGCCCATAGGGTCCGACGCATGCCCACGGTGCGGGGAACCGGGGCCGAGGGCGCTCGTCGGCGGCCGCTGTGCGTACTGCATGGCGCAGGAGCTGCCTTTCGTTGGCGCCCGTGCCGCGTTCCGCCATCATGGAGTGGCTCGCCGGCTGGTGGCCGAGTTCAAGTTCGGCGGCCAGCCTGTGCTCGGCCGTCTGATGGCCGACCTTGCCCGGCCTGCCTTTTCGGAGCAATTGTCTTCGCTCCCATCCCGGGAGGGGGTGGCCGTCACCTGGGTGCCCTGTCACCGGGCGGCTGAACGCGAACGCGGCTACAACCAGGCCGAGGTATTGGCCCGCCGGCTTGCTTCGGGTCCGAATCCCTTGGCCTGCGCGTCTCTCGTCAAGAAGATCCAGGCCACCAGGCACCAGAAAGGGCTGGGACGGGCCGGACGTCAAGAAAACCTGCGCGGTGCGTTCGCGCTGGCCACAGACTGGGCCACCCGGCTGCCCCCGCGGGTTCGGGCGATAGTCCTTGTGGACGATGTCTATACGACGGGCGCCACGGCCAAGGAGGTGTCTTCCGTCCTTACAACGGGTATCGGACTACCAGTGCATGTGTTCACCTTCTCTCGAGCGGTCGCCGGTGGGACTGAGAGGCATGACTGAGGGAGGTATATGGTATCTTTCACGATTCCGCACATGAGAACGGACGGCCCGCGATGCGGGTCCCGCACGTAGGGTCGCAAGACGAGTCAAGGAGCAGCACGAGCGTGAACCTCACGGTCAAAGGCAGGAATCTGGTACTCACGGATACGATCAGCGCGTATGCCGAAGAGAAGATAGGGAAGCTGAGCAAGTACCTCGCGAACGGTGCGCGCTGTGAAGTCGAACTGTGGACCGAGAAGAATCCCAGCATCGCCGACAACCAAGTCGTCGAAGCCACGATCTTCACCAAGGGCCCCGTCATCAGGGCCCGCGAAGCCTCGCCGGACATCTATGCATCCATCGACCTCGTGTTCGCAAAGCTCGAGCGCCAGGTGAAGAAGTACCGTGGCAAACTTGCCGCCCGCAACCAGAGCGCTCACAAGGAGATCCTCGCCTCTCAGGGCTTCCAGCTCCTCGAGGAAGCCGAAGAGGTCGAAGCTGAATCTTCGGGGCCGCAGATCGTCAAGAGCAAGCAGTTCATGGTGAAGCCTATGTCTCCCGAGGAGGCGGTTCTTCAACTGGAATTGGTCGGGCACGACTTCTACCTCTTCACCAACTCCGAGACAAACGAGACGGCGGTGGTGTACCGCCGGCGCGACGGCTACTACGGACTCATCGAGATCCAGAGCTAGGATCCGTTCCATAGCTGGGCCGCCGGCCGCGGCACACATCCGATCGACGAGGGACGGCCGATGATCAACGTCGTTGATAAGGTCCTTCGCATGGGCGAAGGCAAGAAACTCAAGAAGCTCGAGGCGACCGTCGCGAGCGTTGCCGAGTGGGACGGCCGGATTGCTCCTCTGTCGGACGAAGCCCTCCGCGCGAAGACTCCCGAGTTCATGCGACGTGTGGACGCCGGCGAGACTCTGGACGACCTGCTGCCCGAGGTATTCGCGGTGGTGCGCGAGGCGGCCCGCCGGACCACAGGCATGCGTCCCTTCGACGTGCAGGTCATGGGCGCTGTGGTGTTGCACCAAGGCGCCATCGCCGAGATGAAGACGGGCGAGGGCAAGACTCTGGTCGCGACCATGCCCGTCTATCTCAACGCGCTGACGGGCCGGGGCGTGCACGTGGTCACGGTCAACGATTACCTTGCCGGCCGTGATGCTGCGTGGATGGGTCCGGTCTATGAGTTTCTGGGTCTCACGGTGGCGGCTCTGCAGAACGGCATGGAGACCGACGCGCGTCGCGAGGCTTACAGGGCCGACATCACGTATGGCACCAACACCGAGTTCGGCTTCGATTATCTGCGCGACAACATGGTCTTGCGAACCGATCAGCAGGTCCAGCGCGGCCACTACTACTGCATCGTGGACGAGGTGGACTCCATCCTCATCGACGAGGCGCGGACGCCGCTCATCATCTCCGGTCCCGGCGAACGAGCCGCCAAGACTTACTACGACTTCGCCCGCATCGCGCGCAGGCTTCAACCCGGCGAGGGTGAAGACGCCGATTACGAGATCGACGAGAAGAAGCGCACCGTGGCCATCACCGAGAAGGGCTTGGCCAGGGTGGAGCGGGAACTGGGTATCGACAACATCTACGAGGATCTCTCAGGGCAGTTGGTCAACCATCTCATGCAGGCTCTGAAGGCGGCGGCCCTGTTCAGGCGCGATGTCGATTACTTGGTACAAGACGGTGAGGTCAAGATCATCGACGAGTTCACGGGGCGCGTCCTCGAAGGACGGCGCTATTCCGAGGGCCTCCATCAGGCCATCGAAGCCCGGGAGAACGTCAAGATCAAAGAGGAGAACCAGACTCTCGCCACCATCACGCTGCAGAACTACTTCCGCCTTTACGAGAAGATCGCCGGCATGACCGGTACCGCCGCCACCGAGGCCGACGAGTTCCGCGAGATCTACAAGATGGAAGTGGTGTCCATTCCCACCAATGTGCCCATGGTGCGCGACGACCGTAACGACCTCATCTTCAAGACAGAGAAGGCCAAATTCAAGGCGGCGGCCGAGATCATTGCCGACTGCCACCAACGCAGCCAGCCGATACTGGTGGGCACCATCTCGGTGGAGAAGTCGGAGCGCCTCTCGGAGATGCTCAAGCGCCGCGGAGTCCCGCACGAAGTCCTGAACGCCAAGCACCATGCCAAAGAGGCGGCCATCATCGAGCAGGCGGGGCAGCCTGGAGCGGTCACCATCGCCACCAACATGGCCGGTCGTGGTACCGACATCAAGCTGGGGGAGGGTGTGGTCGGTGCGGGCGGGCTGTTCGTGCTCGGCACCGAGCGCCACGAAGCCCGGCGGGTTGACAACCAGCTGCGGGGCCGGTCGGGCCGCCAGGGCGACCCGGGAGCGAGCCAGTTCATCATCTCCCTCGAAGACGATCTGATGCGGATCTTCGGTGGCGAACGCATCCAGAACCTCATGAATCGTCTGCGGCTCGATGAAGAGATCCCTATCGAACACAATCTCATCTCTCGCTCGGTGGAGGGCGCCCAGAAGAAAGTGGAAGACCAGAACTTCCAGATCCGCAAGCGGGTGCTCGAGTACGACGACGTTATGAACCTGCAGCGCGAGGTGATCTACGGCCAGCGGCAGCGCATCCTGAGCGGTGACGATCTGCGAGAGGATGTTCTCGGTATCATCGAGCGTATCCTGCGTGAACAAGTGGCCACCTTCACGGGCGCGTCCCGTTTCTCCGAAGAGTGGGATCTCGAAGAGATGCTGACCACGCTCCGCACCTTCTTCCCGACCACTCTCACTGCGCAGAGCCTTGGCGATCCCACCAGCCTCGATGCCGACGACGTGGCCGACAAGGTGTGGGAAGACGCTTTGCGGATCTATGAGGAGAAGGAGCAACGGTTCGGGGTCGAGGCCATGCGCGCGCTGGAACGCTGGGTGCTCCTGCGCACTATCGATTCGAAGTGGCGTGACCATCTGTACGAGATGGACTATCTGCGTGAGGGCATAGGGCTGCGGGCCTTGGCCCAGCGCGACCCCCTGGTGGAGTACAAGAACGAAGGCTACAACATGTTCCAGCAGATGATGGGGTCCATCCAGCAAGACTTCGTGCGCTACTTCTATCATCTGGAGATACAGCAGGAGGAGCAGCCCCAGGAGGAGGCGGTGTCGCACAAGCTGGCCTACTCGGGTGGCGGCGACGGCAGCCTGACGCAGAATTTCGCAGCCGCTGGTGCAGCGGTCATGTCGGGAGGCATGCGAGACAGCTCCGCCGAAGCCTACGAAGCTGCTCAACAGGCCACCCGAACGGTGGTGGCCCCCCGCAGTGTCACGAAGGTGGGCCGCAACGATCCTTGTCCGTGCGGCAGTGGGAAGAAATACAAGAAGTGTTGTGGCGCCTAGCCAGCGGCGGTCCGGCCCGGCATCCGGCCGCCGAATCCGCGCTGGGCGGCGCGATGCGTCGTCCTCAGTCGCGTCCGTAGCGATGCTACGAACGCTCCCTGCGTCCTAGCCTCGCACTCCCCCATCGCACTTCAGCGGCGGACACCGGACCGGACCGCCGTCGGCGAGGCGCCGCGCCCGTTCCGCGGCCCGGCATCCGGCCGCCGAACCGCGCTGGGTGGCAATAAAAGGCGTGGCCGGTAGGGGGCGGAGCGTAGTTCTGCACCCCGCGGGTGATGCCGCGAGCGAAGCAAAGCGGCGCCGCCCGCTGAGTGGGGGTGCAGGTCGGAGCGCCGACCCCTACCGGCCACGGCCCACCGTGTATACTTCCCCCAAGCATGGTTGAGAAGACAGAGAAACAATCCCCGTCCCTTGCCGAATATCGTGACGTCTTGACGGTTCTCCGCGAGAAGTTCACGTGGGCAAGGGACTATCTTTGACCCAGATAAGTTGAAGAGCGGCATCGCCACCCTGGAGGAGGCGATGCGCGCCCCCGATTTCTGGGAAGACCAAGGCCGCGCTCAAGAGATGAGCACCCGGTATAGCCGCCTCAAGGGCCGCCTCGAGCACTACGAACATCTGGCGGCACAGATGGGCGACTTGGAGGCGGTGCTGGAGTTGGCCGGCGAAGAGACCACCGATGATCAGGTCCCCGCAGAGCTTGCAGAAGAGGCCGCGCGCCTATCGGCGGAAGCCGGTAGCATTCTCGAGCGACTAGAGGAACAACGACTGTTCACCGGGGAGTTCGACGCCGGCGACGCCATCGTGAGCATCCACCCGGGGGCAGGGGGCACCGAGAGCCAGGACTGGGCGGAGATGCTGCTCCGCATGTATCTGCGCTGGTCCCAGTCTCGCGGCTTCAGCGTGGAGCTGAACGAGGCCAGCGAGGGCGATGAGGCGGGTTTGAAGAGCGTGACCTTCACCGTACACGGCGAGAACGCATACGGTCTTCTGTCGACCGAACGCGGGGTGCACAGGTTGGTGCGGATATCGCCCTTCGATTCTGCCGCCCGGCGGCACACTTCGTTCGCCTCCGTGGACGTCACCCCGTTGGTGGAGGGCGAGGTGGAGCTGGAGATAGACGAGAAGGACCTACGCGTGGAGACCTACCGATCGTCGGGGGCCGGAGGGCAGCACGTCAACAAGACGGATTCTGCCGTTCGCATCACCCACGTGCCCACGAAGACGGTGGTGCAGTGTCAGAACGAACGCTCACAGATCCAGAACCGGGAGACCGCCATGCGCATGCTGCGCAGCAAGCTGCTGCTCCTGGAGCACGAGAAGCGTGAGAACGATATGGCGCGGGAGAAGGGGGAACAGAAGGAGATCGCCTGGGGGAGCCAGATACGATCGTACGTGCTTGCCCCATACACCCTGGTGAAAGATCACCGCACCAACTACGAGAAAGGCAATGTCGACGCCGTTCTCGACGGTTCGATCGACGAGTTCATACGTGAATACGTTTGGCAGCGCTCTACCGGCAAGCTGGGAGTCCGTACTGCCTGACCCGCGCGGCAGGCTTTTGCCGAGCCCCGCAGAATATTCGCTAGTTACCTAATCATGGAGGTCCTAGGTAGCCCGTGATCAAGTTTGAAGACGTAACGAAGATCTACCCCCCGAGCACGGTCGGTCTCGAGCGGGTCACTCTCCATATCGAGAAGGGCGAGTTCGTGTTCCTGGTCGGTGCGTCGGGTTCCGGCAAATCCACCTTCATACGCCTGCTCATCAGAGAGCTCGAGCCCGACCGGGGTCGCATCATGGTCGGCGGCCGTGATCTCGCTACGCTACACAGGTGGAAAGTACCTTATCTGAGACGCAACATCGGCTGCGTGTTCCAGGATTTCAAGCTGTTGCCCAACAAGACGGCGTTCGAGAACATCATGTACGCCTTGGTGGTCACGGGCAATGCGACCGGCGCCTCCAAGAAGAAAGCGGCTGAGATTCTGGCGCTCGTGGGGCTCGGCGACAAGGGCGACAGGTACCCCAACGAGATGTCGGGCGGCGAACAGCAGCGGGTCTCCATCGCCCGGGCGTTCGTCAATCACCCGCCACTTCTCATCGCCGACGAGCCGACGGGCAACCTCGACCCGGACACCTCCATGGGCATCATGCAGCTGCTCTACCGCATCAATAAGACCGGTACCACCGTTCTCATGGCCACGCACGACCGCGAGATGGTCGACCGCATGCGCCGCCGGGTGATCGCCCTCGATTCGGGCAAAGTGGTGCGTGATCAGAAGCGAGGCGGCTATGGGGAAGATTAGCTTTTTCCTCAAAGAGGCCTTCGGGTCTCTCACGCGCAACTACTTCATGACCATCGCGGCGTTTGTGACGGTCTTTCTCTCCATCTTGGTGCTGGGCGGGGTGCTCGTGTTCGTGTTCACGAGCGACGCTCTTCTCAAAGAGGTGGAAGAGAAGGTCGAGATCACGGTGTATCTGAAGAACGATCCCGATCCTGAGCCCGACCAGATCTCGGCCATGCAGTCGGAGATCGCCGGTTGGACAGAGGTGAAGGAATGCATCTTCGTGAGCAAGGCCGATGCGCTCGAGAGGATGAAGGAGTGGTTCAAGGACAACCCGGAGGTCCTCGACAGCCTCTCGGGTAACCCGCTTCCGGCGTCGTTCGAGATCGCTCTGGCCGATCCGCAGACGGTGGACGTCGTGGCGGCGCGGTTCGCGGACAACCCGATCGTCGACGAGGTCAAGTACGGCGAGGAGATCGCCGACAAGCTTTTCGCCTTCACCAACCAGGCGCGCAACTTCATGCTCATCTTCATCGTGCTGCTGGGGATCGTCGCGATCCTTCTCATCTCCAACACCATCCGCCTCTCCATCTTCGCCCGCAAACGCGAGGTGGAGATCATGAAGTTGGTGGGCGCCACCAACTGGTTCATCCGCTGGCCCTTCTTGATAGAAGGGGTGACGGTGGGTCTCCTGGGCGCCCTGGCCGCGACGGTCGTGGTGCTGGTGTTGAACAGCTACCTGGTGGGCAGGATCAGGGACAGCATCGCCTTCCTGACAGTGCCCTTGGACGCTGTGCCCTATTTGCTCGTGGTGCTCATCCTGCTGGGGGTGGGAGTGGTGATAGGCGCCGTGGGTTCGGCCATAGGGCTGCGGCGCTTCCTCAAGGTGTAGGGCCGGTATCCGTAGAGGACGGGAGCGTGTGGCGTGACTGTACGCACAGCTCGCAGCGGTAGTCTGACCAGGTTGGCCGTGGTGGCCGTAGCCGGCCTCCTCTTGGCAGGCCTGTTGGTGGCTTCTCTCGATGCGCTGGTCGGGGGCGTCCAGACGGCTTGTGCGGCGTCCAGCAGCGATCTCAGCAAGATGCTCTCCGGCGTCCGTTCCGAGCTGGACGAGATCCGGGCCAACCTGGAAAAGGCCAAGACGGCGCGCGAAGCCGCCCGCGGCGACGTAGCGGCCCTCGACAAGAGCATCGAGATCGCCGAGGGAGCCCTGCGGATGGCGGAGGCCGCCCACGATGAGGCCGCGAAGAGACTCGCCGCTCTCCAGGAAGAACTCGACGGGGTCACGATCGCCTTGGCCCAGAAGCAACACGAACTCGCCGAGACCGAATTCGACCTGCAACAGCAGCAGGAGATCTACAACAACCGGGTGGTCAACGTATACAAGTCGGGCGGCAGCGTCAGCTACCTGACCGTGGTCCTCGACGCCTCGTCGTTCGAGGAGATGGTGGGTCGCGTCGATCTGTTGTCTTCGATCGTCGGCCAGGACAACGATATGCTCCAAGACATCCAGGCTCTCAAGGCCCGGGTGGAGGAGCAGCGAGCGGCGCTGCAGCAGGAGCGAGCGCGGATAGCCCAGCTTGAAAAAGATCAAGAGGCGGTCACCGTGGAGCTCAAGGCCGCCGAGGACGAACGCCAGGCGGCGCTTGACGAGCTCGAGATCGCTCGTGCGGAGAAGGCCAAGGTCCTCGCGGCCGCCGAGAAAGAAGTGGTGGCCTGGAACGCCCAAGAGGACGAACTGCTGGCCGAGAGCGAGCGGGTGGCCGAGCTTCTGAGGCAGGCCAAAGCGGCCGAGGAGGCAGTGGCTAAGAAGGCAGCCCAGGAGGCGGCGGCCAGGGCGGCGGCAGCGAAGGCGATCAGGGCGGGCAATGGCGTTCTCGCCTGGCCTGTCGTGGGCCAGGTGACGTCGGGGTTTGGATACCGCATCCATCCCATCTTTCACGTTCGGAAGATGCACACCGGCATCGATATCGATGGGGATACGGGTGACCCCATCAAGGCTGCGGCGGCGGGAACGGTGATCTCCTCGGGCTGGCGGGGCGGATACGGCAAGTGCATAGTCGTTTCGCACGGTGGGGGGCTGGCCACCCTGTACGGGCACGCCTCGGAGTTGCTGGTCTCGGCCGGAGACAAGGTCAAGCGGGGAGAGGTCATTGGCAAGGTGGGGAGCACCGGGTATTCTACCGGTCCGCACCTTCATTTCGAGGTGCGGGTGGATGGCTCCCCTGTCGATCCCCTGGGATATCTGTGACGTATGCCTAGCAGCTTGAGAACGGCTCTCCTGGCTTTCACCGGGTTGGTGATCGCCGCCCTCTTGGTCTTGTGTGGGTTCCTGTTGGGGGCCAATCCCAAGGCGCGTGACTGGCTTCGGGATCTTGTTCCCCAAGGTTGCGTGGTGGAGTCCGCGGGTTCTGACTTCGAGTACGAGCTGCAGGAAGAGGTGCTCCGCAGGCTGCAGTCGACCTACTACAAAGAGGTCGATCCGGCGGCGCTCGAGACCGACGCTATCGACGGCATGATGGCCGCGCTCGGCGATCCCTACACCGTCTACATGGAGCCGGAAGAATACGCGTCGTTCTTGGAAGACACCTCGGGGTCTTACAGTGGCGTGGGAATGGTGGTGGAGTTGAAAGACCGGCTGGTCACCATCGTCTCCACCTTCAAGGACAGCCCGGCGGAGATCGCGGGCATACGGGCGGGCGACATCATACTGGCGGTAGATGGAGAATCGACCGCCGGGCAGAACCTCGACGAGGTGGTGGGGCGGATCAAAGGCCCCGAGGGAACGACGGTGGTGCTGACGATGTACCGGCTCCCGTCGGCCACTACCACGACCGTGGCGACGAGCGGCGACGATGGCGATGAGGGTGCCGGCGGGGACGAGGAGTCCGAAGCCGGGTCGAACACCGCGGACATCTCGCATCTGCCGGCTGGAGGCGAGACCACGGATTACACTCTCACCCGCAAGACGATCGCCATCCCGGTGACCGAGCGGGACACTCTCACAGAAGACGGCAAGAAGGTGGCTCACATCAGCTTCTTCACCTTCTCCGATGGGTCCGCGGACCTACTGCGGGAGGAGGTGCGGCAGGCGGTGGAGAACGACCGCGTGGACGCCATCATCCTCGACCTGCGCAGCAACGGCGGCGGCCTGTTGGACGAGGCCATAGAGGTGGCGTCGATCTTTCTGAGGAGTGAGACCATCGTGAGCACCGAGGGCCTGCACTCTCCCGAACAGGTCTTCAAGGCCGGTGGGGACGCCTACGTGCAGGTGCCTCTCTACGTGCTCACCGACCCCTATACGGCGAGCGCCTCTGAGATCGTGTCCGGGGCGCTGCAGGACCATGAGCGGGCCATCTTGGTGGGTGAGACTACCTTCGGCAAGGGGCTTGTCCAGAGCCTGGAACGACTCTCCAACGGCGGGGCCATCAAAGTCACCACTGCCGTATACCTTACGCCCGACGGGCGCGACATCAACGAGACCGGTATCGAACCCGACGTGGTCGCCCCGGATGATCTCGAGACCTTGGACGCCGACGAGTGCGTGGAAGCGGCGCTCGACCTCATCACGGGCGAGGCTGCTCTACCCTAGGCGGGCCGCCATTGTCTGGCTTTCGTCCTCGCTTCTTCATGCTCGACACCGGTGCGACCGGGGGCGCCGCGGCCGGCGGCGCCGATGCCGGGGCGGGTGACCTGTGCGACACGGAGCTCTTACTCAGCGCTGAGGATTCCCACCATGCCTCGCGCGTCCTTCGTCTGCAGCCTGGCGACCAGTGCGAAGTGGTGGTGGGGGCCGCCGTTTACGCGGCCACGGTGTCGGCGGTCACTGATCGCGTGCGGGTGAGACTCACCACGCGTCTGGAAGGGCCGAGCGCGGGGGCCTCCTATGACATCCAGGTAGGCATAGTCCAGGCCCTCGGCAGGCCGGCCGCCATGGACTACGTACTCGAAAAGGGGACCGAGGTCGGCGCTTCGTTCTTCTGGTTCGTCAAGGCCGCCGGGTCGCCCAAACAGGCCGGCGGGGCGCAGAACGACCGTCTGACCAGATGGCTCCGTATCGTGCGCGAAGCGGCCAAGCAGAGCAAGCAGGTGAACATCCCCGATATCAGGGTCGCATCTTCGGTCGAGGAGGCTCTGGCAGGTCTGCAGAACGATGGCGCGTTCTCAGTGGTGCTCGATCTGGGGGCGGCCGAGGGGCTCGACCGGGCGGTTGCCGCGGGCTTCCCCGATGCTCCGCGACCCTCGCCGGTGGCTCTGTGGGTAGGGCCCGAGGGGGGTTGGAGCAATGCCGAACTCGAGCGGTTCGCTGCCGCGCGACTCTCTGTCGCCCGCTTGGGTAGGAGCGTTCTGCGCACGGAGACGGCGGGGCCGGTGGCGGTGGCCGTGGCGCGTCTTGCCCTGAGGGATTGGTAGTATAATGAGCATCCATGGACGACTGCCTATTCTGTAGGATCGCCAGAGGTGACATCCCAAGCGAGATCGTGCTGCAAGACGACGATTTCGTCGCCTTTCGCGATATCAATCCCAAAGCTCCGCAACACGTTCTCGTGGTGCCGCGCGAGCACTTGGTGTCGTTGAACGACCTAGAGGGACGGCAGGGGGGAGAGGGCCATGCGCTGCTGCAGTTCATCGTGCGCGTGGCGAGACATCTAGGCATCGCCGAGAGTGGCTACAGGGCGCTCACCAACGTGGGACCCGACGGGGGTCAAGAAGTGCAGCATCTGCACTTCCACATCTTGGGTGGCGAAGAACTGGGGGACTTCTAGTGAGCATCCTCACCGAACTTCAAGAGTCGGTCAAGACTGCGCTCAAGAGTGGAGACAAAGAGCGTGTAGTGGTTCTGCGAATGATCGTCTGCGAACTGCAGAACGAGGCCAAGCGGACGCAGCAGGAGTTGGACGAGGCGGCCGAACAGGCCGTCCTACGCCGGGAGCTCAAGAAGCGGCAGGAGTCCATCGAGGCGTTCAAAGCCGGCGGGCGCGACGATCTGACGATCCACGAGGAGATGGCAGCCGGCATCCTCGAGGAGTTGCTCCCCAAGCAGCTGGATGAGGCAGAACTGTCCGCGCTCGTAGAGCGGATCATCGCCGATACGGGCGCGACCTCGGCCCGCGACATGGGCAAGGTCATGGCCGCCGTGATGGCGGAGGGCGGTGTGCGAGTAGATGGCAAGGTGGCTTCGCGCCTTGTCAAGGAGCGTTTGACCTGAGCGCTAAAGGCTCCACCAAGGAGATCGAACTCGACAACCGTGTGGCCGCGCTCTTGGTCGGCGAACACGATGCCCACCTGCGCGCGCTCGAAGGCCTGCTCAAGTGCGACATCAGCCTGCGCGGCAATCGTCTGACGCTGGATGGAGCCGCGGCGGAGGTGGAAAAGGGCGAGGCCCTCGTGGGCGAGTTGTTGGAGCTCATCAAGTCCGGAGAGAGTCTGGACGAATCCACAGTCGAGCTGGCCGTCTCGCTCAGGGACGACCAACCCGATCGGGCCCGGCCGTTGGGCGATATCGTGAGCGACGTCATCTTGGAGCACCGGGGACGGCGCATCAGGCCGAAGACGGTCAACCAGAAGGCCTACGTGGATGCGATCCGCAAGAACACCATCACCTTCGGTATCGGTCCGGCGGGCACCGGCAAGACGTACCTGGCCATGGCCATGGCCACGTCTGCGCTGCTGTCCGGTGAGGTCGCCCGCATCATCCTGACCCGGCCCGCTGTCGAGGCCGGTGAGAAGCTGGGCTTTCTCCCCGGCGGGCTCATGGAGAAGGTCGATCCGTACCTGCGTCCTCTGTTCGATGCTCTCTACGACATGATGGACAGCGACAGGCTCACCGAGCACCTCGACCGGGGCACCATCGAAGTGGCTCCCCTTGCCTACATGCGCGGCCGCACGTTGAACGATTCGCTCATCATCCTCGACGAGGCGCAGAACACCAGCCCCGAGCAGATGAAGATGTTCCTCACCAGGCTGGGGTTCGGGGCCAAGATGATCGTGACCGGAGACATCACTCAGATCGATCTGCCTCGAGGCCAGCACTCCGGGCTGGTGAATGTGCGCGAAGTGCTCGCCGACATCCCGGATATCGCCTTTGTGTTCTTCGATAGCCAGGACGTAGTACGTCACAAGCTGGTGCAGGACATCGTGTCCGCCTACAAGGCCTACGGTGAGCAACACCAGCCTGCTCGCAAGCCGGCGCCCCGCGCGGCGGGGGAACGACGTCGTGGCGGCGGGAGGAGCGCCGCGGCGGCCGATCAGTAACGGAGCGGTATCCCATGGGTAGAATCGGCTTCGTATTGCGTGAACGTATGGGCCAAGTTCGGGAGTGGCTTGACAAACGCAGCCCCCGACGCTTCAGGCTCGCACTCCTTGCCTGCCTTCTTGTCGGTCTGACTGTGATCATAGGTACCGAATACCTCCCGACTCTGCGGGGCTTCTCCGAAGGCAAACCGGCGCCTCGGTCGGTGTCTGCGGACGAGACGGTGACGGTGCTCGATATTGCGGCCACCGAGGAGCTCAAGTCCTTTGTGGGTGGCCTGGTGGAGCCGGTCTACACTCCCGATCCGGGTGCTCTTGCCGAGGCCACCACCGACCTGGTCACTTTCTTGCAGAAGATAGAGCAGGCTCGTCCCGACATCCTGGCGGGGGCCGATCTGGACGAGGCAATGGCCCGTATCAGTGCTGCGGCGCCGGCCACCGCGTCGGACGAGACTCTCCGCTACCTGCTCACGACCGGCTCTCGCACCTACACCATGGTGAAAGACCAGTCTCTCGGAGCTCTCCAGACCCTCTATGCCGGCCGTATTACCGAGGGATCCCTCAACACGACCCTGCTCACCCTGCGGAGCATCGCGGATGCCTTGGCGGTGTCCACGGCCACTGCCGATGCGGTGTACGAACTCACTGCGGCCTACGTGAGGCCCAATCAGACGATCGACGAGGAGCAGACTGAGGTCCGGCGGCGCGCCGCCATGGAGCAGGTGGCCCCTGTGGTGCTCACGGTCGCCAGAAGCACTCTGGTCGTCGGCGCGAGCGAGACCGTCACCGACCAAGATCTGTTGATTCTGGACGCCCTCGGCCTGACCGAGTCACGATCGGGATGGAAAGTGTGGTTGGGCATCTTCCTGCTTATGGCCCTGGAGACGCTCATCTTCTCCCAGTTGTTGCGCCGTCTGAACAAGACCGTTGAGGAGTTCCGTAACAACATGTGGCTGGTGTTGACGGTGCTGCTTCTCGGGTTCACGCTCCTCGCCCGTCTGCTGGTCATCGAACCCTTGTCTGCGTATCTCATCCCGGCTGCGAGTCTGGGCATGGTGGTCACCGTGATACTCAACTCCCGCAGCGCTCTGTTGCTGGTCGGCCTGCTCTCGGTGAACATCGGCCTTCTGACCGATCTCGACATGCGCTATGCGGTGGTGGCGTTTTTGGTCGGCTGGCTGTCTCTCTATCTGGTCTCGCGCATCACGAAGCGCATGGTGCTTCTGGGCGCCGGTCTGGTGAGCATGTTCACGGCGGCCCTCGCCATCTTCTCCGTGGAGCTCTTCACGGAAGCGTCGGTCGGTGGGGCTCTGGAGCTATGTCTGTGGGGCCTTGCCAACGGCTTCTTGGCGGCGGTGCTCACCCTTCTTCTGGTGATGGTCTTGGAGACAGTCTTCAACCTGACCACGCCGCTGCGGCTGCTGGAGCTCGCCGATCCATCCCACCCGCTTCTCAAGAAGCTGTTGCAGGTGGCGCCAGGAACCTACAACCACAGCATCCAGATGGCCAACCTGGCCGAATCGGCTGCCGAAGCCATCGGAGCGGATCCTTTGTTGGCCCGGGTAGGGGCCTACTACCACGACATCGGCAAGACGGTGCGCCCCGAGTACTTCGTGGAGAACCAGATCTACGTGGACAATCCGCACGACCGTCTCAGTCCCAACCTCTCCAAGCTGGCCATCACCGCGCACGTGCGCGACGGTGAGCACTTGGGCAGACTGTACGGGCTACCACAACCGGTGATAGACATCATGAAGCAGCATCACGGGACCTCCGTGCTTGCGTACTTCTATCACAAGGCCCAGGAAGGCTCACAGGGAGCCGTCTACGAGGAGAGCTTCCGTTACGAGGAGCAGAAGCCCCGCTCGAAGGAAGCCGCCATCATCATGCTGGCCGACAGCGTCGAGGCGGCGGTCCGCACCATGGAGAACCCCACGCGGCGCAAGATCCAAGGGCTCATCCAGGAGATCGTCAAACAGAAGATGGACGACGGCCAGCTGGACGAATCTGCTCTCACCCAGAGCGATCTGCACAAGGTCATCGAGTCGTTCGACCAGAGTCTGCTCGGCTTGGTGGGTCACCGCATCCGGTATCCCGATCGGAACGGTGAAACAGGTCGCCAGGGCGCGCGTGGCAAGGAGGCGGGAGGTGCGCCTGTCCCGCCGAGCGCCTTCTTGAACCAGCAGCTGGAAAGAGCGGCCGTTCCGCCTTCAGAGCCGGGACAGCCCGAAGCCGCCGGTGATTCCGGCCCCGTCTCGGAACGCAGTCCGGGAGACGCCGCCGACGGTGCGAAGTGAAGACGGCTATCGAGGTCGTCGATCGCGTGGGCATGGGGCGCCTGATCCAAGGCCCTGTCACCGATCTTGCCGAGGCGGTGCTCGAGGCTGAGGGCTGCGCCGGCGCGGTAACGATCGCGTTTGTTGACGAGCTGCAGATGACGCATCTCAACGGCTGCTATCGTGGCCTGGATGAACCCACCGATGTGCTTTCCTTCAGAGACGCCGACGGCGAAAGCTGGGCCGGGAGTGTCGCCGGCGAAGCTGAGATGGAGTCTGACCTGGGCGAGATCGCGGTGTGCCCGTCGGTCGTGTCTCGTTACGCCGTCGAGGAGGGCGCCGATCCGCGTAGGCAGATGGGCTGGACGTTGATCCACGGGCTGCTCCACCTGGCCGGTTATGACCACGAGACCGATGATGGCGAGATGCGCCGTCGCGAGCAAGAACTCCTGGCGGCGCTCAAGACTCTCATCGACGCTCTGCCTGCTCCACGGGAGGGGTCGGATGGCTGGTAACGGCCGCAAGACGAACCTTCTGCGTAGCTTGAACCACGCCTTCCAAGGGCTCGTTCACACGGTCCGGTACGAGCGGAATATGCGCATCCACCTCTTCGTGGGGGTATGCGTGCTCGTGGGTAGCATCTTTCTCAACCTCAGCCGGCTGGAGCTGGTGGCCGTGCTGGTGTCCATCTCCTTTGTTCTCGCGATGGAGCTCATCAACAGCGCGATCGAACGGGTGGTGGATATCATGACCGACTCCTTCGATCCGCGGGCCAAGGCGGCTAAGGATGTGGCGGCCGGCGCCGTGCTCATTGCGGCCATCAACGCATTGGCGGTGGGGTACCTGGTCTTGGCCGACCGTCTGACGGGGGTGTCCTTGGATCTGGTGATCGCCATCCGTCGGTCTCCCATCCACCTCACCGTCGTAGCACTGGCGGTTGTGATCGCCGTCGTGATAGCCATCAAGGCCATCCACAAGAAGGGGACTCCTCTTTCGGGAGGACTCCCGTCGGGTCATGCGGCCCTTGCCTTCGCCGGCTGGACGGCGGTGACATTCGTGATGGGATCTACTGCGATAGGTTCCACCAGGGAGGGCCTGTTGGTGAGCGTCATCGCACTCATCATGGCCTTCCTGGTGGCTCAGAGCCGAGTGGAGACGGGGGTCCACACTCTCTTCGAGGTGCTCGTGGGGGCTCTGGTTGGCGTGCTCATAACTACCGTGATCTTCCAGCTTTGGTTCTAGAAAGGGGGCCGCGGAGTGTATGAGGACCGGCTGAATCCCCGATTGGGGCGTCTGATCGATATGGCCAAAGCCGCGTCACTACGAGCGGGTGCGGAAGCCTCCGTTGCCGAGGGGGTCGCGCTGCTCACCGAGAGTGAGTCGATATACGTGGGCCATGCCGGCGGGGATGCGGATCGCCCAGGCGCCTCCGCGGCCGAGGCCGCCCTTGCCGCGGCGCGGCAGGCAGACGGAGAGAAGATCGTCGCGGCCGCCGTGGCGGTCGCCAACGATCGCAGCGCCAGCGTGCTGCCGAGCCAAGAGAGTCGCAGGTGCTTGGCCGGACTGGACCCAGATCTTCCGCTGGTCGTCAAGCAGCGGGGGCGCTGGGTCCTCATACTCCTTTCGGAACTGTCTTGAGCGTCGCGAGAGGTTCCCGGTGAAGCCTACCGAGCTCGACGCGAAGCGCACGGTCGATGGATTCTCCATCGGGCGGATCTTCCACGCCGACCACGATCTGCTCGTCACCCTCGAGGAGTACGACCGCGAGGTCTTTGGACCCACCGGGCTCCGCACCTACGATCTTGCGGTCGTCACCCAGGCCGGAGCGGTCTATCTCGCCCGGGTGGACGATGAGATCGTGGGCAGTTGCCAGTTTCTTCGTATGGTGGATGAGCCCGACTTCTTCTATGTGGTGGGTTTCTACATACGACCTCAATGGCAGGGCCATGGTCTGGGGCGGGCTTTTCTGCAGGAGGTCGCCGCGGCGATCCAGAAGCTTGGCGCCGCGGGCATGATCCTGACGGTCGATCCGGGCAACACGGCCGCTCTTGGTCTCTACAAGAGCACTGGGTTCGAGGACCATACGTTCGTTCGCGACTTCTACGGCGAGGGGCACGATCGGTACATCATGCGCTGGCGCTTCGCCTAGGGAAACGTCGCCATCCAGCAGCCCATCAGGGGGCTTGCATGGCAGTGTATGATAGATGGTCTACGGAGGAGGTAAGTAGGCTGTGAGAGTCGAAGAGCTCGCCAAGACCATCGATAGTACGCTTCTGGAGCCCACCAGCACCACTACGGCCGTTGAAGCACTGTGCCGTGACGCGATCTCGTACCATTTTGCGTCGGTCTGCCTGCTTCCTTACTGCGTCCCGGTGGCCCGGCAACTGCTCCAAGGCTATGACATAAAGGTCGGCACGGTGGTCTCGCACCCGCTGGGGGCCGACTCGCAGCGCACCAAGATCGTGGGAGCCGAGCAGGCGGTGGCCTTAGGGGCCGACGAGATCGACGTGGTCTTGAACATCCCGGCCATGCTGTCGGGCGACTTCAGGTACGTACGTGACGAGCTGCGCAGCGTGGTCCGCACCGTACGCATGACGAGCGTCAACACCGGAAGGGGCTTGGTGCTGGTGAAGGCCAACGTCGAGGCCTACTACCTCGACGAGAAGCTCAAGCGCCTGGTGTGCAAGATCGTGGAGGATTCGGGGGCCGACTTCATCAAGACCTCCACCGGGGCGGCTCCAGGTGGCGCGACCGCCAAAGACGTGGAGCTGTTCCGCGATCTTCTCCCCGAGAGTGTGGGAGTGGACGCGGCGGGAGGCATCCGGACCGCCGAGGACGCGGAGCTCATGATAAACGCCGGCGCCGCCCGTATCGGCACGTCCCGCGCAGTGGACATCATCAAGGAGTTCTCCTCCGACAAGGAGTGACGGAGCGCGGCGGCCGGCACCGCGAGGGCCGGCGCGGCCAGGGACGGCGCGGGTGATTCGAAGTCGGCGCCGAGGGTCGGTGCCCGCGCTGACGGCCGGGAGGGATTTCGGTGAGTTCCCGCTTCTTCACCACTGAGGCGCTTGTCATCGGTTCTATGCGCTACCGCGAGGCCGACCGCATCGTGACGCTCTACACGCGCGAGCGGGGACGGCTGGGCGCGGTTGCAAAGGGGGTCAGGCGCACCAAATCCAAGGTCGGCGGCCGCCTGGAGCCCTTCACGTTGATCCGAGCCAGTCTGTACACGGGACGGAATCTCTACACCATCGTGGGTGTGGACACCCTGCGGACCTTCCAGGGAGTCCGCGACGAACTGTATCGCATGCAGGAGGGGGCCCGGCTGTTCACGGTCGTGCGCCACCTGTTTCCCGCGGAGGAGGGGAGCGCGCCGGCCTTCAACCTCTTGGTGCGCGGCATCGCTCGGCTGGCTGAGGCTCCCGATCCCGCCAGGGCGGCCGGCGTAGTGCTGGCGACGCGTCTGAAGCTTCTCGCATTACTCGGCTACGCCCCAGAGATGACGCAGTGTGCCAACTGCGGCTGCGAAGGGCCGTTCTATGGGTTCTCACCCGGCTTGGGCGGCGTGGTGTGCGAGTCGTGCGCCTCGGCCGGGGCCGCCTCATGTTTCGCGCTGAGCAACGGCGCCGTGTGCACACTGCAGACTCTGTTGTCTAATCCTCTAGGTGAGGTTGATGGTTACGAGCTGGACGAGCGCGCAATGGCCGAGGTGGAGCAGGTGGTGGCGCAGACGCTGGCCTATCACGGGCACTGAGTGGTCGGCCGGGAGGGTCTCGCCTCCTGCGCCCGGCCGGGGCCACGCTACCCGGTTCCGCTTGCACTCGCGGGTACGCAAAAGCCGCTCCACCGGGCAGCGTGGCTCCGGATGCGGGAGGGAGCCCCTCCCGGCCTCTTCCTCATGGGAGGGGGTTGCTGAGTGCCCCGTCCTCACGGGTAGGTCTTCAGTGAGTGGCCTCGCCTTCGGCATCGGCGAACCGGCGGGTTGTTGCTGAGTGGCCTCGCCTTCGGCATCGGCGAACCGGCGGGTGTGGTACTACGCCTCGGTAGGGTCGGCCAAGACTCCCAGGGCGCGGGCAACCTCGGCCAGACGGGCGTCGAAAGTAGCCAGGGGCACGTCCAGGGCCAGCGCCACTTGGAGGTATGATGCGTCATACGCCGATAGGTTGTGTTCGCGGGCGAGTTGAACGACCTCGGGCCAGGAGGGCGCGATCGTTCTTAGAGGCACTCTCAGGCTCTCCGCGAAAGCCGCCTCGATCAGCAAGGCCGTCCTGAGCTCTGCGGTTGAGCTTGCTCACCGCGATCTGAGCAAGCTCATGCCGTAGTAGTGCCGGGGCAAGAAGACGCCGCGAGCGAAGGAGCACGAGTGCTCGGTCGGACTGAGACTCTCCAAAGACCAGCGCCGCGAGCACCGAGGCGTCGCAGACGATGGCGCTACGAAGAGGCCGGATACCGGCTATCACGGAGCTCACGGATCCAGGCGGTGCCTTCGTCGGGCGTGGACAGGCCTAGGCGGCGGACGTATTCGGCCAGCTCGTCAACGGTGATCTCGGTGTCCTCGAGAGCGGCCGCCTCGACGATAGCCAGCAACTCGTTCTGAAGCGACCGGTGGTTCCGCCGTGCGCGGGCGCGCAGGCGCTGGGCCACCTCCTCGGGTACGTTCTTGATCGACAGGCTGACGGCCATGAGGACTCCTGCCGCTGTGTGGTTCTGTATCAGCGTCATTCTAGCACCATCGGTTCGCGTGGTTGCCGGTCGGGGGAAAGCATCCCACGCCGGCGTCTCGTTCCTGTCCACCCTTCGTACTATCATGGGGTCGGCGGAGACTCCGAAGGTGCTGGCTCTGAAGGGACCGGCCCCCCTCGCCTGGTATTGGCTGGGTAGCACGATTGCGCGCAGTGACACGTCGACCGGGCCGATCGGCATGGAGCAACGGCAAAGGGACTCGTGAAGGAGGTCTCTGACATGGGTGAGAAGAAGCCGAAGGCCGACGGCGAAGCCGAGGTGCTCGCGACTATCGCCGCGATGCCGGACGCCGACCGCGGGATGGCCCAGCGACTGCATGAGATCATCCGGGCCAACGCGCCGGACCTGTTGCCACGACTTTGGTATGGGATGCCCGCTTACGCTCTGAAGGGCAAGGTCGTGTGCTTCTTCCAGAGCGCGGACAAGTTCAAAACGAGATACGCGACACTCGGCTTCGAGCACGAGGCGCACCTGGACGAGGGCTCCATGTGGCCGGTCGCCTTCGCGCTCAAGGAGTTGACCGCCGCCGACGAAGAGAAGATCGCCGCGCTTGTGAGGAGGGCGGTGAGCTGATGGGCGGCGGTCGCCCCGAGTGGTTGTTCGACGAAGCGGCACACGTGGGCGTCGACTACGCGGACAGAGGCGTGGTCGCCGGCTACGACGCGCAGCACGAGGGCTTCAGGGACTACGAGGGGGAGGCTGAGAAGATCGTCGCGGCTCTCGGCCTATCGGAGGAGTCGACCGTGCTCGACATGGGCTGCGGCACCGGCGGGCTGTCGGTGGGCCTCGCACGGAGGTGCCGGCACGTCTATGCCGTGGACGTCTCTCAGGCGATGCTCGACGTCCTCGCAGGCAAACTCGAAGCTCTGGGACTCAGCAACGTCACCGCCCGCCCGGCCGGATTCCTCACATACGAGCACGTGGGGGAGGCTCCCGACGCGGTGGTCGCCAACATCACGCTCCATCACCTGCCCGATTTCTGGAAACAGATCGCCCTGTGTCGCCTTCGCGATCTGCTCAAGCCCGGTGGCAAGATGTATCTCGCCGATGTCGTGTTCGGTTTCGAGCCGAGGGTCTACCAGGAGGCCATAGGTGCCTGGCTCGACGGCATGCGGGAACTCGCCGGCCCTCGGATGGCCGACGAGTCGGTCGTTCACGTCCGTGACGAATTCAGCACGTGGGAGTGGGTGATGGCGGGGATGCTCGAGCGGGCAGGGTTCTGCATCGAGGAATGTCTGGACACGATGCCACAGGTGCGCACATACATCTGCTCGAAACCCGCGGAGGCGGCCGCATGAGCGCGGATCTGCCCGCCACGACCGGGCTCGTCGCCGATCTGGCGGAGCTGCGCAGACAACTCTGTAAGGGCGCGATCCAGAGGGCCTACGTGGCGATCATCACCCACATGTCGGGACTACGCACCCGCCTCTCAGAGTCGATCGTGTAGACGAGGGTGACCGAGCCGATGACCAGGAACACGGCGTTCGCGACGGCAACGGCGAATAGTGGTGGCCATGCTCCAGCCAACCCGCGGCGGATGCGCCTGGGCTGACGTGTCTGCGCACGCCCGCGATCGAACAGGCCAACGTTGCAGTGGAGAAGACCAGCGTCGCCACGCCGGCTGCCAGAGCCGTTGGTAGAACGGTCACGCCGGGCTCCCCACCCATGTTGGTGGCGATCGGCGCGCTTATCCATGACTCGATCCAGAAGCTGTCCACCGCGACGTTTCCTTGGACGACCTCCCCTATGCCGTGGTCGTGCGATGGTGCGTCCACGAGGGAAAGAGACTCTGACAAAGGACGAGTCATATGCTCGGGCCCTGGCGATAGTCGACGAAGAAGGGTTGGCGGCGCTGACCATGAGGCGCCTGGCCTGCGATGTCGGCGTCAAGGCGCCGTCTCTCTACAACCACGTACCGAGCAAGGAAGCGCTCATAGACGGGATGCTGGCCCTGATGCGGTCAGAGGTGCGGCTCCCTGATCCGCCCCCCGGCGACTGGATGGAGTTGACGGAGCTGATATTCCGGGAGGCGCAAGGCCTGACCCTACGCCTGCTTGTAGTACTCCATCTCCGGTTCTGGCTCCAATATGAGGCTTGGCTCGTCGGGATCGGGAATATGAGCATACTTGGGATCGCGGCTCACATGCTGATACAGCCTCGGCCCGTTTGAGCACGAATAGAACAAGATGGGGCGATCGACCCGGTTCCATCCGAAGGGGCAGTGCCAAGTCTTGGGGGGGACGGCGATGACGCAGGCCTGGTCGTACGTGTGTTTCTCGTCTTCGATGTAGATGAAGAACTCGCCCCCCAGATTGTTCTGGTCGTTCGGATCGGTGCTGAGCAGGATGATGTACTCCATGTGGTCATGGTAGTGAGGTTTTTCAGTGGGACTGCTCTTTGGGGGCTCAAGCACCATCCCGCCGCTGAAATACATGCCCCCTTCTATCGCCCTATCATCCAGATAGACCTGGAATATCTCGGGCCGGTCCAGATCTCTATGCAGGGGGTTGGGTTCTGTCCGAAAAACGAAGCACTTCCCGAACTTCGTATTCGGATCACCGCTCTTGGTCGCGCCGTACTTGGCCTCTTCCATGATCGTCTGAGTCTCCTTTTCGCCACCGTTATCCGTTGATGTACTCTTGGCGTATCTCTTCCATGATCTTAGTAGCGAAGGGCCCCCTTTCTTCTTCCGTCATCGAGAACATCGGGAGCTCCCAGTCCATCTCGGCCAGGTTATCCAGCAGCATGGCGGTGAGATCGTAGGGAACGGATATGAGCAAGAGGCCTTCCGGCAGCAGCTTCTGGATCTTGAGGCCGTATCCCAAGCCGGTGACAGTGTAGTTCACGCTGCCGGTCGTGTAGGGGTAGGCAAAGACCCAGGCGCACGTGAGGACCGGGGTCATGGTCGTGGTCAGCGGTTTGCCGGTGGAGTAGCTCAGAGCTCTGAGTATGACCTCGGCCTGGTCGGGCCGTGCGGTGATCACGAGAACGTCCGGATCGAAGGGGGCCTCGTCTATCCGCGAGAAGGCGACGTAGCGCACCGTGCCCGGCGATATCTTGGGTATGTGCTGATAGATCCTCCGGTTCGCCCGGGCATCCTGATAGATGCGCTCTTTAGCGCCGATCTGCCCACTCTCGTAGATCGGTTCTGGGTCCATCAATCCCAGCACGAGCTGATCCACGCACGCGAAGTCCTCGGGCCCTGCATAGAAGGGCCGGCTGTCCTGGGCCTCGCGGAACATACGACATATCGGTAACCTCTTGCCCAGTCTTTCGATCCCCTCCGGCTTGTTGAGGAGGAATCTGACTGCGACCGGACTGTAGAGGAATTCGAACCGTTGCAGTATGGAGAAATCTCTCGGTCGTCGGTCCATGAACATCAATCTCCCTTCATCACCCCGGGGAGCCAGAGGCTTATCTCGGGGCAACTTCTCTGTTGCTACGGCGGCCTATATGCATGCAGGCACTAGCTGTTCTCAACACCTATGTTGCCAATGTAGTACCTTGCCGCGTGAATCACAAGGAAGTTGTAGGTGATCCCCTACGAGAACGGCAACCGCCGCTCGTAGTTGGGCGCTTCCTTGGTGATGGTCACGTCGTGCGGGTGACTCTCAGCCAGGCCGGCAGGCGAGATGCGCAAGAAGCGCGCCTTCTTGTGCATCTCCTCGATGGAGGCCGAGCCGGTGTAACCCATGCCGGCCCGCAGGCCGCCGATGAGCTGGTAGACCATGTCGGCGAGGGGGCCCTTGTGGGGCACCATGCCCTCGATACCCTCGGGCACCAGCTTCTTCTGGTCTTCCTGGAAGTAACGGTCGGCGCTGTGGCCCACGCTCATGGCGCCCACGGAGCCCATGGCCCGGTAGGCCTTGTAGCTGCGGCCCTCCCAGAGGACGCGTTCGCCGGGGCTCTCGTTGGTGCCGGCGAAGAGCGAGCCGATCATCACACTGTGGGCTCCGGAAGCCAGCGCCTTCACCATGTCGCCCGAGTAACGGATGCCGCCGTCGGCCACGATGGGGATGCCGTACTTGTAGGCCTCTGCTGCGCACTCCGAGACGGCCGTGATCTGCGGGACCCCGCAGCCGGTGACTACCCGCGTGGTGCAGATGGAGCCGGGCCCGATGCCCACCTTGACGCTGTTCACACCCCGCTCGATGAGTGCCTTCGTGCCCGTAGCCGTGGCTACGTTGCCGGCCATGAGTTGGATCTCGGGATACTCCTCGCGGATCTTGGCGACCGCGTCGAGAACGCCCCTGGAGTGGCCGTGTGCCGTGTCTATGCAGATGAGGTCCACCTGGGCGTCCACCAGGGCTCGGACCCGCTCGGCGGTGTCCTTGGAGACTCCCACGGCTGCGCCAACGCGTAGGCGGCCCAGCTCGTCCTTGCAGGCGTTGGGGAACTCGATGATCTTCATGATGTCTTTGATGGTGATGAGGCCGCGCAGCTTGTAGTCGTCGTCGACCACCAGGAGCTTCTCGATCTTGTGGACCTTGAACATGTCGCGGGCCTGGTCGAGGGTGGTCCCCACGGGGACCGTGACCAAGTTCTCGGAGGTCATGAGCTGGGTGATGGGCTTGCTGAGGTCGGTCTCGAACCGGGTGTCCCGATTGGTCACGATGCCTGCCAGCTTGCCGTCGGAGTGGACGATGGGCACGCCGGAGATGCGGTATTCGTTCATGAGGGATTCCGCGTCGCCGTAGGTGGCCGTGAGGGGCAGAGTGATGGGATCGACGATCATCCCCGCCTCACTGCGCTTGACCTTACGCACCATGTCGGCCTGCCGCTCGACCGGCTGGTTCTTATGGATGATGGTGAGCCCGCCCTCCCGGGCCAGCGCGATGGCCAGAGATGTTTCGGACACGGTGTCCATGGCGGCTGACAGCAAAGGGATGTTGAGGCTTATCTTGCTCGTGAGCCTGGTGCGGACGTCGGTTTCTTTGGGGAGGATGCCGGATTCCGCGGGGATGAGGAGGATGTCGTCGAAGCTGAGGCCTTCACCAGCCAGCTTTTCGTCCCAGTCAATCACGCCAGACCTCCTTTTCTTGGTGATTCTAGCAAAAGCGGCGATGGAAGCGGGGCGCGGCAAGGTCGCCGCGGCGCGGGGCCGCCCCGCGCCGGCCGGGGCGCGCCGGCCGGGCCGGGCCCGGAGCCGCATTCTGCTAACCTACGGCACCATGAGCATCGACACTGTGATATTCGACCTGGACGGCGTCATCATCGACTCCGAGGAGGAGTGGAACGCCGTGCGCCACCGCGTAGCGGAGGCGCACGGCGGTCATTGGGACCCCATGACCGACCAGGCGTTCCTCATGGGCGACAACTCCATGCAATGGGCCGCCCGGATGCGTGAGACCAACGGCGTGCAGCTCTCCGACAAGGAGATCTACGAGGCCATCGTGGAAGGCCTGCGAGAGAAGTACGTGCGTCGTTTGCCACTGATCTCCGGCGCCCGGGAGGCGATAGCCAGCCTATCGCTCGAATACCGTCTCGGATTGGCCTCGTCGTCGCCCCTGGAGCTGATCGAGTACGTGCTCGAGTTGGCCGGGCTGAGTGGCGATTTCCGCGCGGTGGTCTCTTCGGATGAGGTGTCTCGCGGCAAGCCCGAACCCTATGTCTACCAAGAGGCCTGCGCCCGGTTGGGCGCCGCGCCCGCGCACGCCGCGGCGGTGGAGGACTCCACTAGTGGCATACAGGCCGCGGCCGCGGCGGGATTGGCGGTCATCGCCATTCCCAATCCCGCGTTTCCGCCTTCGGACGCAGCCCTCGACCTGGCCGACGTGGTGCTCGCCTCGATCGTACAGCTCGACCGCTCCGTCGTGGCCTCGCTCAGGTGACCCCATGGTGTTGGTGTCGGAAGATCTGGAGATCCCAGAGACGGAGTTCTCTTTCACCACCTCTCGCAGCAGCGGCCCGGGGGGGCAGAACGTCAACAAGGTGAGCACCCGCGTGACCCTACTCTGGAGCGTGAAGGAATCGCCGAGCCTGAACGACCAGCAGCGGGAGCGCGTGTTCCAGCGCCTCCCCGGGCGCATCAACCGCGAAGGGATCCTGCGGGTGGTGTCGCAGCGCCACCGCACGCAGCTGGCCAACCGCGAGGCCGTGGTGCGGCGTTTCGGTGAGCTGCTGCGCGAGGCCCTGTCCGACGCGCCCGAGCGTATTGCCGTGAAGGTGCCCAAAGCGGTCAACGCAAAGCGCATCGAGGGGAAGCGGCGCCGTGGCCGTCTCAAGCGCGACCGGGTGGTCGATCTCAGCGACGAGTACTAGCCGCTGACCCGCAGTGCACGCAGCCGGTAAGCCTCGTAATCGATAGCAGACAGACTCGGGCGTAGTGTCCCCCGGCGACCTCTGCATTGTGCGCACAATGTGCGCACAATGCAGAGGTATCGAGAAGGCACCGATGCGCACGAGGGTTCGGGGCCGCCGGTCTCTGACTCGACTCGTCTCGTCGGGCTAGGAAGCGGGCCAGGTCGGCCTCGCTCAACTGCCTCCGCTACAGGCCCTAGAACTCGACCACGCAGTAGGGGGCAGGGAGGGAGGAGAACATCCGGTCGGCGAGTTTGACAGCTCCGGGTGTCAGTTCTCGCAGCTTTCCGGCGGCCGCGAGGGTCGCGAACGACACGCCGCCAAGGTACACCGCGCCCAGCATGTCCATGGTAAGAGTGAGGTCGGGGGCCCGGGTGGTCAGGGTGCATTCGGCCACCGTGTGAGGCTCCGGTCCCGTTGCCGGCTCGGCTCCCGACTCCGCGCGCAGCAGGTAGCAGGTCCTCCTGGGGGTGGGGAAGGGGTCGGTGACCTCAAGGACGAGTTCGCCGGGGACCTCGTAGGTCCGGGCGGCCAGTGCCCGCGGCACGTCCAGCAGGCGCAGCCAGAGAAAGTCGGCAACGGCATCCACTTTGAAACGCCGCCGGTCGGCCAGTAGCCAACGCAGTGGTTCGTCCACCCGGCCCCGCCAACAGGTGATCGTCTGGCACAGGTCCATGTCGAGCAAGAAGCCCCAGAGAGCCCGATAGACGTGGCGATCGGCGGCCTGCAGTTCGACCACCTGGACTTCGTTGGCCGGAGTCTCTCCCTTCCAATCGTTCTTCACCCGGTAACTCACGTAACCGTCGGGCACGCCTGGGATGGTCTCGTGGACGCAATGGTGCATCGCTCCGGCGCCCTCCCGCGCGGAAGGAGCGTCACCCAGATACTCGGCCCACATTCCCGGAGTCCGGCCGACGGCTCCCGGCTGTCGCAGCCGGAGGCTCTCGTAGACAGGGGGCAGCTGCGAGGCCGCCTCGTCGGTGCTGAGCAGGCGGATACGGCCGGCGGCGCCGGTGTCTTGTGGATCGGTGAAGGCGGCGAAGGCCCGCTCCACGCCGAAGCTGGCGAAGTGAGTGGCCGGTCCGTAGCCGAAACGGCCGTAGATGTTGGCCTCCGAGGCGCCCAGCCCCGAGAGGATCTCGCCCCGCGCGGTCATGTCGGTGATCTGCGCGGTCATGAGCCGGCGGAGTAGGCCGCGACGGCGATGCGTGGGAAGGGTGGCTATCCAGGTGACGCCACCCATGGGGACGACCGATCCGCCGGGCAGGGTGAGTTCCATGGACAGGACCCCCGAGGAGGCCACCAATCTGCCCTCTTCGAACGCGCAGAGAGAACGGTCGAAGGGAAAGCCCGCGCGATAGGCCTTCGCGTCTTCTTCCGTGGCCCCTTCACCGAACGCAACGCACACAAGTGCGAGGATGGCCGGGAATTCATCCTCCCGGATAGGGCGTATCTCGATGCCGTCCATAGTCTTGCCGCCTACCGCAGCAGGCAGCCACCCTCTTGCAGATGGGCTTGCCATTCGGCTTCACTCGGCTCGCCGCACTTGCGGAGCAGCCGTTCCCACTCTTCTTCCACCCAGGTTTCGATCATCCGGAGTTCATCCTCGTAGCCCTTCTGGAAGAGGTGCGCGAAGCGTCCCTGACGCTTGAGCCACGGCACCAGAGGGAGCTTGTGATGTGGCCGATAGGTGAGGCGGTACTCGCCGTCTTCGTACTCGAACAGCGGCCAGTAGCACGTGTTGACCGCCTCGCGGGCCAGATCGATGCTCTCCGCGCCGTCCGAGCGCCACCCGCGCGGGCAGGGGGACAGCACGTTGAGGAAGGACGGACCGTCGGTAGCGAGAGCCCTGGCGGCCTTCCGCACCAGGTCGCGCGGGTCGTGCGGTGAGGCCTGGGCTACATACCCGATGCCGTGGGCGATCATGAGCTCAGTGAGGTTCTTGCGGTTCTGCAACTTGCCCCCGGACTCCTTGCCCACGGGGCTGGTCGTCGTCCAAGCGCCCACCGGGGTCGCTCCGGAACGCTGGAAACCGGTGTTCATGTAAGCACCGTTGTCGTAGCAGACATAGAGCATCTTGTGACCGCGCTCCATGGCGCCCGAGAGTGACTGCAGACCGATGTCGTAGGTACCACCGTCGCCGCCGAAAGCGATGAACTTGACGTTGTCGTCGATGAGGCCCTTCTTCTTGAGCGCCCGGAAGGCGGTCTCGACACCGCTGATGGTGGCGGCTGAGTTCTCGAAGGCCGTGTGGATGAACCCACCCTTCCACGACGTGTAGGGGTAGATGGTCGTGCTCACCTCAAGGCAGCCCGTCGCCGAGCCGACTACCACCGGGTCGTTGGTGCCCATGAGGACCTGCCGCACCACGATGGGGGCTCCGCAGCCTGCGCACATGCGGTGGCCGCCGGCCAACCCACTGCCTTGGCCCACCAGCTCGAGCCACCGGCGGCGCGCTTCTTCGAAGTGGTTGGTCTCTTGCAGGGCGTCGACCGGACAGACGTCCACGCATTCCCCGCAGAGTATGCAGCGGCTCTCGTCCACCGAGAACGACTTCAGCGTCCGCTGGTTGAAGGTAAGCGCGCCGGTGGGGCAGGCGCTCACACAGCGGCCGCAGCTGATGCAGTCGGCCAGTTGGAGTGCTTCGCTGTAGGGCGTGTCGACCTTGATGGCGAAACCACGACCCGTGAAGTCATAGCAGGCCGGCCCCGCCACGTCGCGGCAGACCCGCACACAGCGGCCGCAGGCGATGCAGCGCTGCATGTCGCGCCGGATGAAGGGGTGCTCGTACTGTGGCTCGACAGTCCGCACTCGACTGCCTTTGGTGACCAACTCGTTGCTGGTGATGTTGTATTCCACGCCCAGCTTCTGCAGCTCGCAGTTACCCGAGGTGGGGCAGACGCACTGCAGGCAGCGCTTCGCCTCTTCTTGAGCGGCGGCCAGACTGAGTCCCTTCTCGACCTCCACGTCGAGGGCGGAGAGCCGCTTGGCCTTGGAGGCTTTGGGCATGGTGGCGCGGGCCGCTGTCTCGGCGGCCGCTCCCATCTTGAGCCACACCGGCGCGCGCTCGGCAAGACGCCGGCCGAGCGCCCCCATCTGAGGCTCGACCTTGAGCTGTTCGAGGTACGGTAGCGCACTGTGCGCGGTCAGCTCTTCTTCAAGGCAGGCGAGATCGGCGCCGCGCAGCCAGGCGTCGATGGCGAGCGCCGTGCGCTTGCCGGCCGCGACCGCATGAATCGCGGAGCCCCGGCCCGCGCCGGCGACTGCGTCGCCGGCCGCGAAGACTCCCTCCCGGGAGGTGCGTCCGGTGAACCTGTCGGCTTCCAGGTGTCCACCCTTCGGCTCGTCGGCGACGATGACCGTGTCTGCGCCCGTACGCGCCGCCGGCGCGCCGAACTCGAACGTGACGCCTTCTTCCCGAGCCGCCGCGACGGCGCGGCGGCCGGCGGGCATGGTGTCTTCTTCATAGCGGGTCGCGACCACGGCCTCCGTGGCTCCCGAACGGAGCGCGGTGCGGGCCGCGTCCACCGCGGTGATGCCGTCGCCGTTCACCACGACCTTGCCCGAGAATTCGACGGGACGCCCTTCGCGCGTCCGTCGCAGCACGTCGGCGCCGGTGAGGGCCGCGGCGGCCGTGCCGGCGCCGCCCGCCTTCTTGGACTTCTTGCAGGTACCGGTGGTGACGACCACTGCGTCGAAGCCCGCTCCGAGTAACTCGTCAGGGCCCTCGTCGCGGCTGTAGGGTGAGTCTCCGAAGAAGCGCACTCCTGCGTCCCACAGTGGGCGTAGTTCGCGCTCGAGGACCTTCAGGGGCAACCGGAACTCGGGGACTGCGTACCGCAGGAGTCCGCCCGGCTCTCCGTCGGCATCGTAGATGGTGACCTGGTGCCCGCAAGCCACGAGGAACCAGGCTGCGCTCAGTCCTGCCGGGCCGGCCCCGATCACGGCCACCCGCCTGCCGGTGCTCTTGCCCGGCTGCAGCACGGGGGAGTGTGAGCCGGATGCGGCCGCGCCCGCGGGAGCGTGGTCGGCAAGGGCGCGGTGCAGGTCGCAGATGGCTATGGCCTCGTCGACGCCGGCACGTCTGCACACCGGCTCGCAGTAGCGCGGGCAGATGCGTCCCAGGATGCCGGGGAAAGGCAGTTCGGTGCGGACTATGGCGGCCGCGCCGGCGGCGTCGCCGGCGGCCAGCGCCGCCATGTAGGCCGGGATGTCGATGTGGGTGGGGCAGGCGTGCGAGCAGGGCGCCTCACAGTAGGCGTTGTGGTCGGAGAGGTACATCTTGAGGTAACTCTCGCGGCGCGCCCGGACCCGGGGGGTGTCGGTCTTTGCCACCATGCCCTCGGCGACCCAGGTGGTACAGGCGGCCTGGAGCTTCTGGATGCCCTCGATCTCCACCAGGCACAGGCGGCAGGCGCCCCACGCGGCCGTCTCGGAGATGTGGCACAGGGCGGGGATGTGGATGCCCTCGCGGCGGGCCACCTCTAGGATGGTCTCGCCCTCGCGGGCGGTCACGTTCTTTCCATCGATGGTGAGCTTCACGCCGGTCTTCACTCGGGTGCTCATCTACGCCTCCCTTCGGCCGGTGTGAGTATCCCCGTCTCGACCCGCACGGCGTCGAACCGGCAGGCTTGGCGGCATGCATCGCACTTGATGCACAGCTTCTGGTCGATGCGATGTGGCTCCTTGCGTTCGCCGGTGACTGCCCCCGACGGGCAGGCGTTGAGGCAGGCGCGGCAGCCTGTGCAGGCGTCTTTGTCGATCGTGTAACGGATGAGCGGCCGGCAGACCTTGGCAGGGCAGCGCCGCTCGAGCACGTGGGCCTCGACCTCTTCTCTGAAGTAGCGGAGGGTGGCGAGCACCGGGTTGGGCGCGCTGCCCCCGAGGGCGCAGAGCGACCCCTCGACCACATCGTCGGCCAGTCTCTCGAGGAGGTCCAGGTCGTCCATGGTGGCGAGGCCCGCGGAGATGCGCTCCAAGACCTCGAGCATCCGAGTCGTCCCGACACGGCAGGGCACGCACTTGCCGCAGCTCTCCTCCGCGGTGAACGTGAGGAAGAACTTGGCGAAATCGACCATGCAGGTGGTGTCGTCGACCACCACCATGCCGCCGGAGCCCATCATGGAACCGGCCGCCACCAGGCTCTCGAAATCGATGGGCTCGTCCAGCAGCGAAGCAGGCAGGCAGCCGCCCGATGGTCCGCCCAACTGGACGGCCTTGAACTCGCGACCCGGGAGCATGCCGCCGCCTATCTCGAAGATGACGTCGCGCAGGGTGGCCCCCATGGGCACTTCGATGAGCCCTCCGTTGACCACCTTGCCGGTGAGCGAAAAGATCTTGGTGCCCTTGCTGGTCTTGGTGCCCAAGGAGGCGAACTCCTCGGCGCCGCGGTTGATGATCCACGGCACGTTGGCGTATGTCTCCACGTTGTTGAGGTTGGTGGGTTGAGCCCAGAGGCCCTGTGCCACGGTGCGGATGTGCTTGCCGCGCGGCATGCCACGCTGTCCCTCGATGGAAAGGGTGAGCGCCGTGGACTCGCCGCAGACGAAGGCGCCGGCGCCCTGGTTGATGCGGATGTCGAAGTCGAACCCCGAACCGAGGATGTCTTTGCCAAGGAGATTGTGTTTCCGGGCCTGGTCCAACGCCCAGCGCAGGCGCTCGACCGCGAAGGGGTACTCGTGACGGACGTAGACGTAACCGTCGACCGGACCGTTGTCCCAGCCGATGGCGAAGGCGGCGATGATCATGCCCTCGATCACGCTGTGCGGGTTGCCCTCCAGCACCGAGCGATCCATGAAGGCGCCCGGGTCGCCCTCGTCGGCATTGCAGACGACGTAGTGCTTCTCACCGGGGTTGGCCCGGCAGGAGCGCCATTTGCGCGCCGTGGGGAAGCCCGCGCCGCCCCGTCCGCGCAGGCCGCTCTTCTCGATCTCGGCGATGACGGCCGCCGGGTCGCCCGCGGCCAAGACTTTGGCCAGAGCGGTGTACCCGCCGTGGGCCAGATAGTCGTCGAGCGAGAAGGGGTCGATCTTGCCGTTGAGGCTCAGCACGATGCGCTTCTGCAGCGCGTAGAAGGGGATGTCCTTCTCGAGCGCGATGGGTTCGCCCGTGCGAGGATGCTTGTACAGCAACCGCTCCACTACACCGCCGCCCACGATGGTGGTCTCGACGATCTCGTCGATATCCTGCGGCCTCAGACGGGGGTAGAAGATTCCCTGGGGACGCACCACGATGATGGGTCCCTGCTCGCAGAAGCCGTGGCAGCCGGTCTCGACCACCTTGACCTTATCGGTGAGGCCGCGCTCGGCGAGCGACTTGTCGACGGCCGCACGCAGAGACACCCGTCCCGACGCGTGGCAGGCGGTGCCGGCGCAGATGCGGATCTCGGTCTTGGCGTCGTCGGCCAGGTATGCGTTCTTGTCGGCCGCGGCTTTCAGCGCGGCTTCGATCTTGGCGGCGCGAGTGGCGGCGGACATCATGCCACCTCCTGCTTGCGCAGCTTGCGGACCAGCCGGCGGGCCTCGGTGGGGCCCATACGGCCGAACGTCTCGTCGGACCCCAGCCGTACCACGGGGGCCAGGGCACAGGCGCCCACGCAGTTGACCGTCTGCAGGGTGAAGAGGCCGTCGGCGGTGGTGCCGCCTACGGGGATCTCGAGCTCTTGGCTGAAGGCCTCGACCACCAACGGTGCGCCGGCCACGTGGCAGGCGGTACCCATGCACACGTCGATGACGTATTTGCCCACCGGCCTCAGCCGGAACTGGGAGTAGAAGCTCGCCACCCCGAAGACCCGCGAGAAGGGCAGGTGCATCTCTTCGGCGATGTTCTCCAGGGCCAGGCGGGGCAGGTAGCCGTAGACGTCCTGGGTCGCGTGCAGCGCCTCCACCAGGCCGGAGCCGGAGCGGATGCCGGCGATAACCGGATCGAAGAGCTTCATGTCGATCTCGGGAACGAACTCTGCCGGTGGCTCGCCCATGACGCACGCCGAAGCGGCTCCGCAGCTCTCTCCCGGCAGCGTGGCCAGGGCGGCGGCCCGGGCGGCCTCGGCGTCGAACGGCTGCTCCGGGAATTCCGGGCAGTACTCGAGACGGATGGCGTCCACCGGGCAGGTGCGCTCGCACAGAGTGCACGAGTAGCAGCGATAGCCGCCGTCCTCGTTCTTGACCAGATCGAAGAGCCCGGTGCGGGGTTTCTTGCCTACCAGTTCGCGTTGCTCGAAATCGATGCCCTTGAGGACCTCATAGAGGGCAGAGCCCTTCGGTTCTTTGCCGTTCGCCATAGCCGCCACCTCAGTCTTCCCGCAGGTTGAGATAGCGGCGCTCCGTGGAGGTCCGCTTCTTGTCCTGCGCGGCTCGTTCGAGCACGGCGAAGGCCTGCTCGATGTTGTCGGGGAAGATGTCGCGCCCTCCAAGGCCGTAGATGAAGGGAAGCACCTGCGGCCTCGGGTCGTTGTCGTAGAGCGCCGAGCGTATCTCCATGAACAGGGGCCCGCCTTGAGCTCCGAAAGAATCGGCCCGGTCGAGGACCCCCACCACCTTGATATGCTCGAGCGCCTTCGCGTAGGCCTCGTACGGGAACGGGCGGAACACACGCAGGCGAACCATGCCGGCCTTGACACCCCTGGCACGCAACTTGTCGACCACCGTTCTCGTGGTCCCGGCCGTGGAGCCCGCTACGACGATGGCGATCTCGGCATCTTCGAGGCGGTAGGGATCGAGGAGGCCGTAGTGGCGACCGCTGATCTCGGCATACTCGTCGGCGACGTCCTGGATGACCTTGAAGGCGCGGTCCATAGCCCGGTTCTGAGAGACCTTGTGTTCGAAGTACCAACCGTGCAGACCGTCGAACGGCCCCACGGTGACAGGCCGCTTGGTGTCGAGCAGCGGATTGATGGCGTGGAAAGGCCCGATGAAGTCGCGCACCTTCTCGTCGGGCAGCATGACAAGTGGCCCTATGGCGCCGCTGATGACGTACCCGTCGTACATGTGCATCACGGGCAATCGCACGTCCATGTGCTCGGCGATCCGGATGGCCTGGATGCAATTGTCGTAGGCCTGCTGGTGGTCTTCTCCATAGATCTGGATCCAGCCGGTGTCACGGCCGCCCATGCTGTCGCTGTGGTCGCAGTGGATGTTGATGGGGCCCGAGAGAGCCCGGTTGACCATGGTCATCACGACGGGGAGCCGGTAGCTGGAGGCCACGTAGAGCAGCTCCCACATGAGCGCGAAGCCCTGCGAAGAGGTGGCCGTCATGGTGCGCGCGCCAGCGGCTGCCGAGCCGATGACCGCGCTCATGGCCGAGTGCTCCGATTCCACGGTGACGAACTCCGAGCTCACCTTGCCGTCGGCGACCATCTGGGCGTAGAGCTGGACCACTTCCGTCTGGGGAGTGATGGGGTAGGCGCAGACCACGTCGGGGTCTATCTGGCGCATGGCTTCCGCGGCGGCTTCGTTGCCGGTGACCGCGACCGTTGCGATGATGTCCTCGGTCACCTCGTCACTCCTTGTGTTCGGTCTTCATGACGATGGCGTCCGCGGGGCACTCGCGGGCGCAGATGCCGCAGCCCTTGCAGTGCTTGAGGTCGACGCCCACCGCCTTGCCGTTCTCGATGATGATGGAGGCGTCGGGGCAGTAGAAGTAGCAGAGCATGCAGCCCGTGCACTTTTTGGCATCGATGACAGGCACCTGCGAGCGCCAGCCGCCGGTCTCGAAATCCTCGGAGTTGCCCGCGACAGGGATGGTGGCTCCCAGTTCGTGTCTGTCGGGGCCCCAGGTATCGATGTCGCTGACGTCCCAGCGAGGCTTCTTCGCGGCGCTCATTCGCCTCTGACCTCCTCGTAGGCGCGGGTGATGGCCAAGATGTTGCCTTCCACCACCTTGGGCGGGAACTTCTTTCCGAAATCAACGCGCAGGAAATCGACCACGTTCTCGATGGGGAACAGCCCCGTGATGCGGGTGAGAGCGCCGACCATGGGTGTGTTGGGGATGGGACGGCGTATGGTCTCGACTGCTATACGGGTGGCGTCGATGGTGAAGACCCGGTTGCCCTTGAGCCCATAATGCTTGCGCAACTCGGCCGGCGCCATCTCGCTGTTCACCAGCACGATGGCATCGGACGGCGCTCCCTTGGTGACATCCACCGTACTGAGCAGGGATGGGTCGAGAACGACGACGATGGCCGGATGCTCGATGCCGGCATACACCTGGATAGGCTCGTCGCTCACCCGCGTGAAAGCTACGATGGGAGCGCCTGAACGCTCCGGGCCGTACTCGGGGAAAGCCTGGAAGTGCTTACCCTGGCCCAGCGCCAACTCGGCTACCATCTTGGCCGCCGTCACGGCTCCCTGGCCACCTCGGGCGTGCCAGCGTATCTCGGTGAGGCCCTGAGTCGTAAGGTCATGTTCTTTAGCGGCGGCCTTCGCGGGCACAGTCATCCCCCCCACACTAGAGATGTCAAGGAAACTGCCAACGGTTGACATCGCCGGTGTCTCCGCACAGCCCATGGAGCAGGTATCACCGCGTCACTCGCAACCGGGGCGAACGACGATTGATTATACAGGAAGGGTTCTGTCTACGCTCCCCCGATAGGGACAAAGAGCGGTCCGGCGGTGTATAATCCGGCCGTATCCAACATACCTTGCTAGGGGAGCGTACAGCTGAGAGTGTGGCTTTGCCACAGACCCTGCGAACCTGATCTGGGTAATGCCAGCGAAGGGAAGTAACGGTGATCTGCCTTAGCCCGACCAGTCCATGACCGCCGTTTGGCGGCGCGGGCAGGTCGTCACTCCCAAGTCGTCTCCCTTGGCGCTCGAACGAGGAGTGGACCATGCACGTGGTCATAGTGGCCGGCTCGAGTCTGGCGGGAGAGCTCGACGCCTATCTGTTCAATGACGCCGATCTCGTGGTCGCCGTGGACGCCGGGGCCGAGGCGCTCACGAGAGTGGGCCTGACGCCCGACGTACTGATCGGCGATATGGATTCCATCAGCGTGGCCACCCGCCTCATGATGGAAGCACGGGGTGTGGAGGTGGTGCTTCTCGAGACGGCCAAAGACGAGACCGACACGGAGGCTGCACTGCGCCTGGCCGTCGACCGGGGCGGGGAGGCCGTGACGGTGTATGGAGCGCTGGGCGGGCCGCGCCTGGACCATCTCATGGGCAATCTGATGCTGCTCGCCTCGCCCTGGCTGGAGGGCGTGGGCGTGCGCATGGTCGACGAGCAACACGAAGCGTTCTTGGTAGGGGGAGACGTCATATTCGGAGGGCGGGAGGGCGACATCGTATCGTTGTTGCCGTTGACCCCCGAGGTGGCGGCTGTGCGGACCATAGGCCTGCGCTATCCCCTCAACGGCGAGACCCTGTTTCGATCCGCGACACGAGGGGTCAGTAACGCCATGACCGGCCCCGAGGCGCGGGTGACCCATGGAGAAGGCGTGCTTCTCCTGATCCACTATCGAGGGAGGTAGACATGGCGAAAGTAGACAAAGGACCCGGATATATGAGCCAGGAGGTCATGGGCTGCCAGTTCTCCATCTATCCACTGCGGCAGACGGATATCGGCGTGCCCATCAGGGAGGCCGTCGAGGCGGCCCGCGCTGAGGGTTGCTCGGTGAGGGTGGGCAATCTGAGCACCCTTCTCACCGGCAGTGAAGACCAGGTCTTCGCCGGGCTGCGGGCGGCGTTCCGCGCCGCGCAGCGGCACGGCTCCACGGTGATGGCCGCCACCTTTGCGGCCGGCATCCCCACGGACGAGCTGGTGGGTGAGATCCAGGAACAGGTGGACGCCGGCCCGGCGCACCGCGAGGGAGCGTGAGGCTGGTCATGGCTCGGTTCTTCGACATGATGCGGCGCGGCGTCGCAGCCGCCGCGCGCGGCGTCGGTCTCACCTTCAAAGAATGGACCACCCGCGAACTGGTGGTGGCCGCCGTGTTGTCGGTGGCCGTGGGGGTCATCTTCTGGGCCTGGGGTCTCTTGTGGACCAGCGTCTTCAGCCTCATACCCTTCCCCTTTCACTATGCGACCGTGGGAGTCTGGATGACCGGAGGCCTGCTGGTGCCCTATGTGGTGCGGAGGCCCGGCGCCGCTCTCGTGGGCGAGATCGTCGCGGCCTTCGTGAGCATGGCCCTCGGCAATCAGTGGGGCATCCTCACCATGGCGAGCGGAATCGTGCAGGGAGTGGGGGCGGAGATCGTCTTCGGGGCCTTCAGGTGGAAGCGCTTCAAAGGCGTGGCGCTCTACGGCGCCGCGGGCTTGGCCGGTTTGTTCAGCATCATCCTCGACACGTTCGTCTACAGCTACTACGCGATGTATTCCGGCAGTAGCATCCTGGTGGCGGCGGTTCTCTGCATCGTGAGTTCGGTGGTGCTGGGTGGAGGCTTAGCGCTGCTCCTGGGGGAGGCGCTTGCCAAGACCGGCGTGCTCTCGGGCCTGGAGATCTCGCGGGGGAAGGTGAAGAGGGTCTGAACGATTCTGACGCTCCACCTGAGGTAGAGTCTGCGGGACTGTCGTTCACGTACGCGTCCCGGCTACTGCCGGCACTCACCGATCTGTCGTTCGTCCTGCAGCCCGGTAAGACCACGTTGGTATTGGGTCCCAGCGGGTCGGGCAAGAGCACGCTGACCCTCTGTCTGGACGGCCTGATACCGCACGTGGTGGAGGGCGACTACTCCGGGCGGGTGAGCGTCGCCGGCCTGCTGGTGGGCGACACGCCCGTGCACGTATTGGCTCAGCAGGCCGGCTTGGTCTTTCAGGACCCCGACGCCCAGTTCTGCACCCTCACAGTGGAAGATGAGGTGGCCTTCGGTCTGGAGAACCTTGGCCGGGCGCCCGGGGACATCGAGGCCGCGATCGACGCGGCGCTCGATTCGGTGGGACTGGCCGGGTATCGCGGGCGCCGCTTGGACATGCTCTCGGGTGGCGAGAAGCAGCGCGTGGCGTTGGCGGCCGTGCTGGCCATGGGCCCGCGGCTGCTGGTGCTCGACGAGCCCTCGGCCAACCTCGATCCCCGGGCCACGTCGGAGCTCTTCACCCTGCTGCGTGGGCTGGCTCACGACCGGCGGCATACCGTGGTCATCATCGAACACAAGCTCGACGACGTGATCGACTGGGTCGACCGCGTGCTGGTGCTGGACGCCCACGGGCGTCTTCTCTGTCAGGGCGATGCGCGGGAGGTCTTCTACGCGCACGGCGGCGCGCTCCAGGCGGCCGGGGTGTGGCGGCCGCAGACGGTGGAGTTGGTGACGGGCCTGCGCGAGGCCGGCTGGGAGGTGGAGGGTAGCCCGCTGGGAGTGGCTGAGACCGCGGCCGCCTTGGCTGCGACGCCGGGGCTCACCGGCCGCCTGCGGGAGGCCGCCGGCTCCCACGGTGGGAGCGGCGGCGCCCCGCCCGGTCCGGACGAGCCCCTCCTCGCCGTGAAGGACCTCACCTTTCGCTATTCCAACGCCAAGGAGATGCCGGCCGCGCTCACTGAGGTGACCATGTCCATGCCTCGGGGAGCCTTCCTCGCCATCGCGGGAGCCAACGGGGCCGGCAAGAGCACCCTGGGGGCTCTCATGACGGGCGTGCTCCGGCCTCCTCGGGGCCACGTGTTCCTCGAAGGCGAGGACGTGACGGACAGTGGTCCACATGCTCTGAGCAGCCGTGTGGGGTACGTGTTCCAGAATCCCGAGCACCAGTTCGTCAGCGACACGGTCGTGGGCGAGCTTGCCTACAGCCTCTCGCCCAAGGCAGCCCGCAAAGGAGCCCGGCATCTCACCGACGCCCAACGGGGGCTGACCGAGACGTGGCTCGACCGCCTCGGCTTGTTGAACCTGGCTCAAGCCAACCCCTTCACCCTCAGCCAAGGGCAGAAGCGCAGGCTCAGCGTGGCGGCCCTTCTCATCCGCGGGCAGTCGGCGCTGGTCCTGGACGAGCCCACCCTGGGCCAGGATGAGTCCCAGGCCGGCCGGATGATGGCCATGATGCAGGAGTTCCGGGCCGCGGGTGGCACCGTGGCCATGATCACCCACGACATGAGGCTGGTTTCCGAGTATGCGGATTCGCTCCTTGTCCTTTCACATGGCGGCGTGATGTACTCGGGCGCCCCCGCCGGCTTCTTCGCCCGCCCGGAACTCGTGGAGGCAAGTGGTCTCGCGGTGCCCGCCATAGGCCGGGTGTGCACTCATATGCACGCGCCGGCGGCGTTCTCGAACGGTCTGCTGACGGTCCGGGCGTTCCTGGAGACGGCCGGCGCCGGGCCGGGCCGGGGGATAGGACCTGGTGGCGAGTGATGTCCGCGGCGGCGTCAGTGTCAGGTTATCTGCAGAAGCTGAACCCGAGCGTCAAATTGCTGGTGGTCGCCCTGGTGGGCCTGTGTCTCACCTTTCTCTACGACCCCGTGACTCCGGCCATACTCCTGCTGGTCGTTCTGCTGGCCGGGCGTGTCCTGGGGGGTCTCAGACTCTGGTCGCAGTTGAAGCCGCTCTGGGTGTTCCTCCTAGCCGGGATAGCCATCCTGGTGGCCAACATCCTCTTCAACAAGGAGAACCAGACCGCCGAGGCCATCTTCTATCTCGGTTCGGTGAAGATCACGGGTCCGGCTTTGTGGGCCGCCGGGACCCTGTGGGTGCGCCTGCTCTGTTTTGCGCTGCTGTCACTCGTCTTCGTCAAGACCACCGAGCCGCAGCGGCTCATCCTCAGCTTGGTCCATCAGCTGCATCTGAACTACCGGGTGGCGTACGGCACCATGGTGGGCTACCGGATGCTGCCTCTGTTCCAGACCGACTACCAGACCGTACGCGCCGCCCAGAGGGTGAGGGGCGCCCGCGAGGCCACGGGCCTCCTGCATCTGTGGTCGCGGACGCGGCGTTACACCATCCCGCTGTTGGCCGGGGCGGTGCGCAAGGCGGGACGGGTCGCCCTGGCCATGGATGCCAGGGCCTTCGGCGCTCTGCCCGAACGCACCTACCGTGAACGCATGGTCGTGCGGCGCTCCGACTGGGTGTTCTTGGCCTGCGCGGTGCTGCTGGTCGCTGTCGTGGTGCTCGCTTGCTGGGCCTGCGGCATAGCGAGGTTCGCCATAGAGTGACAGGCCGGCCTGTGCCGAGGGGCTCGGCGGCCGTTTCGGCCGGGCTACTTGTAGAAGGTGATCTCGGAGATCTCGACGCCCCAGCGGTTCTCGGTGAGCGGCACGAGTTCGGTGAACCAGAACCGTCCATGGTCGATGGGGGAGCTCAGCGAGATGATCTGGTTCGACTGGCCGTCGAGCGTACGTAGCTTCGAGAGGCCGCCGGAGTCGAGCGGCTGCAGGAGCTCGCCCTTCCACCCCTCCACCAACGACGAGATCTCGATGATGGTGACCTCCTCCTCGAGCTCGAACTCGAGGCCCACACCTGTCTTCAGCCCGCCGAAGGCCTCGGAGCGGTAGAGCTCCGTGGACCAAGTGGTGTTCTGCTTGCCATCGTAGAGATTCGGAAGACGGTCGGGATTCTCCACGTTGTCTCCCTCGGGGTCGTAGTCCACCATGCTCACGACCACGACCTCCTCGGGCTCCCTGGTCACGGTGAGCCGCAGGATGTCGTCGGGCGAGTCCTGGCCTTCGACCGGGTCTTGGTCTTGCACGACGCCCGCCTCGTCGGTGAACGACGGTACCTGGTCGATAACCTCGACCTCCATGCCGGCGCTCTCGGCCAGCTCCTTTGCTTCGTCAAGAGTGAGCCCTCTCACGTAAGGGGTCCCGTCTCCGGACAACATGAGGGCCAGCACCACGACGGCGGCCACCACCAGGGCCAGCGCCGCGACGGCCCCCAGTATCTTCCAGCGCCGCTTGGTCCGCCGCTGCTTGGCCAGCACCCTGGCCTGTTCGCGAGCCCAGAGGGTGTCGTCGGCATCGTCGTCGTGCCCCGTGGTCTCTCCGGCCGCCGCGCCCGCGCGCGGGCGGCGGGCGGCGCGGTCGTCTTCGTCACGGCGGCCGTGGCGTCTGCGGGGTGCGCTCACCTCCTGGACCCGCTGAGGAGCATAGAGGCCGAGGCCCACGAGGGCGCCGAGCAGCTCGTCCATTGAAGAGAAGCGGTCTTCGGGGAGTTTCTCCAGGCAGCGCATCACCACCTTCTCCAGCCCGTCGGGCAGGTTGGGCCGGATCTCTCCCAGGGGGGCCGGCGTGGCGTTGAGGTGCATCCTGGCTATCTCGGGCATGTTGGTGCCGTCGAACGGCGGCTGGCCGGCCAGCATCTCGTACATCACGATGCCCAGAGAGTAGATGTCCGAGCGGGCGTCCACCGGTTTGCTGCGGATCTGCTCGGGAGACATGTAGCGGGCGCTGCCTATGATCGATCCGGCGCGGGTGACACGGGTCCAATCGGGGCCGGTGGCTATGCCGAAATCGGAGACCTTGGCGTGGCCGTTGCGGTCGATGAGGATGTTCTGCGGCTTTACGTCACGGTGAAAGATGCCGGCGAGGTGGGCCGTCGCAAGCCCCTCGGCCACCTGGCCGGCTATGCGGCCGAACTCACCCACACCCATGAGCCCCTCGCGGATGAGGTCTTTGAGCGACCGCCCCTCGACGTATTCGAACACGAGGTAGTCCTCGTTGTCACTGGAGCCTCGGTCGATGAGCGTCACGAGGTTGGGGTGGGAGAGTTGTGCGAGCGCGCGGCCTTCGCGGTCGAACCTGGCCCGGGTACGCGGGTCTTCGCTCAGGAGAGGGTCGAGACGCTTCACAGCCACGTTGCGTTGCAGGCGCGTATCCCAAGCCTGGTAGACGATGCACATGCCACCGCGACCCAGCACCCGGCCCAATCGATATCGGTTCTTTAGGAGCGGTCCCGCTCCGGTTTCGTCGCTCGTGTCAGTCATGCGATAGGATGAAGACTCGTGGCTCTTGGACACAAAGTAACGAGACACTATCATAGAACTTGTCGGAGGATGGGAGGTGACGCTGAGTGATCTACTACGTGATCCCCCGCGAGCTGGCAGACAAGTACTACAAAGAATTCCAGAAGCGCTTCGCCGGGGTCGAAGGTGTGGAAGTCATAATCGACCGGCGTGAGATCGACCGGCGCGTGCAGAGCGAAGGAGGAGGCAAGCGGGTCGTCCGCGACCGGCGCCGCCGTCGCATGAGTGGTACTTTTCCGGACGTGTGATCATGCCCCCATCTGGCCTCAGGCTGGATCTTCACAACCACACATCCTTCTCCGCCGACGGGCTCATGCCGCCGGCCGTGTTGCTTGCCACAGCCAAGGCCAAGGGTATCCATTGTCTGGCGGTGACCGATCACAACACCGTCAAGGGAGCGCTCGAGGCGGTGGCTCTGGCCGAAGCGGATCTGGAGCTCCCGCGAGTGATCCCCGGCATAGAGTTGACGACCGCGGTCGGAGAGATCATCGGATTGTACGTGTGGGAGGATATCCCCAGGGGTCTTTCTCTATTCGAATCGGTGGACCGCATCAGAGGGCAGGGCGGCGTGGTGTATCTCCCTCATCCCTATGCCTTTTTCAGACGGGGGGCCATCTCTCGGGGCGCGCGCCTGCAGGCAGCCGAGCTGTCCGACATCATCGAGGTGGTCAACGGACGCTCCCTGGGACCGCACGCGGCCAAGAGGTCACGGGCGTTGGCGCGCAAGACCGGTAGGCCGGGCGGCGCCGGGAGCGACGCTCACCGGGAGGCTGAGGTGGGCACGGCCTGGGTCACCGTGGAGGCGTACCCTGCGCGAGACATCCTGGTCCAGTTGGTCGCCGAGGGCGTCATCGAACACGATCTTGGTGTGCGGCAGTACGTGATGAATCTGGGGATGCAGAACCTGGCTCCGGTGACGCGGTTGCGCCGCCGGGTCTCGGGAGAGCTATCGAGGAGGTAGCAACGGTGGGCGGAGTCGAGCCCGCGCAACCGGTACGGGCGGCGCTCTGGAGCAAATGGCGGGGTGGTCCACGCGTCCATTGTTTTCTCTGCGCGCATCACTGCCTCATCGCACCCGGGGAGCGGGGCCGATGCGGGGTACGCGAGAACCGCGATGGGGTCCTGTACACACTGGTGTACGGACGCGCGGTCTCCACGGCCGTCGATCCTATCGAGAAGAAGCCCCTCTTCCATTTCTTGCCCGGTAGCAGGACTTTCTCGCTGGCCACGGTGGGCTGTAACTTCGTCTGCGATTTCTGTCAGAACTCCGATATCAGCCAGATGCCTCGTGAGCGGGGCGCCATCGTCGGCGACCTGCATCCTCCGGAAGAGATCGTGCGGGCGGCGCTCGAGACCGGCTGCCTCAGCATCTCCTACACCTACACCGAACCCACCGTCTTCTACGAGTATGCCCGGGACTGCGCACGCCTGGCCGTCGAGAACGGTCTGAAGAACGTCTTCGTGACCAACGGGTACATGACGGGTCAAGCGTTGCAGGATATCGACGGCCTTCTACACGCGGCCAACGTAGATCTGAAGGCCTTCTCCGACGACTTCTACCGGTCCTTCGCCGGTGCGCGGCTCAAACCGGTGTGCGACACCATACGCCGCATGTGGGACATGGGGATGTGGGTGGAGGTCACCACGCTCCTCATACCGGGCCGCAACGACGGGGCGGACGAGCTGCACTCGCTGGCGGCCTTCCTGGCGTCGCTCTCGCCCGACATCCCCTGGCACGTTTCGCGCTTCTACCCCGCCTACGGGTTACTCGATACGCCGCCCACGCCGGTGAGCACCATCGAACGAGCCCTCGCGATAGGTCGCGAGGAAGGCCTGAACTATATCTATGGCGGGAATATCCCCGGACACGACTCGGAATCGACCCTATGCCCGGGCTGCGGGGAGGTCGTGATCGAGCGGCAAGGCTACAGAGTGGCGAGAAGACCGGTGAGTGGAGGCAAGTGTCCGCGCTGCGGCCGGTCCATAGCCATGCGTGAGAGAGAGGTGGAGTCATGACACTCGTGGGCTGCTTCGTGACGCCGCACCCCGCCATCATCGTGCCGGAGGTGGGGCAGGAACACATCTCGGAGGTCCGCTCGACCGTGGACGCCATGCTGGAGGCGGGGGAACATGCCGCCGCCCTGGCTCCCGAGACCATAGTGTTGCTCTCTCCCCACGCATCCATAGCCGGCTACCGGATGGGGATCTCCCCGGCGCGTGCCTACAAGGGCTCTTTGGCCTACTTCAGGGCGCCTCACGTCCGTCTGGAGTGTGAAGGCGACCAAGTGCTGGCCCAAGCGATCCTGGACGAAGCGACGCAACACGGCGTCCCGGCCGTCGCCACCACCTCTCCGGCCGAGGTGGTCGACCTCGACTGGGGCGCACTGGTGCCGCTCCTCTACCTCACGGGCGCGATGCAGAAGCCCTGTGCGCTGGTGCTGCTGTCGTTCTCGGGCCTGAGCATCGAGGAGCACGTCCGGTTCGGCGAGTTGGCCGGCCGCGCGATGTGTGAGGCCTCAAAGCGGGTGCTGTACGTCGCGAGCGGCGACCTCAGCCACAGGTTGATGCCGGGTGCTCCGGCCGGTTTCGACCCGAAAGGCGCCGAGTTCGACAACGAGATCGTCGAGTCGTTCGCCGCCGGGGACTGGGACCGTCTGTTGGGCATCCGCTCAAGCCTGGTGGCAGCCGCGGGAGAGTGCGGCTATCGTTCGTTGGCGGTGCTGTCGGGGGTGGTGGCCGCGGCTGAGGCCGGCGGAGCCGCGACCAGCAACCGCGTCCTTTCGTACGAAGGACCGTTTGGAGTAGGATATCTGGTGGGTGAGGTCGAGGTCTCGCAAACGTCACAGGGGTGAGGGGCCGTACGATGACTGACGCCGCAAAGACCGGGGAAGACCCGCTGGTGAGCATCGCGCGACAGGCGATAGAGACCTATATCCGCGACCGTACCGTCATCGAGCCTGCGCAGGTCTTGGGGCTCAAACCGCGCCGGGCGGGCGTCTTTGTGTCTCTGCACCTGCCCGACGGGTCGCTCCGGGGGTGCATCGGCACGACCGAGCCCTACCAGCCCGACATCGAGCAGGAGATCGTCGCCAACGCCATCAGCGCGGCCACCAAGGACCCACGGTTCTATCCGCTCGAAGCGAGTGAGCTCGACGGTCTCGATATCTCTGTGGACGTCTTGGAGGCGCCCGAGGAGGTCGGCGGGCCGGAGGACCTCGATGTGAAGGAGTACGGCGTCATCGTGAGGGCTATCGACGGGCGTCGCGGGCTCCTCCTGCCCGATCTGGATGGCGTGGAGACCGTCGATCAACAGATCCGCATAGCGTGTCGCAAAGGCGGCATCGACCCGGTGGAAGAGCAGTACAGCATCTTCCGGTTCAGGGTGCAGCGCCACCATTAGGATGCCGGCGGCCGACACATGGTTTGCCGGTATGGCGGGCTGCGGTATGATATCTACCAGTATGACCATCCGGACCAGCGGGGAGTCGTAGTGCAGAGCAACGGTTCAGGTGTAACGGTCGTGGGTCCTCGTTACCGCTACAAGCGGCGGCGCTCTCTCGCCGGCCGCGTGGTGTGGGGCGGCCTCCTGCGCGTCTTGCAGCGCATCACCCATTACAAGCACGGCGATCACTTGGAGTTCAAGCTCAGCTTCTCGGTGCGCGATCTGGTCACCGACAAGGGACGTGCGGTCAAAGACCAGATGGAGTCCTTGGTCCGGGCGGTGCAGAAGGCCGGGTCGTACCAGGCAAGGGACGAGGCCGCTCGAGCGGTGCATGCGGTCATGGATGGCATGAAGGGCTGGGTCCCGCCCGACGCGCTCTCGAAGATGTCGGAGTCGGCGCCGGTCCGAGAGGCCGCCCGCCTCGGCCGGGCCGCGGCGCAGCGGCTGCAGAAGGGCGAGACCGTGGGTGCCGAAGAGGCCGAGGCGGTCTCCGGCGAAGGCCCTTCGAGCGAGGCCCAGAAGGTCTAGCCACCCCGGGCGTTCAGCCCTTCACGACCCCCAAGGGCCGCAACCGGGCTACTTTGGGCGAGATGCCCGCGCCGTCCATCACGCCTACCACCGCCTCTACATCCTTGTAGGCCTCGGGCATCTCTTCTGCCAGCGTCTTGCGGCCCTGAGAGCGCACCCAGATGCCTGCCGACTGGAGCTCCCTGTCGATGGCTCTGCCCTGGGCCCGTTTCAGAGCCTGCGAACGGCTCATCACCCGGCCCGCTCCATGGCATGTGGAGCCGAACGTCTCGGTCATGGCCCGGTCGGTGCCCCTGCACACGAAGGAGGCCGTGCCCATGTCGCCTGGTATGAGGACGGGCTGCCCGACCGCCCGGTAGCAGTCGGGGACCTCCGGCCGCCCGGGCCCGAACGCCCTGGTCGCTCCCTTGCGATGGACGCAGGCGTCGACGCTCGAACCGGATACCTCGTGCCTCTCCAGTTTCGCGATGTTGTGGGCTACGTCGTAGACCAGGCGTAGGTCGAGGGTCTTGGGGGAGATGCGCAGGGCATGGAGCAGGGCCTGCTCGGTGAGGTGCATGATCATCTGCCGGTTGGCCCAGGCGTAGTTGGCGGCGCAGGCCATGGCGGAGAGGTATCGCCGTCCCTCCGGAGAGGTCACCGGCGCGCAGGCCAGTTGACGGTCGGGCAGGTCGATGTGGTACCGGCGGGCGGCGCCGGCCATGACCTCCAGGTAGTCCTCGCATACTTGATACCCGAAGCCACGCGAGCCGCAGTGGATCATGACGGTGATCTGACCCTTGTCGAGACCGTACGCCGCCGCTGCCACGGGGTCGAAGACCTTGTCCACGCACTGGACCTCGAGAAAGTGGTTGCCCGAACCCAGGGTGCCCACCTGATCCTGGCCTCGAGTGTAGGCCCGCTCGCTGATGGCGGCCGGGTCGGCTCCCGGCAACGCCCCGCCGTCCTCGGTCCGCTCCAAGTCGTCCTTGCGACCATGGCCGTGTTCGACGGCCCAAGCGGCTCCCTTCACCAGGACCTGCTCGAGCTCCCGGCGCGATAGCTTCGCGATCGCGCCGCTCGACCCCACCCCCGAAGGCACGTCGTTGAACAGCCGGTCGACCAACCGGGGGACTTTGCCCTTGACGTCGTCCTCGTGCAGGCCGGTCGCGATGAGTCGCACGCCGCAGTTGATGTCGTAGCCCACGCCGCCCGGCGAGACCACTCCTTCATCCACGCTGAACGCGGCCACTCCTCCTATGGGGAACCCGTAGCCGAAGTGGATGTCGGGCATGGCCATGGAATACAAGAGTATGCCCGGTAGGTGAGCTACGTTGGCCACCTGGGCGAGACTCTGGTCGCCGCTCAGCCCGTCCATGAGCCTCCGGTCGGCGTAGACGCGGCCCGGAACGCGCATACCGCCCGTCTGCGGCAGTTCCCAGATCCACTCGCTTATGCGTTGCATCTCGTCCCTCACCTTCTTGACGAGACCTCTGCTCTTCACACGTCCAACAGCACGGTCGCCCTCCATCCGCCTTCGGCCGTCTTCTCGACTGTGAGCTGGTGATAGGTGACCGCCTTGACTTCCGTGAACAGGGTGTGGCGCCGCCGGTCGACGATCTCGCCGTCCAAGCGGGCGGTGACCCCCACTTCACCGGCCGGCCGGGTCTGCACGTCTATCTCGGCGCGTGCCGCCACGAACCCCTCGGTGGAGAACAGGTAGAGAGCCTCGGCCAGCAAAGACCGTAATACGGCCGCAGCGTCCGGCCCCTCCACGGTGATGACCTCTTCGTGCCCCGTGCCGAACCCCGCGAGCTCCGCGATGTGGTCGTAGAGGGCGAAGAGCGCGTTCTCGAAGACCACGGAGAGATCGTCACCCCATATCTCCAGAAAGACGTCCGCGGGGTGATCGAGGTCCGCGTAGGCCTCGTTGCGGCTATCCGGCTCCCATCGTCTAGGCCGATCCGCCATCTTCGCTTACCACGCAGGCCGAGCGCGCCCGCTGCTTCTTGGGGGCGACGAGGATCTGGTCGAGCACCGAACTCACGTGTTCTACGTAGCAGAACTGCAGGCCCTCGAGCAGGTCTTCGCCGCGGATCTCCTCCACATCGGCCCGGTTGCGGTCGGGGAGGAACACCCTGGTGATCCCCGCCGCCCGCGCCGCCAAGACCTTCTCCTTGATGCCGCCCACGGGGAGCACCTGGCCGGTGAGGGTGACTTCCCCGGTCATGGCAACGCCGGAGTCGACGGCCCGCCCTGTCATCATGCTGGCCAGAGCGACGGTCATGGCCACGCCCGCGGACGGCCCGTCTTTGGGGACCGCTCCCGCCGGGACGTGCACGTGGACGTCGTGCTTCTGGAAGTATTCCGCGTCGGCGCCCAGCTTCTCCGAGGCGCTCCGCACGTAGGTGAGCGCGGCCTGGGCCGACTCCTTCATCACGTCGCCCAACTGGCCCGTCAGGGTCAGCCGGCCGGTGCCCGGCATGGCCCGCGCTTCGATGAAGAGGATGTCGCCGCCTGTGGGCGTCCAGGCCAGGCCGGTGGAGACACCGGGATCGCTGGTGCGGCGCTTGGTCTCGCGAAACACCTTCTGTCTGCCCAGGAACTCCTTTACCTGCCGCTCGCCGATGGTGATGCGCTTGCGGCTCTCCTCGGCCACCATGCGGGCGAACTTGCGGGCCAGACTGCCGATCTGCCGCTCAAGGTTGCGCACCCCGGCCTCACGAGTGTAGTTCTCGATGACCAGGCGCAGGGCCTTGTCGGTGATCTTGAATTGCCCGGGCCTCAGGCCGTTGCGCTCCAATTGCCGCGGCACCAGGTAACGCCGGGCGATGTGGAGCTTGTCCTCCTCGGTGTAGCCGGCTATGGAGATGATCTCCATGCGGTCGCGCAGGGGGCCGGGGATGGTGTCGAGCACGTTGGCGGTACACACGAACATGACCTTCGACAGATCGAAGGGCAGATCGAGGTAGTGGTCGCGAAAACTGCCGTTCTGCTCGGGGTCGAGGACCTCCAGCATGGCGCTGGACGGGTCGCCCCGCCAGTCGGCGCCCATCTTGTCTATCTCGTCGATCATGAAGACCGGGTTGCTGCTGCCGGCGTCGCGTATGGCCCTGATGATGGTGCCGGGCATGGCGCCCACGTAGGTGCGCCGGTGCCCGCGGATCTCGGACTCGTCGCGCACGCCGCCCACGCTTATGCGGATGAACTTGCGTCCCATGGCCCGGGCTATGCTCTTGCCGAGGCTCGTCTTACCCACGCCTGGAGGGCCGACGAAGCACAGGATCGGCCCGGTGGCTCCGCTCTTGAGTTTCTGCACTGCCAGGAACTCGAGTATGCGGTCCTTCACATCTTCGAGGTCGTAGTGGTCTTCGTCCAGTACCTGGCGGGCGTTACCGATATCCAGGTGGTCCTCGGTGAGCACCGACCAGGGCAGCGAGAGTATCCAGTCCAGATAGGTGCGGATGACCCCGTATTCGGCCGCGGCCGGAGGCAGTTTGGCAAGGCGGTCGAGCTCCCGGCGCGCCTGTTTGTCCACCTCTTCGGGGAGTCCGGCCTGGTCGATGCGCTCGCGCAGCTCGTTCGCCTCGGCCTGGGTCTCGTCGGTCTCGCCGAGCTCGTCCTGGATGGCCTTGAGCTGTTGTCGCAGCACATACTCACGCTGGTTCTTGTCCATCTCCGATTGGACTTGGTCTTGTATCTTCGAGCCCAGTTCGAGGACCTCAAGCTCGCGGTTCATGAGCGCGGTGAGTCTGCGCAGGCGCTTGGAAAGGTCGACCTCTTCGAGGAGTCCCTGCTTCTCCTCGGTCTTGATGCGCATTGTGGAGGCGATGAAATAGCCGAGCATGGCCGGATCTTCGATGCCTGCGGCCGCCATCTCGAGCTCGTCGGGCAGGTAGGGGACCAGTCCGATGATCTTCGTGTATACCGTGACCAGGTTGCGCTGCAGCGCCTCAAGCTCAGTCCCTTGCTCCACCACGTCGGGGAGTTCGTCGACTTCCGCCACCAGATAGGGCTCCTCGGTCACGAAGCGCTCGATCTTGATGCGGCGGATGCCTTGAGCGACTATGCGCAGCGTGCCGTCCGGAGCTTTTATCATCTTCTGGATCGTGGCCAGCACGCCCACCATGTGGATGTCATCCGGGCCCGGTATCTCGATATCCGGGTCTTTCGTGGCGACGAGGCCGACCTGCCTGTCTCCGCGTAGGATGTCGTCGATGAGGCGCACCGAGCGTGGTTGCCCCACGGCCAAAGGCATCATGGTCTCCGGAAAGACCACGGTGTCCTTGAGTGGCAGGATGGGCAGACCGGCTGGGCCGACCGTCAGGGAAGCGTCGGCAGGCTCTTGCGAGACGATTATGAAGTCCTGTCCTGCAGCGAGGATCCCGACATCCAAGGGATCCTGCATGTGCAGAAGCGGGCCGTTGTAAGTTTCGCGGGCCGTCATGGCTTGCGTTCCTCCGCGTCCTCGTCCGAGGCTGTGATGGGGATGCGCTTCTTCTCCGAGCGGGTCTTCACGGGCAGCACGATCTCCAGATATCCGCCAGCGTAGTTGGCCCTCGCCTTGCCGGAGTCCACCTCAGGAGGCAGAGACACCGCGCGCTCGAAGCGGCCGTAGGTTATCTCCATCTGCTGGTAGACGGCGTCCGGGTGATGCTGATAGGTGCGGACACCGCTGACCCGCAGCACGTTCTCGTCGACCTCGAGGTCTATCTCCCCAGGGTCGATGCCGGGTAGCTCGAGCTTCACCACCACGGCCTTCTGGCGCTTGTCGTAATAGACGTCGGCATTGGGCCGGAACGCGACCTTGCCACAACGAGGGGTGCGTTCTCCGCGCAGCAGTTCGAGGAACATCTTGTCCACCTCGTTCTGCAGCCGTCGCCTCTGGCCTTCTGTCTCGCTCTTGCTTCTGGCCTCCATGCTTCCTCCTCTACTCCTCACCTGCCAGCGCGCTCAAGACCTCACCGAGAGCGTCGATCTGGTTCCCATACTCGGCCCAATCTCCCCGCTTGAGGGCCTCGTTAGCAGCTTCGTAGTATTGGCTGGCGAGTTCTATCAGCGCCGCCTTGTCGGCGGGCAGGTCGCCGCCTGGGACGGACGTGGTCGTCGAACTCGTGGTAGAGCTGGTGGTCGTGGTCGGTGGCGCGGTGGTGGTCGTGGTGGCCGGCGCCGTTGTCGTGGTGGCTCCGGGCACGGTCGGATCGGTACTGATGGGCTCGCCAAAGAGGGCGCTGAGTGCATCGCCGAGGCTGGGCTCCATGACCACATCATCGCCGTACGCCGCGATCACACGGGTGAGTTCCGGGATAGGGCTCTGCTCGGCCTGCAGATAGACCGGTTCGAAGTACATCACCGACTGCTCTATGGGGACCACCAGCAGGTTGCCCCGGATGACCTGGCTTCCGCCCTGGCTCCAGAGCGTGAGTTGTGAGGAGATCACCGGGTCGTTCGAGATGCGTGCTTCCATCTGGGCCGGGCCATAGACCACTTTGTTCTTCGGGAAGTCGATCACCATGAGCTCCCCGTAGTGGTCGCCGTCCTGTCTGGCGACCATCATGGCCACCATGTTCTTCTTGCTGAGGGGCGCGAAGGGCTGCAGCAGAGCGAACTCCGGCTCAGTCTCGCCTGGGAGGGCCAGCACTTCATAGTAAGGCACCACCGGGATCTCATCCTGGGCGTAGATCTCCATGGGGATCTCCCACACGTCTTCTTTGTTGTAGAAGATCTGCGGGTCGTTCATGTGATAGGTGGAGAGCACCGCGGCTTGGACGCTGTACATGTCTTCGGGGTAGCGCATGTGCCTGCGGAGGTCGTCGGGCATCTGATCTCCGGGAGTCCACAGGTCGTCGAAGACCTTGCCCCAGGTGTTCGCCACGGCATCGTCCGGGTCCATCTGATAGAAGGTGACCTTGCCGCTGAAGGCGTCGATGACCACTTTCACCGAATTGCGGATGTAGTTCACTCCGGCCCCTTGGGGCTGGGAATAGGGGAAGCGCTCGCTGTGGGTGTACGCGTCCCACATCCAGACCATGGTCCCGTCGTCGCGCGCGACCACGTAGGGATCGGAGTCGTAAGCCAGGAACGGAGCAAGTGCCTGCACCCGCTCCTGCAGCGTCCGCCGGTACATGATGCGCGACTCGTCGGTGAGCGAGCTGGAGAAGAACAGCTTCAGACTGTTGAAGCGGAAGGCGAACGCCATCCGGCGGGCGGTGCTCCCTATGGAGACACCGCCGTCGCCCTCGTACGACTCCACGAAGACGTTGGTGTCACCCTTCGGGTAGTCGAATTCCGGGCTGGTGGTGTTCACCACCACGAAGTCGTTGCCCGACTCACCGTAGTAGATCTCCGGGCGGGTGATCGGGATGTCGGTGTTGGTGATAGGCGGGATGTCGCGCGCCAAGAGCAGGGGGAGTCCGTCGGTGCCCGCCTCGTTCACCGGGCTGAGCACGAACCCGTAGCCGTGGGTGTAGGTGAGGTGCTGGTTCACCCAGGTGCGCGACTGCGGTTGGAGCTGGGTCTGGTCGAGTTCCCTGGCGCTTATGAGCACCTGGCGGTACTCGCCGTCGATGATGTACCTGTCGATGTCTACGTCGTTGAACGAGTAGTACAGTCTGATCTCCTGGATCTGGGCGTACGTGGAGAGGGCAGGGCGCGGCTCCCAGAGCCGGACGTTGCGTGTGGTGCCGGAATTGACTCTCACCTGTTCGGCCGTGAGGTTGATCGACGCCGGGCTCGAAACCGGCTTGATATCGGTGAGGCCGAACGCCCATCGTGTTGCGTCGATGTTCCTTGCTATGTACTCACTCTCGGCCGAGATCTCGTTGGGCGACACCCGGTATTGCTGGACGATGGCCGGATAGGCTTTACCCGCTATGGCCCAGGTCAAGAACATGACGGCGATGGCGATGGCGGGGAGGCGCCATCCCTTGTAGCGGATGTTGACCAAGAAGAGCACCGCCGCGATGAGCGACACGATGGCTAGGAAGTGCAGCACCGGCAGTGTGGCGTGCACATCGGTGTAGCTGGCTCCGAAGGTCACGCCTCTCATGGAGTAGTCGAGCTCCCATGTCTGGAGCATGTAGTCGCCGGCTTTGGCCACCATCGCCAGGGCGAGGAGCGCCGACAGGTGCGCCTTCACGTGCGGAGCAAGGCTGATCCTATTCTTGTCATTCACCACCAAGGCTCGGTCGACCACGTAGGTGAAGGCCGTGCCGATGAAGGTGAACAGGACGGCGACCCCGACGAAGTTCACCAGCATCGACCACAGCGGGAGAGTGAACACGAAGAAGGAGGCATCCTTCCCGAACTGCGGGTCGACGTATCCGAAGTCCACCTTGTTCAGGAAGAGGAGCACCTCTTCCCACCGGCCGCTGTAGCTGATGCCGAATATGATCGCGAGAACGAGGGCCGCGGCGAGCATGATACGGGCGCTCCAGCGCCGCTTCGTGGCCCACTCGAAGACATTGCTCTCTTCTTCGGTGGTGACCGGTAGTAACTTCGGCGAGATCTTCCGGGCCAGCCAGAGGCTGCCGTAGAAGATGGCGAAGAAGATCACCGCGAAGAACAGGCCCACGCACAAGCGGGCCCAGATGGGGGTCCAGAAGACGCTCGTGTAGCCGACTTCCTGGTACCACCAATAGCCTGTCCAGATGCGCGAGATGAGGTTGCCCAGGCCGAACAGGACCAGTAGGGCCAGGATGACGATCACCGCCCGGCGCACCATGCCCGGCTTCATCCGGGTGAGGCGTTCCAGCCAGTCCGGTCCGGCGTTCTTCTGGGCCGGTTTTTCTTCCTTGGTCGGTCGCTTGCTGTCTTCAGGTATCTCGGCCATCACAGAGCGTGTTCCAGCACGATGGTAGTCCTTTCGGTCGGCAGAGTGCTCTTCGTGACTTCCAGCGTGGAGCCCCCGTCACGCTGTACTGTCTGTTGTGTCTTCAAGAAGGGGTCTACGGGGGATATGGGGAAGTCCACCTTGTCGGTCTTATAGTGCATGGGCACCACGATGCGCGGGTCCAGGCTTTCGATCACTCGGGCGGCTTCGTCGTGGTCTATTGTGAAGAAGCCCCCGACGGGGATGAGGACCACGTCCACGGGGCCGATGGCCTGGATGGCGGCCGCGTCGAGCGTGTGCCCCAGGTCGCCCAGATGGGCGAGTCGTACGTCACCGTCGTCCACGACGATGATGGTGTTCTTACCCCGCTTCTCACCTCCGGCTTCGTCGTGGGCCGTATCGACTCCTTTGATGTGTACGGTCCCTACCTTCTCGTCTTTGGGATGGACGAAAACGAGTGGTTCGCCGGGGATGGTGTCGGTGGCCCCGTGGTCGTCGTGAGTGTGGCTTGCCACCACCACGTCCGCCGTCTCATCGATCGGGCCGTACTTGACCGCGCCGTCGAAGCACCCATGGCGGTACGGGTCGAAGATCAGTCGTGTACCGTCTGCTGTTTGGAGTAGGAAGGATGAGTGGCCGAAGTACGTCAGTCTCATAGCGGTCGCCTCCGCAGGCTCATGTGAGTCTTTTGAGATGCCTGCATAGGTTAGCGGATTCCTAGAATGGGTAACAATACGCGAACCGATCGAGGACCGCAGAAGGCGTGTTCACTCCGTCGGGTATGATGACGGTCAAGATGCGAGGGCCGGGCGACCGGCCCGCGAGTAGAGAAGGAGAGCACAATGAGCGATGGGACAGTCCAAGAAGTCAGCACCCAGGAATTCGACCAGATAGTAGGCGCGTCCACCGTGCCCGTTGTGGCAGACTTCTGGGCTCCCTGGTGCGGCCCGTGCCGCATGGTAGGCCCTGTTCTGGAAAAACTGGCCGCCGATCACCCCGACACGGTCAAGGTAGTCAAGGTCAACGTCGACGTCAACCAAGAGTTGGCTGCCCGGTTCGGGATCATGAGCATCCCCACTGTCATCATGTTCAGCGGGGGCGAGGTCAAGAGCCAGCTCATCGGCGCCCGTGGCCAGAAAGACTACGAGAAAGAGTTCGGGTTGGCCTGATGGCTTCGTACGACCTCACATGCCGCTCATGCGGCAAGGACTTCGAGGTGTTCGTCCTTGGCTTCCTCAAAGAGGAGGCCAAGGTGTGTCCCGATTGCGGCAGCACCGACGTAGAGCAACGTTTCACCAAGTTCGGCGGCGTCATGGGCTCCTCGCAGTCGTGGTCCGGCGGCGGCGGAGCGGCGAGCTGCCGACCCTCATCCGGGTTCAGTTGAGCAAGCTAGCGTAGGGGCCCGTGTGGCCCCCAGCCACGTCCGTAACACTCCCGTGAGATAATCCCACCGCGCCGTTCCTCGGAACGGCGCGGGGCTATCGGGCGAAGCGAGAAGGAGTTGCATGCACCCGGAGCTGTTTCATATCGGGGGCTTCACCATGAACTCGTACGGGGTCATGATGGCCCTGGCCTTCATCTCCGCGGGCATCGTGGCCTACTGGCAGTTCAAGAAGCGCGGCGTGAGGCCCGACTTCATCTACCCGCTGCTCATCGCCACGGTCATCGGTGGCCTGTTGGGCGCGAAGATCCACTACCTCATCATCCATCCCGATGCGTGGCCGGAGAAGATGCTGAGCGGCCAGGGCCTGGTGTGGTTCGGCGGCCTATTCGGAGCCATCGCGGCCGTCGTCGTGGTGACCCTGGTCACCAAGGAGCGTCTTGCGGCGATCATGGACGCCGGCGGTCCGGCGGTGGCCATGGGGTACGTGTTCGGCCGGTTGGGTTGCTTCTTGAGAGGTTGCTGCTACGGCGTCGAGACCGATCTGCCGTGGGGGATGTCGTTCCCGAAGGGAGTGCCTCCGACCCCCGAGGGCGTGCAGGTACATCCTACCCAGCTGTACTCGAGTCTGGCCTCTCTGGTCATCTTCGCGCTGCTGGTCTGGGCCATCGGCCCCCGTTTCAAGCGCGAGGGGCCTCTCATCTTCGCCTACGCCGTGCTGGCCGGCATCGAGCGCTTTCTCGTCGAGTTCATCCGCGCCAACCAGCCGGTCGTCGCAGGGCTCACCCAGCAGCAGTGGATAGCTCTGGCGATGGTGGTCGTGGGCGCAGTGGGCGTGTGGTGGTTCGGGACTCACGGCCGTCTGCGGCCGGTGGAGCAGGCGGGCGGGACGAATGTGAAAACATCTGTGGCATCCGCGAATGCGGGTTCAGGGAAAGGAAAGAGCTAAGACGATGATGTTCATGAGAAAACGAAGCGGTGGCCGACTCGTTGCGATCGGCGCGCTCGCCGTCGCGATGAGCACTGCGCTCGTGCTTGTCACGACGGTGCTGGCGGGCTGCGGCTCCGATGCCGACGCCGCCACCACCTCGCAGGGCTCCACGTCGCAGACCTCCACGTCGGCGACGTCGGGCGGCGCCAACCCAGGCGCGCCGGACTTCTCGGGCGAGACACTCGATGGGACGGCCGTGTCGTTGAGCGCATATCGGGGCAAACCGCTGGTGCTGGCCTTCATGGCCAGCTGGTGAGGGTCCTGCGGAGCAGAAGCCTCCGAACTCGATAGGTTCTATCGAGAGAACAAAGAAAAGGCAGGACTCCTGGTCATGGCAGTGGGAGATACGCGGGCGGCGATGGAGAAGTTCATGTCGGCCGGAGGATTCGATTTTCCGGTGATGATGTGTCCCGATGAAGTTGCGATGGCCTACCGGGTCCAGTACATCCCGGCGATCTTCGTACTCGATGCGGAGGGCCGCTTGGCGGCGAAGCCCGACGGCTTGGTCACCGCGGCCCAACTGGCGGACATGGTGGCCGGTCTTTAGGGCCGCCTGCGCGCGGGATTCAGCCGGCGGCAACACCATGACCGATGGAACTGGGACTGTGGGGTGGCCGTCCTAGCGCCGTCGGGGTTGGAGGCCGGGACAGGGGGTTTGTCATGTTGCAGGTGAAGAAGCACAAGGCTTGGACGGTCGTCACCGTGGGGTTTGTCATCCTGGGGTTGGCGGCGCTGCTCGGGACGGCGGCGTGCGGGGACGTCCAAGAATCCACTGTCGCCAAGGACTCCGCGCCGACCACGGCTGCTCCCGCCATGACCAGCACCACGTGGGCGGCGTCCGCCACGACCGTGGCTACGCCGGCCGGCTACCCCGACGATGACGGGTACTACTCCGGCGAGGCCGGCGGGGGGATCGACCAAGCCGTGGCCGGTACACTGACGGCGCTCCAAGCCGCGTCGGGCCAGAAGATCATCAGCAGCGCCCACCTAGAGATCGAGGTCGAGCAGGGCAAGTTCCAGATGGTCTTCGACCAGGCCATGATGCTGGCGGCCCGCTACGGCGGCTACCTGGTCAGCTCCGATGCCTATGCGAGTGGTGAAGAAGACAGCATGAAGAGCGGCACCGTGGCTGTGAGGGTCCCAAGCGGCTCCTTCGCAAAAGCACTCGACGACGCGACCAAGATCGGTACGCTCAAGAAGCACCAGCTCTCCACTGACGATGTGACCGAAGAGTATGTAGACCTGGAAGCCCGCATCAAAAACGCCGAGGCCAACGTGAGTTCCCTGCTGGCGCTGCTCGAGAAGGCCGAGACGGTGGACGAGATCCTCTACGTGCGCTCGGTCCTTACATCCGCCCAGGGGGAATTGGAATCGCTCAAAGGCAGGATGCGCTTCCTCGAAGAGAACACGAGTTACTCGACCATCTCCATGAGCATCTATGAGGTCGGAGCCGAGACCTTGGAGGACGAGGAGGACTGGGGCTTCATCGCTGCCCTGAAGGGCGGGCTCCGCAACCTGGTGAAGGCGTTCAACGCCATCATCAGAGGTCTGGGGATACTGATACCCATCCTCATAGTGCTGGCCATCATCGCCTACATCATCTACGCCATCGTGCGGGCCATAGTCCGCCGCAACCGGGCGCGCGAGCAGGCTCGATATCAGGCGTACCCGGAGGGTTGGAGGCCGCCGGCGACGGCAGGGATGACGCCCGCCGGTGGGCCGCAGGCGGCTCCTGCCGCGGCACCGGCCGCGCAGCCCGCCGGTCAGGCGACGGCAGAGGCGAAGCCCTCTACCGGTCAGGCGCCACAGGGCGAAGAACCGCGTGAACCCGGCAAGCAAGGCTGAGAGCAACTGACTGCGGGTCGCCGCGGGGCGCGGGGAGCACCGATGTGGTGCTCCCCGCGCCCCCGGTGTATACTCCCCACTTCGTGCCCGGCGGTGCGGCAGTGGCTCTCGTAGTTCCTGTCCGGCGGGCCGAGTACAATTCCATACAACACCCCTGCTCCGGCAATAAGGCCGGGGCCGCTCAGACCGCAGGAGGTGACCCAAACTGAACAGCTATGAGCTGGTTCTGATTCTGCGCACAGATGTGACGGATGAAGAACGAACCGCGGTGCTCGATCGCACCAAAGAGATCATCACGGGCGACGAAGGCGTCATCGTGAAGATCGACGAGTGGGGCAAACGGCGTCTCGCTTACGAGATCAAGGACTCTCCCGACGGCTTCTACTACATCTGGTACTTCGAGGCGCTGCCCAAGACCCTCGACGAAGTGACGCGGGTCCTCGGCATCACCGACACTGTACTGCGATTCATGCCCGTACGGCACGAGAAGCCGTTCGGCCCGGTGGAGCCCGCTGCTCCGGCCTCAGAGCCGGCGGAGGAGCCCGAACCGGTCGCTGAAGAAGCCTAGGACAAAGGAGCAGAGATGGCTCGCGGTATCGCACACGTGACGCTGGTGGGCAACCTGACCCGCGACCCCGATCTCCGTCAGATCCCCAGTGGCACCTCGGTGTGCACGCTGGGCGTGGCGGTCAACTCCTCATACAAAGACTCTTCCGGACAGTGGGTCGAGAAGCCCAACTTCTTCGACGTCATCGTCTGGGGGGCTCAGGCCGAGAACTGCGCCCGGTACCTCAGCAAAGGCCGCCAGGTGGCCGTCGACGGCCGCCTCGACCAGCGTTCGTGGGAGGCTCAGGACGGCACCAAGCGCAGCAAGGTCGAGATCATCGCCGATACAGTCATGTTCATCGGCGGTCCGAACGAAGCACAAACACGCGAGCCGGTCGCCCGGGGAGGCGCGCAGGCGCCCGCGGCGGGCGCGGCCGCGCAGGACGATTTCCGTGACATCGATTTCGGGGGCGACGACATACCGTTCTAGTCGGTCCCAGGGAGGTAGACGAAGTGGCGAATCTCAAGAAGCAGCCTAGGCGCACACGGCCCACCACGGGCTCGCGCCGCCGCAAATACTGCTTTTTCTGCAAGGAAGGCATAGAGGAAGTCGACTACAAAGATTTCACCACGCTGCGGCGTTTCATGTCCGAGCGGGGCAAGATCCGGTCGCGTCGTACCACCGGCGCGTGCCGCCGTCATCAACGGCAGGTCGCCGTGGCCATCAAGCGGGCCCGTGAGGTCGCGCTTCTGCCGTACAGCAGTCGGTAGAAGGCCGTCCGTCAGGTTACCGCGGTCGACACATACGAGGAGTGACTATGGAGATAATCCTGCTTCAGGATGTTGAAAAGCTGGGCAACAAGGGCGAAGTGGCCTCTGTGTCCGATGGATACGCGCGCAACTACCTGTTCCCGAGGAAGCTGGCCGAGATGGCGACGCCCGGCCGGATAGCCCAGGTTCGCAAGATGATGGAAGAGAAGGCTGCTCAGGTCCGTCGTGAGGCCGAGCGGGCCGATGAGACCAGAGATATGCTCTGCAAGACCGTCCTCACCATCGGGGCGGCTGTGGGCACCAGCGACAGGCTCTTCGGCTCGGTCACCAACCAGGACATCGCCGACGCCATCTACGCGGCTCGCAAGATCCGCATCGACAAGCGCAATATCGATCTGGAGGAGCCCATCAAGACGGCCGGTACCTACATGGTCAAGGTCGAAGTCCACTCCAGTGTGGAACCGGCCGAGGTGAAGGTCATCGTGGCCTCCGAGGAGCAGAAGGACTGACCACCTCGTCCTCGGGGAGGGAGAGGCGCTCGTGAAAATGATGGCGGGCGGCGGAGGTAACGGGGGTCAGGGCCGGGACGACTACATCATCCCGCAGAACCTTGACGCCGAACTCTCAGTCTTGGGCGCCAGCATGCTGACGCCCAACGTCATCCCCGGGGTCAGCGAGATCATCCGGCCTCACCATTTCTACCGGCAGGCGCATCAGCACATCTTCGAGGTGATCGAAGACCTGTTCTCGCGGGGCGAGCCGGTCGATCCCATCACCGTGTGCGAGGCGCTTGCCAACCGGGCCGAGCTCGAGGCCGTGGGGGGCAGGACCTTCGTGCACAGCCTGGTGGCGGCCGTTCCGGCGGCGACCAACGCCCGCTACTACGCCGAGATCGTCCGCGAGAACTACTACCTCCGCTCGCTCATACGGGTGGGAGGCGAGATCACCGAGATGGCGTATCGCCGTGAGCAGCCCCCTCTGGAGCTCATCGACCGCGCGGAGCAGATGGTGTTCGACATCTCCCAGACTCGGGTGACGGGGGACTTCGAGCCCTTCAGCGAGCTCATCGATTTGAACTACGCCGAATTGGAGAGGGCGGCCACCGACGGTCACCTCATGGCGGGTTGCCGCACCGGTTTCCGCGACCTCGACGCCAAGATAGGCGGATTCCAGCCCTCGAACCTGGTGATCCTCGCCGCGCGTCCTTCCATGGGCAAGACCGCCTTCGCGCTTAACGTGGCGCGCAACGTGGCCGTGGAGCAGCAGAAGGCCGTGGCCGTGTTCAGCTTGGAGATGTCCAAGCTTGAGGTCGCCACCAGGATCATGTGCTCGGAGGCCCGGGTGGATCTGTGGCGGGTGCGGCAGAGCGTGATGCAGCCCCGGGACTGGAGCGACCTCGCCGCGGGGTGTACGGCGCTCCATAACGCTCCTATCTTCATCGACGACAGCTCCTCGCTCAACCTCATGGAGATCCGCGCGAAGGCCAGGCGCCTGCGGGCCCGGGAGAAGGATCTCGGCCTGATCGTGGTCGATTACCTGCAGCTCATGATGGGAGACCTGGGGGTCGAGAACCGCCAGCAGGAGGTCTCGAGGATATCCCGAGGTCTGAAGATCCTGGCCCGCGAGTTGGAGGTGCCGGTGCTGGCTCTCTCCCAGTTGTCCCGGCAGGTCGAGCAGCGGGCCGGCAACAAGCCGGTGCTCTCCGACCTGCGCGAATCGGGCTCCCTGGAGCAGGACGCCGACTTGGTGCTCTTCATCTATCGCGACGAGGTCTACAACCGGGCGGGCTCGGAGAGAAAGGGAGAGGCCGATATCATCATCGGCAAGCAGCGTAACGGCCCCATCGGGGAGTGCTCGCTGACTTTCGCGGAGAACTACACGCGGTTCTCCGATCTGGACAAGCACCATCTGACCGGATAGCCGCCGGACGGCGCCGGCAAGGCGGTAGGGGATGCAGATGCGGATGGACCAACGCTATGACGTCGTCATCGTAGGCGGTGGACCGGCGGGGATCTTCGCCGCGCTCGAGTTCTCACGGCGGCCGGGCCTCCGGGTTCTCCTCATCGAGCAGGGGGCGGATATCTCCGAGCGCCACTGCCCGGCGCGGACGGAGGGGTCGTGTCTGCACTGCTCGCCGTGCGATATCACCACCGGCTGGGGTGGCGCCGGGGCCTTCTCCGACGGCAAGCTCACGCTCAGCCCGGAAGTCGGGGGATGGCTGGGGGAATACGTGGGCGCGGCGGCCATGGAGGGTCTCATAGCCGACGTCGACCGCGTCTACCGGGACTTCGGAGCCCCCGACCGGCTCTACGGCCAGGACCCAGAGGGGCATGACCGCTGGTCGGGCGTGGCGGCCAAGCAGGGGCTGCGGCTCGTGCGTTCGCCGGTGCGGCATCTCGGGACCGAGAGGGCGGGCGAGATCCTTGCCGCCATGAGGACGGAGCTCGAGGACAAGGTGGACATCGTGACCGGTACGGCCGTCGCGACGATCGTCACCGAAGAGACCGGGACGACGCGGGTGACCGGGGTGCAGACCGCGGGAGGCGCCTACTACCAGAGCCCGGTCGTGATAGCGGCGCCCGGCCGGGAGGGCTCCGCGTGGCTCAGCGCCGAGGCGGCGCGGCTGGGCATCCCCCTGGTCAGCAATGCCGTCGATATCGGGGTGCGTGTGGAGGTCGCCGCGGTCGTCACCGACGTCATCACCGACGAGTTGTACGAACCGAAGTTGCTCTACACCTCGAAGCACTTCGAAGACCAGGTGCGCACCTTCTGCATGAACCCCCAGGGCGTGGTCTGCACCGAGAGCTGGGGAGATGCGGTGACCGTGAACGGCCACAGCTACGCCGACGCCGGTCGCAAGACCGCCAACACCAACTTCGCGCTACTCGTGTCCACGCGCTTCACCGAGCCGTTCAAAGAACCCATCGAGTACGGCAAGTCCATCGCCCGGTTGGCGAACATGCTTGGCAAAGACATCCTGGTGCAGCGCCTGGGCGATCTGCGGGCCGGGCATCGCACCACGCCTGAGAGACTGGCGCGCAGCGTGGTGCAACCCACGCTGCGCGCCGCCACCCCGGGTGACCTCAGTTTCGCCTTGCCCTACCGTCACCTCCGCGACCTCATCGACATGCTCGATGCCTTAGACGGCATGCTGCCCGGTATCGCCGGCCGCGACACGCTGCTCTACGGCGCCGAGGTCAAGTTCTACTCATCCAGGCTGCAGCTCGATGAGGGGCTGCAGACGCCGGTGCGCGGGTTGTACGCTATAGGCGATGGGGCAGGTGTCACGAGAGGCCTGGTGCAGGCTTCGGCGTCCGGTTTGGTGGCAGCTAGGGCGATCGCCGCCGCCGGCGAGGGATAGGAGAGGTCATGAGACGCTATGCCGCATATGTCTCGCTGGCGGTCTTCATCGGGCTCACCGTCGCCGGGCTCTGTCTCGACGAGTTCCGCGCCGTGGTGGCCAACGCCATCAACATCTGTCTGAGCTGCATCGGCATAGGGTGAGCGGGGAACCGTCCGACATGCATCTGACTGCCCGGGTCAGGCGGGTCGCCGATAGGCTCTCGCGGCGGCGCTGGATCCAGATACTCAGCCTGATAGTGCTCAACCCGGTGATACCCAATTTCTTTACCGGGACCATCGTCCAGGCCCGTTCCAAGGGCATCTGCGTGCCGGTGCTCAACTGCTACTCGTGCCCGGCGGCGCTAGGAGCCTGCCCCATCGGCTCTCTTCAGCACACCTTCGCGGGCATACGCACCCGGCTCTCGCTGGGCGAGCTCCAGCTGGGCCTCTACGCGCTGGGCTCCATCGGCATCGTGGGCAGCCTGGTGGGCCGCTTCCCCTGTGGCTGGTTCTGTCCTTTCGGGCTCCTGCAAGAGTTGCTCTACAAGATACCCGGTCGCAAGGTCCGGATCCCCAAGATCTTGCGGTATCTGAAGTATGTGGTGCTCGTGCTGACGGTCTTCGTACTGCCGGCTTTGGTGCTGAACGCGGTGGGGTTCGGCGACACCTGGTTCTGCAAGTGGATATGCCCGGCAGGCACTCTGGAGGCCGGCCTGCCGCTGGTAGCCGCCAATGCCGGCATCCGGGGGATGGTGGGGCTGCTCTTCGTATGGAAGGTGGCCCTGCTGGTGCTGTTCTTGCTCTGGATGATCGTGAGTTACAGGCCGTTCTGCCGCACGATCTGTCCCTTGGGGGCTCTGCTTGGCCTGTTCAACAAGATCAGCTTCCTTCGGCTCAAGATCGACCAGAGCCACTGTACCTCCTGCGGCAGCTGCAGCCGTGCCTGCCCGGTAGAACTGGATGTCCCCACGCAGGCCAATAGTCCGGAGTGCATCCGCTGCCTAAAGTGCGTGAAGGCCTGCCAGGTCGGCTGTCTCGACTATCAGTTCCCTCTACATGAGAGCCGCCCCGAGCCGGCGGGCGACCCCGAGATCTGACCGTGCAGGGCTTCGCGGATGCTCGCGGTGCGGACGGGCCGGGAGGCGTCCTATGCGGCGTCCGCTCGGTGGCCTGGTGTAAACTGTTGGGTGCGCGGCGGTCGGCCGCGGCCCCGGCGGATCAGCGCCCGGTGTCGGGGTGAGTCCCAGGGTCAAGATCGATCAGGAGGCATCGTGCCGGTTCTCGTTGTGGTAGGCGCCCAGTGGGGCGACGAAGGCAAAGGCAAGGTAACCGACCTGTTGTGCGAGCAGGCTCACATCGTCGTCCGTTATCAGGGAGGTAACAACGCGGGCCATACGGTGGAGAACAAGTACGGTAAGTTCGCGCTGCATCTGATCCCCTCGGGTATCTTCAACAGCGACGTCATCGCCGTGATCGGCAACGGAGTAGTGATCGATCCCACGGTGCTGAGGGCAGAGATCGACGAGCTCGAGAGCCGCGGCGTCTCCACCGCGAATCTGAAGATCTCGGGCAAAGCCCATCTCATCATGCCCTACCACATCATGCTCGATCACGTGCAGGAAGAGCATCTCGGCAAGGGCAAGATCGGCACCACCGGCCGGGGCATCGGGCCGGCGTACGCCGACAAGGCGTCGCGCCAAGGCGTGCGCATGCAGGAGGTGCTCGAATCGAAGAGCTTCACCGAGCGGGTCATGGCCAACATGCAGGCCAAGGCTGAGGTGATGGCCAAGACCTACGGCCAGGACGTGAGCAGCCTTGAGGCCGACTGCAAGCGCTACATCGAGGCGGCCAGGTCGCTGCGCACCCATGTAGCCGACACGGAACTCATGATATGGCAGGCCCTGCGACGCGAAGCGTCCGTTCTCCTCGAAGGAGCACAAGGCACTCTGCTCGACCTCGACCACGGGACGTATCCCTTCGTGACGTCCTCGAACCCGGTGGCGGGCTACGCGTGTGTAGGAGCGGGTATCGGCCCCATAGAGTTGAACGAGATATGGGGCGTGTCCAAGGCCTACAGCACCCGGGTGGGCGAGGGACCTTTCCCCACAGAGCTGGACGATGAGACCGGCGAGAAACTGCGCGAGTTGGGCCACGAGTTCGGTACTACCACAGGGCGTCCGCGCCGCTGTGGCTGGCTCGATCTGGTCGCGCTGCGTTACGCAGCGCGCGTGAACGGTCTGACGGGGCTCTGCGTCACCAAGCTGGACGTACTGAGCTCTTTCGAGACTATCAAGGTGTGCACGGGCTATCGCTACCAGGGCCAGGTTCTGGAGGAGCTTCCTCCCGTCCAGACCATGTTGGACGACATCGAGCCGGTCTATGAGGAGCTGCCCGGCTGGCAGAGTGATATCTCCGGCGCGACCAGCGTCCAGGATCTCCCGGACAAGACGATCGAGTATCTCAACTTCATCATCAACGCCATCCGCGTGCCCATCTCGTTGGTGTCGGTGGGGCCCAAGCGGGAGCAGCACATCAAGGTGCCCTATCCGAACGTCGCACGCCGTCCTCTTCCCGGAGAGGAGCGCGAGGAGCAGGGGAAAGAGCATGGCAACTGAGCGACTGGATGTCTTGGTGGTGGGTGGCGGCGCGCGAGAACATGCGCTCGTCCGCAGTCTGGCCAAGAGCGCGCGGATCGGCAGGCTCATAGGCGCGCCCGGCAACGCGGGCATCGAAGATGACGCAGTGACCGTCGCCATGGCCGCCGAAGACGTGCCTTCCATCGTGGCGTTTGCCCAGCGCGAGAGGATAGACCTCGTCGTGGTGGGACCGGAGGCGCCTCTGGTCGCCGGCCTCGCCGATCAGTTGCGGTATCGGGGTATCACGGTGTTCGGCCCTGGGGCCGCGGGGGCGCGGCTGGAAGGGTCCAAGGCCTTCGCCAAAGAGGTGATGGAAGCGGCGGGTGTCCCCACCGGCCGTACGGCTGCTTTCACCGACTATCAGCAGGCCCTCGCTTACCTGCACGAGCACGGCGCGCCGGTGGTCGTCAAGGCCGACGGACTTGCAGCCGGCAAAGGCGTGGTGGTCGCCCGGACCGTCGAGGAAGCGGAGGTCGCTCTCAAGGGATGCTTCGTCGAACGGCGCTTCGGCGATGCAGCCGACGTGGTCCTAGTGGAGGAATGCCTGGAAGGAGAAGAGGTCTCACTCCTCTCGATCGTGAGCGGCCCCAGCATCCTGCCTCTTGCCCCCGCGCAGGACTACAAACGGATCGCCGATGGCGACGCGGGGCCCAACACCGGGGGGATGGGGTCGTACTCACCCGTACCCGCTGTCGACGATGCGCTCTACGCTCGGTTGGTGGACGAAGTGGTGCGTCCCACGGTGGCGGAGCTCAATCGCCGGGGCATCGACTTTCGGGGGTGTCTCTACGCGGGCCTCATGCTCACGGCAAGTGGGCCCAAGGTCCTCGAGTTCAACTGCCGCTTCGGCGATCCGGAGACGCAGGCGCTCCTACCCCGTCTGGATGCGGACCTTCTGGAGTTGCTCTGGGCGGCCGCGCGTGGCGAGGAGTTGCCTGAGGCGGTCGCGTGGCGTCCGGGGGCGGCCGTGGGCGTCGTGATGGCCTCCCGGGGTTACCCGGCGTCCAGCTCCAAGGGCGATGTGATCAGCGGCATCGAGAAGGCCTGGGCCGTCGACGGGGTGGATGTGTTGCACGCCGCGACGAGGCGGGGCAGCGATCGCCGCTTGGTCACGGCGGGGGGGCGCGTGCTCACGGTGACCGGTCAGGGCGACACCTTTGCCGAGGCCCGTACGCGGGCATATGAAGCGGTGGCCTGCATCAGCTTCGACGGTGCACAGCACCGTTCTGACATAGGCCTCAGGGCCGAGGAGTGGGAGAAGCGGCGCGGCGTGTGAGTCGCAGCCGCCGTGGTGGGCCGGATCCCGGCCGGGCAGGCCATGACTGCGAAAGGGGAGGACATGCCGGATCAGCCGTTGGTGGGCGTCTTGATGGGCTCGCAGTCCGACGCTCACGTCATGGACGACGTGGCTACGGAATTAGAGGCCCGGGGTATCGCGTGCGAAGTGAGCGTGCTCTCGGCTCATCGCAACCCGGAGGCGGTGCGTGAATACGCTCTGACCGCCGAGGCCCGGGGTCTGAAAGTGATCATCGCCGGAGCCGGCAAGGCCGCCGCGCTGGCAGGGGTCGTGGCTTCGATGACCGATCTGCCCGTGATAGGCGTGCCCATGCGCACCACCGACTTGGGCGGGCTTGACTCGTTACTCTCCACGGTGCAGATGCCGCCCGGCGTGCCGGTGGCCACCGTCGCCATCAACGGAGCCCGCAATGCCGCCATCCTGGCCGCGAAGATACTGCGCATCGCCGGACTGGCGGATACGGCCGCCGGCGCCGCCGCCGGGGGCGCGGCGACGTCTGAGCCCGGCGCGGCCGCGGCGCCCGCGGCGGGCCCGGCGCCCGAGGGGGCCCCGCGATGATCGAGCGCTACTCCACGCCTGAGATGGCGGCGGTCTGGACCGACGAGGCCCGTATGGCCGCTTGGCTCCAGGTCGAGCTGGCGGTGTGCGAAGCCTGGACCCGTCTGGGCCGCATCCCCGACGACGCCCTGCTCGAGATCAAGGCCAAAGCCGCGTTCGATGTCGACAGGGTCTGCGAGATCGAGCAGACGACGCAGCACGACGTCATCGCTTTCGTCAGTTGCGTAGCCGAGAACGTGGGTGAGTGCTCCAAGTACATCCATTACGGACTGACGTCGTCCGACGTGCTCGACAGCGGGCTGGCCTTGCAGCTCAGGGCGGCCGGGGCGCTTCTCGAGGAGGAGACGGTCAAGCTGGGCCGCATCCTCCAGAAACGGGCCCTGGAGCATCGCGACACCCTCATGATGGGCCGCACGCACGGCGTGCACGCGGAGCCCATCACGTTCGGCATGGTGCTGGGGCTGTGGGCCTTCGAGGTGCAGCGCGGACTGCGCAGGCTACAGAGGGCGGTACAGCAGGTCGCGGTGGGCAAGATCTCCGGTGCGGTGGGCAACTACGCCAACGTCGACCCGGAGGTGGAGCGCATCGCCATGTCCGTGCTCGATCTGGGATCGGCTCCCATCTCCACGCAGGTGGTGCAGCGCGACCGTCATGCCGAGTTCATGGCCGCCTTGGCCCTGCTGGCCGCCACCATCGAGAAGATCGCCCTGCAGGTGCGTCACTACCAGCGCACCGAGGTGCTGGAGGCGGAAGAGTATTTCGCACCCGGCCAGAAGGGCTCGTCGGCTATGCCGCACAAGCGCAACCCCATCATCTCCGAGCGTCTCTGCGGCCAGGCCCGCGTCATACGAGCCAACATGCTGGCCGCCTTCGAGAACGTGGCTCTGTGGCACGAGCGAGACATCAGCCATTCCAGCGTGGAAAGAGTCATCCTGCCCGACAGCACCATCCTCCTGCACTACATGCTCAAGAAGGCCTGTTGGCTGGTGGAGAAGTTGAACGTGTATCCGCAGAACATGGCCGCCAACCTGGAGAAGAGCTACGGCCTGCTCTACAGCCAGCGGGTCCTGCTGGCTTTGGTGGAAGCCGGGATGCTGAGGGACGACGCGTACGCGGTCGTCCAGCGCAGCGCCATGAGGGCCTGGGAAGAGAAGACCTCGTTCAAAGAGCTCCTCAGGGCCGATGCCGAGGTGATGGACCATCTGGCTGAGGCTGAGCTTGAGGCTTGTTTCGACCCGGGCTACCAGCTCCGCAACATGGGAGTGATCTTCGACCGGGTGGCCGCCCTGGAGTGGTAGGGCGGAGATCCGCGCTCGGGCGAGAGGGCGCGCGGGCGGCTCCAGAGGAGCCTGTGGAGCCTCGCGACCGGCGGTGCGGCATGGTCGCGCCATAAGAGGGCGGCTGCATCGTCATTTGATTCTTGTTAAGATAGAGGCGTTTGAAGAAAAAAAGCGCGCCCAACAGCGGTCTTCAGTTGTTTTTCTATACCACTGCCCGGTTGCTCATGGAACTCGACACTCTCGATCACCAGATCCTCACATTGCTCACTCAAGATGGGCGGGTCCCCAACGTGCACATCGGCGCGGCGCTCGGAGTGAGCCAATCGACCATCAAGAAGCGCATCGACCGGCTGATCGACGGCGGCGCCTGCCGGGTACTGGCTGTCGTGGACCCGGAGGTCCTCGGCTTTCGCACAGGCGTTGTTCTGCTCATCAGGAGCAGGCCGGGGAGCTCGGGCGGGGTGGTCGGATCCCTTGAGGCCTTGCCCGAGATCTGCTGGGCGACCCAGACCATCGGGCGCTACGGGGTGTTTGCCGAGGCCATCCTGCGCGGATCGGATGAGATCTTCGACCTGGTAGCGCGGAGGATCGGCGGGATGCCCGGGGTGGATGGTGTGGAGACTCTCGTCGTCACCCGGCAGATCTCGTGGCGGCCCATCGAACGCCGCGTCTCCACGGCGTCCAGAGCTTCGGGTCGGGCCGACCGCTACGAGGCACCGGCCTGGCATGGCGACGCGGGGGCGTATCCGGGAGTGGCGTTCACGGGGGATGACCCCCGGCCGTCGGAACGGATCGACGATATCGACGTGCGTATCATCGCCCTGCTACAGGAGGACGGCCGCCGGCCGGCGGCCGACATCGCGCGGGTGGTGAGACTCAGCCAGCCCACGGTCAAGAGCCGTATCGATCGCCTCGTCGGTCGAGGGGTGTGCAAGATCGCCGCCGTGATAGACCCGGCGGTCCTGGGGCTGCCCATGGGCGCTCTTGTCCACATAGGGGTCGACTCCGGAAGCATCGTCGAGACGGGCGACACCCTGGCGCGGGTGCCTGCGATCACCTGGCTCTGTCACACCACAGGGAGATTCGACCTCCTCGCCGAGATCCACATGGCCGACACGCGAGAGGTCGTGGAGTTCGCGGGACGGAACATTGCGGAGATCCCCGGTGTCCGCACCGCCGAGGTGTCGCTGTTCGCAGAGCAGAGTGGCGGGCACCCTTTCGCGTGGCGCCCTCAGAGCAACTAGAGGTCTGCGTCCTCCCGTTTTTTCTGCTCCGCGCCCGCACGGGACGCGAAGTACATGCCGGCCACGAGGCATACGAGTGCGATGCCTATCATCACCCAGAAAACCGTGCCGTGGAGCAGATACGAGATGCCTCCGATGATGATGGCCCCCACCATCAACGAGATGGCGATGATATGAAGCTTGCGGTCGAGAGTCATGACAGGGACAGTAGAGCCGCGCCGGTCGAATGTCAATGGCTGCCGGGAAGCTGCCGCCGGTGCTCCCGACCTGGTAGAATCGGGACTCGGTCGGGTTCCCGCCGTCGGCCACCTGAGGGTGCACGCCGGGGTCATGCCGGCCCGGCACGGGGTAGCGAACGCGGATGGAGTCTCAGCTTGTGTGACGGCCAAGACAGGGAGGGGAGCGTGCGATGACCGCTCAGACCATCTGTCCTCGGTGTGGCGCGCGCGATTCATTCATCAAAGGCTATCTCCCCGAAACATGCGTGTGCCGCATCTGCCAGAGCCAGCTCGATTGGCGTGAGATCCCGGGCTGTGGGCCCGATTGCACGGCGACGACCGCGACGGCCGCCCCGGAGACCCTCGACCAGGGCGGATGCGCCGACCACCCGATCGACAGGGCGCCGGATGCCTGACGTGCGCGATGTGACCGTTCACCGCGCCTCTTGTGCGGAAATCCATGTGATGTGCGGGCCGGCGCCATACCGGTCATAGGGGGGACGATGCGCGACCTTTGGCGAGATGATTCACCTCACGACGAGTGTGGAGTGTTTGCCATCTACGCGCCCGAGATGGATGTCGCCCGCCTTACTTTCTTCGCCCTCTTCGCCCTGCAGCATCGCGGGCAGGAATCCGCCGGCATAGCGGTAACCGACGGAGCGCGGTTGACAGTCCACAAAGAGATGGGCTTGGTCTCGCAGGTATTCGAGGAGGAGACTCTGCAGTCACTCCCCGGCAATCTGGCCATCGGCCACGTTCGCTATTCGACCACCGGCTCGAGCGAGATGCGCAACGCCCAACCCTTCGCACGCACGCGCGACGGGTCGTTCATCGCTCTGGCTCACAACGGCAACTTGGTCAACACCGGCGAGCTGCGCGCCGGTCTGGTGAAGAACGGCCACGTGTTCGAGAGCACGTCCGATACCGAGATCATCGCCGCTTTGCTGGCCGAGCATCCCTCGCGTGACATACGGACGGCTCTTCGCGACGTCGTTCCGCGGTTGCGGGGGGCATTCAGTGCGGTGTTGCTCACCAAGGATGAGGTCATCGGTTTCCGCGACCCCTACGGGATCAGGCCGCTGGTGCTGGGCCAAGTCGACGGCCGCTACTGTCTTTCCAGCGAGACTTCGGGGCTGGATATCATCGGCGCCCGTCTGGTGCGCGAGTTGGAGCCGGGCCAGGTCTGTGTGATCGACAAGGACGGATATCACATCGACCAAGTGGTCGACCGCGAGCGTTCGGCCCTGTGCGTCTTTGAGTTCATCTATTTCGCCCGTCCAGACTCGGTCATGAAGGGCCAGACCCTCTATGCCGCCCGCAGTCGCATGGGCCGGCAATTGGCCCTGGAGGCGCCCGTGGAGGCCGACTTGGTCAGCCCCGTCCCCGACACGGGCATCTGCGCGGCCACGGGTTACGCCGCGGCAAGCGGCATCCCTTACGGCGAGACGCTCATCAAGAACCGCTACATCGGCCGGACGTTCATCAACCCTGACCCTCAGGTCCGCAGGCTGGGCATCCGCATGAAGTTCAACCCGCTTGCGTCGGCCATCAAGGGCAAGCGCCTGGTGATGGTGGACGACTCTATCGTGCGGGGCACCACCACCCGCGCCTTGGTGCACGTGCTCTTCGAAGCGGGCGCCAAGGAGGTCCACCTGCGCATCACGTCGCCGCCCATCGTGTATCCATGCTTCTACGGCATCGACATGGCCAACCAGGACGAGTTCATCGCTTTTGGAAAGAGCGTCGAAGACGTCAGCCGCGAACTGGGCGCGACCTCTGTCCACTATCTATCACTTGATGGGCTCATGCGCGCGACCGGGGTCGGTGACGAGGAGAACGCCTTCTGCGCCGCGTGTTTCAACGGCAAGTACCCGTGCGAGGTGCCGGAGAAGCTGCGGAGCTCGAAGTTCCGCTTTGAGGAGCGCGTCGGAGACGTATCGCGCGCCTGAGCGGACGGTCTCGCTCGTGCCCCGGCGGCCTCGCGCCTGAGCCGGCGGCCTCGCGCCGCGGCTTAGCTCTCGATGCCTTTGCGCGCAAGGACTCCCTTCTTGTAGTAGTGCTTCACCTCGCACATCTCGGTGACCAGATCGGCCCGCGCGATGAGCTTCGGGTCGGCCCTGCGTCCGGTGAGCACCAGCTCCACGCCGGCCGGCCGGGCCTCGATCAGGTCCAGGATGTCCTGAACGTCGAGCATCCGCAGCCAGGTGGCCATCAGGATCTCGTCCAGTATCACCACTTTGAACTCGCCCGAGCTGAGGACGTCGCGTACCTCTGTCAAACCTTGCCGCGCCAGCGCGATGTCATCGTCCGACGACCGTCCCCGTATCCAACGGCCTCTGCCGAACTGTCTCCAGACGATCCTGTCGCCGAAGGCGTCCAGAGCCTCGATCTCGCTGTAGCGGCCCATCTTGATGAATTGCCCTATGAAGACCCGCAGGCCCGCCCCGGCCGCCCGCACGGCGAGCCCCATGGCGGCCGTCGTCTTGCCTTTGCCGTCGCCGGTGTAGATCTGGACATAGCCCTGCTCGAAAGGTGCGTGGGTCGTCTTCGGCTGCTCGTTGGTGGCGGTCGCTTCTCCCATCTCTCATACCTCCGATATGCATCGTAACGGGCGCGTGGTTCGTGTCTGAAGTCTCGTACTGTCTCCGATAGAGTCCTTCTGAACGGGGCCCAGGGACGTTCGAAGGGCGAACATGTCGGAGCGGAGCAGGAAGCGGCCCCAGGCAAGGGGATGGTGGTCGGCATCCAGGAACAGGTGCTCTATGCAGAGGGCGGGCGCCCTCGATGGACGCTGGAGGATCCTCGCCGCCGTGGCGCCAAGGGCACAGGCGCGAAGAGTGATCTGTGCGTGGGGGAGACTCTCTCCCTGCGAGGTCTGAAGCAGCCCGTACAACGAAGTGGACCTGAGCAGCAGCTCTACCAGGGGCCTGCGCGGGTCGTAGCGCACGTAGTCCCTGTGATAGATGGCCGGAGAATCCTCGTGTACGACCAGCTGGCGGATGTACACGACCTTGTCGCCTTGGTCGATATCCAGCTTGTTCGCGATCCACCGGCTCGCTCCAATCGTGGAGGCGGAGAGCAGCTGTACCTCGACGCGACCGTCAAACAATCGGCCCACGGCTTGCTTCAGGCTGAACACTGAATCGCCGAGATCGAACGGACGGGCGAACGTCCCCTTGCCTTTCTTAGCCGATATCAGACCTTGATCAGTCAAGATGGTGAGGGCCTTGCGCAAGGTCATGCGACTCACGCCGAACTCCTCACAGAACTCCGCCTCCGAAGGCAGCCGGTCCCCCGCTTCGTACACTCCTGAGGCGAGTCTCTGGGATATCGTGTTGACGATACCCAGGTAGGGTGGGACTGTGACCGGTCGCAAAGCGCTTCGTCCGGCTGGTTTGCACGTTGCTCCCATAGGCTCCTCCTTTGCGCGCGTATGTGGATGCCGAACGGGCCGGAGGCAGGCCGAATCCCCGAGTATCAGGGAATATGGCGACATGACGCCGACCGCTCCTCTCCCTCGAAGTCGCGGTAGCACAACAGGCGCTTTCGGCAGGTCTTCGGACTCGTGGGCGGTTCCGCGTTTGCGGATCTCTCCTAACGGCCATCGCTTCCCAGCTCGTCTCGAGCCAGTGCTTGGTGATGGCCTTCGTTCCCACTCACCGCTGCGGGGCAGTCCCGGATTCGCACCGGGTTCCCTTGTCTCTCGCGGGTGACGATCCGCTCGAGACGCCGTCAGCATGGCTATTGTAAGAGGGCGCCACGGACGCTGTCAAGGTATTCCGTCCGCCCAGGGCGGACGGGGACCGCCCGTGCCGTGGCCTGCCTTGATAACCGCGCGATACCTGTGCTACAAGTGACATGGACGTACGGGTGGCTCAAAGAGAGCCACAGGGAAGACGGTGCAAGACCGTCGCGGACCCGCCGCTGTGATCGGGGACGAAAACCGCTGGTGCCACTGTCCGCAAGGGATGGGAAGGCGCGGTGAGTAGATGGATCCGAAAGCCAGAAGACCTACCCGTGCCGATGTGACATGCACTGCCCCCGTGGTAAGGGGTGGTGGTGTCGGCCATCGGTACGTAGTACGGCGTCTTCGGGCCCCCGGGCTTGGGACGCTTTTTTGTTGCGCATGACTTTGGCGCGTGAAGTGGAGGTTGAAATGGCGCCGAAACAGATCTATCTGATACGGCACGGGGAGACTGAGGGGACAGTGGACGGCCGGTTCTCGGGTCGCACCGACCATCCGTTGACTCCCCGGGGGATGGACCAGGTGGCGCGGCTTGCCGAGTCGTTGCCGGTGCGTCTCTTCGATCCGGGCGCGGAGGTGTGGTGCGTCGCCAGCCCGCTTCTGCGCACCAGGCAGACCGCCGAGGCGGTGGCCGTCCGGCGGGGGCTGACGGTGGTGACCGACGACGACCTCCGCGAGATGGACTTCGGCCTCTGGGAAGGCTTGACCTCCGAGGAGATCGAGGCGCGGTACCCGGGGGAGCTCGAAGTGTGGGCGTCGCCCGCGGGCGGTACGGGATTCCCCGGGGGCGAGAGTCTGGAGGAGTTCGACCGGCGCGTGGCGCGGGCGCGGGAACGCATCCTTGCCCAGGCGGCGGAGGCTGCGCTGGTCTTCGCCCATGGCGGGGTGATCCGGGGATTGATCTCCGGGCTGCTCGGCCTGGGACGTCAAGGGTTCTGGCTCTTCGACATCTCACCCGCGTCGGTGACGCGCGTGGACGTGTACGACGACAAGATGGCCACCCTTTCCGCGTTGTGGCCGCTCCGCGACGGCGAGGAGAGCTGAGATGGGCGGTCTCGTGCTCGTCACCGGAGGCTGCCGCAGCGGCAAGAGCGGCATGGCGCAGCGTCTGGCAGAGTCCCTGCCGGCGCCGCGGGTCTTTCTCGCCACCAGCGTGGTGATGGATGGTGAGATGGCAGGTCGCGTGCGGGTGCACCAAGAGGCCCGCGCCGCCGGCGGTTGGATCACCGTGGAAGAGCCGGTGGACCTGGCCGGGGCGCTTGCGTTGACGCCGTCGGAGGCCGTGGTCTTGGTCGACTGCGTGGCCGTGTGGATGGGCAACCTCATGTGGCACACGGGCATGAAGGATGCGCCGCCGGCGGCCGGAGCCGCGTCGACG
>ENA-UOUL01000139-UOUL01000139.1-bioreactor-metagenome-genome-assembly--contig:-NODE-139-length-118753-cov-15.616755_pt1 | contig 118753 bp, 113 predicted proteins | sample MGYA00249838_ERZ747220 | MGnify/ENA primary metagenome ERZ747220 (study PRJEB28778, sample SAMN05720191) | bioreactor metagenome | isolation source: Anaerobic biogas reactor | place... | reverse complement strand
TGAGTGGGAATCTTTTGTTCTTTTACTCCCTGTAAGATTCTATTCCACACCGCATCGCGCTTCTCAGTTTTATCCTGTCGGGCGGCAGCAGGTTCGCTTTTAACCTGGATAGGATCTGGTTTGATTACTTCAGTTTTGGCATTGGCCAGGGCCGCGATTTCCAGTAAAGCAATTTCCAGCAAATATTTATTACCATCACTGAACCTTAGTTTGTCACCGGTTTCCATCATGATTTTCAAAGCGGTAAATATTTTTTGTTTATCGGCTTTTGCCTGTTGTTCAATAAGCTGCAGACTCTCCCCTGTAACCACGCTGAATTCTGCTTCCCGGCCCAGGACCATAAAAAGCAAGAGGTCACGTAAATAAAGTGATGCTTCCCTGGCTAATTGCTGTACCTCTTTGCCTGAATTCAATACTTCTCCCAGCATTTTTATGGCTGCCCCTGTATCCTGTGCAAATACCCGTTCCATTAATTGGGCCAGAAATATATCATCGACAATCCCCAAAACTTCCTGGACATCCTTTTTGGTTATTTCTCCCCCTTTATAGGAATATATCTGGTCCAGCATGCTTAAAGCATCACGTAATCCGCCGTTGGCTCTACGGGCAATTAGTTGTAAAGCCTCCGGCGATATTTCGACTCCGTCGGTAGCGGACACCTGCTGCAGGCGGGATACTATTTCCTGGGCCGTCAAGCGGCGAAAATTATATATCTGGCAGCGGGAACGAATGGTCGCGGGGATCTTGTGGGATTCTGTTGTTGCCAGTATGAACTTCACCCTGGCCGGCGGCTCCTCCAAAGTTTTTAATAATGTATTGAAAGCCTCCGGTGTTAACATATGAACTTCGTCGATTATATACACTTTTTCTTTGCCCTGGGCTGGCAGTATCCTGACTTTTTCCCGTAAATCACGCATCTCTTCAACACTGCGGTTTGATGCAGCATCAATTTCGATAACATCCATGAAATTACCATTATTTATATCCTGGCAGGACGAGCAGGTATTACATGGTTCCCCTGCTTCGAGATTCTCACAGTTGACTGCCTTGGCCACAATTTTAGCAATACTGGTTTTACCTGTTCCCCGGGGACCGGTAAAAAGATAGGCATGGGTAAGTTTTCCTTCTTTTAATGCGTTCTTCAATGCTGTAACAGTGCTTTCCTGCCCCACCACTTCATTAAATTTCTGCGGGCGCCAGGCGCGATACAAAGCCAGATAAGCCATAAAGGGACCTCCTTTTATCCGCATCTAGCAGAATGGGTATTACTAATGTTTTCTCCTTTTTTTCCTTCTTTCCTGCCCGGAACTAATAACCCTGGAATCAAGCTGAAAAAAGCAGGTTTTGTACCTGCTTTCAACTAAAATATACTATATTAAAACCGTGCACCTGGCTTCGAGAATACCTTCCAGGCGTTACTCAGGCAGTTAACTCCGTCCAGGCCGCCCTGCGTCACACAGGATTAATCTCTTAGTGCTGCTTCCTTCCGGACCTGACACGCTTCAAGATGTCCTATTGCGCAGGACCCAAACTTCTTCGCCACTTACTTGAGCCAGTCCCCACAAGGTAAGCCCTCAGCTCAGGAATTCGACCCTGCTGTAGCGGATTGCAGGCTACAGGGCACCGCTAATTCCCCGTCTAGCACGGTAAATTTATAAACATTAATTAAGGCTGAGGTTGTTTTATATTTATCGCCCTATAATGCGATGCCTAATTATTGTAACCCCTTTCACCCGGTTATGCAATACAGCAAAACACTCCTTAAAATAACATTAAAGCCCCTTTAGACCAGGCGGAATGCCAGACCTTTCCTTCCATCGCTTTGACCTTCATATCAATTTCCTTCATCAAACCGGCTGCCGGGATAAATCTCAAACAAAGGTCATCCTATCTGCATCAATGGATTCCATCACAACCAGGGATTTTAATTTAACCCCCATCCCGCACAAAAAGGCGCTGTATACTGTGTCCTTCAACTACAAGCCCTGTGCAGGTTATTTCTTTATATTATCCAATATTAAATAATTGCATGTAGAGGTAGCCACCAGTCTTTTATCCCTGTTATATGCTTCGGCACTCATAAAAACACGGTTCCGTCCATTGCGTATAACCTGGGCGGTAATGGTTATTTCGTCCCCAGGAAAAGTAGGACGATGGTATTCGGTACTGAGATTAATGGCCACACTATTTGCGGTGCCTGATGCCAGCAAACAAAGGGGGCCATATACATTGTCGAAAGCCGCAGAATAATACCCCGCCTGCATAGACCCCGCCGGGTTGGCATAATCCCCCAGCACAGGGAAAGCAATGGTCATGTTCATGGCCTGAGAATCAACTTTCAGCAAACGCGATTGCATGCTCTGGCTGCAGGGCGGCATCCCTTTTAGTTTTTGCATGAATGCGTCTATTTCCTTGTCCTGTTTTGCTTCTAAATGGTTTTCCATTTTTTTGTCTTCCTCCCCCCTTGACCCTACTCTTCCTCCTCCGACTCTCCCAAACGGGAATGGTCCCGTCCATTATAATAATTATACCAGGCCGAGGTCTGGTATAATTCCCAGTCGACGGGCGGCAAATAAGCCTCCTCCAATTGGCCTTCTTCTTGAAAGGCTTTCAGAAAAGCATAGGCCTGCGTCCACAGACATAGCCTTTTTTCGGGATATACTTCACACCAGCCATTATAACTGCCCCCGCAGGGGCCATTACGTTGATTCTTCGGACATTGGGACATCGGACATAAATAGGCCAGATCCAGCAAAGCACAGTCGCCGCAATCCTTACAATCATTCCCTATGACCTTGGCCAGATGCTCGAAGAAATATTTCTGGGGATCCTTTTTCTTTTTGTAAACCCGGCTCATGACAGGATATAATTTCTGCTCCGGGGTAAAGAAGAGATGATGCAAGCCCCTCATCATCCGGTAGTTTCTGCTCACTGGCAATTCGGGCTCCAGTTCACTTCTTAGTACCGGGGTTTCCTTGTTAAGGCCCGTTTCAGTGTCTGCTTCAAAATAGTAAAAGCCCTGAGGTTGGGGATAATCAAATTCCGGGATCAATTTCCTCCACTCAGAGCTGAGTTCCTCTCCCGTTTCAATAATATATTTAATTTGCTCATATTTTATATTTTGCCCGCCGATGTGTACGCCATTATAACCCATACCCCGGGCCAGAGCATACATTTTGGCCGCCCGCATCAGCCTTTGTTTTTCGCCTTTATCGGCGGAGCTTCTTTCTCCATCAATCTCGGCCAGTAATTTATCAGTAACGACACTGCCCGGCAATTGATTGGAGTTCATCATCCGGGCCGCTCCATATGTCAATATATAAACATTGGCGATTACCGGGATGTCCGGATCCAGGAGCCGGATGTATTGCAGCACTTCATGGAACTTACGGGCATCATAACCCAGCTGGGTCACTATAAAACGGCTATGATGGTTTATTTTTTTCTTCAGTTTATAATATTGACCTAATAATTCGGACTCCCATGCTTTAAAAGGCGAAACGACGCTGCCCGCATAAAAATCCGCGGCCTGCAGCTGGGATTTTCCCCGGGGTGTCATGATCTCCAGGCCCTGATTCATTTTATTAATCAATTCCAGAGTATGAATAGGATCCAGGTCAAAAACCGGTTTGGGGCGCCCCTTAAACCCTTCCATGGGATAATCACCGGTCATTACCAGCAGGTTCCTGATACCAGCCCGGTTAAGGTAATATAGTTCGGACTCTATCTGATTACGGTTTTTATCCTTGCAGGTGAAATGCACCAGGGGCTCTATTCCCAGCTGCAAAATTTCCTGGCCCATTCCGGAAGCCATTAAAGCCGGCCGGCCGCCGTGATTATCCGTAATAGTCAGAGCATGGATCTTTCCTTCGGCAGCCGCCTGCTGTGCTGCCAGCAGAATATCTGTCTGCTGTTTTTCATGTGCCCCCCTGCCGGAGGCCAGCTCCCAGGTGACTGAAAAAATATTTTTATCCTGCAAAGAATCTTGAAATCTGTTATTGATACGCTTCTCCTCCCCTGGCCAAATAAAACTTGCTAATTTCATCTAATAGGCGGTATTTTGAAAGATATCATAATATTTAGATATTATAACACACTAAACGGGTTTCTTTTACCCCTGGCCGGAATACGATACTCGCATCCCCTGATCTCATAATAGACAACCGTAATATATCCAGCCGTTCCCTGTTTATTTTCTCCTGTTTCGGCTGCTCCTGGACTGCTCTGCGCCTTAATCCGCCAATAGGGGCTATTCGTATAATCCGTACTTAACCTTTACTCTGCCCAGCTTTTCCAGCAGGGGACGGGATAAGAACCACAGGAAGAACGCCGTAGCCGCGGCGTGAATGAGGTCAAAGGGCAAACCGGCAATATACATGGATAGAAACATGGGCCAGGTGGGATTTGACTGAAACAGAAGGAGAAGCGTGGGGTTCATCAGGCCGCCATAAATAATGATGGCTGACAGGGCCCCGAAGATACACAGGGATAAGCGGCTGCGACGGAGAAATCCTTTTTGGAACAACACCCCGGCCAGATAGCCAACAATACCCATGGCAAACATTTGCACCGGCGTCCATGGTCCCTGGCCGAACATGATATTGGAAACAAACATGGTGACAGCCCCCACCAAAAACCCCACTTCACCCCCTAAAGCGACGCCGGATATGATAACTATGGCTGTGACCGGCTTGAAATGCGGCAGCATGAAAAAGGCTGCCCGCCCCGCAACACCCAGAGAACATAGCACGGAGATGATAACCAGCTCCCGCGCCTGCGGCTTCCGCCCTTCGGTAACCAATATGAAGGGCAGCATCACTTCCAGGATAATCAGCAGGGCGATAAAATAATACTTGCGGTCACCAAGATAATAAACACCTATATATATGGTCAACGGTATGGCCAGCAGAATCATGGCCGTCGCTGCCACAGTACGCCTGGACAGCTTGCCCTTGCCCGCCGGCACCTGTTCCTCCTCCATCGGCCTGTCGCTCCTGCGGCTAACGGCCAGACCAAATGCCAGCAGCGCTGTCAGGAGAACCACATACAGGCTCGTATAGCTGCTGCCTGGCCACCCAGGCAGACCCGGCTGGAACAGAGCAGCTAGTACCGCTGCCAGTGCAACGGCACCGGCTCCCCAGGCCACCAGCTTACGCCACAACGGAAGCTGGGCTGGCGTCTTTCCAGCCGTTTTGTAATGGCTGGGATTGTTGTCATCATGGTAATCGTCATCGGGGGGCAGCTCCGGCAGCTGAGGCATATTTCCGCCGCAGGCAGCAATGACGTCTTCGGCTGTCACCGCATCTGGCAGCAGATGGCGGGCCATACGGCTGGCCGAGGTGGTATAAAAGCTGTGGCCGGCAAAGAATGTCCTCGGAATACCCTCAGTAACGATAGCTCCATTGAATAACATCGCGCAGCGGTGCGCATATTTCGCGCAGAACTCAATATCATGACTGACCATGATGACCGTAACCCCCTGCCCCAATAAGCGCTGCAAAATCTCAGCTAATACTGGCTTGAACTCGGCATCAAGGCCTTTCGTAGGTTCGTCCAGCAAGAGTATCCGTGGCTCCAGAAGGAGCACCTTCGCCAGTGCTGCCCGCTGCTGTTCTCCGTTTGACAAGTCATAGGGATGACGTTCTAATAAATCATCCAGCCGGCAGAGCCGGGTGACAAAAGATATTTTCTCTTCTTTGTCCCCCGGGGGCAGATCCCTGTTTTTCAGTATTTCCAATAAATCCGCGCCCACCGTCTTTTTCACAAAAAGCGCCTGGGGATTTTGGGGCAGGACACCTAACAGCCCGGCAAACAGATTGCCATGCCTGGACAGCTCTTTGCCCTCCAATAGGACCTGGCCCCGGTAGGGCTGGTTGACACCCGAGATCAGCGACAGCATTGTGGTCTTGCCGGTGCCGTTCCCGCCCAGGATCGCCAGTAATTCGCCCCGGTACGCTTTAACTGATAGTCCGCGCAATACTTCCGGGAGGTTTTTTTCATATTTAAACCACACACCTGCCAGCTCTATAACTGGAGAGCAGCCGGAGATATCGGGTTGATTTTTTTCTCCTGTTTGAACCGGTTTCAGAGTGTGGCCAGCCGCAAATTCATCCAGCCACAGCCTGCCATCACGTACTGTGATAGGACAGCTTTGCTGGTTGGGTACCGCTGCGTAGATGCGCATAGGTGTTGGCATGGCGAGAAACATGCTGTGCCCGCTTTCTTTCAGGTTCTGCCCGACCTCCGCTGGACTGCCGTCACCGATAAGCCGGCCTGCTTCCATGACCAATACTCGGTGGCTCAGCGGAAATACTTCCTCCAGGCGATGTTCGGTCATAATAATGGTTGTGCCCAGCTCACGATTTATTTTACCTACCAACGCCAGAAAGTCTGCCGCCGCAATAGGATCAAGCTGGCTGGTGGGCTCGTCCAGAATAAGGATGGAAGGTTCCATGGCCATGATCGAAGCAAGATTCAGTATTTGTTTTTGTCCGCCGGACAGCTCGTTTACATTTTTGCTGAACCAGGTCTCTATGCCGAAGAAGGTCGACATTTCGGCCACCCTTCCCCGGATCTTTGGTGTGTCATACCCCAGACTTTCAAGTCCAAAGGCCAATTCGTGCCACACTTTGTCGGTAACGATCTGGTTGTCTGGATTTTGCATAACAAAACCAATACGGGAGCTTTGCTCGCGCTGGTTAACTTGAGCTAAGGGCTGGCCGGCAAAGAGTATCTCGCCCTCCAGGACACCATGAGGTGCCAAAACAGTTTTGAGCTGCCTCAGCAGGGTAGTCTTGCCGCAGCCTGACGGACCCACCAGCGTAATAAATTCACCCTGAGCAACGGAAAAACTCAAATCATTCAGCACGGGCTTTGATTGTTGGGGATAAGTAAAGGTTAAGCCCCGGATCTTAAAGCTTTCCATTTCCTATCCTCCCTAAGATTTATTAGTAAAGGTGTAAGGCACAGCAATAAATAGCAAATAAACACGCTGACCGTGTACACTCCTGCCTCGGTGCCGCCCATGGTCGGAAAATACCTCCAATAAAGGCCCCTCAATATGGCACCGACAACGATATATATCGCGCACACCAGCAAAAACGCCAGGATCGTGCGGTCACGTTTAGCAAAAGAATAGGTAGAGAAAGCGGTGCGCCCCTTCAGGCCATAGCCCCGGCTTTTCATGCTGTCAGCAGTCTCTATGGCGTTCTCCAGCGCCCAGGTCACCATTATGGATAGAATCGTCATCCCATTTCTAGCCCGGCGGCTGATTCCACCGTTGGAGATGTCACGCCCCACACATTTCTGCGCATCGGAGACAACCTTGAACTGGGCTTTAAAATTCGGTACAAACCGCAGTGTCATAGATAAAATGAGGGACATAGCCGGAATAACCCGCCCGAATAAATATACGAACTTGTCCGAGGTCATGATTTCAGTGTAGCATACAAACCAGGTAATCACTGCAATGAGCATGGCTGCTGCCGCCAGGCCGTATATAATCGATTCAAGGGTCAGTGGATTGCCGCTGGGAAGATACGCCAGGATCGTGCCCCCCCGGTGATTGAAAACCGGATTGATAAGGGCAGCGATCAAAAATAGGGGCAGCATATACAGCAGGTTGAATTTTACTGCCTGGCTGCCCCTTAAGTATACGGAATAAGAAATGGCGGCAGCCAGGGATATTCCCAGGCATACCGGGTGCATGAATATCATCGCAAAGATTATCACCAGGCCAAAGTACAGAAAAATAACGCTGGGATGATAGCTGGAAAATGTATCTTTATGAACCATTGTGCTTTAGCCGCCCTCCATGGTGAAGCAGCTGCCGACGTCCTTACCGAGATCGCAGGTGTACACCCATTCCACAACATCTCCGTCTCTAAGCTGATACCGGCTGCAGCCGTAATTGGGAAACCACCCGTCGTTGACTTTATACACCCAGCCCGACAGCTCACCGACATCAAACTCATAGAGATTATTAATTCCCTCAATATAGGCGCTGTTGTACAAAGGTGTATTGACAAATTCCATATGTATTTTATTCTGTTTCATTTCCCTTAACAGAACATTGAAAACAGACTCTCCCTCATAGAAGGTCACCTTTCTGGCTGCAAAAATCACTCCGTCGGCAGGAACCAAATCCCATTTATCCTTATCCAGCAGGTTCATATTGTCCAATATGGTATCGCATCGCACGACCAGAGTACAAGTAAGCTTACGGTCTGACTCTGCTGCGTTCTGGGGTTCTACTGGTACAGGTTTTCCCTCTGGCACAAGGTCGGTCAGATACTGGTCCTTTCCTGTTTCAAGGTCTATGATCATGCCCGGCTCCGAAGAATTGCTTTTAACGGCCGCTGGATCAGCCTGCGGCGGAGATAGCTCTGGTAAATCCGGCCACTCCTCTTCTCCGGGATTGTTTCCCGGCTGTTCTGCTATATCCTGCCTGCCCGTTGCGGGAGGTGATACCGCCTCTGATTTAGATCTTAATGCGGTTGCGGCTCCATTATCCTTGCCGGATTTAGAATAGTTTCCACCCCAAAAAAAGGCGGCTGTCAGAACGGCAAGAATCAACAGCCCCGCAATGATGATTGATTTATTCTTAGCCCCAGCATTTTTCATAGGTTTTTACTCCTGGTTTACAACAGTTTTGCCTGGGTAAGCATATTAAAAAGCATTTGGGCGATTTCGCCGCGCTTAATGGCTTCCATTGGCATAATCTCAAGGTCTGACTGATCCAGAATATTTTGCTGGTAACAGAAAGCCAGAGAACCCTGAGCCCAGTCTGCTGCATCTACATAATCAGAGAATTGTGCCAGTATATCCCTTATGGCAGCAGATGACAACTGGTTATCCATGCCGCAAAGCTTCGCTGCACCGGTCACCATTACTGCCGCTTCCTGACGCGTGATGGTTCCTTCCGGATCATACCTTCCGTTCCCTACCCCGCTGACAATACCATAGGATGCTGCCGTGCTGATATATCCCGCATGCCAGGCAGAAGAGGGAATGTCAGTGAAGACCGTGCCGGATTGGGGTGTCAGTCCCAGACTGCGGACAACGATGGAGGCAAACTCCGCTCGGGTCATTGTTTTATCCGGGGCAAAGGCAGCATCCCCCATACCGCTGATGATGCCCCGGGAAGCCAGGGCCTCTATCACAGACTTGTTTTTATGTGCACTGATATCAGTGAAAGCCTTATCCGGCGTTGCCGCAAGGATCTGGGTCTGCTTCACATCGGGATGCCTGCCGGACAAACCGAAAGCATCAGTCACCGTATGTGGAGCCCCTGCGCGCTTTTCAGCATCGTTCATACGATACAGGCTGGACTTTCCGCTCTGAGCACGCTGGGCGGCTGCTAAAGCATAGAACCCCTGCTCCGTAGACATCTGACTGTTGCCGCCACCGGCAAGGGTGTGCTTAAAGCCGGCATCCGCTTGCCAGTAAGTCAACAGGTTATCCAGAAGTGTTTGGCCCTTTTTCACAAAGCGAGGATCGTCCAGGGCAACTCCCAGTTCCGTCAGGGCGACAATTACCTGCACGGTGCTTTCCATATTGTCCCCGCCCCAGCTTGTATATCCTCCATCGCTGTTTTGCATGGCCGACAGACAGGTCAGGGCCTCTTCCGCCGCTCTTTTTACATCGGCCCGGTCCGTATATTTTGCCAGGGCCTGCAGAGCCATGCCAGTGACTTCCGGATCGGCTTTTTCCTCGGGACCGATAATGCCGTTTGCTCCTGCTGTAAGGTTCCATCCGCCGCCGGGCAGTTCCTGGCGTAGGATCTCGTCTATGTAAAGCTCGCGGTCCGCCTGTATTCTGGCATCAGGATTTAGCGGGATCGGGTAATTTATGCTGTCTAAGGCAATCAAGGCCCATATCGGGCCGTTTATACCCTGTTCGATGGTATGGTCAAAATCAGCCAGCGGCAGGGTCAAATCGTAACCGGCCACATTACGCGGATCATAGCCTGCCGCAGTTAATCCCAGAATTACACGGGAGTATTCGGTATATTTTTTCTCATGTAAAATACCCTGGCATGCCTTAACATACTCCTCCACGGTCTTGTAATAGCCCTCATAATATGAATCGGGCACGTCAAAGCTGCTGCGGGCAAGGCCAAGCACAGCCCATTCGCCGCCCAAGGAGCCGACCTGGGGATCCTTGACTGTTTTATAAATATTAGTTGCTGTGGCATTGACTGCTTCGTCAAGTTCCTGTGGTGTTACCGCATAAAGCGATGATACACTGCAGAAAATCAAACAAATTGCCAAAATAACTGTCCACAATGTTGTTTTGCTTTTCAAATTTCTTCTTCACCCCGCATTCCTCTATATTGGTCATAATCCCAGAGATGCTGGCATCAAATTTTTATTGCTTGCCGGGTTCCCAGATCTACTATATAAGCAAAAGAAGATATGGTACAGGTCATCAAGAATGTTATTTTCTTATATGATACTGAATATACATAACCTTGGTAAAAATTCGACACTCCCCGGAAGAATTCCCGGGAGAGTGCCGATAAATTTATTTCACTTTACGCTCTACAAACCGCTGCAGAATTGATGCAACCTCAGCACGGGAGGCGCTGTCACCCGGTACAAGATTTGCTTTAGTGCGGCCGTTAATAAGCCCTTCGGCATTGGCCCAACTCATTGCTGATTGAGCCCAACTGCTAATGCTTTCCGCATCGCTAAAGGCCTTTAGGTTTGCTGCCGCTGTCACATCATAGCCCTTATATTTTGCGTAGTGGTATAGGATGGCCGCCGTCTGCTCGCGGGTTGCATTGTCATTGGTCCCGAACAGCCCGCTGCCGTAGCCCCTTACAATGTCGCTGGCATTAGACCATATTACGGCATCGGTATACCATTCACCCTTCTGGACATCAGTAAATGCATTTGTACCGCTGACAATGGGTGAACCCTCCAGCCGGTACAGGACGGTTGCCAGCATGGCTCTTGTCATTGGGCTGTTCGGGCTGAAGGTCGTTGTGCTTGTGCCGCTGAACAATCCCTTCTGTGATACGAAAGTAACTGCGTCATAGAACCAGTCGTCAGCATTAACGTCGGTATAAGGATTTATCCATTCAATGTTTGTCTCTCCAATGTAGAACAACGAAAAGTGGTTCGTTGTAAACACAAAGCCTCTGCGTTCTGCATCATATCTGGCGTTTTCCATCGGTACGGGATTGCTGTTGCCGTCAAGATAGTAAACTGTTAAAGTTCCGGGATCGACCCCCGCCGCTGGAGAGAAGGGCAGAAACACAGTGGCTGTTCCTTCAAATTGATGAATTATTGTGTCTCCGACCATAATACTGAGGTCAAACACCGGGGAATTACCCACTACTTTTTGTATCGCGTTGTCCAGCGTTGCATTAACTACGGGTGTTACAACAAATCTGACCATTGAATCATCTGCCCTTCCCCGGGTAATTCCGGCCAGGGTTCCCGTATCAAAGGTCAGAGTCCCAACCCCGCTTGCAATGGTAAGCTGCGCATTGGCTTTAATTATCTCTTTGATGGCGTCAGTTTTGATTTCAACCCTCACGGGAGATTGTTTGTCCGTACCTGTGACAATAATTTTCACTTCGGCCCCATTAATGGTATCACTGGGTTCTTCCAGCTTATTAAGGGCGTCTTTTATTGCGTCGCTATTAATAGCGGCCACGTCCACCCCTGCTTCTATTATCGTGCTGACCTCAATCTCAGAGGTGACCACCGGCTTCTCTTCCCTGGTATTATTGCCGCCGGGGATTCTCCCTGCATCCGGATCATTTGTGTAGTCCCTGGTAAAGTATAGCAGAACATGGTCACCATTTTTGACAATGTAAGAATCAATGCCCACCGTTGGCAGCTTAGAATTCACCTTAAACAGCCAGCCCGAGTTGGGCATACCGTTATACGCCTCGGACAGTGTAAAACCGTCCGGGGTAGTGATTGATTTTATATATCCATTCTGGGCGCCGCTCTGCGTATAGCCGGTCCCGGCAAGAGCCTTTATAATAACCTCAGAAACAGCAGCGTCGTCGGTTATATTGGTAACTGCTTTCCTGTTTATCCAGGTTTCCAACTTACCGCTGCTGCTCATTCCCTCTAATGTGAAATATACTGTTATAGTTGTGCCGGGAGGAGACGATGAAGAGACAACTGTCACCTGACAAAGCGGCGGCACCAGATCGGTTGTATTAATAGTGCCCGGTCTGGCTGCGCTGATTGTATAGGTTCCGGCAGCAGGTAAGGTAATGGTTACATTTCCATCGGCATCGGTAACCGCCTCTGTACCCACCCGGTTACCGGATTTATCAAGAATATAGACAGTTGCACCGTTTAGCGGCGCGTATGCCCCACCGCTTCCCATAGCATCCCATGAATCGATCCCCAGGAGCTTAAGATTAAATGCTTCCCCTGTTTTTACATTCAGAGTTGCTTTATCAAACTTGGTTAAGTAGGCAGTATCGTACCAGTCTATAAAAAACAGAACCAGGCTGTCGCCTTTGGCAATCTGTGTTTCACTGAGCATCGTCACTGGTATTTCGCCATTTATGGCATACATCCAGCCGGTAGTGTCACCAGCGCTGACGCCGAGAATAGCACTGACATAACCGTATGACACCGTCAAATCCGTGTCCGGGTCTTTCCCGTTTGCGGTCAGCGCCGCTTTCAAAGCATCGAGATGTGTACCGCTCATTTCTACAGATGTCTGAGGCATGAGAGTCGTACCGTTATAAAGGTCCTCCACCCGAACAGTTATATTTTTTGGCGCACTGGGATCAGGAGGGGTGACGCCGGGATCGGTTTCGCCGGTGAGTTCCGTACCGTCTCCGGTTTGAGCACCAAAATGATATATATTATAGGCATTTTTTCCGGAAGTTAAATATCCCTGGTAAGCAACCAGGGCGCGAAAGCCTTGCTCCGTACTCATAGAGCTTGCAGTTGTATTATTATCATATCCTAATTGATTCGAGCTGATTCTAAAGGCCAGCAGGCCTTCTATCAAACTTTTTCCGTCTTGGGCAAAATCACCGGTTTCGGCGCTGGGGTCCTGCCCCAGGGCGGTAAGAGCCACTATAACCATTGATGTTGAGTTGGAATTCCCGTAATGCCCGGAATCCTTTTGTTGTGCCGCCAGATATTCAAGGGCACCGTCGATTGCCGTCTTCACATCTGTATTGCTGTTATAATATGGCGCCAATGCCGCAACAACCATGGCTGTAGCATCTACATCCGGAGAAGTTCCCCAGAAGGTCCAGGCAGTTTGATCATCAGCCGGTGTCAATTTATTTTCCAAAAGGTAGTCGCTTGAGGTTTGGCGAGCCAGTATAAACCCACTGTCGTCATATTGTCCACTATCCAGAGCTATCAGGCCCCAGGCTGCCTCCGCGGCCTGTGATGGGGCGTTTTCCCCCAACTTTTCGACGAAATCCCAATAGACCCCTTCAGTGCCGCTATATACATTGGAAGCATCAACACCCAGGGCAGTGAGGGTGATAATAGCACGTGCTTTATCGGTTGTACTACCGCTGGTGTAAACAGTGCGTACATTCTCTACAATACTTGCACCAGCAACATCTCCGGCCCGGCCATAGGCTGCCATCGCCATAGCCTCCCAATCGCCGGAGGTATTTTTATAACTGTCGGCAATAGCTGCCAGCAGCTCTGCCACTGCTGTATCTGCAGCATCCGCTGTTTCGAGGGTAATATTTATAACATACTCCTTTGTACTATCTGAATCCAATGCTGCCGTTTTAATTGTTACAACGGCAGTCTGATCTGCGTTGAGCTCTACATCAAAAGCCAGGCTTCCCCGGGCGCTGTAGACTCCGGAGGTAATCAGGGTACCCGTCTCTTCCGCAGCAACTGTTATCCCTACGCTTTTGACCATCGCCGGGGCAGCAAGGCTGTATGCTTTTGTCCCTGGATTAAAGGTAAAACCCAAAGATGGGGAGAGGGAAATGGCAGCCACATCAGCCGAATTCGATACTTTACGCACAATGAGGGGCAGCTCCACTGTACGCGCTTCTGTATACTCCGCCAGACGGAAAGAGGTTAGAGTGGCAGTCATGGTAACACTCTTGTCTCCCGCTGAGGGTCTGGTCACTGTACCATACGAAGCTATCGTGCTGGAATCACTGGTCGCCCACTCGATTTTAATTCCCTTTTCACCACTGTTTTTGGTTGCCCAGCTTATTACAGCAGGATAGTCCAGTCCCCGATATACCATCTGCAAATTTGATGTTACCGCATCGGCTGAGCTGTTATTATTTTTTATAACTTCAAATACTAGTGCTTCTTTAACTGCGTCAATTTCGGCATTGACGGCATCAATCTCTGCCTGTGTCACCGCCTTGACCGTTACGATAAAGTCCTTACTTTCTGTATACCCGCCCTTAGACGCAATAACTGTAAGCTTAACTGTTGCGTCTGGATCCCCTATATCCGGCCGCTTAACCTTGGCACGCATCCAATTAACTGTAATTATATCTGTATTGTCTGATGTCCAGTATCCCGAGCTAATATAGTCGGTAGTTTTGTCCCCATAATTACGCGGGTCTACCAATTGAATGTCGTATAGTACATTGTCGGGGTCAATCGCTTCGCCATCCATCAGCTTCAAATCTGCAAGCTCAATTCCAGCCAGGGCAGCCTGCACAGAAGATTTGCTGGCATCAATCTCAGCCTGTGATAATGGCAATATTTTCAGTTCATAAGTTTTGACGGGGCTATAGTCTGGATAATCACCATACTTGCCGGTGTTGGGCATCAATCCATTTTTTACTGAAAGGGTAAGGCTCACAGATGCAGATTCTTCACCTAATTTCGGACGAAGTAGTATCTTGCCGCTGTTAGACATATAAGGGCTTTCGTTTGTGGACCAGGACAAGCTAAGTGCATAGCTGTCAAGGTTGGAAGGCAGTGACGCTAAATCAGCAGATAACGCACTCATATCGGTATTAGCGCCCTTTATTTTATCCCATGAACAGTCGGCTGCAATTAAATCTGCCAGTCGTTCCTCTGGAGTTCTAGGTTGAATCGGGCTTGTGATGAGGGGTTCCAGAATATCCCAAGTAGGCGTTGCGCCATATGTCAGATAGATTATTATGGAATCGTTTTCAGCCAGATTGGTTGTTGTAAAATTGCTTACATTGCTATATGAACCATTGCTTAGTTTTCGTGCGCTCCAGTTTCCATATCCATCTGAACCTCGCGTGTATCCAAGAAAGGTTGTGGGACGGTTGTTGGTAAGTTGCTCATTAAAACCTGGGTCAACAGCCCGGACCACATCCAAAGCGGTTGGTGATTCGCCATCATAGGGAACGGTCACTTCTGTCGTTCCAGTTGCTTCCGGATACAGAATAATCCAGCCATCGTAGCCCTCCCGCGCTGCGATCACATTAATATTGGCTGTAGTTGCAGCATCCTCCTCGTTAGCGAAAGCGGCTATCACCTCGCTGTCTGCGTGATGGGCGGCAACGGCAATGACCTCCGTCATCCCCTCCGCCAAGGCCGACAACGGCAGCATTCCGAGCACCAGTAAAATGGTCAGAACAATGGGTATTAGCTTGTTCATCCTCTTCATTTTATTCCTCCTCCTTTCATACATTCCCAAGAGCTGTATTATATATAAACGCCTGCCCCGGCGCAGCTACGGATATAAAATGGATCATAATAAGACTTTCCGCTCCCATGCAGCTATACGTCCTTGCTTGTTCTTTTTCCATCAACAAAAAACGGCGGCGACAATCGATTTGATTGCCACAGCCGTTTATCCATGCATCAATAAGCTCTGTCATTTATCTACCCAACAAAGCCTTTTCCAAGCAGGTCTTCTGACTTACGCTTAGGGAGTTATCTCCTGCGACACGCACTCTGCCTTCCCAGTTTCCCAGTGACCGACTTTCGTCGACGAGTACGGCCTCGGCGCTTACAGCGGCGGTACCGTTCGGGATTTTCACCCGCTTCCCTATCCTTTCCCTGAAGCTGTACGCCCCAGGGAACACTTGAATTTATATTTGTTTGATTCGCTGGTATATTATCACAACCAGGGCATAATGTCAACGCTAAGCTCCATGTATCGGGCGATCGCGTTGAGATGGTCTTGTTTTTAATCAGTTACCTCTTTGCTGACATAAAAAAACACCTCTCAAAAACATTTGAAAGGCATTCGTCAATTTATTTAGCCCGCTCGATTCTTTAAAAACTTCAGAAAATTAATGGCGGAGAGGGCGGGATTTGAACCCGCGAACGCTTTTGACACGTTACTCGATTTCCAATCGAGCGCCTTCAGCCGTACTCAGCCACCTCTCCGTAATTAAATTTTTGTGTACACCTTTGTTCCAGTGCAACGATAGTATTTTACTCTAAAAGCATAGATACCGCAAGCACCAAATAGCTTGTGTTCCGGTTCTTACCGGCGTATAAATACAAAACGCCCAAACGTAAGCAGCCTGGACGATTAAATTGTGCTGGCGGAGAGAGTGGGATTCGAACCCACGGAACCATCACTGGTTCACTCGATTTCGAGTCGAGCGCCTTAAACCGAACTCAGCCATCTCTCCTCAAATCCGCAAAGAACTTTTTTAGCAGCCGCGAAGCTTCTTCTTCCAGAACACCATATTCCACTTCTACCTGGTGATTAAGCCCGGAGTATCTGAGCAAATCCATAATGGATCCTGCGGCTCCTGCTTTGGGGTCCCGGGCTGCGTAAACCAACCTGCCCAATCTGCTGTTGACCATGGCCCCGGCACACATGGCACAAGGTTCCAGCGTGCAATACATGGTGGCCTCCTTCAGGCGCCATTGCCCCAGATACTTTGCTGCCCCCTGTAAGGCCAGCAATTCAGCATGGGCTGTGGCATCCTGCCGCATTTCTTTCTGGTTATGACTCCAGGCAATTATTTGATCATCGTATACAATAACAGCACCAATTGGTATTTCATTATTGCAGTACGCCTGGTAGGCCAAACCAAGTGCCAGTCTCATATATAATTCATCCCTCATATCCAGGGTTCACCGCCATAATGGTGCGCCCGAAGGGACTCGAACCCCCGGCACACGGTTTAGGAAACCGTTGCTCTGTCCAACTGAGCTACGGGCGCATTTTTTTAAAGCAATAGGAAAATGGCGCGCCCGGAGGGATTCGAACCCCCGACCTCCAGATTCGTAGTCTGTTACTCTATCCAGCTGAGCCACGGGCGCATCTATATGAACTTTTGGTTCATCCAATAAAAATGGCGGAGAGAGAGGGATTTGAACCCTCGAGACAGGTATTAGCCGTCTACTCGCTTAGCAGGCGAGCGCCTTCAGCCGCTCGGCCATCTCTCCGTATGAAAAAAGAAAACCTTGATTTTATCACCGAAATTATGGCGGAGGAGGTGGGATTCGAACCCACGGAACCCGTAAAGGTTCAACGGTTTTCAAGACCGCCTCCTTCAACCGCTCGGACACCCCTCCAAAAAAAAGGCCGGACCGTTCTGTCCAATGCAAAAGACAGTATAGCACAGCGTCCTTGCCTTGTCAATAAACCCTCTAGTATGAATTACCTGCTGTTATTCTGGTATTTCCCCCCATATAAGGTTGTAAAACTTCCGGTATTAAGATGGTCCCATCTGCCTGCTGATAGTTTTCCAGGATAGCTGCAACAGTACGACCTATAGCTACTCCAGAACCATTTAATGTGTGTACATATTGAACTTTTGCTTTTGGTGCTGGACGATATCTGATGTCAGCACGCCGAGCTTGAAAATCTTCACAGTTGGAACAAGAAGATATTTCTTTGTACTGGTTATAACTTGGCATCCAAACCTCAATATCATAAGTTTTTGCCGCAGAAAAGCCCATGTCGCCTGTACACAAAAGTACGACCCGGTATGGCAATCCTAAAAGTTGCAGCACCCGTTCAGCATCCTGGGTCAAACTCTCCAATTCATCATAAGAATTCTCTGGCTTGACCAACTTTACTAATTCGACCTTGTTAAACTGATGTTGTCTTATTATTCCTCTTGTATCCCTTCCGTGCGAGCCTGCTTCTGCTCTGAAACAAGGTGTATAAGCTGTAAGATACAAGGGCAGTTGATCCGCCTCAAGAATTTCTTCGCGGTATAAATTAGTAAGTGGAACTTCCGCAGTAGGAATCAAATATAACTCCTGACCTTCAATTTTGAACATATCTTCAGCAAATTTGGGTAATTGTCCAGTCCCCTGCATACAGTCAGCTGTGACCATGAAGGGGGGTAATATTTCCTTATAATTATGTTGCTGTGTATGGGTGTCCAGATAAAAATTAATAACGGCTCTTTCCAGCCGGGCACCCCAACCTTTATATACCGTAAAACGAGCCCCGGAGAGCTTGGCTGCTCTTGGAAAATCAAGTATATCCAAGTTCGCACCAATATCCCAGTGAGCTAATGGTTCAAAAGGAAAATCTTGCGGCTTTCCCCACTTCCGTATTTCAAGGTTATCTTCTTCGCTTTTCCCTACTGGTACCGATTCGTGAGGTAAATTAGGCAGACTGAGTAAAAAAGTATCCATGTCCTTTTCCAGTCCTTTGATTTTCTCATCAAAATTCTTGATTTCCTCACCGGTAAGTCGAATTCTATTCATCAATTCATGCGGATTTTCTCCGGCTTTTTTCATCCGTCCTACTTCCTGAGAAGCAGTATTGCGAAAGTTCTTAAGTTCTTCAACTTTACTGATAACAAAGCGCCGTTCTTCATCCAAAGCAAGAAACGTATCTAATGTAACTGACATATTGCGCTTTTGAAGTTGTTCTTTTATTCTTTCCGGATTGGCCCTTATTAACTTCGCATCTAGCATGATTTTTACCTCCAAGTTGACCAGTGTTTAAAAATGCAGCAAACACGGTGTATTTAATATACCATCCATTTCCTTCAACTGTTTTAATACTTCTTCTTCGACTTTGTTGTCAACATTGACCATCATCAAAGCCGTTTCTCCTTTATTCTTGCGGGCTACTTTCATAGAAGCAATATTTACCCCAGCATCACCTAAAGCAGTGGCAAAAGGCCCAATGATTCTTGGGCGGTCTTCATTTTCTACCATGATTACATACCCTTCCAAGGTGGTTTCTGTTTCATACCCATTCATCTCAACCAACATGGGATTTCTAGCCCTGGATAAGCTGCCGGTTATATCCAGTTCATGATTCTGTCCAAATATCTTAGCTCTTACTAAGTTTTTATAACGTTTATTAGTTTGATCTTCTTTGGTTTCATATACTTTTATACCCCTATCCTCTGCCATTAACTTTGCATTGACTAAGTTAACTTTTTCAGACATTACCGGTTCTAAAAGTCCTTTTAAAAATGCTACTGTCAGGATTTCCGTGTCATTTTGAGTAATGGGGCCTGCATAGCTTAATTCAATTCTATTGACCGGGGACTTCTCTAATTGAAAATAGAAACTGCCCATTTTCTCCGCCAGTACGATATATGGTTTTAAATATTCTAATTCCTCGCTTAACAGTGTAGGCAGGTTTACGATATTCGGTACGATTTCGCCTTTTAAAGCCTTTATAACCTGTTCCGCAATACTTTCACCAACTCGCTTCTGGGCTTCAAAAGTATCTGCCCCCAAATGGGGTGTACATACTACATTATTAAAACTAAAAAGTTCATTATCTATGGCAGGTTCTTTTTCAAATACATCTAATCCTGCACTTGCAATTTGCTGTGATTTCAATCCCTCGATCAGAGCAGTTTCTTTTATAATTCCCCCGCGTGCACAATTGACTACGCGCACCCCTGGTTTAGCCAGTTTAAACATTTCTTCGTTCAGCATATGCATGGTCTCTTCGTTGCGGGGAGTATGCACTGTAATAAAATCCGCCTGTCGTACCAACTCAGCCAAGGTATTCATCTTTTCAGCACCATATCTTTCGAATCTTTCATCCGCAATGTAAGGATCGTAAGATATAACTCGCATATTAAATGCTTTAAGCCGTGTTGCAACCATTGATCCAATTCTTCCTAAACCTATGATCCCAACAGTTTTTCCATAAAGCTCAACCCCCCGAAAAGGCTTGCGATCCCATGTACCTGATTTCAGAAAAGTATTCGCCCACGCAGTATTACGAGCAGATGACAGTAACAAACTGATAGTCTGTTCTGCTGCTGATATAGTGTTGCTATCCGGCGTATTCACTACGATTACGCCATAACGGGTACAAACATCCACATCAATATTATCAATTCCATTTCCGGCTCTGCCGACTACTTTTAAGTTTTTGCCTTTGCTGATTAGTTCCTCATCTACTTGCGTTACACTTCTGACAACTAACGCGTCATATTGATCAATGATATCAAGTAATTCCTCTCTGGAAATGCCATCCCTATAATCAACTTCGAGTTCCGTTCTGAGTAATTTGATTCCCTCTTCTGCAATGCGTTCACTAACGATAACTTTATTCATTAATTCTCCTCCCTTATAATCTATCGGTAATATAATCCTGTGCATAGATCAATCCGGTTCCCTTTTTTACAGGATACCCTAATTTGCTCAGCGTAATTTCCAGGGCCGCTAAAACTGCCAATAAATCCAACTGTCTGACATATCCCAGATGGCCAATTCTAAAAATCACATTTGCCAGGGACTGCTGTCCTCCTGCCAGGACAATATTAAACTTCTCCAGCATGAATTTACGGATTATGTCGGCTTCAATACCATCAGGACTTACTACCGAAGTTACTGCTGTTGAAGCATGTTCATCCTCAGCCAGTAATTGTAGTCCCATCGCTTTTACAGTGCTTCTTACCATATTGCGATAATTTTTGTGTCTGAGCAGTATATTTTCAAGACCCTCTTCCTGCATCATCTGCAAAGCTTCGTCCAAACCTTGGAAGAGCGACACTGCAGGTGTAAAAGGCGTCTGCCCTTTTTCCAGATATTTTAACCCATTACTAACATCCCAGTAGAAATTTGGGTTGGATACTTTTTGATGTACTTGCCAAGCTTTTTCACTGAACGCTAAAAAGCTCAGTCCTGGTGGAATCATAAAGGCTTTTTGCGATCCGCTCACCACTACATCAAGGCCCCATTCATCCATCCTTAAATCAAGAGCTGCCAGCGAACTCACCGCATCAACCATGAAGAGTGCTGGATGGTCTTTAATACCAGATCTAATTTTTTTAATATCATTAAAAACTCCGGTCGATGTTTCATTATGGGTTATTAATATGGCTTTGATTTCACCATTTATATCTTCCTTGACTCTGGCAATTACTGCATCTGGATCAGCTGGCTGCCCCATGGGGAATTGCATTTTCTCAACCTGAGCCCCAAAAGTTTCAGCAATTTTCGCAAAACGATCCCCAAATACTCCTATTGATACTGCTAATACTTTATCTCCGGGAGAAATAAAATTTACGACTGCTGCTTCTAATGCTCCAGAACCTGATGCCGTATAAATCAAAACATATTGGTTGGTATGATAAATCTGTTTAATTTCTTCTGTAACCCGGGTAATAATTTTTTTAAATTCTGGTCCTCGGTGATTAACCATCGGTTTACTCATTGCCCGAACTACTCTGTCTGGTATCGGTGTTGGACCTGGAAGAAGTAAATATTGTTCTCCTATCATTTTTTAACCTCCCTGAAATGTGTATTTAATTATAAAAACCTCTCATCCCTATAGGGACGAGAGGTCTTTCCCGCGTTGCCACCCTGATTAGTGTATAAACACTCACCTTGTCGGTTATAACGGAACCACCGTCACTGTTTTCACAGACTGCTTCCAAGGTGGATTCAGATTTACGCTACTCTGGTTTACACCTCCCACCAGATCTCTCTGCCAGACATAAAATCTTACTTTTCCTTATCATCGCATTTGATTATTCAAATAATTTTCTAGATTATATTACATACTGAACCCTTTGGCAATAAATATGAATTTGTATACATTTTCTAATTTATTACGCCAATAGTAATATAACTCATTACTCCTGTGTTTGAATCCGTTTACTCATCCTTCTCAGTGTGAAATCTCGCTACGGCAACAATCTTTTCCGTTTCCGACAATTTCATTAATAATACTCCCCGGGAATATCTCTTCTGTATTGGAATTTGATCAGTATCCAGTCTAATAATATGTCCTTCATCCGTCAGTAATACGATTTCATCTTCTTTTGATGCAATTTTTAAAGCGATCAAATTACCGTTTTTTTCAGTAATCTCAATGGTTTTAACGCCCTTGCCCCCTCGGTTTTGGACTTTGAATTCGCTTGGGGGCGTTCGTTTCCCGTACCCTTTTTCTGAAACTAAAACCACATGCGCGTCGGGACGTTCTTTATCAATTCCTACCACATGATGACCCTTCGTTAGCCTTATTCCTCTGACTCCGGCAGCGTTTCTGCCCATCGCTCTGATTTGGTCCTCCTCAAATACGATTGATATGCCATCTGAGGTAGCAAGCATTATTTTGTCTTTACTTTTTACCCGTACCACCCCGACTAATTCATCTTCCTCCCCCAGATTGACAGCAATTATCCCCGTACGGCGAATATTGGCAAAGGCCGATAAAACTACCTTTTTTATGACTCCCTGTTTGGTCACCATTATTAAATGTCGGTTGTCGTCAAACTCCCTGTTAGCCATAAGCGTAGTAACTTTTTCATCCGGTTTTAATTCCAATAGATTTATCAGTGGTATCCCTTTCGCCTGCCGCGATGATTCTGGTATATGATATGCTTTACAGGAGAAAGCACGGCCTTGATTAGTAAAAAACAAAATATCCGACAGGACATTGGTGACGATGATTTCATTGGTAAAATCCTCAGCACGAATAGAGGCGGCGCTGATCCCCTTCCCCCCTCGATTCTGAACCTTGTAGGTATCAAGCGGCTGTCTTTTTATATATCCACGATTGGTTAAGGTCAAAACAACATCATGCTCTTCTATAAAGTCTTCTTCTTCATAATCAGTATTGTCATAACTTATCTCGGTTCTTCTCCGGTCTCCATATTTCCTTTTTATATCATCCAAATCGTCTTTGACCATTAGGAGAACTCTTTCGGGCCTGGCTAATATATCCTCAAGGTCAGCTATTTTTAACAAAATGTCTTCATATTCCTGCTCAATTTTACTTCTCTCCAACCCCGTTAGTTGAACTAAACGCATGTCTAAAATAGCATTGGCCTGTATTTCTGATAATAGAAAACGTTCTATCAAAGCGGTACGTGCAGTTTCTCTATCCTTAGAACTCCTGATCAGGTTAACAATCTCGTCGAGGTTATCAATAGCAGTCTTTAAACCTTCTAAAATATGTTTACGATTGTTTGCCAATTGCAATTCATGTTTGGTACGACGGGTGATTACATCCTGGCGGTGAATGATATACTGCTCTATCATCTGTTTCAAGCTTAGAATTCGGGGTTCACCATTAACCAAACTAAGCATTATGACTCCAAAACTATCCTCCATCTGGGTATGTTTGAACAGTTTATTGATCACTACATTGATATTTACATCTCTTCTTACCTCAATGACCACCCTAATTCCTTTGCGATCAGATTCATCCCTTAAATCAACGATCCCGTCAATTTTTTTATCCCTTACCAATTCGGCTATTCTTTCAACCAGACGGGCTTTATTTATTTGATACGGTATTTCGGTTACGATTATGGCACTGCGTCCATTTTTTCTTTCTTCAATTTCATATTTAGCTCTGACTTTAATAGAACCTCTTCCCGTTTCATAAGCTTGCTTAATGCCATTGGACTGCATAATGCCACCGGTTGGAAAGTCCGGTCCCGGTATCACCTGCATTAATTCTTCAATGGAAACTTCAGGTGTATCTATCACCATTTTAATTCCGTCTGCCAATTCATTAATGTTGTGAGGAGGAATATTGGTAGCCATACCTACTGCAATTCCAGTAGAACCATTTAACAGCAGATTAGGGATCCGAGATGGCAATACCTGTGGTTCAAGCCGCGATTCATCGTAGTTTGGACGCCAATCCACAGTTTCTTTTTCAATATCAATTAGCATCTCTTCAGCTATTTTAGCCATTCTTGATTCTGTGTAACGCATAGCCGCAGCTGAATCTCCGTCAATGGAACCAAAGTTACCATGACCATCTATCAGGGGGTATCGCATATAAAAATTTTGGGCTAATTTTACCATGGTTTGATAAATAGCCGCATCTCCATGAGGATGGTATTTTCCCATTACTTCCCCAACGATATTGGCGGACTTCTTATGCGGCTTATCTGCAGTCATACCCTGGTCATACAGAGCATATAAGATACGCCGATGAACAGGCTTCAGCCCATCCCGCACATCAGGAATTGCCCGGGATACGATAACGCTCATCGAGTATTCCAGAAAAGATTTTCGTACTTCTTTTTCTATATCAATTGGTATTACTTTTTCAAAAAGACTTTCCTGTCCCACTTAAGCACCACCCTTAAATATCTAAATTAGTAACATATCGTGCATTGGCATTAATAAATTCGCGCCGCGGCTCTACATTATCACCCATCAAATCAGAGAATATCTTTTCAGCCTGAACTGCGTCTTCAATATTTACTTTAAGAATTGTACGCGTTTCAGCATTCATCGTCGTTTCCCAAAGCTGTTCCGGATCCATCTCACCCAGGCCTTTATAGCGTTGTATCGACCACTTTTTGTCTGTCTCCCGGGTGAAATTTTCTAAATCCTGGTCATTATAAAAGTATTTTATTTCTTTACCCCTTTTTAAACCATATAGAGGCGGCTGGGCAATATAGATATACCCTTGTTCTATCAACTGTTTCATATATCGGTAAAAGAAAGTCAGCAGCAGGATTCTTATATGGGAACCATCTACATCTGCATCTGTCATAATAAGTAATTTATGATAACGAGCTTTGGTTATATCAAAATCCTCACCAATGCCTGTACCCATTGCTGTAATCAAATTGCGTATTTCATCACTATTTAAAACTCTATCCAGCCTGGCTTTTTCAACATTAAGTATTTTTCCTCGTAATGGTAATATCGCCTGATACGTTCTGTCTCTGCCCATTTTGGCAGATCCACCGGCTGAATCTCCCTCTACAAGAAACAGTTCTGAACTGGCAGGGTCTCTATTGCTGCAATCCGCTAATTTGCCTGGCAGTGAAGTTGACTCTAATGCATTTTTACGCCGTGTCAGTTCACGGGCTTTACGGGCTGCTTCCCGAGCCCGACGTGCCGAGATTGCCTTCTCCACAATTTTTTTCGCTGCCACAGGATTTTCCAGTAAATAATCCTGCACTGAATCATATACAGCACTTTCCGTTAAGCCTCGAATATACGTATTCCCCAACTTGGTTTTGGTTTGTCCCTCAAACTGAGGGTCTTTAACCATTACAGATATTATTGCTACGATACCTTCTCTGATATCTTCTCCGGAAAGATTAGTCTCATTTTCTTTCAATTGCCCAGTCTTTTTAGCATAATCGTTCACTACTCTGGTAAGAGCGTTTTTAAAACCAATTTCATGAGTACCGCCTTCCTGGGTATGTATATTATTTGCATAGGAAAAGATGTTTTCGCTGTACCCACCGTTATACTGAATGGCTACTTCTACAATCACTTCATCTTTGGTATCGGTGAAATAAATAGGCGGTTGATTGATCAGTTCTTTATTTTGATTAATGTAAGCAACAAAATCCATTAATCCATTGGACTTATATGTTCGTTGGTAAGGTTCTTCTTCTCTTTCATCTGTTAAATTTATGATCAAACCTTTATTCAAAAAAGCCAGTTCCCTTAATCGCTGAATAATGATTTCACGATCAAATATTAATTCTTCAAAGATTTCTTCGTCAGGGAAAAAATGTATGATTGTGCCTGTTTCATTTGTATCTCCTGCTATCTGCAACTCAGTGACTGGTTTACCGCGTCTATAATCCTGTTGATATATATGACCGTCTCTTTTTACAGTGATATGCAAGGAGGATGAAAGAGCACTTACAACAGATAAACCTACACCATGCAGCCCTCCTGAAATCGTATATCCACTGCCGCCGAATTTACCGCCTGCATGTAATGTGGTCATGATAACTTCTATAGCTGGCCTGTTCATCATGGGATGATTATCAACTGGTATGCCACGGCCATTATCGCAAACTGTTACACTATTATCTTGATGAATGGTTACATCAATCGTATTACACTGCCCTACCACAAACTCATCTATACTGTTATCGACGATTTCAAAAACCAAATGATGCAAACCTTTGGAACCAGTTGAACCTATATACATACCTGGTCTTTTCCGTACTGCTTCCATACCCTCTAAAACTTGTATATCCGAAGCATTATATCCATTTTCATTAGTACCCAAAGATTATACCTCCCTGTAAAAGTTATTGGCACGTCTAAATAATGTTGTAGAAGAAATTGGCGATAGATAAACTTTATTAGTACAAATTATCATTGCTTTTTCTTTCCCTTTTTCACTCACATTTAAAATGCTTTTTTCTGTTTTAGCAATTTCAATGATTTCTATAATATCTTTTGAAATCGGTGGTTCAATATTTAAAATAGCAATAATATCTGCAGAAGGAATAATATAATTATTACCAAGGTGAATATACATTTTTATACCCCCTCAAATTAAACACCCGTTTTTTAACGAAAAAAATTGGGCATTGACTCCGCCTTTTGGATCATGACTTACTGAAGAAAGAAAGCTTTGAAAGCCAGCCTGAGATAAGTGGTTTAAAAGCAATCTTTTTTTATTTTCATCAAGCTCTGATAACACTTCATCAAGTAAAAAGAGCGGATAAAATCCCTTAATCTGATTAAAAGAATAAATTTCGGCTAGTTTTAGTGTTACAGCAAGATTTCTTTGCTGCCCCTGTGAAGCAAAAATGCGAGCTAATTTACCATTAAGATAAACATTCAAATCATCGAGATGGGGACCTATCAAAGTCGTGCTTCGCATCATTTCTTGTTCTTTTTTAATTTTTATTTGTTCTAATAGAGCTTGTTTTAAAATTTCATCATTAATTTTATCACTAAAAACTGGAAATGAAAGTGCATATCTTATTTTTATAGTATCTCCTTCATGGTTTACAGTTGGAAAAACTTTTTGGCACACATCATCTAAAATATTTGCCAAATTGATACGGTTTATAATAAATTTTACTGCCGTATCAATAAACATTTCATTGATAACCGCAAAAGAATTGCTATCTGCTTGTCTGTTCCTCAATAATAAATTTCTTTTGTACAATATTTTATTATAATCATCAATTTGCTTTGAATATTCTGCAGAAATCTGTCTTAGGATGAAATCTAAATAATTTCTTCTTTTTACTGGTGATCCCTTAATTAAATAAAGATCATCCGGGGTAAATAAAACGATTCGCAGATTATTTTCCTGCGAAATTTTTGCCTTCCTGCTATTTATCGTAAAGGTTTTTCCGACCTCCGGTTTATATTTCAATACCGCTTCTATATTTTTATTCTGGAAGCAATATTTACTGTTGATAATATAGAATTGTTCGTCAAATTTTATAAAATTAACGTCTTTGCCGCTTCTAAAGGAGGTTCCAGTAGAAAGAACAAAAATAGATTCAAGAAGATTCGTTTTGCCTTGAGCATTGTCTCCTGTGATAATATTTAATCCCGGTCCAGGGCGGAGATCAATTTGTTTGATATTACGGAAATTCCTGACCCTATGCTCGTTAATTTTCAATTTTTTATAACGACTCCTCCCTTTTAATTACTGGTTCTTAATGGCACCAAAACATAAAGATAATTACCTGCTGCAGGATTAACGATTTTAACCGGCCCTAAAGAACCAGATAATTCAATGCGTATTTGTTCACATTCATCATTCAGTATTTTAACAATATCAAGAAAATAATTGGTATTAAAAGCTATTTTAAAGTCTTTTTCTCCTTCTATAGCCAAATCTTCGATAACTTCCTGAATCTCACCCATTATTTCTGAAAAACTTTCAACTTTTGCTTCATTTTCACTAAAGATAAACTGTACATGCTGAATTTTTGTTTTGTCATCTGTTGGCATTATTTTTGCTCTTTCCAGCGTATTTGATAACACCTTGGCATTAATTAACAACACAGATGAACTTGATTTCGGAATAACTTGCTCGTAATTAGGATACTGGCCGTCAATGATTCTGGACAGCAAAATAAAATCAGGATTGGAAAAGATAATATTATTCTCACTGAAAGAAATATCTATTAAATCATCGTTATCGTCAATAATACGCATTAATTCATTTATACTTCTGGTAGGAACGATAAAACTGATGGCGCTGGTATTTTTTGATTCAGTTTTGAATGTATAATGAGCAAGGCGGTGGGTGTCAGATGCAACAATTCTTAAAATACCATCCTCTTTTAAATCAAAAAGAACACCGGTAAAAACTTGTCTAAAATGAGTCATAGCTGCAGCAAACGATGTCTTGCGAAATGCTTCCCGCAAAACTTTTTGCGGTACAGAAATTTTGTATTCAAGTTTTTCCAAAGGCAAATCAGGATATTCATAATCGCTGTAAATATTAATAAAACCTGAGGAACGACCATAGGAAATATTTAATTTGGCTTTATCCTGATTTAATTCGATTTGAATTTGAGAATCAGGTAATAGTTTTATAAAATCAGAAAAATAATGGGCGTTTACTAATACGGTTCCTTCTTTAATAATTTCCACGTTTTTAGTTGATGCCTTTATTCCAATTTCCATATCTGTTGCGGTCATAACAAGTCCTTTTTCATTTGAAACTTCAATTAAAAGTCCGGATAAGACAGGAATAGTATTTTTAGTTGAAGCAGCACGATGTACCATTGAAGTAATCGAAGATAACTCTCTTTTTTCAATTATGAATTTCATAACGATCCTCCTATAATTTATTGATTCATCATCATTAACTTATTATTTATTAACAATTTAGCAGTAGTATTAGTAGGTGATATAAATATGTGGATAATCTATTTAAAGTATAATTTTCCGGTCTATTTTCAAGTGGACAAGCTTGTTAACAAATTATTCTAAACTAACCGTTATAATTAGGATCAATTTTTTTGCAAAGTAACTCGATCGTTGCTGCTAACTCCTGGTCAACTTTTAATTCATTTTCTAGTTTTTCATTGGCATGGATTACAGTCGTATGATCTTTTCCACCGAACTGGTCCCCAATTTGAGGGTAGGAAGCATCTGTTAATTTGCGGCATAAATACATCGCAACCTGCCGCGGGACAACGATTTGTTTATTTCTTTTTTTAGAAAGCAAATCATTCAATTCTACCCCATAATAAGAAGATACTGCTTTTTGAATCGTTTCAATAGTAATTTTTTTGGGACGGGGAGGTGGCAATATGTCTTTTAAAGCTTCTGTGGCAGTAGCCATTGTCAAAGCCCGGTTATTAACAGAAGCATAGGCAACTAACCGGATTAATGCACCTTCCAGTTCGCGGATATTGGACTGTATGTAATTAGCTATGTAATCCAGGATATCAAAAGGAATATTTAGTTTCTCTGTTTGGGCTTTCTTTCTTAATATAGCAATACGAGTTTCCAGATCAGGAGGTTGAATATCAGTAATCAAACCCCATTCAAAACGAGAACGGAGCCGATCTTCCAGGGTAGGTATGTTACGAGGGGGGCGGTCACTTGAAATAACGACTTGCTTATTGGCTTCATAAAGGGTATTAAAGGTATGAAAAAATTCTTCCTGAGTCCTTTCTTTTCCAGCCAAAAATTGGATATCATCTACCAATAAAACATCTATATTACGATATTTGTTGCGAAAAATTGATGTTTTATCATCTTTGATAGAACTGATCAATTCATTGGTGAATTGCTCAGAAGAGACATACATAACCGAACAGGAAGGTTTTTTAGTTAGAATGTGATGACCAATCGCTTGCATAAGATGGGTTTTTCCCAATCCAACACCACCATAAATAAAAAGCGGATTATAAGCTTTAAAAGGTGTTTCACCAACGGCATAACAGGCAGCATGGGCAAAACGATTACTATTGCCAACTACAAAGGTATCAAATGTATATCTGGGGTTTAATTGGGAAAAGGCACTGGGTATTTTTCCATCTTCTTCAACAGTAAGAACAATGCTTATACCTTGATTGGTCAGGGAGCGAAAACTATTGTTCATTAAATCAAGATAGCGTGTTTCGATCCAATCTTTTATTAAGGAGTTCGGAACAGTTAAATAAACCTGTTCATCGCGATAAGAATTGTATTTAACCATTGAAAACCAGATATCAAAACTTGTATCACCGATTTCCTTACGAATAGAATCTAAAACTTGATTCCATACATAGGAAAAATTATTTGGCAAGGACATGCTAACCCTCCTGTTTAAAAGTGGAAAAAACTTAAATGGAATAAAATAATATGTGGATAACTATTAACGAGAGCTAATAGTTAGCTTAAATAGGCAATAGAAAAAATATAGTATAATAATAGCAGATTAATAAAATAATTAGAAGTATTTCGCCATGCCTATTTTCTTGACATTATCCTTTATTAATAAATATAATTATATAGTCTTTCAAAAATTTTAGGAGGCTTATATATAATGAAACAAACATTCCAACCCAAGAACCGGCAGAGAAAAAAAGTACATGGATTTAGAAAAAGAATGTCAACTACAGCTGGACGGGCTGTCATTGCAAGTAGAAGAAAAAAAGGGAGAAAAACACTTTCTGCTTAAAGCAGACTTTGCGGTTACCTTAGAAGGGACTCAATGATTGGAAAAGAATTTAAAATAAGAAAAAGCCAGCAATATAATAATGTTTACCAAAATGGCAGGAAGTTTACAAGTAAGTACCTGATTATTTTTTTGTTGGAGAATAATTTAAAAACAAATCGCTACGGAATTGTTACCAGTAAGAGAATCGGCAATGCTGTAATCAGGAATAAGGCCAAACGAAGGCTGAGAACGCTTATTGCTGAAAAACAAGCTGAACTAAAACAGGGATATGATATAGTTTTAGTTTGCAGACCTCTAATTAGTAGAGTGTCGTACCGTCTTCTTAAAAATGATTTTTCCATTTTGTTGAGGAAATCGAGGATATGTTAAAAAGGGTTTTTATTTTTGTTATTAAAATATATCAAAAAGCTACCATTTTCAAACCTGCCTCATGTCGTTTCTATCCAACGTGCTCTAATTATTCTATTCAAGCCATTGAAAAATATGGCGCTTTTAAAGGGGGATTGTTAACGGTTAAAAGAATAACAAAATGTCATCCCTGGCATCCTGGAGGGGTCGATCCGGTTCCCTAGGGGCAGGATTTTGTTCTGGGCCATATTCGGGATAAGCAATCCTTTTACTGCTCGATCAAGCAGGAAGATATAGCGAAAAGGCTCTTTTTATTATAAGGAGGTGACTCCTGCTTCGTAATTCTTACGAGGAGCAGGATTTAATTTGTGGCAAGCATTCGTTTCATGGTTTAGTGATGTAATTCAATATATGTACGGAATAACCGTATCAATAGGTTTGCCCAACTATGGCTTAGCGATAATTCTGATGACAATTCTTATTAAGCTGATCATGTTTCCGCTCACCCAGAAACAGATGAAATCCATGCGTGGTATGCAGGAAATCCAACCGAAAATGAAAATAATCCAGGAACGATATAAGGATGATCCCCAGACGATGCAAACCAAAGTAATGGAACTATACAAACAGCATGGGGTTAATCCGTTTGGAGGATGCCTGCCATTAATTATTCAGATGCCGATTTTTATTGCATTTTATCAGTCGCTATTAAAGTTTGACTTTAAAGTACAAGCACATGCATCTTTTTTGGGAATAAGCAATATTGGAGAATCTGTATGGGCGCTCACCGTTAATCAGGGTGCATTCTGGACTTTGTATATACCAATTCTGGCTGGATTAACTACTTATCTGCAACAAAAAATTTCTACGGTTGATTCCAAGGATCCTACACAAAGAACCATGTTATACATGATGCCCTTGTTTATGGCCTGGATTGCAGCCACAATGCCGGCAGGACTGCCTATATACTGGATTGTGTTTAATATATTGGGGATCCTTCAGCAACTCTATGTTAATAATGTAAGCCACGTTTCAAAACCAGAATTGGAAATACAGGATGTGACAGTTAAAACCGTTCAGGATAATAAAACTATAGCAAAGCCAGAAAATATAAAACGATCAGCAACTCAGCCCATAGAAAAGAAGGAAACGACAAAAAACTTCGATTCAAATGAAGAAAAGGCAGCAAGGAGGGGCAAAGGAGGAAAGATAAAGAATGGAAAACAAGGTGCAAACAGTGGAAAAAAGAGGAAGAAACGTTGATGAAGCTGTAAAAGCGGCCTTAGACGAATTAAACTGTGATATTGAAGATGTTGTGATCGAAATCATTGAGGAACCGAGTAAAGGATTATTAGGAATAGTGGGGAAGAAACCAGCTATCGTAAAAGTATCTATGTTAGATAAACCTGAACAGGGAATCCGTCAAGTACTGGAAAACTTATTAAACAAAATGAAAATTAATTACGAAATTGCGAATATTGAATATGAAAAGGACAAAGTAAGAATTAATTTAATAGGTAAAGATATGGGGCTAGTAATCGGACGCAAGGGCGAAACATTAAATGCTCTGCAATATATTGTGGGTTTAATCATTAATCGCCAGAGAGAAGAGCGACTCAGAGTAATCTTAGATGTTGAAGATTACAGGAAAAAAAGAGAAGAATCTCTTGAAGCTTTAGCCATAAGACTATCAGAAAAAGTGAAAGAAACAAGAAAAAATATTGTTATGCGGCCTATGAGCTCACAGGAAAGAAGAATTGTGCATACAGCTTTACAAGGTGATCCTAATATTACAACCTATTCGATTGGAGAAGAACCAAACAGAAAATTGGTTATTACATTGAAAAAATAAGCCATCAAAGGCCCAGTAAGGGCCTTTTTTTATTTAAATAGTTAATAATAAGGTTATAGAAGGATGCGGAGTGGCACTTATATAATTCGCTGATAGGTTAAAAAGTAGCTGGTTTGATAAGATATTTATAAAATACCAATAGGTGAAATCAAAAAAAAGGAAGGTAGAAAAGTGTTTAATGATGATATCGCTGCCATTTCAACACCCCCAGGTGAGGGCGGAATTGCAATCGTGAGGTTAAGTGGTTCAGAGGTTATCTCTAAGATTGCTTTGATTTTTAAACCTTACAGAAAAGAAAAAGTAATCGTTGAACAACCCGGATATACCATGCATTTGGGGTGGTTATTAGATAATAAAGGCGATATTATTGATGAGGTACTGATCAGCATTATGAAAGCGCCTCATAGTTATACAGGTGAAGATGTGGTAGAAATCAATTGTCACGGTGGAATACTGCCAGCCCGGCAATGCCTGCAAGCGGTTCTGGAACATAATATAAGGTTAGCAGAACCTGGGGAATTTACCCGGCGGGCCTTCCTGAACGGACGCTTGGATGTAAACCAGGCAGAAGCAGTAATCGAGATTATTCGTTCAAAATCGGAGAAGGCACTTAAGTTAGCTATCAAACAACTTTATGGGCATAATAGGCAACAAATTATGAATGTTGAAGATCAGCTCCTGAGTGTAATCTCGTTGATTCAAGCAAGCATCGATTTCCCTGATGAAGTTGGCGAAGTTGACGATTTTGAAATGGTTAACCGACTGGATGAACTTGAAAAAACAATTGAAAATATTCTTCTGGCAGCGCAAAGAGCAGAGGTTTACCGACAAGGAATAAATATTGCCATTATCGGCAAACCAAACGTGGGCAAGTCAAGTCTACTCAATGCCTTGTTGAAGAAAAACAGGGCGATTGTTACTGATATTCCTGGCACTACCAGAGATATTATCGAAGAGTATCTCATATTAGAGGGGATACCAATAAAATTAATTGATACAGCAGGCATACGTTACACCGATGACATCGTGGAGAGATTAGGGGTAGAAAAAACAGAAGAGGTTTTGCAGTCAGCTGAGTTAGTTATTTGGATACTTGATTTTGCCAGTGGTATAACCGAAGAGGACATGGCTATATTTAATAGAATCAATGGAAAAAAACGTATCGTATTAATCAATAAGGAAGACTTGGAGTCAAATATCACGGAAGCAGAATTACAGAAACTATTTCACGATGACATTATTATTAAAGCATCTGTGAAAGAAGAGACTGGATTGAATGATTTGACAAAATGTATTGTGGAGATGGCTGTGTCTGGAGAAGTAGGAATGGAACAATTAGAAATAATGCTAAGTCTTCGACAGAAGAATTTATTTTTAAAAGCACTGAATCATATTAAGGAAGCCAGAAAATCAGTGGAATTAATTCCCCTCGATTGTTTGGCAGTTGAATTAAGTATCGCCTCCGAAGCCATCGGAGAACTAACCGGTAAAAATATAAAAGAGGAAGTTTTGGATCGTATTTTTCATGATTTTTGTATTGGCAAGTAAACGGCATTTAAAGTTCTAGGAGGATACATATGATTTATGAAGCAGGTACCTACGAAGTAATAGTTGTAGGGGCAGGCCATGCAGGATGTGAGGCTGCATTAGCAGCCTCTCGCATGGGATGTAAGACATTATTAATAACATTAAGCATGGAAAATATCGCTCTGATGCCATGTAATCCATCTGTTGGAGGACCAGCTAAAGCACAGTTGATAAGGGAAATAGATGCTTTAGGCGGCGAAATGGGTGTAAATATAGACAAGTCGAATGTCCAAGTCAGAATGATCAATACAGGTAAAGGGCCAGCCGTACAGGCTCTGCGTGCCCAAGCTGACAAATATGAATATCATAAAGAAATGCTGAAAACGCTGCTGGCTGAAAGGAACCTTGATCTATTAATGGCCGAAGTGGAGCAAATAGTATCGCAAGATAATACAGTCACAGGTATTATTACCAAAACTGGCGCACGATATAAGTGCCAGACAGTTGTTATTACATCAGGAACATATCTTAAGGGACGGATAATAATTGGCGATATCGCTTTTTCAGGGGGCCCAGGTAATCAGTTTCCAGCAGTTAAACTCTCAGAAAATTTAAAAGAATTGGGCTTACAGTTAGGAAGATTCAAGACAGGAACCCCGCCCAGGATAGACAAAAAAAGTGTTGATTTTTCCTTAATGACAGAACAACCGGGGGATAATAGACCACTACGCTTTTCTTATATTAGTCCAAATCTGCAAAGGGAACAACTCTCATGCTGGCTCACGCATAGTACGGTTCAAACACATAAAATAGTAATGGATAATTTGGATCGGGCGCCTTTGTTTACCGGGTTTATTACTGGTAAAGGCCCACGCTACTGCCCTTCATTCGAAGATAAAGTAGTGCGCTTTTCTCATAAAGATTCCCATCAGTTATTTATTGAACCAGAAGGACGTGCAACGGATGAAATGTATGTGCAGGGTCTCAATACCAGTTTACCGGAAGATGTTCAGATACAAGTGCTTAGAAGTATCCCGGGATTGGAAAATGTGCGGATCATTCGTACTGGTTATGCAATCGAATATGATTATGTAATTCCTTCACAACTGAAGTTATCATTGGAAACGAAAAAAATAAGCGGCTTGTTTACTGCCGGACAAATAAACGGAACTTCAGGATACGAGGAAGCGGCCGCCCAGGGGTTGATAGCAGGAATCAATGCAGCTTTGAAGGTTCAGAAGAAGACGGCGTTTATTCTAAAAAGAAGCGAAGCTTTTATTGGAGTCATGATTGATGACCTGATAACCAAAGATATTGATGAACCATACCGGTTATTGACTTCGCGAGCAGAATATCGATTACTGCTACGGCAGGATAATGCCGATCTGCGCCTCACGGAAAAAGGAAGAGCATTAGGGTTGGTTACGGATTACAGATGGGGCCTGTTTTTACAAAAGAGAGAATTGCTGGCCGAGCTGACTCATTTAATGAAAGATACGACTTTTACTCCAGCTGATGTGAAAATAGCAGCGCTTCTTAATCGCAAAGGCAGTGCCTTGCTAAGTGACCGAATAAGTTTGTGGGAATTGCTGCGAAGACCAGAAATTCAGATACAGGATTTTTGTGATCTTGGTTTATTGGCATTACATGACATAGATATAATGGAACAGATCGAAATTCAATCCAAATACGAGGGATATATTAATAAGCAAAACGAACAAGTTGCACGTTTTGAGAAAATGGACAATAAACTTTTGCCGGAAGACCTTAATTTTGAAGAAGTTTATGGATTATCCAATGAAGCAAGACAAAAGCTGGAGAAGGTCAGACCTGTATCTATTGGTCAGGCTTTACGGGTTTCAGGGATCAGTCCTTCTGACATTAATGTTTTGTTAATATTTCTGGAGAAAAAAAGAAGGAAATAGAAAACTTAAATGGAATATAATGTTAATAAATTTAAAGCAGCATTATTAGAAGAGAATGAAAAGCATAATTTAGTCAGCCGTAAAAGCCTGGCCAATGAGTTTGATAAACATATTGAAGATAGCCTGCAGGTATTTTCATATTTTGACTTATCAGAACTTAGGGGAGCAGACATAGGTACTGGTGCAGGCTTTCCAGGGCTTATAATGGCTATGGCGAACCCAAGTTGTCATTTAACTTTAATTGAACCTGACTTAAAAAAAAGCAATTTTCTTCAGCGGATGATATGGGAGTTATCACTTAGCAATGTTGAGGTAATAAAAATACGGGCAGAAGAAATAGGCCATAAGTCTGAATATCGAGCAAGTTATGATTTTTGTACCAGCCGGGCAGTGACTTCAATAAATGTATTGTTGGAATATTCTATGCCTTTGCTAAAGACAGGCGGGAAACTTTTTTTATGGAAAGGGCAAAACTATAAACAAGAACTGGAAGAAGCGCTAAATGCACTACAGATTTTTAAAGCCGTGGTAACTGATACCTTTCATTATACCTTAGTCAATGATTTGGATAGAGTTATGATTGTAATAGAAAAAAAAGGAGAAACTCCTGATAAATATCCGCGCAGAACCGGAATACCTGCTAAAAGACCCCTCTAGGAGGTTGATATTAATGGTTCGTAAACAATTGGCAAAAATGCTGGGCATAAAAAATGAATTGAAAATTATTGCTGTGCCCCTAGAGGATATTTTCAGAAGTCCATATCAGCCTCGTAAAGTATTTAAAGAAGAAGATTTAAGGGAATTGGCACGATCTATACAGAATTACGGAGTTATTCAGCCGATAATCGTTAGACAGTTTGAAAATAAGTTCCAAATTGTAGCCGGAGAAAGAAGATATCGTGCATGTAAAATGCTTGGCTTTAAAGAAATACCAGCAATCATACAGGAATTTAATGATGAAAAGGCAGCAGAGATAACGTTAATAGAAAATCTGCAGAGGAAAGAATTGAATTTCTTTGAAGAAGCTATTGCCTATAGTCAGTTAATGAACTTTTTCGGCTTGACCCAGGATGAAATAGCCGCTCGGGTCGGAAAAAGTCAATCAGCCATAGCCAATAAATTACGTTTGCTAAAATTGCCTGAAGAGGTTAGAGATAAAATTTTACCTGAAATTATTAGTGAGAGGCATGCCAGGGCATTATTAAAACTTAATACAAAGGAAATGCAGTTAGCTGTATTAAACCAAATCTATGAAAAAGATCTGACCGTAAAGCAAACCGAAGATCTGGTCCAAAAAGCCAGCCAGAATAATATGCCACAGGAGGGGCATAAAGTTGATGCAGGGCAGAATATTTCTCTGATAATTCGTGATACAAGGATTTTCCTAAATACCATCAGAGAAACAGTCAAAAGGGCTAAACAAACTGGAGTGGATATTGTGATGCTGGAAAATGATAATGAAGATGAATATGAAGTAATGATCAAAATTGCAAAAAGGCGTTATCACAAGATGGGGCAGAATGAGGGAGTCAGTTGGCTCCCTCTACACGGATAGCAGGATTATAAAACATAATTAGTGTGGTTCTAATAATATGAAATAATTTAACTGGTTAATCTGGAAGGGATTTTGTTTAATAGAGATATTTGTCCGGCAATCTTATGTCTTAAATCAAACGTATTAACAAAGGTTATAAAAAAGGGATGGACTTAATAAGCCATCCCTAAAGTTATTACAAGGAATAAATGACACGTTTTTAAGATCCTGGCATTTTGGTAAAAACTCCGCGGGGATCTACTACATTCCGCAGGATCTCAAGTACTTCATTTGGGGGAGACTCTACCATCTCAATATGATCAGGAACTAATAACTCAAAACCTGTACAAACCTGAGCTATTTCTACTGTCATACCGGGATTCAAAGCCTTAATCCTCATTCTTTTAGATACAGGTTCAAAATCATATACTCCTACCTGAGTCACAACGGCAATAGGGCCGCCCATAAGACCAGCTTTTTCACGGCTGTCTCCACCGTCCAGATAACCAGGAGTAGTTAAAAAATCTACCTTTGCGGGAAAACGATCCGGGGTCTGCAGACCAACCAGGACGGATTTTTCCGTTAAGGAACCAATATCGTTACCGCCGCCGCTGCCTGGCAAAATAGCTTTCAGGTTTTCATAACTACCTATTACAGACGTGTTTACATTGCCATACATATCAATTTGTGCGCCTCCCTGGAAAGCGATGTCAACATATCCCAGTGCACACTGGCCAAACGAATTAGCCATTTCCATGCTCATTGGTGACTTACGGAAGGTAAAGGGGCAGCCAACAGACCAGGGGACGTCACAACCTTCCAATGGATCCTGACCGCCGCTTTCAAAAACCATGGTAATATTTTTTGCATGCGTCCGGTGGGCCAGCATTGCTCCAACCATGGGAAGACCAGTTCCCACGTAAACTATTTGTTCGTCTTCGATCAGCAAAGATAGATTATAGGCTAGCATTTCCAATGGATTAGCAGGTGCTATATTGCTCATTCTTTTACCTCCTTCCATTAATCCCGTTTTGGGATGACTTCTTGATAATCGAAGCTAATCGCGGTATCATCTGCGTTACCCTGGGCTGCTTCCATTAACCGGCGAGCCTTGTCGATCATGCGTACTCCACCGAGTTTTTCAATGAAGTCATACTGGTCTTTTGTATTCATTATCCAGCGATCAGTATAGTCCATCATGTTTTCATAAGTGATCGTGCCGATACGGATCAGGAATTCCCACCATTCACGATGCCAGTAATAATATCCCGGGCAGCTTCCCGGAAAAGCTCCATAAGGCATTTCTACCACTGCATCAACATAGAAGAAAGGAATAGTCCCGATACTATTTTCTCTTATTGTCATTTCCGGCACGATTCGCTCGGCAGTTATGATGACTTTTCGGCAGGCAGCTGCTAATGCGATATCGTTAATTGCAGGGCCTTCAATAACTGCATTGCCGAAGCGGTCTGCTTTCTGCACATGAATAATACAAACATCCGGAAATAATGCCGGAATAATGGCTACAGGACTACTGTCTGCGCTCACTGGATTATCCATAACTTTTACATAAGGATTCTGTGCAATCATATCAGTACCAATCAATTGCTTGGATGCAATGAAAGGTGCGCCTAACTGAGCTGCTTTGAAACCAAGAGCCATCGAACCATGACTCCAGAAGGAATAAATCTGTGCTTGCTTGTTCTTTATGACCCGAGCGAAATTTTTATCATTTCCCCTCATCTCAACTCCCACATAGGATAGGTGTATTCCGGTCATGCATTCACGGGCCATGAAATATGAAGTATTAGACATGGGAGAGCCGATACCTGTCAAGTTTTTCTTTTGCTGCCGAACGACTTCGAAATAGGCCTGGATTGGGCTTCTTACATACGAAAAGCCGGTTTCTGCAAAAATATCTCCATCTTGAACAAATTCAGCTATGGCCTCAGAAAGTGACATACGTTTGTCCCTTTTGCGTCGATCTTTTTGCAAATGAAATTCACGGGCATCCCTATAATCAATAAGTCGTTTTAAATGATCCTGATTTCTATATTGAGTTCCCATCGATCTTGCCTCCTATTCTGTAAAAGTTGCATATATATGTTAAGATCACTTTCTTTACAACCACCCCCCAAAACAACCCCTTAGCTTGACTTTTATAACCAGCCCACAAAGCACAAGAGGTGCTTTGTGTCTTCATCGCGGTTAAGCAGAGTCAACATAAAAAACTTACTTACTAAAATAATATAAAATCGTAAAATTCGGAACAGAAAACTAAGTGACTAAACATATTCTACTTTCTATGCATAATCACCTGCTTATTTCACAATATTTTTAAATTTTCGTACACATGTGTTTGTAAAAAAGGAGAAATTATTGTATCAATTTTTGTTATTATATTGTTATCTGCAGGACTTCTCTTTTCAGAGGCGAAAATGACACTTAATAAGTGAACAGAAGGGTGGACATTTAATGGCGAAAATTATAGCAATTGCCAATCAAAAAGGTGGAGTGGGAAAAACTACTACAGCCATTAATATTGCTACCTATATAGCATTGGCGGGAAAGCAGGTTTTAGTCATTGATTGTGACCCGCAAGGCAATGCCAGCAGCGGGTTGGGCATAAACAGAAAAATGACTAATAAGAGTATTTATAACGTTCTTATTAATGATATTGCCGCTGAGCAAGCGGTGATTCAATCAAAAATTAAAAATCTTTCAATCATTCCTTCCAGTATTCAACTGGCAGGTGCAGAAGTGGAACTGGCAAATTTGAATGGAAGGGAAATTAAATTAAGAGAAGCTTTAACACTACTCAAAAAAGGATATGACTATATTTTCATTGATTGTCCTCCTTCACTGGGATTACTAACAATTAACGCGTTGTCAGCCAGCAATTCGGTGATCATACCACTGCAATGCGAGTATTATGCATTAGAAGGCTTAAGTCAATTAGTTGATACAATTAACTTAATTAAACGACGTTTGAATCCCTTGCTTAAAATCGAAGGAATTGTTTTTACTATGTTTGATGGGCGTACAAATCTTTCTATTCAGGTTGTTGATGAAGTCAAAAAACATTTTCGTAAAGAAGTTTATCGTACCATCATTCCGAGGAACATTAGGCTTAGTGAGGCTCCCAGCCATGGAAAACCAATTGCTGTATATGATGCCCGTTCGAAAGGGGCAGAAATGTATTATGAATTAGCGATGGAGGTAATGAGGCGTGCCTAAAAAAGAAAGAGGACTTGGCCGAGGGCTGGATGCTCTCTTTACTAATGATAATGATGTTATCAGCGAATTGGATATCAGTATTTTAAAACCAAGAAACGATCAACCCAGGAAAACATTTGATAAAGAATCTTTAATGGAACTGGCTCAATCAATAATGCAACATGGCTTGCTGCAGCCAATTTTAGTAAGACCTCGGGGAGAAAAATATGAAATAATAGCCGGGGAACGAAGATGGCGTGCCGCAAAGCTGGCCGGTCTTAATGCAATTAGTGTGATCATTAAAGACATTAATAATCAGGAAGCAGCTGAGATATCGCTGATAGAGAATCTTCAACGAGATGACTTATCTGTGATCGAGGAAGCAGTAGCCTTTAAAAGTTTAATGGAAAAACATGCGTTTACGCAAGAAATGATCGCAGAAAGGATCGGCCGCAGCCGCTCATACATAGCCAATGTAATGCGGATATTAAACCTGCCTCCCGATATTATAACTTTAATTGAAGAAAAGAAAATAAGTGCAAGCCATGCCCGAACGCTGCTTTCTTTACCAACGGATGAAGAACGAATTATGGCAGCTTTGGACATAATAGAAGGAAAGAAATCGGTCCGTCAAACTGAAAAGAACGTTAAAAAAATTCAAAAAGCTCAAGATAAAAAGATAAAATCTCTTGAAGTAGCAGAAGTTGAACTTAAGATGCAAAAATATTTTGGCACCAAGGCAGAAATCATATCCCGGAAAAAGGGCGGTAAAATAGAGATAACGTATTATTCAGATGAAGAATTAGAGAGGATTCTCGATTTGATTGGAATAAATTAAAATGTTTCACGTGAAACATTTATTATGATGGCTAGACAAAAACGTCATAAAAAAAGAAAAGCTTCAAATAATATAATGTTGGATCTTTGATGATTCATTCAAAACGCCAGGTCTATTATTGAGTTATTGAGAGGCGCTTATTATGTTCAGGAATCGGCAGGAAGCAGGTTATAAGTTATCTCAAGCGTGGAAACAATTGCACCGAAAATTTGATATTGTACTTGCTATACCTCGAGGAGGGGTTGTAGTAGGTGATGAAATCGCGCATGATTTTGACCTGCCATTAGATGTTGTACTGGCAAAAAAGATCGGTTCACCGAATTTACCGGAATATGCTATTGGGGCAGTTGCACCCGACGGAGAAATTCTTTTACATAAGAAAGAATTGCTTAAAGAAGTGGTTAACTCTCAAGAAATTGATTTCCTGGCAGCAAAGGTCAAAGAAGAGATCAATTATCGTCTTGATATATACCGAGGTTCGAAAGCAGCATTAAATGTTGCCGGGAAAAAAGTACTACTGGTTGACGATGGAATTGCCACCGGTTTTACAATTAAGGCAGCCATTCATTATTTGCGCAGACTGCAAGCCAGTCAAGTGCTGATTACAGCACCAGTAAGCTCCATAAACGCCTATCACGAAATAAAGGAAACAGCTGATTATGTATTAGTTCTGGAAATACCGGAAAAGTTCTATGCTGTAGGTCAATTTTACGAGGATTTCAGTGAAATCGATGATAAGCAAGTTATATATATTCTGAAACAATACTAAATGATAAATTTTAATCATTTAGTATTGGCCTGAATAAAACGATAGTTAGCCATATACAAGCTTTTTGCAATGATAGTCGCCATCCGGTCAACTAAAAATAGTCTGGTGTTTTGTAAAACCAAATGGTCAAAGCAACCAGCCACATTAACCACTCCAGATATATGGAAATCTCCTACATAGGGTAAAGATTTTTGTAAAGCTGAACCGGGAAGAAGACCGCCTGGTTTGATGTTGATGAAGCCGACTCTTTCAGCATTTCCTAAACAAGCATCAACAGCGATAATGAAAGGGTCGAGGAGGAGTTTTTGAATAGCTTCTATATTTGCCTGCAGATTTACAGCATGGAGCGGATCCTTTAAGGTTCCGTAAACATTGGCGGTCGGCAGCATTGTTTTCAACTTGGAACCAACCAGAGGCCCTAAGCAATCACCAGTTGCTTTGTCTGTACCGATACAAACATATACAAGTGGCCTTTCTGCGGATTTATTTAAAGCATATAATAACGTGAACACTGATTCTTCAACATCGTTGAAACAAAGCACGTCTTCGCAATAATATGAAAATCCTGCTTCAGCGAATCGACTTTTCAAGCTCAAAGTACAAACCTTTCTTTTCTCGTGTTTTATATAGCAATCGTTGCTTCTCTCTAAAAAGTTTATAAAAATTATTTGCATTGCCGCATTTCGATTCAATGCTGGAGCATCTCTAAAACCTCGTTATTAGACTATCTAAGGGGAAAGACGGTATTATATTATTTGCATTGGAATACTATTTTATTAATACCTGTGTTTAGGGAGGCTTATACCTGAGATTACGAATGTATGTCATATTCGGGTATCTGGGGGCTGTGGTTGGCGCCGGTTTTGTATCAGGACAAGAAGTAGTACAATTTTTTGTCCAATACGGCAGACTGGGATGGTGGGGGGCTATTATAGCGGCTTTACTTTTTGCACTATTAGGTGGAATTTTAATGCAAATTGCCCACCATCATAATATATCTAATTATCAAGATCTATTAAAGTTACTATTTACCAGCAAGTTTGCAAATATCATAGAGTTACTGTTGGCGGGCTTTTTATTTCTAGGAATCAGCATCATGCTTTCTGCCAGCGGCGCAATATTTATTGAACATTTAAATTTGCCGAAATTTGCAGGAATTTTAATAATGTGTACAGTGGTATTCATAGCACTTCTAAGTGGAAAGAGTGGGTTGGTAGCTAGTTATAACTACTTGGTGCCATTAAAAATTATAATGCTGATCTCGATAAATTTATATCTTGCATTCGGAGTGAAGAATCAATCCGGACTTAATTATATGGCAATGCTTGATAATCCGAATGATTTCAGATGGCTTGCAGCGGCGGTTCTTTATATTGCATATAATTTTACATTAGCCATGGTGGTCTTAGTCGAATATCAATCCATCACCACAAAACGACAAAGTATAAGGGGAGCCATAATAGGTGGAGCATTTTTGGGGGGGATGGTATTGTTAAACTTTTGGGCACTGGCTAAGAGTATTCCCCAGATTTTTGCTTATGAAATTCCTATGCTGTTTGCAACTGGCAAAATAAGTTTGAGTGTTAAATACTGTTACTTACTGGTTTTGTGGCTGGGGATTTTGACCACTGCTATAGCTAATACCTATGGTTTTACGCAAAGGGTGTCAAAATATTCTGGAATTAATTTTAAAATTATGCTTTGTATATCGCTTGGCGCAGCACTGCCAATATCCTGGCAGAGTTTCTCAGATTTGGTGGGCTTGGTGTATCCTGTTTTTGGTATTGTGGGCACGATAATAATCAGTGCATTAATATACCAGCACATAAAAGACATTGCTTTATAGTTATATTATAATACTATCTATAAAAAGCAAAATGAAGAAATCAGGTGATTTGATGGAAAGCTTAAGAAATATTCCTGCTATTGATGAAATCTTAATGAATGAGCAGATCAAAGTGCTGACACTTAAATATAATCGGCAATTTATAGTTACTGCTGTACGGCAAGCAGTTGACCAGGTTCGTTATGAGCTGAGGATGGACCCGCAGGAAGTCAACAAAGATAACTTACTGGCGAGGATCATTCATTTAGTTGAGGAAAAAATTAGTACCAGCCAAGGTACATTGTACAAGGTAATTAACGGTACCGGAGTTGTATTACATACAAATTTGGGACGTGCGCCATTAGGAAACAGAGCGTTAGAGTATATCAATAAAACCGCGAGGGATTATAATAATCTGGAAATGAATTTGACAGAAGGGATTAGGGGCTCTCGCTATGATCATGTAGAAAACTTGCTGATCGAATTGACCGGTGCGGAAGCAGCATTAGTGGTTAACAATAATGCTGCCGCAGTAATGTTGGGATTGAATACTTTTGCATTCAATAAAGAGGTTATTGTTTCGCGAGGACAGCTTGTAGAAATAGGAGGCTCTTTTCGCATTCCTGAAGTTATGAAATTAAGCGGGGCGAAGCTAATTGAAGTTGGAACGACCAATAAGACGTATGCCAGTGATTATGAAAATGCGATTAATGAGAATACAGGCATGCTTTTTACAGCTCACACATCAAATTATAAAATAGTTGGTTTTACTGCCAGTGTCTCTAATGAAGAAATTGTGGAATTAGGTAAGAAGTATTCCTTACCTGTAATGCAGGATCTTGGCAGCGGTATTATTGTTGATTTACAGCATTGCGGTTTAACTGAGGAGCCACTGGTACAGGAAAGCATCACGGCAGGTATTGATATCATGTCTTTCAGCGGGGACAAACTATTGGGCGGACCACAAGCCGGCATATTGGTCGGCAAAAAGAAGTATATTGACGCGATGAAAAAGAATCAGCTCACACGGGCACTAAGGGTGGACAAACTTACCATTGCTGCATTGGAAGGGACTTTATTGGAATACTTAAGCGGCAACCCTATGGAACAGATTCCTATTATCAGGATGTTGTCCAGAAGGACGGAAGAATTGAAAGATGAAGCGGAAAGCCTTGCACATAAAATCACTTTCAATACAGCAAACTGGGATGAACTTAAAGACATAGCAGTCATACCAACTGAAGATATGGTAGGAGGGGGAGCTTACCCGACTCTAAAAATACCTGGTTATGGAGTGCAACTTGAGTTTAGGGAAGGTGCATTAGAAATAATCGCAAAATGCTTGCGTCAGAAGCGTCCAGCATTGCTTGCAAGGCGGCAGGATAATAAAATGCTGCTTAGCGTAAGAACCTTAATGACCGGTGATGATGAGCTAATTGTCAGAGCTTTACTGGAATTGATCAACCAAGAATCTACCCCAGGGGGGCAGTTATGAAAAGGATCATTATTGGAACAGCAGGTCATATAGACCACGGTAAAACGACCTTGGTCAAAGCTTTGACCGGGTGTGATACCGATCGACTGAAAGAAGAGAAAAAAAGAGGGATATCAATCGAACTCGGTTTTGCTCCCTTTACACTCCCTAATGGGCAAAAAGCTGCAATCGTTGATATGCCTGGACATGAAAGATTTATTCGTCATATGTTGGCCGGAGCTTTTGGAATCGATTTCGTTTTATTGACCATTGCTGCCGATGAAGGGATCATGCCCCAGACGAGAGAGCATATGGATATTATCGAATTACTGGGAGTTGATAAAGGGATCGTAGTCATAACTAAAAAAGATATGGTTGATGAAGAATGGCTGATGCTGGTAGAAGACGAAATCGAAGAATATCTTAAGGAGAGCATTCTAGCTAAGGCACCAATTATTGCTGTCTCTGCAATTACAGGAGAAGGAATCGAGGAGTTAAAAGAACAAATTCAAACGCTATCCGTTCTGGTACAGGAGAAATCATCTTCCGGATATGCCCGTCTGCCTATAGACAGAGTATTTTCTATCTCCGGTTTTGGTACGGTAATTACCGGAACCCTTTGGTCAGGGAAAATTAAAGTCGGTGAAATACTTGAACTCATGCCCTCGCAAAAACAAGTAAAAATAAGAACGATTCAGGTACATAATGAAAAAACCGATACGGCCTTTGCCGGACAGAGGGTGGCAGTAAATTTACAGGGCATTGAATTAAACGAAATAAAGAGAGGGTATCTATTAACCACCCCAGGTGCCTTCATTCCTAGTTATAGAATTGATGCCAGACTTCGGTTACTTCCCGCGAGTAACCGCATAATTCGTAATTGGAACCGGATCAGATTTCATTTGGGTACCGATGAAGTTCTTGGCAGAGTAGTACTTTTGGATCGTGACGAATTGAATCCTGGAGAAGAAGCCTTTGTACAGATAATTTTGGAAAAACAAATTGTTGCCCAAAAGGGGGATGCTTTTGTCATTAGATATTATTCGCCAGTTACAACTATTGGCGGAGGAACGGTTATAGAATCGAATGCGGCAAAACAAAAAAGATTTAAAGAAGAGGTGCTGGAAGAGTTAGCTATTAAAGAAGAAGGTAGTCTTTACGAGCGGTTGCTCTACGAAATGACTGCAACAGGTCAGGACGTTTTTACAATTGATGATTTAGCTAGAAAGACCGGCAATCATATCTCTGAACAGTTAACTAATGAGATTCTACAATTAATTGATGATGAAAAAATCATTGAAATTAAACCTGGCTTTTATATCAGCCAAACTAAGATGGACAATATAAATGAAATCATCGAAGAAAACCTGAGAAAGTATCACAGTAAATACCCATTGCGAAGCGGATATCCTAAAGAAGATATGCGCAGCAAATATTTTAGCAATTTAAATAGTAAAGTTTTTAATGCCATATTAAAATTATTGGAAGAGCAAAACGATCTGATTATTAAGGGTAATGAAATAAGTTTGGTCACTCATCACCCCACACCGGGAGAAGAGGAAAGAAGAGTGATTGATTATATGTTGGACGTTTTCAATCGACAGCTTTTTAATCCACCATCATTGGAAGATATAAAGACGCATTTGGCGGTCAATGATGCAATAATGACTGAAGCTATAAGCTATTTGATCAATCAAGGACATTTAATTAAAGTAGATGGGGAGAATTATTTTTCCAGTGCCGCGATTGAAGAAGGAAAAACTATTTTAGAGGAGTATTTTAGAGAAGAGCAGGAGCTGAGTCTGGCAACTGCCAGGGATCTTTTAAAAACATCTCGAAAATATACGCTTCCTCTGGTAGAATATTATGATAAGATTCGTTTTACCCGACGAATTGGTGATATGCGGATCAAAGCGAAATAAATTTCCGAAGGCATTGTTTGAGGTCTGAGCACAAGCAAAACAAGTTATTAAATTTCATGGCGGCAGTCATGATTGGAAAAAGCGAAAAGAAGAGGAGGAAAGGAATGAAAAAGAATTATCAAAAAAAGATAGCAGCATTTATTATTATGGTATTTATGCTCGCTATTGTAGCCGGCTGCGGCGGAGGGGCGAAGGATACCGGTGATAAAGCCGGAGATAAAGCCGATGCGATCAATGTAGGTATTAATGTTGAATTGTCAGGTGGAGTTGCCAGTTACGGTACCAATGCCAAGGACGGGGCAGTGCTGGCTATTGAGCAAATCAACGCTGATGGCGGAGTTCTGGGTATGCAGTTAAATCCGATAATAAGAGACTGTAAATCCACTGCTGATGAGGCGATGAGTGTAAGTGCTGCATTGGTTGGGGAGAAGATCGTTGCTCAGATCGGACCTCTTACCAGTGGAAATGTGGCTGGCAGTACCCCTATCATGATGGATAACAAAATCCCGATGATTGCTCCGGCAGCAACTGCGGCCAATGTAACTGTTGATGACAAAACCGGAAAAACCAACGAATATATCTTTAGGGTCTGCTTTATTGATCCCTTCCAGGGAACGTTGATGGCCCAATTTGCAGCTGACAATCTGAAAGCTAAAAACGCAGTGATTTATGCGGACACTTCTACTGACTATGGGAAAGGCCTGGCAGAGTATTTTAAAAAGACCTTTGTTGAAAAAGGTGGTACAATCGTTGGTGAGGAAGGGTATGTAAAAGACGACCGTGATTTTAGAGCTACTTTAACTAAAATCAAAGGCATGAACCCTGATTTTATTTACGTGCCAGGTTACTATCAAGAAGTAGCCCCGCTGATTAAACAAGCACGGGAATTAGGTATCACTGCCCCAATCGGCGGTGGTGATGGCTGGGATTCTCCTGATATGGTAAGTGTTGCGGGTAATGATGCATTAAATAATACTTATTTTACTAACCATTATTCTTCACAGGACACAGATCCTAACGTTGTAAAATTTGTTGAAGCTTACAAGGCCAAATATAACAAGGATCCTGATGCATTTGCTGCCTTGGGTTACGATGCCGTACAACTGATGGTTCAAGGCTTGAAAGATGCACAAGCTGCAGATTCTGTGAAACTGACAGCAGCACTGGCACAAATAAAAGATTTTCAAGGTATCACTGGTAAAATGAGCATTGACGAACAACATAACCCAGTTAAAGCTGGTGTCGTTATTGAATTCAAAGATGGCGCTCAAATAATGAATACAAGGATCCAACCATAAAAGAGCTGCGGAGGAAGGGAGGAAGAACCTCTCTTCCTCTTTCATAACAAAAGGATGTGGCAATATTGCTAGAATTTATACAACAACTCGTAAATGGTCTTTCTCTAGGAGCTATTTACGCATTGATAGCATTGGGCTATACCATGGTTTATGGCATTATTAAACTAATAAATTTCGCTCACGGAGACATAATGATGGTGGGCGGTTTTGTTGGTTTTTTCTCCCTGACAATTTTTCAAACCAATATTGTGACAGCGATGATAGCAGCAATGCTGACTTGTGCTGTATTAGGCATTATAATTGAAAAAATTGCTTATCGGCCGCTGCGAAATTCAACTCGTATTGCTGCGCTTATTACTGCGATAGGGGTATCCTTCTTTTTGGAATATGTAACTATTTTTCTATTGGGCCCATCACAAAGAGTGTTTCCCGATACAGCCTTTCCCATCAAGGCATATAATATTGCTGGACTTTCCATTTTAAACAAAGATATTTTTGTGGTAATATCAGCAGTGGCTCTTATGCTGATTCTTCAATATATTATTAAATGGACCAAAACCGGAAAAGCCATGCGGGCCGTTTCTTTGGATCAGGAAGCAGCTGTCCTCATGGGTATTAGCGTTGACAAAACCATTTCCATTACCTTTGCCATTGGTTCAGCCTTAGCTGCTGCGGCAGGTGTAATGTACGGTGTTTATTATAGTACAGTAAATCCTCTCATGGGAATAATTCCCGGATTAAAGGCTTTTGTAGCTGCAGTATTGGGAGGCATTGGTATTATTCCGGGAGCTATGGTAGGAGGATTTGTAATGGGTCTTCTGGAGACCATGGTCAGCGGCTATGGCAATAGTCTTTATCGTGATGCCGTAGCTTTCGGGGTACTGATCTTGATTCTGCTGATCAAACCTACCGGTCTTTTTGGTAAAGATACCGGGGAAAAAGTGTAGGTGATTAAGATGCAGATAAAAAATAAATTCATTAGATTTTGTATTGATGTATTGGTATTGGTGGCATTGTTTACCTTGGTTCAATATATTATCACCACCGGTTTACTTGATCAGTACTACCAGATCAATCTGGTTTCCATGTGTATCAACATTATTTTGGCCGTGAGTTTGAATTTGATTAATGGTTTTACCGGACAGTTATCCCTGGGACATGCTGGATTTATGGCAATAGGAGCATATGCTTCGGTTGTTATGACACAAATGATGGATCAGCCGTTTATTGTCGGAATCATTCTAGCCTGTATGGCAGCAGCGCTGGGGGGATTTATAATCGGCGTACCGACACTGAGACTGAAAGGGGATTATCTTGCCATTGCGACCTTGGCCTTGGGAGAAATCATTCGGGTCACACTGCAAAATATTGATTATGTAAATGGACCGGCAGGTATACTTGGTATTACGAAAATGACGACCTGGCCTTGGTTGTTTGGGGCTACAGTTGTTACAGTACTGGTGGTTGTCAACCTGATCAATTCAAGTTATGGAAGAGCCATTATATCAGTACGTGAAGATGAGGTTGCTTCTGAATTGATGGGTATCAATACTACCAAGTATAAGGTCATAGCGTTTGTAATCGGTGCCATGTTTGCCGGACTGGCGGGTGCCTTGTATGCTCATTTCTTTTATATAATAAAACCTGAGACCTTCAATTTTATGAAATCATTCGATATTCTGGTGATGGTGGTCTTGGGTGGTCTAGGCAGCACTACCGGAGCTGTTATCGCAGCCATATTTATAACAGCTTTGACCGCTGCTTTGCAGTCATTTCCCGCCATCAGAATGATTTTATATGCACTTATATTGATTGTTGTTATGATTTATCGTCCTCAAGGATTAATGGGGAATAAGGAACTAAGCAGAAAGACATTCGGCAGAATTTGGAGTGGACGAAAATGAGCCTGATTATGGAAATAAATAACTTAGATAAATCGTTTGGTGGTTTAAGTGCAGTACTGAATTTTAACTTCCGGCTGGAGCAAAACGAGTTAGTGGGCCTTATTGGTCCGAATGGCGCCGGAAAAACAACGGTATTTAATTTGATCACCGGGGTATATAAACCTGATCAAGGCAGAATCATATTTAATGGTCAGAATATTGTAGGATTAGCTCCGCATGCGATATGTGCCCGCGGAATAGCCAGGACGTTTCAGAATATTCGTCTGTTCAATGATCTGTCTGTTTTGGATAATGTTAAAATTGCGTCACATAAAAACGTACCTTATAATTTTTTAGCCGCTATCATAAGGTCTCCAAGGTTTTTCAAAGGAGAAGATATAATAGAAAATGAGGCCATGAAATATTTAAAAATATTTAAATTGGATGATAAAAAAGATGAATTAGCCAAGAATTTGCCTTATGGTGAACAAAGACGTCTGGAAATTGCAAGGGCGATGGCCACTAAGCCTACCATGCTGATTTTGGATGAACCTGCCGCAGGAATGAATCCACAGGAAACCAAAGAGTTGATGAATTTGATTGCGCAGATCAGGCAGGATTTCCAACTCTCCATCCTACTGATCGAACATGATATGTCTTTGGTGATGGGGGTATGTGAACGAATTTACGTGCTGGATTATGGGCAGATCATTGCTGAAGGCAGGCCGGAGGAGATCAGAAGCAATAAACAAGTGATTGAAGCTTATCTCGGAGAGGAGGTAGAATAGGTGCTTAAATGTGTTGATATTGATGTTTATTATGGAGCAATCCATGCCCTGAAGAAATTATCAATAGAAGTCGAGCAAGGAAGTATTATAACCTTGATTGGTGCAAATGGAGCCGGTAAAACGACTACTTTGAAAACGATTTCCGGGCTTTTACGCCCCCGGCATGGTTTCGTCGTATATAAAAATAACGAAATCACTAAGGTTGCACCGGAAAAAATAGTCGAGATGGGCATATCCCAAGTACCAGAAGGAAGACGGGTATTTGCATCAATGACCGTTTTAGAAAATCTGGAAATGGGAGGCTACCTCCGCAAAGATAAAAAAGCAATGGCGGATGATATGGAAAATATCTTTAACCGTTTCCCCCGCTTAAAGGAAAGAAGAAAGCAATTGGCAGGAACCTTAAGCGGGGGGGAACAGCAAATGTTAGCCATTGGAAGAGCGCTGATGGCAAGACCGCAGCTACTACTTATGGATGAGCCGTCTATGGGTTTAGCACCTCTTTTAGTAAAGGAAATATTTGAAATTATAAAAGATATAAATGAAAAGGGAACAACCATCCTTCTTGTAGAACAAAATGCTCATATGGCTTTATCGATTGCTCACAAAGCATATGTTATTGAAACCGGCGAAATAGTGCTTCAGGGTGAAGCGAATACGTTGATGAATAGTGAAGAAGTAAAAAAAGCCTATTTAGGCGGTTAATAGCAGAGATTAAAGGGGGGCCAACACCTATGAAAGTAAAAGATCGGATGACGACTGGAGTTAAGACAGTGCAGTTGGAAACCAGCGTGGCAGAAGCTTTCCGAATGATGAAAGATAATAATATACGCCGATTACCGGTTTTGGAAAAGGACAAGTTAGTTGGAATTATTACCCTAACAGATTTAAATCAGGCTTCGCCTTCAACGGCTACAACTTTGAGTATTCATGAACTGAATTATCTGTTAGCCAAAACGAAAATTAAAGATATTCTCCCGAAAAAACAAAAGGTGTTTACGGTTTCGCCTGAAAACTATATAGAAACTGCCGCAAAAATAATGAGGCAAAATAAGATTAGTGGCTTACCGGTCATAGAAAATGGGAAATTGGTGGGAATCGTAACAGAAACCGATATTTTTGACGCACTTATAGATATTTTAGGCGTTAAAAAGGCACATAGCAGAATTGACCTTTATGTCAGAGAGCGGCCGGGTACTTTGGCCGAAATTACTTCAATGATTGCAGAAAACGGTATAAACATTTTGAATACAGTTGTATATTATGAAGATAAGAAAGACCGCTATAAAATAATACTGCGGTTGGAGTCATTAGAAAATGATGAGCTGATCAAAAAGTTTGCCGCCAAGGGATATGAAATTGAATCTGTAATTGTTCGCGCTGAAGAAGACAAATAATTACAAATACGATATATAGAATTGACAGAGAGTAATAAAGGATATATACTCATTTACGCGGCATTTCATTAATGGAGGCGGATCGGTCCTGGTGGGTCGCCTGGACTTCAAATCCAGTTTGCGCCGTAGTGATCCTGCGGTGGGTGAGTTCGATTCTCACACGCTTCCGCCAAATTGTAATTAACTTTTTATGGCTTGAATTTATGGACATCTGGTTTTAAACCGGATGTTTTTTTTATACGTATAAAAATAGACAATTTAATTATTTCCCGGGAAATATCTACAAATAATTGAAAAATCAGAATAGGATGACGAAAGAATACTAAATCAGGCGGTCTTCCTTCTGCCATAATAATGACCAATTGCGGCTAAAGCGACTATAACTCCTAATAGTACCAATGTTAATTTGATATCTTGATATTGAAATATACTTATTCCCAGGCCGGTATATAGTACAGCGGTCGGTATTTTTCCCAAAGCCGAGGAAAAAAAGAAGTTCCAGAAAGGTACTCCGGACAAGGCTGCGGCAGCGTTTATGGCTGGCGTTGGAATAACAGGTATGATACGGGCTATGAGAATACTCCAAAAAGCCAGACCCGTATCTAATTGATCAATATCGTAATTAAAACGCCTTTTAATGATACTTTTTGCCCAATCTGAACCTGCATAGCGGCACACCCAAAAAGCGAAACATGCCCCAGCTAGTGCACCTAGCCAAGCAAGTAGAAAGCCAATTTTCCAGCCAAAGAGTAAACCACCGGCTGCAGCAAGGATAATATAAGGAAAAATTGGCAAAGCTGCCTGTATTGCAAATAGTCCAAAAGCAACAAAGGGAGCAAGCATCCCAAATTCCTTTAGATATGCACTCATCAGATATAAATTATTAAAAATATGTACATCCATAAATTTACCCTTATTACCGATTTATCGTTTGAAACATTTCTACACATTACCATATACACTAATTATATAAAATCTGCAACTGTTTTAAGTCACCTTATTATTACAATTATTGTAAACGATTTACTAAAGGCACGAATCGTGTTTTAGCTAATCTGAAGAATGATATAATCAATATAATTAATCGCAAGGGATGATTTTATGCATATTAATATTGCCGATTGTATTATTACAGCTGTGCTGATATTAAGTGCCGTCAGCGGTTTCAGAAAAGGATTTTTCGCGTCACTGGGGAAGATAGCCAGTGCTGTTCTCGCCATAGGAACAGCGTTTTATTACGGGAACGAGTTTATGCTTTATCTGGATAATAAATTTCATATTATTGATATTTTGGCTGAACACTTTTGTCAGAAGATACCTATATTAGTGATGTCCCGTGAGTCTGCTCTTCTATCTTTTATTATGCCCCCAGAAAGTTTAACAGAACTGACTAAGCAATTAGCCAGATTTCTTATTGAACCCACAGCTTATATTGTCCTGTTTTTCTTTGCCTATATTGTGTTTCAATTGCTTTTTATGTTCCTAAACCGCTTGGTTTCAGGCCAATTTTTGGGAGGAATAAATCGGATCTTAGGGATGATCTTATTAGCTATCCAGAGTGTAGTGGTTATCATGATTGTTTTAGGAATGGCTATGCCGCCGTTGGAATTTGCTGCCAGATTAGATATAATAGGAGCGGCCAAACTATATTCTTGTTTGCAGGATTCTTATCTTGTCAATTATTTGCTCGAAATATTTGGCAACTTGAAAACCATTACCGGAAGATATGCATAGACTACGATCTTTACCGGTAAAGCTATAAATATATTTAAAGGAGGCGAAAGAATGGCAGCCAATAAAGTACAAGCCGGCAAAGCTTGGGTTAACCTCAATAATGATCAATTAAATACAGTTGATCAGTTTAGTCAGGGATATTTGGATTTCCTTAATAGGGTTAAAACTGAGAGGGAGGCCGTACAATTTATAACGGAAACAGCTTCGCAAAATGGTTTTAAACCATTGGAGCAGATTAAGGAAATTGAGCCAGGACAGAAAATCATGATAAATATCAAAAATAAAGTGGCGGCCTTGATCATTACCGGGAAGAAACCTTTGTCAAAAGGATTCAACCTGATTGCATCCCATATAGACACCCCGCGTATTGACCTGAAGGCGAACCCCTTATATGAAACTGACGGATTAGCTTTATTTAAGACTCATTACTACGGAGGCATTAAAAAATATCACTGGGTAGCCATCCCACTTGCCTTAAACGGGGTTGTTTATAAAAAAGATGGGACTGAAATAAAAATCAATATAGGCTTTGATGAAGGGGATCCAGTGCTGACCATCGCAGATTTATTACCCCATCTGGCTAAAGAGCAAATGGAAAAGAAAATGGCAGAAACGATTACCGGCGAAAAACTTACACCCATTGTAGGAAGTCGTCCCGGGGCAGAAGGCGAGAATCAAATCAAAGAGAACATTCTGCAATTCTTCAAGGAGAAATATGGTATTGATGAAGCAGACTTTACCAGCGCAGAGTTACAACTGGTACCTGCTATCAAAGCCAGTGAAACCGGGCTGGATCGCAGTATGATTGGCGCTTACGGACAGGATGACCGTGTAAGCGCTTATGCATCATTACGAGCTGTTCTGGAAGTAGAAAATCCTGAAACTACAGCTATATGCCTTTTTGTTGATAAAGAGGAAATAGGCAGTACAGGCAATACTGGTTTGCAATCACTCCTGCTGGAAAACCTAATTGTAGAATTAATGCATCTAAACGGAGCGGTGGACTATTTTACTGTACGCAAATGTCTGGCTGACTCACACGCTTTATCAGCGGATGTAAACGCAGCCATTGACCCAAATTATCCCGAGGTTTTTGAAAAAGATAATTGCAGTTTTTTGGGCAGTGGGGTGGTATTGACCAAATATACCGGTTCCCGGGGTAAAGCAGAGTCCAATGATGCAAACCCTGAGATTTTATGGAGAATGCGTAAGCTTTTTGATGATCATGAAGTGGTATGGCAAACGGGAGAACTAGGTAAAGTTGATATTGGCGGAGGAGGAACCGTAGCACAATATATTGCCCATTATGGGATGGAAGTGGTTGATTGCGGGGTGGCTGTATTAGGCATGCATTCTCCTTTTGAAGTGGTGAGCAAGGCCGATGTTTATATGTCATACAAAGCTTACCGTGCTTTTATGCAATCCTTTTGATTTAGTAATTAAAGGAGTAATCGGGGAAAGGAGGAACAAGATGAAGGCGCGATTAACAGAAATGGTCAGAGCTGCCGGGTGAGCCGCCAAAATGGGTCCGGGGACCCTGGAAGAGATATTGAAGGACTTTATCTTTCCGACTGACCGACATCTTTTGGTGGGATTAGATACCAGAGATGATGCTGCAGTTTATAAAATTAATGATGAAACAGCAATCATACAGACACTGGATTTTTTTACTCCCATGGTAGACGACCCTTTTGTCTTTGGGCAAATAGCGGCGACAAATGCAATCAATGATATTTATGCCATGGGGGGGAAACCGCTCCTGGCTATGAATATAGTATGTTACCCCGATTGCGGTGAACTAGAATTATTGAAGCAAATATTGGCTGGCGGTCTTGATAAGGTCAAGGAAGCAGGGGCACTGCTGGTGGGAGGGCATACCATCGATGACAACGAGCCGAAATACGGCTTGTCCGTTTGTGGATTGATTCATCCGGATAGAATTATAACCAACAGCGGCGCTCAGGCGGGAGATATATTACTACTGACCAAACCGTTGGGGAACGGAGTTATTTCAACTGCTATTAAAGCCGAATTAGCTTCGGAAAAGGCATATCAAGAAGCAACAGGATGGATGACCATGTTAAATAATAAAGCCTGTACTGCAATACAGAGAATCGGGGTCAATGCAGCAACAGATATTACAGGCTTTAGTTTCTTAGGTCATCTATTTGAATTAGCTGAGGCCAGTAATGTAGCGGCAGAAATATTTGCCGGGCAAGTCCCTTTTATGGAAGGAACTTTGGAATATGCGAGTATGGGATTGGTGCCAGGCGGGGCATATAAAAACCGTGAATACTTATCAGGCAAAATAGTTTTTGCCCCGGAAGTAGATCCAAATACAAAAGATTTGCTTTTTTCACCGGAAACTGCGGGAGGACTGCTGATTTCTGTTGACAGGAGCAAAGCAGGGCAACTGATGGAGGCTTTACGGCAGGAAGGGTGTTTTTTCTCACCAGTAGGCCAAATACGAGAAAAGGGTTTTCAGCCGATTAGAGTGGTTAACGGTGTGGCTTGATATGATGTGTAAGGGGGAGGACCTTGGAGCGTAAACAATTTGATTTGGGCGATATTGTCAGGATGAAAAAGCAGCATCCGTGTGGTAGTTATAATTGGGAAATTGTCCGCATGGGTGCTGATATAAAAATAAAATGCCAGGGCTGTGCCCGCTTGGTAATGTTACCTCGAAGTCAATTTGAAAAAAGAATGGTCAGGGTTGAAAGCAAAAATGCTGGTGACCAATCCGATGAATGATGCATAAAATATAACAAGTTAAAGGGGCCGAGGGGTGAAATAAAATGAAATTAAAATTAGCTTCTGCTTCCCGGTTCACGTGCGGAGATTTAGTTACTGTCAAGTCTCTGGACGAAAGCAAGCATTTTTGTATTATAGCCATTAGGCATGAAGAAAACCAGGAACCGATTGCTGTTTTAAAGGCCCTCTTTAATGAAACCTATATTATCGAAAAACCTCTCACAGAGCTAAAAAGCCTGCTTATTAAAGGCAAGCTTTAACTTGCAATGAATAATTATTCCTGTTATAATCTATGGAAGTCCCTGCTCCGGTTTATAATCGGGGCCATTACCCATGTTTGGGTTAGTCCGTAGGGAGGAGGTGTAATATATGCGTTCGTATGAAATGATGTTCATTTTGAAGCCGGACTTATCTGAAGAGGTGGTCGCTGAAACCAAAGAAAGACTGCAAACAATCATTGCGGACTTTGGCGGAGAGTTTACCAATCAGGCAGATGGATGGGGTAAAAAACGTTTAGCTTATAGTATCCAGGATTACCTGGAAGGCGTTTATTACCTGTGGTTCTTCAAAGGTACAGCGGATACCGTCCAGGAATTGGACAGGGTTATTAAATTATCCGATAAATTTCTACGTCACATGATTATTCGTCAGGATGAGAAGTAGCTAAGTTGGGGGTGGAAAAGCTTGCTTAACAGAGTTATTTTGATTGGTCGATTGACTCGTGACCCGGAACTAAGATATTTACAGAATGGAACTGCTGTTGCCACGTTCACTTTAGCAGTTAATCGTAAGTATAATAAAGAAGAAACGGATTTTATTGATATCGTAGCTTGGCGGCAATTAGCTGAACATTGCGCTAATTATCTGAGTAAGGGAAGATTAGTGGCTGTTGAAGGCAGATTACAAATCCGCAGTTATGAAGATAAAGAAGGTCAAAAACGTAAAGTAACTGAAATTGTTGCTGATGATGTTCGTTTTCTGGAGAAACCAGGGACTAGCTCTCCAAGAAGTGCGGCCTCATCTGGTGCCAACGATGATTGGGAAGCACTTGGACGTGAAATAAATCCGGAAGAGATCGACATGGTAGACAACCATGGTGAGGATGACATACCTTTCTAAAGCAAGGAGGGAACATATTTGAAAAAAGAAAGACGTAAAAAGAGGCGTCAGTGTAATTTTTGTGCTGATAAAATCGAGTGTATCGATTATAAAGAAATACCAAAGCTGCGCAGATACATTACTGAGAGAGGAAAAATACTTCCCCGCAGAATTACTGGGAATTGCGCAAACCATCAACGTCAGCTCACAGTAGCCGTTAAAAGAGCCAGGGTAGTTGCCCTCTTACCATATACAGCAGAATAGAATAAAGATAAAGCCCTCTATTGAGGGCTTTAATTTGTATATGTAGGCCAAGAAGGAATAGACTGGAGAGGTGAAGAAAGAGAAATGTGGAGGTGGAACTATTGGCTGGCAAAAACAGAGAAATAGATATTACTCAAAATTTGAGGGTCATTGAGTGGTTAAAGGCAGACTTGGTTGATACGACCGGGGCGCTTTTTAAATCCCTGTTGAAGAAAGGAGATGAAATGACCAGTGATGCTTTGGCAGCCATCATTATTATTTGTTATCTTTTAGGCAAAAGGGTGGGAATCAGTTTTACAACCGTTGATACTTGTATAAAAAAGAAGTTGACTACCAGCGTTGAGAATGCAGCAGAACTGAAACAATGGAATTCAGATCTGGCAGACCTGCAGCAATACTTAGGAAAAAAGAGGTGATAAATTGCATGCCTGGGTGGCTTTCTTGCTCTTATCAGCAGCGGAATGTTTTCTGTTAACCTTGTTTCCGGCATTAAACTTTATTATCATCATACTTTGGGGAGCAACCTTAATTTTGGCAGGAGTTTATCTTGACCGTCGTCAGTTGATCATTATATATTTAGCTGACCTGGTAATACTTTTTTTGTTTTTGGGCAGCGAAAGCACCATGGTTATAATGCTTTTTTTTGGGATAGCTGGATTGACCATGAGTTACTTAGCCAACGCAGGTAAAAATTATTATTTTATACAAGGCAGCGGTATGATTGCTGCAATGATAAGTGTTTCATTATTTTTATTCTTGTTTTACTTTGGCAGTGACCAAACCGGGTCGGCCCAATTGGATACAGAGTTAAATATTTACATGCAGGAAGCGCTGGACGAATTTGCTCAAACCGATCTTTTTCAGTTATATAAAGAGCAGGGAATCACCATTGAAGAAATGAGGGCTGTATTCAAGCAAGTCGCAGTAATAATTTACCACCATTTACCTGCGCTTTACTATCTTCAGGCTATTATGGCAGTATTTTTCATGTTATTCTTTGCACATTTGGCGAGCCAAACCCTTTCTATTAATCGTCTAAGGAAGAAACCTTACATAATGGAGATCATGCCCTGGCAATTAGTATGGGTCTTTATTACCGGCATAGGGCTATGGCTCTGGGGAAGGGAAGGAACCTCGGCCATTTATTATGCCGGGTCCAATATTTTGGCAGTCATGACCCCGGTAGCAATTTATTACGGATTCTCAGTTTGCTGGTATGTATTCACCAGAATACCAATAAAAAGAAAGATATGGTTTATTGCTTTGATCGTTTTCGTGATCATTGCTTTTACCCTGCCAATTATCATTTTACTTGGATTGCTTGGACTTTTTGATGCTTTGTTAGATTATAGAAAAATACGTTTGAATAGGAGGGTTAATCCGTGAAAGTCATATTATTAAAGGATATTAAAGATTTGGGTAAAACAGGAGAAATCAAGGAACTGGCAGATGGATATGCCCGAAATTATCTTATACCAAGAGGTATGGCGGCTGAAGCCACTAAGGATAAGCTTAAGGAGATTGAAGAAAAAAATATCAAAGCACAGAAGACCAAACAGAAAGAAGTAACTTCAGCAGAAGATTTAAAAGGCAAGTTGGACGGCAAATCGATTCAGATCAACCTTAAAACTGGTGGAGGGGATAAACTGTTTGGGGCTGTTACCTCCAAGGAAGTAGCTGAGCTTATTGAAAAACATCTTAAAATCAAAATTGACAGGAAAAAGATTGAAATCACTGAACCGATCAAACATTTAGGTGACTATGTAATAAAAATCAAGCTCTATCCTTCTATCCAGGCTGAGATCAAACTAACAGTCTCAGCAGAATAGTCAGGAGGATCTCAAAAAATAAATGAAACAGTATCAGATAAAACATAAACGGCAGTCTGGTTCAAAAGAAAATGAAACAGAACTTGGCTGGCGGATCGAAGCAATTTATAAACTATTAAAAGATATTTACGGAGCACAAGGTTTGATTCTGCGGGCCAGCAAGTTCGATGCTTTAGACCTGATGGGTTCAGCGCTTATTAATGATCGTATTTTAGCTTTACAGAAATTGTTGGAAGATCCCTGTTTAAATGAAGTAGACCATGTTTTGGACCGCAGCAGCATCATTGATCATCTTGAATCATTGGCAACCGATATTTATGCACGTAAAACCATTGAGGAAGAATTACAGCAAAATATCCAGACAAAAATCGAACAAAAATACAATGATTATTTACGGGAAATAAGGCTGGAGATATTAAAATCTCAGAATACCAGTCCGGAAAATGCCCAGACATTGAAAAAATATGGGCAGTTAGAAAAAATGGAATTGACATCGCTTAATCATTCCGCTTTGGATCTCCTTAAGCCAACTTCTCTGGACGAAATTTATGGACAGGATCAAGCAATAAAATCCCTGATTGCCAAGCTTAACACTCCTTATCCCCAACATATTCTACTCTATGGGCCCCCAGGTGTAGGCAAGACTACTTGTGCCCGCCTGGCCTTGGAAATCGTTAAAACCAAAGGCAATTCACCCTTCAAGAATGATGCCCCTTTTATTGAAGTAGACGGGACAATTTTGCGATGGGACCCACGTGAATCCACCAACCCTTTGATCGGTTCGGTTCATGATCCCATTTATCAAGGTGCAAGACGTGAGTTGGCGGAAGATGGCATTCCTGAACCAAAGCCCGGGCTGGTTTCAGAAGCCCATGGCGGTATACTATTTATTGATGAGATTGGGGAAATGGAACCATTCCTTCAGAACAAACTTCTTAAAGTATTAGAAGATAAACGGGTTTATTTTGAATCCTCCTACTATGACCCTAATAATGCAAGGGTACCTAAATATATTAAAAAGATTTTTGAAGAAGGGATCCCCGCTGATTTTGTTCTGATTGGGGCTACCACCAGGGATAGAAGTGATATCACCCCGGCATTTCGTTCGCGTTGTATGGAGATTTATTTTCAGCCGCTCAGACCGGAGCATATTAAAAAAATCGTTAAAACCTCAGCAGGGAAGCTAGGTATAAACATTGAAGCAGGAGTCGATGATATTATTGCTGAATACTGCTCGGACGGACGCAGTGCCAATAAAATTCTTGCAGATGCATACTCGCTTAGTCTCAATGAAACAACACAAGACCAAAAAACTTTGGTCACCAGAGTGAGAATTTATGAGGCTATTCAAAATAACCGCATTTATCCTGCTATCTCCAGTACTGCAAGTGATGCAAGCGCAGTCGGGAAAATATTCGGCATAGGTGTATCCGGCTACCGGGGTAGTTTAATAGAAATTGAAGCCGTGGCCTTTAAACCGGCCATCAAGGGAAAAGGTACGCTTAGATTTAACGATACTGCAGGGACGATGGCAAAGGATTCAGTCTTTAATGCTGCTTCTGTTCTTCGTCAAGAATGTAATGAAATGATCAATAACTATGACATACATATTAATATCTTGGGGGGCGGAAAGGTTGATGGGCCGTCAGCGGGAGCGGGTATTTACCTGGTCATTTTAAGTGCCATTAAAAATAAGCCTATTCGTCAAGATGTAGCCATTACAGGAGAAATATCAATTCAAGGACAGGTAAAAACGGTCGGCGGCATTTACGAAAAGATATATGCAGCTGAACAAGCAGGTATAAAAAAGATTCTCATCCCGGAAAAGAATTACAAAGATATACCTGTTAGCTTAAATTCCATTGAAATAATTCCGATTACCAATATTTTCGATGCTTACCCTCATGTATTTATTTGAAGCACGAACTCATAAAACAGCAGAATATTACTGTTGTTTTTTTGATTTGACCTTCTTAATGATTTTAGTATAAAATAGCTTTGTTATACGCGGGAGTAGCTCAGTGGCAGAGCACCGGCTTCCCAAGCCGGGTGTCGAGGGTTCGAACCCCTTTTCCCGCTCCATTGAAATAATAAGCGAACAACCCATCTCGCTGCTCTCTGGAATGTGAGCAGTGCGCATAGGGTGTACGCAAAAAATAAATTGTTAATAACAGATTAATGAAGTTTACGATTAAAAAGGAGGTCCAGAAGATGAGAAAGCATATTGTAACGATTATTAAACCCCATTTGAAAAGAGATAAAGACCAGATCAATTGCAGAGAATGCGCCACATCATGTCAGTCTGCATGTAAAACATCCTGCACTGTGGGGAATCAGACTTGCCGTAACAATCAAAGTAACCATTAATTATCTTGAATCTGTAAATCCGGTTGGGAAAATAAAGGAGAATTTCTCGTTGTTTCAATTGGTTAATTATGACTTTCATGCCAATATTCATTCCTATAAATTTAAAGAAACAAATATATTATTAGACGTTAATAGTGGTGCTGTTCATTTACTCGATGACCAGGCCGCTTTATTGGTTCAAAATTTGATCAGACATCAGGGCGATTTTTATCGGGCTATGGAAGACTGTTATTTTAAATATTCCATGGACGAACTTACTGATACAGTCTATGAATTATTAGGCTTATGGGAAGAAGGCTCTTTGTTTACGGAAAAAGATGAGGACGTCAAACCGGATCTTTCAAGTCTTAGCATTAAAGCGGTCTGCTTGAACGTAGCTCATCTTTGTAATATGAAATGCGATTATTGTTTTGCCAGTCAGGGTGATTTTAATACACAAAAAGGATTAATGTCGATAGAAGTCGGTCAAAGCGCTATCGACTTTTTAATTGCCCAAAGTAAAGGCCGACATTCGCTGGAAGTTGATTTTTTCGGTGGAGAACCGTTATTAAACATGCCAGTGGTCGAACAAATCGTTCGGTATGCCCGCCAACGAGGACAAGAAACCGGTCAACATTTTAGTTTTACCCTTACAACCAACGGAGTGCTGTTAAACGATGAAATTTTAGATTTTATAATTGCTCATGATATTGGTATCATTTTGAGTCTGGATGGAAGGCCTGAAGTAAATGACCGGCACCGCATGCTTAATAATGGCCAGGGCAGTTATAATATCGTTTTACCCAATATTAAAAAGGCCATCGCCAGAAATCCTGTCAGTTATTATGTGAGGGGTACTTTTACCCATGATAATCTAAGCTTTTCTCTTGATGTGCAGCATTTGGCAGAACAAGGAATCGAAGCACTTTCAATGGAGCCAGCGGTAGGTGCTGGCAATGAATTTTCGATTCGTGCCCAGGACTTGCCAGAGGTTTTGAATGAGTATGAAAAGCTGACTGATTTATTGATCAATTATTATGATAACGGCCGCGAGCTCACTTTTTTCCATTATAATCTGGATTTGCAAAAGGGACCCTGTTTGGCAAAAAGAATTACCGGTTGTGGAGCTGGCACGGAGTATTTAGTTATTACCCCCGAAGGTGATATTTATCCCTGTCACCGATTTGTAGGTCATAAGGAGTTTTATCTGGGGAACCTTGAGCAGAATCATATTAACGAAAATATCAGTGCTGCATTTGCTGCCAATAACTTGGAGAATAAACCTGAATGTATGCGGTGCTGGGCTAGATATTATTGCGGTGGGGGATGCCATGCCAATAATTACTCCCGCAGCCAGGATATAAGCATACCTGATGAAATATCATGTCAAATGCATAAAAAACGTATTGAAGCCGCCATTTATTTAGACATACATAAACGGCAGTTATAAAGGTTTTTTAAAATTTAAGGAAGGATTTTCTATATTCATTAAAGAACTATAATAGAATTTAGCAAAATAATTATAATGGAGAGGTATTATGGCAGATTATCTTAAGCACGCTAAACCATTGGAAAGAGTCGGTATCGCCGGCTTGATATTGATCATCATTTCACTTATCTTTTTATTTTCCATGAAAACAACAGCTTATTCAGTATATATTGATGGGGAGGAAAAATTTGCTGTAAAGCATTTCGGTGATATCGCTCCCGCGATTGAACAAGTTACCCAACAACAGGAAAAGGAATCAAAACTCCAACTTAAAGCGATCAGCGACATCAGATGGGAAAGAAATCTGGTTGACAAGAACGCTGTTGTTGAAAAGACCCAGTTAGAAAAAGAACTGAAGAAATCAATTAAGTTTGCTACTTTGGGCGTGGAAATACAGGTAGAAGGAAAAGCTGTAGCCTGTGTGAGCAATATGAAGCTGGCAAAGCAACTGCTGAATGAATTAAAAAATGAATATAGTGTGGTTGAAGAGGGAGAAAAATTACTCCGTGTATCTTTTGCTGAAGACGTTGATTTGATCGAAAAAGAAGTTCCCGTAAATAAGGTTTTTTCCAAAGAAGAAGCATACAATCTAATTAAAATAGGTACAGACAAGCCGGAAAAATATATTGTGTGTGAAGGAGACAACCTGTGGTCGATTGCACGTAAACATGATATGTATGTAGATGACATAATGCGAACCAATAACTTAAAAAACGAAAACTTGCAGCTGGAACAAGAACTGATTCTGGTAACCAGCAAACCGTACATAAATGTAGTAGCTCAGGTTGAAGGGGAGAAAGTTGAAACAATTCCTTACGAAACCAAAACAGAAATAGATAAGAATTCAACCAGCAGTGTCAGGATTAAGCAGGCAGGCATAGATGGGGAAAAGAAGATCAATTATGTTGCTACAAAAGTTAACGGGGTCCTAGAAAAGCAGGATATAAAGGAAGAAACCATTCTTAAAAAAGCCGTGGCTAAAATCGTTGTCAAAGGTACGAAAGTACAAGTTGCTTCCCGCGGCGGCGGGTCCGGCGCATTGGATTGGCCGGCTTATGGACCGATTACCAGCTATTACGGAAGCAGAAGCGGTGGCCATACGGGTCTGGATATAGGTGCGGGCAGCGGAACAGCCATAAAAGCTGCGGATTCAGGTACTGTCACCCAAGCTTGCTATCAGGGTGGTTACGGCAAAATGATTGTGATTAACCATGGAAACGGTATCGTTACCCGCTATGCCCATTGCAGTGCGATCAATGTATCTGTGGGAGAAAACGTATCCAAAGGAACCGTAATTGGCAAAGTGGGTTCCACAGGCAATAGCACCGGGCCTCACCTTCATTTTGAAGTATTGGTAAATGGCAGTTTTAAAAATCCCTTAAGCTATTTGCGTTAAGTGTTAGTACTGCCCTGACTTGACCGTCAGGGCTTTCTTTATTTTATACTGAAAGGATTGATCATTGTAATGTACGACGTGGTAATTATCGGCAGTGGACCAGCAGGACTGACGGCAGCCATTTATACCGGTAGAGCCAGGCTTAAGACATTGGTTTTGGAGGCAGCAGGCATAGGAGGAAATGCTGCTCTGACTGATAAAATAGATAATTTTCCTGGATTTCCATTTGGAATAGATGGCAATGATCTCATGGAAAGTTTTCGTAAACAAGCGGAACGCTTTGACGTAGAAATAAAAATGGAAGAAGCGAACTGTTTATCGGTTGACCCCGCAGGAATCAAAATTACGGCTGATCAGAATACCTATATAAGCAAAACGCTGATTATTGCTACGGGGGCTAAACGGCGGCAATTGGAAGTGAAAGGCGAAGAAGATTTCTTTGGCCGGGGTGTATCATACTGTGCTACATGTGATGGCGCTTTTTTTCATGGCTTGCCGGTAGCTGTTGTCGGTGGTGGAGACGCAGCAGTAAAAGAGGCATTACATTTAGCTGATATTGCATCCCATGTTTATCTGATACACCGGCGTGAAGGATTCCGGGCGAATAAAACCGCCATGGCCAAGTTGAGGGCGAATAAAAACATTACCTTGATATTAAACCGGGTGGTGGAAAAAATTGAAGGCCAGGAGTTTGTTACCCAACTGTTATTAAAAAATGTTACTACTCAGGAGCAGGAAGTATTGAATGTAGACGGCATATTTATAAGTATTGGATTAGTACCTGATGATAAATTGTTTAGAGACTTCGTAGAAACCAAAGGAGGCTACATAGTTGTTGATGGGAATATGAGGACATCAAGACCGGGTGTTTTTGCTGCCGGGGATATCATTGACAAATCCTATCGACAAGTAGCTACAGCGGTGGGAGACGGTGCTTTGGCAGGAATCGCCGCTATTGATTACCTGAAGGAATAAAGACCTTTATTTGCCTGACCCGATTCACTTCGCCCCATAGTATAATGGGGAAGAGGTGAGAGTAAAATTGTTGGGGATAAAAGATGTAGCGGTATGTAAAACGATTATTTTATCATTATTGCTGATATTCATTATTGTTGTACTCATCGGTAAAAACAGTAATGCTGTTATGCGCTTTATGGTGGGCCAGGAAATCGGCTTGAAAACAGCTGATTTCAACCAGGTTAAAACAGATAATTTCGTGATCAAGTATACTATAATAGATGATAAAGATATTGACATGGTGTCTAATGCTTCAGAATATGCCTATGAAAAAGTTACTGGTTTCTTTGCCAGTAAGCCCCGGAACAAAACAATGGTGGTAGTATATCCTGATACGATAAGCCTGGCACAGAGTTTTGGCTGGGATAAAAGCCAAAAGGCAGAAGGGGTATACTGGGCCGGTTCAATTCGGATCATATCTCCACAATTATGGCAGGAACAAGTACCGTTAACGGATGATGCTGATTTGTTGCAAGCAGGTCCGTTGGTCCATGAGTTTGCACATCTTATGGTTGACGAGCAAACCAGAGGCAACTATAATCGTTGGTGGACTGAAGGCATAGCCCAATATGCCGAAAAGAAAATAACCGGTTTTGAGTTTGATGAACCCTTTGCCAGTGAAAAGGAAGTTTTTATTTATTCATTGGATCATTTAAATAAAAAATTTGACGGTGATGATAGTCTGAAGGCTTACTGGCAAGCACTGCAAATTATTGAATATATCGCTGCAAATGATGGGGAAGCAAGTTTGTTTTGCATTATGGATCATTTAGGAGAAGGCGATACACTTAGACAAGCAATCACTAAAACCTTGTCAGTGGATTATGAAGAATGGGAACAAGAATTATATAAAGCGCTGCAAAATAATGCAGTTAAGAGGTGTAAATTTTGAGTGATACATTAGTAATTCAGGGAGGCCAACGCCTTCTAGGGCAAGTAATGATCAGCGGGGCTAAAAATGCCGGATTGGTTTTAATGGCCGCCAGTATTATGGCGGATGGGGAAACCATATTGGATAATGTTCCACGGATCAACGATGTTGAAGTAATGATTTGTATTCTTAATGATATTGGAGTTAAAACGCAATGGAGAGAGGATGGCAGTTTATCGATTTGCCCGCCGCAAGGCGGAGTAAAAAACCATACTTCTTATGAACTGTCCAAGCTGCTGAGAGCCTCTAACCTGTTTTTAGGTGCTATGCTCGGACGTCAGGGTGAAGCTTCCATTTCTTTACCAGGCGGCTGTGATATTGGTACCCGGCCGATGGACCTGCATATCAAAGGTTTGCAAGCTTTGGGAGCAGATCTGGAATTGGAACATGGTTATATATACGGCAGGGTCAAACAGGCCAATGGTGCGCGAGTATATCTGGATTTTCCCAGTGTTGGTGCAACGGAAAATATTATGATGATGGCCGCAAAAACAAAGGGTCAATCAATTATTGAAAACGCAGCCAAAGAACCCGAAATCGTTGATCTGGCTAACTTCCTCAATTTTATGGGAGCAAAAGTGCGGGGAGCCGGTACAGACATAATCAAAATTGAAGGGGTAAATGAATTAAAGCCAGGCCGCTATGCGATCATTCCGGACAGGATCGAAGCGGGTACTTACATGATCGCCGCTGCTATATCTGGGGGCGAAATCCTGGTGCAAAACGTAATTCCGACTCATTTGCATCCCGTTATTGCAAAACTACAGGAAGCCGGAGCAATTGTGCAGGAAACTGATCAGGGTATTTTAGTAAAAGCAGGGAAAGAAATATTGCCTATTGATATTAAGACTTTGCCGTATCCAGGATTTCCAACTGACATGCAGTCACAGATGATGGCTTTTCTTTCATTGGCCAATGGTTCGAGTATGATCGTTGAAAATGTATTTGAAAATCGTTTTCAAATCGTAGATGAACTTAAACGAATGGGAGCCAGAATAAAAGTCGAAGGACATACCGCAGTGATCGATGGAGTGAGTTCACTTTTCGGTGCACGAGTGAAAGCCACTGATTTAAGAGCCGGTGCTGCTTTAATTCTGGGAGGGCTGGCGGCTGAAGGTGAAACGATTATCGAAAATGCAGGATATATTTTCCGCGGTTATGAAAACATTAAGGACAAGCTTAATGCTTTAGGGGCTAAATTGATATAGGTTGACTCCCAACTAGCCATAATAGATACAAGAAGACGAGAGTCTTCTTTTTCTTTTCCTTTAATTGCATAAATTGTGTCGTATAGATGTTTGAGACAAGTAAGAAAATAAATTAACCAATCGCCAAAACCTTAGACTAAGGGGGGAATACTGTGAATAAAACATGGAAAGGTGTCTTGTATTTTTTATTGTTCTTCCTTCTTGGAGCCGGATTATTTAATATGATTGGATCAGTTCTGGAAAACAGAGCCATTGTCAGTGATGAAAAAGACCGGAGTGTAAATGACGGAACGATCAGTGCAGTAGCAGCTAAGGTCAGCCCGTCTGTAGTAGGTATTACGAATTTACAGAGAAGTGGTGATATTTTCAATCAACGTACCAGTGAAAGTACCGGGTCAGGCGTTATCGTTGATGAAGAGGGATATATTGTTACCAATAACCATGTAGTCAAGAATGCAGAAAAACTGATCGTTACTTTGATAGACGGCAATGAAGAAAATGCTGAAGTAGTGGGAACAGATGCCCGTTCAGATTTAGCTTTGATCAAGATTAAGGTGGATCGTCATGTTACTCCTGCTAGATTAGGCGATTCAGATCAATTAGTCGTCGGGGAAGAGGTACTGGCGATAGGAAATCCTATGGGATTGCGTTTTGCTCGTTCTGTTACGGCTGGGATCATTAGTGGTTTGAATCGTCTGTTGACTACAGAAGAAGGTTTTTCATATCGCTTGATTCAAACTGATGCAGCCATTAATCCGGGTAATAGCGGGGGGGCCCTTTTTAACCTCAATGGAGATGTAATTGGTATTAATACCATAAAAATTTCAGCGGATGGATTTGAAGGAATGGGATTTTCTATTCCGGTCAATCAAGTACGGAAAGTCATCCAGGCATTGAAAGAAACCGGAAAAGTTGACTGGCCCAATATGGGAATCAGAATAATCGGTGAGGTGGGGGAAGCAGAGGCCAATTATTTTGATTTGCCTGATTGCTGCGGTGTCGCTATTATCCCTGAGGATGGAAGTGCAGCACAGCGAGCAGGCATTAAGCCCTATGATATCATTACTGCCATTGATAATAAAAAAGTGGAAACGGGCGTGGATCTGCAGGAGACGATTGCCGCCAAAAAGATTGGGCAGACGGTTAAAGTTAAAATCGCAAGAATACCTGAAAGTGAGCTGGGTAAAACGCAAATAAAAACGTTTTCCATCAAGCTTACCCGTTAAAGCAATACAAGAGCAGACAAACAATATATTAAATAGCGCAGCCTTTAAAGCAGCGCTTTATTTTTATGGGTCACTGGGCTAGACTATTTAAAAACGAATGGGGTAAACAGGTGAAATATAGAATTATTTCGGTGGGAAAGATCAGGGAACCTTTTTATAATAATGGGATTCAGGAATATCTTAAAAGATTGAAATCCTATACCAATATTGAATTGATTGACGGACTGGAGGAAAAAATAAGCCCGAAAGCAGGAGCAGGAGAAATCGATAAATGCATACAAAAAGAGGGAGCTAAAATTATTGATTTGGTAAGCGATGATGAAATAGTTATAGCTTTCGATATAAAAGGGGAACTGCTTTCCTCCGAAGAATGGGCACAATATATTGAAGGGCTCAATGTGAGATCATCAGGGCGGGTAAACATGATTGTTGGAGGTTCTTTCGGTTTAGATGAAAAAGTAAAACAAAGAGCAGAACGTTTGATTTCTTTTTCCCGAATGACTTTCCCTCATCAGATGGCAGTCTTAATGTTAACGGAGCAAATTTACCGCGGTTTTAAGATTAATAAAAGAGAACCGTACCACAAATAATGACGGGGAATTGCAGATAGTCAATTAAATCAAATGGAGGAGGATAAAAATGCAGAAGATAACGATGGCAGAGATATTTAAAGATATTGATAAATATGCCGGGCATTCAGTAAAGGTCAATGGCTGGGTCAGATCCAACCGGGATCAGAAGACTTTTGGGTTTATTATGTTAAATGACGGCACCCATTTTACCTCCATCCAAATCGTTTATGAGAAAGATAATCTGGTAAATTTCGCGGAACTGACTGGCTTGAGAACGGGAGCTGCCATTGCGGTAACCGGTTTAGTGGTGAAGACCCCGAATGCAAAACAGCCGCTGGAAATAAAAGCTTCTGAGGTGGAAGTATTAGGAGACTGCCCGGAAGACTATCCGATTCAACCCAAGCGCCATACCCGTGAATTTTTAAGAGAAGTTGCTCATTTGCGTCCGCGTACGAATCTATTCTCTGCCGTTTTTCGAGTTCGCTCTCTGGCCGCTTTTGCAATACATCAATTTTTTCAACAGCAGGGGTTTGTTTATGTACATACACCGATTATAACAGCCAGTGATGCCGAAGGGGCAGGAGAAATGTTTAGGGTTACTACTTTGAGTGCGGAGAAACCGCCGATGAATAATGAGGGCAAGGTTGATTACAGCCAGGACTTTTTTGGCTGTAAGACCAATCTTACGGTTAGCGGCCAATTGGAGGCGGAAGCTTTTGCACTGGCCTTTAATAAAGTATATACATTCGGTCCAACCTTCCGCGCAGAAAACTCCAATACGGCCAGGCATGCAGCCGAGTTTTGGATGATAGAACCCGAGATCGCATTTGCCGGATTAGACGATGACATGGATTTGGCGGAAGGGATGGTCAAATATGTTATTGATTACGTGCTAAGCAATGCGTCTAAAGAAATGGCATTTTTGAATGAATTTATTGATAAGGAGCTTTTGGCTCGCCTGCACAAATTAGCCGCACAGGATTTTGCCCGCATTACCTATTCTCAGGCCATAGAAATTCTACAGGAGTCCGGGCAAACCTTCGATTTTCCAGTCCACTGGGGGAGTGATTTACAAACTGAACATGAACGATACCTTACTGAAACAGCTTTGGATAGGCCGGTTTTTGTGACTGATTACCCCCGCGAGATAAAGGCTTTTTATATGCGCCAGAATGATGATGGAAAAACAGTAGCAGCAATGGACTTATTGGTTCCGGGAGTAGGAGAACTGATCGGGGGAAGTCAGCGTGAGGAAAGATTACAGCTGCTGCAAAAACGCATGGAAGAAATGAACATTCCACAGCAGGAACTAAATTGGTATCTGGAACTCAGAAAATTTGGGGGTGTTCCCCATGCAGGCTTTGGCTTGGGCTTTGAAAGACTTATTATGTATTTGACCGGTATCAGTAATATTCGTGATGTTATCCCCTTTCCCCGGACGGTTAACGCATGCTATTTTTGAGCCGTTTTACGAAAGGGTATTTTTGCGCTAAACAGCTCGAAAATAATATTATCGATATATGCGGGTAAGCGTTCCGTCTCCTCCTGACTTCTGACCGTCCAAACTAACAAAGGGATTTTTCTGCGCTTTAATAGAAAGGCCAGCCAACCAGGCATGCATCCGTTTTCATAGGCCACAAAGCGGGGGCAGCTGATAAAATTAAGCAGCAGGTATTTAAGAAAAAATTTTTTATAAACAGGCAGGTTTTCCTCATCAAAGCTGCCTGAAAGCTGTCCGCGAATGATTTCCGGTGCCATTTTTTTAAAGTAGCCCACTGTCAAAGGATTAAAGGACTGAATGGCAAAAGGCCCGGAATATTTCTTCAGTACAGCCAGGAGAGTTTTCTCCAGTTTTCCCACTCTGCCCTCGTTCTTTATCTCGATCAATAGCGGTACTTGTCCGGCAGTCAGTGATAATACCTCCTCCAAATAGGGGATACCCTGTCCGGAATTTAGCAGTGATAATTTGCGTAACTCAGCAGAATCCGTATCGGCTAGTTTTTTATCTATTCCCGTCATGCTGAAAAGATTTTCATCATGAAAAACCATCACTTTGCCATCCGCAGAAAGTTGAACGTCCAGTTCAATGGCATAACCCTGATTAATTGCCCAGGTAAAAGCCAGTAAAGAATTCTCCGGGACCTCGCCATTATTGGTATGCAGTCCACGATGAGCAAATGGCAGTCTGGTCAGGATAGCTACCGGGTCTTCATAGGTCATTTTATCGTCAGCCATGGGAATAAGCTCCTTCACCGGTTTTAATCACGTGATTTTAAAATAACGTTAATAAACCAATAAAGTCAACAGAACGATATTAATACTGAAGCCAATTACACATCGAAGGTATGACAAAATCTACCTTCGCAGTTTGTAGAATAATAATTAAATGAAAGAATTAAAGTTATTTTTTGTAGTACAAGATATAATTAAAATAAAAAAGGAGGAATTTAACAATGAAAAAAGTTAAAACCAAGCTTTCCATAATCGTGGTTTTAGTATTTGTCTTTACCATGGTTATTGGTGCTACTGCTTTTGGCGCTTGGACTTCAGTACAGAAGGTAGATGCATATTCAGGTGTCAAAGTTTACTTTAACGGACAGGAAGTGATCAATCCTGACCAGCCTTTAATCATAAATGACCGGACTTATGTCCCGCTGCGCATGATCATGGAGTTGGTCGGCAGCGGAGTTACCTGGGATGCGGCGAACTACCGGGTCATGCTTACCGGAGCTGGTTCCAAGGAATTAGCGGCCAAGGATAAAGAAATAGCCGAACTGAAAAGCAAGATTGCTGAATTAGAAAAGAATACTTCCAAAGGCAAGGGCGGAGATCTGGATGAAATCGAAGCGGATCTGCTTGATATTTTTGAGGATGCCGGTGATGAATATTTCGATGACAATAGAATTAAAGTGGCATTGACTTTGACTGGAGATGAAGATGATATTGCTTATTCCATCAAATTGGATTTTAAAAGCAGCAGATCTTACGATGACCTGTCCGATGTCAGCAAAAAAGACATTGAGTCATTCCTGGATGATGTAGAGGAAGAATTAACTGATGCGATTGACCGGACTGACTATGAAGATGCAGATATTACCGGTAAACTGACGGATAAAAATAATTCCAAACTATATGTGAAATACAATGGCAAATCCTATTCATATAATTTGGGAACTGATGATTTAGGCGATATCGAAGATGAAGTAAAAGCTGCTTTTCGGAGTGCTGGATCTCGTTATTTTGGAGATAGCCTTATCAGTGTAAGCATAAGCTTGGATGGAGATGAAGATGATATTTCCTATAGGATCGATATCAATGCCAGCCGTTCTGATATAGAGCCTGATCAAGATGATATCGATTGGCTGGAAGATGACGTAATAGATGCGATCAAAGCTGAAATCCGCGGCACTGATTTCTCTGGCGCAGATATTAAAGGACGTGTTTACCTGAAATAATTTTGGTATTAATATTGCTGATATGAAATGCGATGAATAATTATAAGTGTTCTATGTAAATTTTGATTCTTGGATCGCTGGTCCTGGTTTTTAAACCAGGACCATTTTTTATGCTATTCAAAATCTTGAATTTAAAGCTGCATTTGATGATGTCCAACTGTTTTTATACTATTCGGGCAAATCCCACCCAGGCACTTTTCTTATTATATTTCCATAAAGTAATAACACAGCAGGTAATGAAGGAGGAATTTGCTTGCGCAATGCACTCATCAGGTTGGAGGATGTTGGACCGGGAGGGCCTTACAATTCAACAGAGAGTTTAAAAAAGTTAAGAATCATTGCTGATTATCTGAAATCTGAACGGGTGCCTTTTCATATCTCATTAATTCCTCACTTTATCGATCCGCCGGCTGGCCACAGCAAATCAATCGATATGCTTGATGATCCGTACGTAAGGCTTTTTAATGACACCATCAATTATATGGATCAGTGCAGTTCAGGCCGGACTGTCGGCATGCACGGCTATACCCACCAATTCAGTAATTCAATCAGTGCCATTGGTGATGAATTTTTTAGTGCCGAATGTACTGAAAACTGTCCCCCTGATGATTCTCCCGACGCGCTTTCAGATCGGATAACATTTATGAATTCTTATGCATCAAGCAGAATGAAAGCCGGCTATGAATGCTTCAAGAAATCTGATATCACTTTAAGCTGGGGGCTTTCAACGCCCCATTATACTGCTTCGAATATCCAGAGGGAAATTATGGAGGCCTGGGCAGGGATATTTTATGAAAACAATCCCTGGACCAATGATTTCAAAAGGATAAGTATCATCGACCGGGATTCTCCTTTTTATAGAGGGGTCATATATATACCAACACCTTTATATTATGTGGATGGTATGCGGGCCGAGGAGACTATCGCGGGAATTATTGATGCCCTTGATGGATATGGAGAAGGCGAACTCGCGTCATTTTTCTATCATCCCTTTTTAGAGTTTAGTTTTATAGAACTGGCAGGATCTGGCTGCACCTACGCTGAGAATTCTTATTTAAAAAGGCTTATCCGTGCTTTTAAGGAGCGAGGTTTTACTTTCGTATCCATGATCAATTTGGTTGATTTTGTGCCTTCGACCCGTAAGACCAATTTCTTCCCTGGTATTGACAAGCAGGTCATGACCGGTTCATTTAGGGACGCCGCCGAAAGCGGACTGGTCATCTGGTCAGCTGTTAATGGCACATGGCATTATTGTCCGTGCTTGTTGGAGAACTTCCCCAACCGCCAGACTGATAAAATCTCCTTTGGTGATGTTTTAATGCTTTCCAACTGGGCGGTAGGCAACGGGTGGAAGCCTTTTACAGGTGATTTTGACGGTGACGGTATTGATGACGTGGTGGTTTGGGACCCGGAACAGGGTGAATGGCAGGTGGCCTTAAGTGATACAGAGAAATTGATCCCTCACCCGGGAACGGGAGACTATATCTGGCTGAAGAACTGGGCCAGAGGCCAGGTTTGGCATCCCTTTATCGGTGATTTTGATGGTGACGGCAAGGCGGATCTTTTGGTCTGGTATCCCCCCGAAGGTGAATGGCAAGTTGCACTCAGCACCGGTAATGGTTTTGTACCGGCACCGGGGTCAGGTAATTATATCTGGCTTAAACCCTGGGCAAAGGGCGAGGAATGGGTACCCTTGATTGGTGATTTCAATGGCGACGGCCGGGACGATATCGTGGTATGGAATCCCAGTACTGGTGAATGGCAGGTTGCTTTCAGTGAAGGGGATCGTTTTGTGCCTGCGCCTCAAAATGGAGACGCGATATGGCTGAGAAACTGGGGGGTGGGGCCAGGGTGGACGCCATTGACCGGTGATTTTGATGGTGATGGTATCAGTGATATTTTGGTGGTTAACTGCCTCTTGGGTGACTGGCAGGCTGCACTGACCAGAAATCATAAGTTTATTCCAACCGGTAACGCTTTGTATCCTTGGGCGGCGGATGTTAATATGCAGCCGTTTGCGGTTGATTTAAATAAGGATGGCAAATTTGCCTTGTTGGCGCGGCATCCTTTTTTAAGAAACGGCACCGTTGATGTAGCTGTGTCAGTTATCGAAAAGGAATCGTGATATTCGTTTGGCTTTTGACTTTATGTAAATTTATTTCTATGGAAGAGATCAATTTACGCTATAATACTTGAGAAAGCACAATGATAGTTTGGGAGTAAGAGATGCAAATACATATACTTGCCAGTGGCAGCACAGGTAATGCAGTTTTCGTTCAGATGGGATCCACCAAAATATTGGTTGATGCAGGAATCAGCAACCGCAGAATCGAAAAGGGTTTGGCCGAACTGGGTGTAAGGGTAAGCGAATTAGCAGGTGTTCTGATTACACATGAGCATAGTGATCATATAAATGGTCTGGACGTGTTGGTGCGTAAGTATAAAATACCTGTTTATACCCGTTGCCGTACCTGGCAGAATATAGGCTGCATGGGAAATTTGCCGGCTGAATGTGTACAAGCAATTGAAGGCCATTTTATATTGGGAGAAACGGAAATAGAGCCGTTTGGTATTTCCCATGATGCTGCGGATCCAATCGGGTTTTGCTTTTATCACAACCGGAAGAAAATGGTTATTGCAACTGATCTGGGCATTGTAACCCCTACGATCGAAAGGGCATTAGCCCGTGCTGATTTGATGGTGCTGGAAAGCAATCATGATGTAGACATGTTAATAAACGGTCCTTATCCGCAAATTTTAAAACAGCGCATCAGGAGCAGCAAGGGGCATCTATCCAATTGGCAGGCGGCTCAGGTTTTAGCGCGTATCCCGCATAAATCAGGTACCAAGGTGATGCTGGCACATTTGAGTCAACAGAATAATCATCCGGATTTGGCAGACAAGACTGTAAGGGAAGTTTTGCGTGACGCTGGCATAGTAGTCGGGCAAGATGTTTTTTTATTTCCCACCTTTCCCTCGCAGACTGTAAGCCAGGTCATTTAATGACATAATACCTCTGTCTAAAGGTGAGGTTATAAGTTGCATGAAAAAACCGGGATAAATAATTATCCCGGTTTTTCTTTACGCAGCCAAATCTATTACGCTTTTAAAGGTTCTGGATATTCCTTGTCAAAGCAGTTAACGGTCATGGACTTGATTCTTTGTTCTTCATAGGGTTTGTCTCTGAAATCGCGCTTTGTATTTACGATGGCATCAACTACTTCCATTCCTTCTATAACAGTACCAAAAGCTGCATAATCACCATCCAGGTGAGGTGCCTTATCCACCATTATGAAAAACTGAGAACCGGCTGAGTCTGGTTTAGCAGCTCTTGCCATTGACAATACACCCCGGTCATGTTTTAAGGTATTCGGAAAATTATTACGAGTGAATTCACCTTTGATTTGATAACCAGGTCCCCTGGTACCGTTGCCTTGCGGACAGCCACCCTGAATCATGAACCCGGGAATCACGCGGTGGAATATCAAACCATCGTAAAACCCCCGCTTAACTAAAGAAATAAAATTATTGACTGTGTTAGGAGCAATATCGGGGAACAGTTCTATTTTTAACTGACCGCCCTTTTCCATTTCCAGGGTAACAATAGGATTGTTTTGCATGTAACCTACCTCACTTTTTATTTTTCTTCTTATTAATTAAAAATTCAATTATGCATAATTTATAGCCAGCCACTATAAAGGTAGAGGATAAGAGCCGCAGTAAAACTTCCAAATATAATAAAAATTAACCAGGTGATGATTTTTTTAAGGCTGATGCCGAACATTTAGAAAGCCTCCTTTGTCAAACTGCTTAAATGGAATTTTAAGTGCTTCAGCGTACCGCGATAAAAAATTCCCACCAGAATATAATCTCCGATTATGAACAACAGACCCAAGGCCATCAATCCTATGGAGACAAAGAAGGTGCCCATTCTAGTAAATGTATCAGCAAAAAGATCCGCAGGTAAGGCGATGAGATTGGGTAAAGATGGATATGCAATAACACCTGTTAAAATTTCTACTCCAACAAAGCTAATTCCCAAACCAGCAATAAAGAGGATGATCAGCGCGCCGCTCAACCCCAGAAATGGTCCGAAGAAAAAGGCCAAATTAAAAATACCCAGACCAATTGTACTGATTACTGCTTTATAAATATTTTTGAAAGTAGAATCTGCTTCTGCCTTTTTAACCAGGTAGTCGGCTATTATATAGCGAGCCACTGTTTTGGGACTGCCTAAGAAATCTACGATCTCTTTTTCCGTTTTCCCCAGACGGATGCTTAATTCGAAATATTGCCGATATTTTTCCATAATTGATTGTCTGTCCCGTTCGGGTATTTCCTTTAATAATGGCTCTAAAGCTGAAAGAAAATTCTCCAAGACAATCCACCTTTCGACAATTATGCTATATCAAAGGCCTTTGATATAAAATAGCATATATATAAAAAAGAAGGTAGCAAAAGATTTATAATTTCCTTGATCTATTAGCATTTCAAGTCTAAAAGGTGTTCATTCAAAATTGGCCATAACAGTTCTATCTATCCATTTATTAAGCTCATTGTTGTTTCGGGGAAGAAATTCATTTTTAGCGGTTGAATAATAGTATTCTTTTAAATAATGCCTGCGATTAAGGGCAATCCTATGCAAATGTTTAACCAATATATCAATCTCTTTTGTAGTATTATAGGCTCCAAGACTGATTCGAACCATTCCTGGCATTTTGCTCCAATTATCATTTAAGGACGGGGATGCCAATACAGGTTTTTTATCCAACAGCAGCAGTTTACGCACATAAGGCTGGGCGCAAAAGCAGCCAGTTCTGACACCAATACCAGCTTCATAGCAAAGGGCTGCGCCAACCAAAGCATGATGCAGACCTGCCAGGTTAAAACTGATCACCCCAACCCGGGGCGAAGTTCCAAAAATAGTGATTCCGGGTATATTTTTCAGTTTGGCTAATGCATAATCCGTTAAGAATTTTTCATAAGCGGCCACCTTTTCCATGCCTATACTTTCCATCAATTGCAGGGACTTGGCCAGAGCAAATGCTCCGATAACATTTGGAGACCCTGCTTCTTCTTTTTCAGGCAGATCTGCCCACCAAATCTTATGCGGTAATACCATTTTTACAGTTCCGCCGCCTTTATACTCCGGTTCATTAGCCATAAAAGTTTTTTTGGGGCCGATCAGGCAGCCCGAACCATAAGGAGAATAAATCTTATGGCCGGAAAAGGCTAAATAGTCTATATGATAAGGATCATGATCATCTTTCATATCAATTGGGTTATGAGGAATGAGTTGGGCAGCATCAACAAAAATGGGAGTATCGTACTTATGGGCTAAATAAGCAAAATCATGAATTTTATTCAATTGACCGGTCACATTGGAAGCACCGCAAATAGCCAATAATTTGACCCGCGGATACAGACGCCGTAATTTTTTTTCCAGATCCTCCATACACAAGTTACCGGCTTCATCCAGGCCAATGTATTCGACATGGGCTTTTTGACGCCATGGTAAATCATTGGAATGATGTTCCATGACTGAGCTGATAACAATATCATTTTTATTTAAAGGCAAGCGATAAGATAATTTATTAATTGCTTCAGTGGTATTTTTAACCATTATCACAGTATTATTTTCCAGATTTGCTTTGACAAATTTACCGACGATTTGATGGCAGAAATCGTATGCTTTAGAAGCAATGATGGATTTATATCCAGTACCACGGTGGACACCTGAGTACCATTGCATAAAAGCTTGCGTTTCTTTGATTGTCGAAATGAGAGGGGGTGTACTGGCAGCATTATCGAAATTAATGTACGCCATTTTCTTGCCAGAAATCGTTGGAACCTGAGTTTTGATTCCCGCAATATTTTTTCTGAAGCTGTGGGGATCGAATACCATATAATAATATAAACACTCCTGATATAAATTGTTTATATATACTATGAATACTCTTTGATTTTGCCCACTTTCATGTAAGATTAAATAAATAGCTGCATATTGGCTGCCAATGCATCCTGCAGATAATCTTTAACTTCAACGACAGTAACCCCTTCGATCAACTCTTCTGGCTTAAAACCCATGATCTCCAAAGATAACTTACAGGCATAGAACTTTACTCCCTTATGCTGCGCTCCATTCAAAAAATCAATTAAATGCGGGGTATCATTTTGATCCATCATATTCAGCAGCATTGATTTACCTATTCCGGCCATATTCATTCTGGACAGTGGTAATTCTTCTGCGTGCCGGGGGGTCAAAGCCGCGAGCATTTTTTCATACATAGTCTTGTCCGCATCAGATAAATTTTTTGGGTTCCTGATCAATAACAATCCCCAGAAGGCAAAAAACATAGTTACTTGAACATCCATTTCTCTAGCGCCGTTGGCCATAATCAAAGCTGCCAGAGCTTTATCGTAATCGCCGCTGAAAATCACCATATTCAGAGATTTGTGATCCAATCATCCTACCTCCCAATCTTGTTGCATAGTGCATAACCGTCAAATTGATTTTGATTATTTAGATATCTTAAAAAGAAAATTCTGCTACAATATAGAGCAGGAGAAATTAAAATTCTGTTTTCGAAACTGCAAAGGGAAAGGTTTATTTATTTCGAACTTTCACTTCAAATGAGTAATTTTTTGTTAAACGAGTATTTATTTCTTTCATCAGGCAGATAATGTAGATGACTTTTACAATATCGTGTTGTATTATTACAGCTGAATGGATTAGCTTAATATGGCATTAATCGGGGATATTAATGTCTGGAATCATTACTATTTAAAATTTGCTGGACTTTATCTGAATCAACATTTTTCGTCACAACCGTTATCAGATAAGAAGCCATTAAATTCGTTTCAGTTTGATCTGACATCCCGCTTACTGATGGGTCAGCGGCAAGTAAAGGTCCAAAGTTATGGTCATAATGTCCTCTGCCCAGGATTTTGGAGGATAGGTTGTAATTTCCGGTATATGAGTTCTGCTGCGGGAATTCTGAGACGTAGCTTAACTGGACTTCGCTGAATCCCTCAGCTTTTAAAGAAGCAACGATGGATAGCGCTTCTTCTTCTGAAGCGAAATATGTCATGAAAGAGCTTTCACCGGAATTAAGCTGCAAAATGAACCGCCTCCTTTTTTATAAATTTCGCTAACAGTTTTACCAACATTGCTGTTAAATATGTGCAAAGCAAATCGGTTGTTTAGGAGTGGAGTAGTGTGAATGCCATTGAAGCCAATAAAAGTTTTATTAAAGAGGTGATTGATGAAGCACTTTATTGTGCAAGGCAAAAAGGATTATTATCCTTTCAAGATATTCCAGATTACGTAATAGAAGTTCCGCGGGAAAAAGGGCATGGAGATTTTGCTGCCAATGTGGCGATGTTAATGGCACGTCAAGCGAGATTGGCACCCAAAACTATTGCAGGAATAATTGTTGCAGAAATGGCCGGTGATAAAATCAGTCGATTCGAAAAGATTGAAGTGGCTGGTGCCGGCTTTATTAATTTTTTCTTCACCAATAATTGGTTATATGATATTCCTGCCCAAGTGATTCAAATGGGCGAGAAATACGGATATAATGATTCCTTAAACCTGAAAGTACAGGTTGAGTTTGTCAGTGCCAATCCTACCGGGAATTTGCATATGGGCAATGCCCGGGGAGGCGCCATAGGGGATACGCTGGCCAATATTCTGGCGAGAGCTGGTTATGAAGTGGAGCGTGAATTTTATGTCAACGATGCAGGCAATCAGATCGAAATATTTGCCCAATCTCTGGAAGCAAGATATCTGCAGTTGACAGGGCATGATGTTATTTTTCCGGATAACGGTTATGCCGGACCTGATGTGATCCAGACCGTTAAAAACATTATAAGGGATAAAGGAAAAAGTCTGCTGGAGTTGGATAGCTCGGCCAGGCGGAAACTGATGATAGATTATGCCCTGAAGGAAAAGCTTGCTTATATCGAGAAGACCCTGCTGGATTTTGGCATTAAATATGACGTTTGGTTTAGTGAGCAATCTTTGCATGATTCGGGCAAGATTGAAGAAGTCATTCAATGGCTGACGGAAAAGGACTTTATTTATGAGCAGGACGGAGCTTTATGGTTCAAATCAACGATTTACGGTGATGAAAAAGACGAGGTAATAAAAAGAGCAAATGGGTTTACTACTTACTTTGCTGCTGATATTGCTTATCATAAGGATAAATTTGAAAGAGGATTCGATTGGGTCATTAATGTTTGGGGCGCGGATCATCATGGCCATGTAGCACGAATGAAGGGGGCCATGCAAGCTTTAGGATATGACCCTGATCGACTTGATATATTATTGATGCAACTGGTCAGGTTATATCGAGGTGGAAACATAGTACGTATGTCCAAGAGAACAGGAACAACAGTATCTCTGGATGAACTCATTGAAGAAGTCGGCAAAGATGCTGCCCGGTTCTTTTTTGTAATGCGCAGTCCTGACAGTCATCTGGATTTTGATCTGCAGTTGGCGAAACAACAAAGTCAGGAGAATCCGGTTTATTATGCGCAATATGCCCATGCCAGAATTTGCAGCATTTTTCGCCAGGCTGAGGCAGCTGGAGTTAACATGGCTCCTTTAAAGGAAATTGATTGCAGCCTGCTAAACAATGAGGAAGAGATAAGTCTTTTGCGTAAAATTGCTGATTTTCCTGAAGAAATAATGATTGCTGCACGAACTTTGGCACCCCACAGGATTGCTCGGTATGTTCTTGATTTGGCTGGTTTATTCCATAGTTTCTATAACCACCATCGTGTTTTGAATAGTGATTTACCTCTGCAAAATGCCAGACTGCTATTGATGGCAGTAACACGGATTACGATAAGGAATGCCCTGGATGTACTGGGTGTGACTGCACCACAACAAATGTGAGGAGGGATTTTATGATACCCAGAAAAAAAAGTGAAGCAGATTGGGCGATAGAAATCTTACTGAAGAAAAAGGAAGCAGTTTTCTATTTGGATCTGATTAACGAGATCGCAGAGAAAATGGGGAAAAAAAAGACTAGTCAGGTGCTGGCTTCTATCAATACCCGTTTGAATATGGATAATCGTTTAGTTTACCAGGGTGAGGGATATTGGTTCTATGATAATAACCGGATAAAGGAGGGCAGTTGACATTTCAATGAAAATTAATTGGATGGGTCATGCCTGCTTTTTTATTGAGACGGAAAAGAAAAAAATTTTATGCGATCCTTTTAGCGATGGAACAGGATATCCTCTGTTTAAAGGCAACGCGGATCTGGTAACTATCAGTCATGATCACTGGGATCATAATGCGTTCCACCTGGTGGGAGGAAACCCGTTGGTGGTTCGTGACCCAGGCAGTTTTTCCTTTGAAGATATTCAAATCAAAGGGATCCCATCCTTTCATGACAAAGCCCATGGCAAGAAAAGGGGCAGTAATATCATCTACAAAATATCAGTTGATGGTATAAATCTGGTCCATCTTGGCGATCTTGGCCATGTGTTAACCAGAGAACAAGTTAAAGAGATAGGCGAGCACGATATATTATTTTTACCGGTCGGCGGTACTTTCACGGTCAATGCAGAAGAAGCTTATGAAATTACTGTACAGCTAAAACCTAAAATCGTGATTCCGATGCATTTTAAAACGCCGGTAAATTCTTTCGATATTGATCCGGCAGAAGCTTATACCATTAAATTTGAACGGATTGTAAAGAAACCTTTTCTGAAGATTGATCGAACAGAACTAGCTTACCCGACACAGGTCATAGTTCTTGATTATCCGGTAAACTAACCAGTATATAGTGCGTTATTATTGAGCAGTTGAAAGAAAGGAGCAGATTGTGACAAAATACATTTTTATTACTGGTGGGGTCGTTTCTTCTCTGGGTAAAGGCATAACTGCAGCATCGCTGGGCAGATTGCTTAAAAGCAGAGGACTGAATGTGTGGATGCAAAAGTTTGATCCTTACATAAATGTTGATCCAGGTACGATGAGTCCTTATCAACATGGAGAGGTCTTTGTCACGGAAGACGGAGCCGAGACGGATTTGGATGTGGGACATTATGAGAGGTTTGTCGATGAGAATTCAACCAAATATGCCAACTTTACAACAGGGAGGATCTACCAGTCAGTCATTGACAAAGAACGGCGCGGGGATTTTTTAGGACAAACGGTCCAGGTCATTCCTCATATAACCAATGAAATAAAAGAACGGGTAACATTGATCGAAAAAGTGGCTCAGCCGGATATTGTTATCAGTGAAATCGGAGGTACGGTTGGAGATATCGAGTCACTTCCTTTTTTGGAAGCGATTCGTCAGCTTAAATTTGATCTTGGCAAAGAGAGAGTCATGTATATACATGTTACTTTGATTCCTTATATAAGAGTAGCAGGAGAACTGAAAACCAAACCGACGCAGCATAGCGTAAAAGAACTTAGAAGTATTGGTATCCAGCCCGACGTTTTGGTATGTCGTACGGAACAAGACCTGTCAGAAGATACCAAAGCAAAATTAGCGCTGTTTTGTGATGTGCCTAAAGAAGCAGTCATACAGTTAAAAGACGCTGATTCTATTTATCAGGTACCACTGATGTTAGCTCAGGAAGGATTGGATTATCAAGTAATAAAAGTACTTGATTTGCATTGCCGGGAAGCTGATCTGATTGAATGGCGGGCCATGGTCACCAAGGTAGAAAACCTGAACAATACCGTTAATGTAGCGCTGGTAGGAAAGTATGTTCAACTTCCGGATGCCTACCTGAGCATAGCTGAAGCCTTAAAGCATGCCGGATTTCAATTTAACACGGAAGTTAAAATCAGATGGGTCTGCGCTGAAAAAATGGAGAAAGAAGGACCGGAAAAACTCCTGCAAGATATTGACGCAATATTGGTACCGGGCGGTTTTGGAGAAAGAGGTATTGAAGGAAAAATTGCTACAGCTCGCTATGCCCGTGAAAATAAAATACCTTTTTTAGGGATCTGTCTGGGCATGCAATGTGCAGTTATTGAATTCGCACGGCATGTATGTAATTTAGAAGGTGCTAACAGTTCCGAATTTAACATTTCATCACCTCATCCCGTTATTCATTTGATGCCTGATCAGGAAGGAATCAATGATAAAGGAGGAACGATGCGTCTGGGAGTATATCCCTGCCGTTTAACTGCTGGATGTAAGGTACAACAAGCTTATGGAACTGATGAAGTGATTGAGCGGCACCGCCATCGTTATGAAGTAAATAATGATTATAGAGAAACGTTGGAAGCAAACGGAATAACGATCAGCGGACTCTCCCCGGACGGGAAATTGGTCGAAATAATTGAGATTCCTGAGCACCCCTGGTTTGTTGGCTGCCAATTTCATCCCGAGTTTAAATCGCGTCCTAATCGGCCGCATCCATTATTTTCAGGCTTTATCCGCAGTGCGTTGCAGTATAAGCAAGCATAATAATAATCTTCAAACAAAAAAGACTGCCTATGGCAGTCTTTTTTTCTCCATTTAGAAAGGAATTCTATTGGTCCTGGACCATAGTTTCATATCCTTGGCAGATTTGATCAGATCATCACGGAAGTCAGGGTGGGCAATATTGATTAAAGCCTCGGCTCTGCCCCAGGTTGACATCGCCTTAAGATTAACTTTGCCATACTCAGTAACCAGATATTGTACTTGGGTACGGGGAACGGTTACAACAGCTCCCGGGGTAAGCAAAGGTTTTACCCGGGAATGAAGTTTGCCTTCTTTATCCTTAAAGGTGGATGAAAAGGCTAAGAATCCCTTCCCGCCTTTGGAATGGAAAGCGCCGATGACAAAATCAAGTTGACCGCCTGTGCCTGAAATCTGGCGGAGCCCGAATGTTTCCGAACATACCTGGCTTAAGAGATCAACTTCCAGGATATTGTTTATAGCGATTACATTATCATGCAGTGCTACTCGTGCCGGGTCATTGGTATGTAGGACATTGGTAGAGGCACAGCGGGGATTATCATGGAGAAAATCATAGGTTTCCTGCGTTCCCAGGCAGAAGGAATACGTGCTTTTATTAATGTCATAAGCTTTTTTAGCATTGGTAATTTTGCCGGTTTCATACATTCTAACAAAGGCATCACAGAACATTTCACTTTGGATACCCAGATCCTTTAAATCTGATTCGGCGATCATATTACCGATACAGTTTGGCATTGCGCCGATTCCCAATTGAATACAGGCGCCATCTACGATTTCTTCGACGATATACTCAGCTATTTTTCTTTCTTCCGGAGTAGGGTCTGGATTTGGCGGCAGAGCCATAACAGGTGAATTGGAACCCTCAATAATATAATCAATCTCGCTGATATGCACATACTCGTCATTTCCGCCTAAACAGCGGGGGATGTTCTCATTTACTTCCACAATAGCAATGTCAGCTTTCAGCGCTAAACCTCGGTTGTGGGAATTACCCAACCCAAAATTGAAGCACCCTTGTTTATCCATGGGGTGCACTTGTGCACACCAGATCTGCGGAATCAGATGATCGAATTGATGGCTGTTATCATAAGCCAGCAAGGTTGCTTCATGATAATTGAAAGGATTATGGGCAACCAGTCCAAAGTCTCCAGCTTTACGGTCAAGGGCTGTGAAATACCAGGAAAAGTACTGGAAGGTTTTCTGCTCCCTATCCTTGAAAATTACATCAGGAACAGGCAGGACAGAGCCTGTACCCCTCACAGCTACATTTTCCAGACCATCCCCTGCGCGCTTGGCTAAGGCCACGTCGAAATCAACGGGTTTGGTAGCAAACATACCATAATCAACAATTACATTGGATTTGCACAACTGTGCCGCTTGATCAGCGGTGATCAGTTTTCGTTTATACTCTTCCATATAAGTACTCAACAAAAATCCCCCCCCAAATAAATTTCAATATATTTAGACATATTAGAATATTCTAATATAATGCTCAATATCCTTTTTTTGTACCAAAATTAATAAAAATAAGGAGATACCTGAATGGTATCTCCTTCAGAAGAAGTATTTGATTATTTAATAGATTAAAACGGAATGCGGTTGGTACGTGACCAAATTTTCATATCCTTGGCAGCTTGAATAAGTTCTTCGCGGAAATCAGGATGGGCGATATTAATTAATGATTCCGCTCTGCCCCAGGTTGACATAGCCTTGAGATTGACCTTGCCGTATTCGGTTACCAGATATTGTACCTGTGTACGGGGGACTGTTACGGCTGCACCTGTGGTCAGCATAGGTTTGATTCGGGAGTGTACCTTCCCTTCTTTGTCCTTAAAGGTGGAAGAAAAGGCCAAAAACGCTTTCCCACCTTTTGAATGGAAAGCACCGATTACAAAATCAAGTTGTCCGCCGGTACCTGATATTTGACGCAGTCCCGAAGTTTCTGAACATACCTGGGATAGCAGATCGACTTCCAGAATATTATTGATGGCGATCATATTGTCGTGCATGGCCACCCGGCTCGGATCATTGGTATAATTAACATTACAGGAAGCTAAACGGGGATTCCCGTCAACAAACTCATAGGTATCCTGCGTTCCCAGACAAAAAGCATAAGTAGTCTTATTTATATCATAGGCTTTTTTGGCATTGGTTACTTTGCCGGCTTCATACATAGATACAAAGGCATCACAGAACATTTCGCTCTGCAGACCCAAGTCCTTTAGATCAGATTCAGCGATCATATTGCCAATCAGATTTGGCATCGCACCAATTCCCAACTGAACGCAGGCTCCGTCTACAATTTCCTCCACAATATACTCGGCTATTTTCCTTTCCTCAGGGGTTGGATCAGGCATGGCTGGTAAGGCGAATATAGGTGAGTTTGAACCTTCAATTATATAGTCTATTTCACTGATATGCACATATTCATCGTTTCCTCCCAGGCAAAGCGGTAAATTCTCATTAACTTCCACGATGGCGATTTTACTGTTGAGTGCCAGTCCGCGGCTGTGGGAATTGCCCAGACCAAAATTAAAACAACCATGTTTATCCATTGGGGTAGTTTGGGCACACCAAACACTAGGCCAAATATGTCTAAAAGACGGGTCATAGGCTAAAAGAGTTGCTTCGTGATAATTAAAAGGATTATGGGCAACAAGGCCAATATCTCCAGCTTTACGGTCCAACATAGTATAATACCATGAGAAGTATTGGAAAGTTTTTTGTTCAGGGTCACTTTTTATTACTTCCGGAATAGGTAATACAGATCCGGTACCGCGAATGGCTACATTTTGAAGACCATCACCGGCTCTTTTGCCCAGCGCTACATCAAAATCGACCGGTTTCGTTGCGAACATTCCATAATCAATGATTGAGTTCGAAGTAACCAGTTGGGCTGCTTCATCGGCAGAAATCAGTTTTCTCTTATATTCCTCTGCATAAGTTCTCAAATTTCTTCCCCCCCATTATTGTTTCTTTTTCATACAGAGCACTAAACTTCACTCCCCTCAAAGTGAAGTTTCAAAAATATTTACATTTTGAATATTCGAACAAGAAAAGGAAAGTCCTTTTATGGAGAAATAAGTAGTAAAATTAAAAATATTCTCAAAATTTGTTGGAGCAATACTTGCTCTGGATAAAAAATAAAAAAACGTAGATAAATTAAAGGCATGTTATTCATAAGTGGAGAAATTACTAAGGATATGCCGGCCCAGCATTACGCAAACTGTTTAAAGAAATTATAAAGGAGCAGTCTATGTATACTACGCGGATATTAGATATAAACGAGAAAGCATATTATAATCAATTTGTTTCGAAACATTCGCAGGGCCATTTCCTGCAATTATGGGAATGGGGAATGGTGAAAGCAGGTATGGGATGGGAACCTCTGCCCCTGGTGGTGGAGAAGGATGGAACTATCCAGGCTTCGATGCTGATTCTAAAACGGCGGCTTCCGATTCCAGGAATCAAAAAAAGTATATTTTACGCTCCGCGCGGACCAGTAGTTGATTTGGAAGATGAGGAACTGTGTCAGGTTTTGATCAGCAGCACCCGCCGTATCGCCAAAAACCATGGGGCGATCTTCCTGAAGATCGATCCGGCAGTAAAGGTCGATAACCATAGATTCAGGCAAATACTTGCTAATTGTGGATTCAAATTAAATGAGACGGGATTGGATTTTGAGGGGGTGCAGCCAAAATTCGTTTTTCGCCTTGATATAACTCCTTCTGAAATAGCTTTATTGAGCAATATGCATCAGAAGTGGAGATATAATATTAAACTTGCAGGGCGAAAAGGTGTAGTTATTAGGGAAGCTCAAAACAAAGAAGATTTGAAGATCTTTTATACCATCTTACAGGAAACTGCTAAGCGGGATCATTTTTTAGTGCGCGATTATCAATATTTTGAATGGATATGGGACTATATGGTCAGCCAAAATTATGCCCAAATATTTTTAGCTGAATATGAAGGCCGAGTGATTTCGGCCACGTTGGGATTAATATTGGGTACAAAATTTTGGTACCTTTACGGCGCATCCAGCAACGAAGACCGCAATGTCATGCCCAATTACCTGATTCAGTGGGAAATGATCAAATGGGCACGCAAGCAAGGTTGCACGTTGTATGATTTTCGCGGCGTTTCCGGTGATATGGATGAGAATAATCCTTTGTACGGATTGTATCGGTTCAAAAAAGGTTTTGGCGGTGAACTAACAGAGTTTATGGGGGAAATGGACAAGGTATATTCACCATTTTTTTACCTCTTGTGGAATAAAGTTTTGCCTTTATACCAAAAAATAAGCCGCTCCATAAAAAAATAAGCGTCAGGCAGGCGAAGGAATTGTATCAGATAGATAAGTGGCTGGAAATTGATCTGGCGAAAACCTTACATAATTTAAATGCAGTGAGAAGTCATTTGCCGGTTGGCGTAAAACTGATTGCTGTGATAAAAGCTGATGCTTATGGTCATGGTGCCGTTAAAACGGCCCAATTGCTTTGTGCCAACGGGGTTGATTTTTTAGCGGTTACTTATTTGGAGGAAGCGCTGGCTTTAAGAGAAGCAGGTATAGATAAACAAATCATGGTTTTTAGTCCTTTGACCGTCGCCGAACAGTATCAAAAGGCCCTTGAGCAAAACATAACCATAACGATCGCTTCTGTGTCTGAAAGCCTGGAATTGGATCAGGTCAGCAGGAACACGAGAATTCAAGGAAAAATACACCTTAAGATTGACACCGGTCTGGGAAGGTTTGGCCTTAACACAAAGGAAGCACACCAAATTTGCCAGACATTCAATGAGAATCCTTTCATCGAGATAGAAGGGATATATACACATATGGCTGATGCAGCCAGGAGTGAAAAATATACCAATCAGCAGTTCAGGATATTTATCAAAACGATAACCTGCCTGGAGGAAGAAGGATATCATTTTTCTTTAAAACATTGTGCGAATAGTTCTGTATTCTTAAAGTACCCTCATATGTTATTACAGGCGGTAAGAATTGGTACCTTGCTGACTGGGCAATATCCCGCCGGGACTTTTGATACTGCATTGGAACTGCAGGACCCGTATCGATTCAAAAGCAGGATTGTTGCGGTATATCATAAGGAAAAAGGCAGTTATCTTGGTTATTATCGCACTTATCGCCTCAAGCATCCCGCACAGATTGCCGTTGTACCGGTAGGATATGTAGATGGCCTGGCACTGGCCGTACAAAACCCGCCCACCGGTTTCCTGGATATGTTAAAACTTCTAATAAAACAATTGCTTGGTTACCTTGGAGTGAAAAGGTTTGCACCGCAAGTGAAAATAAAGGGAGCAAATTTCCCTCTGCGCGGTAAAGTATTTATGCAGAATTGTTTGGTTGAGCTTCCGGATGATTTTCCTGTCCGGGCAGGGGATGAAGTAGAATTACCGGTGCGTAAAACACTGGCAGGAAAAAATATCCCCCATATATATATCCATGAAGAGGAGGCGTTCAAATCAGAAAATAATCCTTTTTCCAACGAATATGTTTCACAGGAGGTTTAAATAGATGGGGAAAAAGATATTTATTTTTATAATAGCCGCAATTGTGCTTTTGGTTACGGGGATGTCCTTAGGTAAAATAATGACCCCTTCTCCTGCCAGCATGGAAGGCAATGGGGTCATTGGTGTAATCGAAGTTAACGGTGTCATTGCAGGTGATGCGACATCTACTCTATTGAGTGGAACAACGGGGGCTTCTTCCAGACAGATCATGGAAAACATCCGCCAGGCAGCAGAGCGAAAAGATATAAAAGCCGTAGTTTTAAGGGTAAATTCTCCAGGGGGGACAACAGCAGCATCCCAGGAAATCGCCATTGAATTGGATAGATTACGAAAAAGCGGGAAACCAATAGTTACCTCTATGAGTGATACCTGTGCTTCCGGCGGCTATTGGATCGCCTGCAGCACTAACCATTTGGTGGCAAATGCAGGAACGCTTACGGGAAGTATAGGAGTAATTATGGAATTAACCAACTTACAGGGGCTGTACGAGAAAATTGGCATAGGTAGTATTACTTTCAAGAGTGGCGAGTTTAAAGACATGGGTTCGTCCACCAGACCTGTAACAGAAGAAGAAAGAAAGTTGTTTGATGAAATGATTGCCGATAATTACCAGCAGTTTTTTACCCAGGTATTAAACGGAAGACAAGGCAAGATAAGCGAGGAAAAGCTTCGGGAGATAGCTGATGGACGTGTTCTGACGGGCAAACAGGCGTTGGAATTAGGATTAGTAGATAGTCTGGGGAATTACTATGATGCCATCAGAATTGCAGAAGAAATGGCAGGATTGCCTGAGGGAACCAAAGTGGAAGTCATAAGTTCACAGAGCTTTTTTGATCGCTTTATGCTGCAGGTCAAAGCGCCGGAGATAATTAAAACGCAGGAACTGATGCAATTGAAGTAGGGAGGGGAAATATTGAATTTGACCGAGCTTCTCTGGAATACAATTTTTCATCCTCATTTGGCAATGCAGAAATTAGCGGCTGAAAAACCCTGGGGATTAAGCTTGATCCTGTATGTAGCTGTTTTAACTTGTATAATGATAATCAATCAGGGAGCATTGGCATTAAGACCCATAGAAGAAGCATTACGTTTGCCGGCACAATATTTATGGCTATTTGGCCTGGTTGTCATCGTTTTTTCTCTGATGGTATTATTCTTAAGCGCTGGTTTCTTCTCTCTATTCAGCGAAATTGCCTATAAACGCGGCAACAGCCTGGGGTTGCTGTCAACATTATCTTTCGCCGTAATACCTGGCTTATTAGGATCTGTGCTGCAATACGCCACAACGATTTTGGGTTTGGATTGGTTGGGGGCCATTATTAATTCAATAATCATATTTTGGGTATTGGTATTACAGGTCATAGCGGTTCGGGCTTCTTTGGATTTAAGTACCGGCCAGGCATTGGTTGTGTATTTTGCTCCTATGTTAATTTTGGCTTTCATAATGACTCTTTTTACAGTTCTAATTTTTACTTATTCTATTTCTTTATTATGAAATTAAATTTTACCGAAAAGAGGAAATTTTTAAAACTGAGGCGAATAAATGGAAAATAATGGTGAGAGGTTTAATCAACGTGACAAAAAAAATCTTGGTTGTGGATGATCAAAAGGGAATCAGAAGCCTGCTTAAAAGCCTTTTGGAGGAGGAAGGATGTCAGGTAATTACAGTTGGAGATGGATTGTCAGCTATTCATGCCACCCAGGAACAAAAAATTGATTTAATCATAATGGATATGAGAATGCCTGGTTTGAATGGTTTGGAGACAGCAAAAAGGATCTTACAGGACAGCACTATCCCAGTCATATTAATGACTGCTGACGCCAAAACGGAAGTAAGAGAAGCAGCTAAAGAAGTCGGCATTGAGCGATGTATTATTAAACCTTTTGCGATTGATCAGTTGAAAGATATGGTTAAGTTCGCCATTGCCTGAAAATATAATAAATAAAAGTAACCGATAACCTGTCAGAATAAAAAATTACTCTTTATAATAATTCTATAATTATAAAAAGATTATTTCTAAGGAGATGATATTTTGCGCATTTTTATTGATTCTGCTAATATAGAAGAGATCCAAGAAATTAACCGGATGGGCTTTTTACATGGAGTTACAACCAACCCTTCTCTAGTGGCAAAAGAAAAACGGGATTATCATCAGGTGATAAGAGAAATTGCAGCTATCGTTGATGGTCCTATTAGTGCTGAGGTTATTTCCCTTGAACTGCGGGACATGCTTCAGGAAGCTGAAAAGCTGGCCGACATCCATCCTAATGTAGTGATAAAAATCCCTTTAACCGCCAACGGTTTGCAGGCCATCTCGATTCTGAATCAAAAAGAAATTGCCACTAATGCAACACTGATTTTTTCAGCTAACCAGGCATTGCTGGCTGCCCGGGCTGGCGCAGGTTATGTTAGTCCGTTTATTGGCCGTGTCGATGATAACGGTAATGATGGGATGAAATTGCTGGAGGATATCGTTTCTATCTTTGATCAATATATGATCGATACTGAAATTATAGCAGCTAGTATCAGACATCCGATGCACGTGACACAAGCTGCTAAAATAGGTTCTCATATTGCTACGATTCCCTATAAAGTGATTATGCAGATGATACAACATCCGATGACAGATGCTGGTATTGAAAAATTTTTGAGTGATTGGAAACAATCTATTTAGATTATGGGAGGTCTTGAAGTTGGAAAGGGAGTTAGCACTGGAATTTGCAAGAGTAACAGAATCAGCAGCTTTGGCAGCGGCCTGCTGGGTCGGCAAGGGTGACAAAGATGCCACTGATGATGCAGCAGTGATGGCTATGCGAGCAATGTTTGATACGGTATCGGTTGACGGCATTGTTGTAATTGGAGAAGGGGAAATGGATGAGGCGCCAATGTTATATATTGGCGAAAAAGTTGGAATTGGGGTCGCACCACAAGTGGATATAGCAGTGGATCCGGTGGAAGGCACCAATAATGTAGCCGGCGGGCGTGACGGAGCGATAGCTGTTTTGGCTGTTGCACCAAGGGGAAAACTTTTACATGCTCCGGATATGTATATGAACAAAATAGCTGTAGGCAGCGAATGTAAGGGGCGTGTTTTTTTAGATGCACCGGTAAAGGAAAATCTGCACCAAGTAGCTAAAGCTTTGGGTAAACTCATCAGCGAAGTAACGGTTGTTATTCTGGATCGGCCTCGTCATCAGCAGATTATCGAGGAAATACGCCGGGCGGGTGCCAGAATCAAGCTGATCACAGATGGAGATGTATCACCTGCAGTTGCTGCCGGATATGCTGATAATGGGGCTGATATCTTGATGGGAATTGGCGGAGCTCCTGAAGGAGTGATTACGGCTGCAGCTATGAAATGTTTGGGCGGTGATTTTCAGGCGCGATTATGGCCTGAAGATGACAGTGAAATTAAAAGATGCAAGGAAATGGGCATTACCGATATCAATAAAATCTTTACCATAGACGAACTGGTCCAGTCTGATGATGTTATTTTTGTTGCTACAGGCATAACCAACTCATTCTTATTAAAAGAAGTAAGATATTACAAACGTCGGGCTGTAACACAAACCATTGTGATGAGAAGCACTTCGGGAACTATACGTCATATCGAAGCCCATCATGATTTAAACCGTAAACCTTTATTTAAGGATAACCGTATTAAATTGAAATTGGATTAAATTATTGTGTTTAAAATCCGGGAATGATTGTTATAATCTAATTATTAAATTCTTTTCATGGGATCACTCACCAGAGATTGCTCTCCCAGAATTTTTACACCACTAAATAACCTGCATATTTTTTCATGGGATTGAACCGTATTGTTCATTCTTGAATCAGTTAAAAGGCATGAGCATATCAATTTAATTCCTGCATACAAACGATCATTGTTAAAATAAGAAAGGAGAACGATTTTGAAAGTTAATATTTCAGAGCTGGACAATAAAACAATGCTTGAATTGTACCAGCTGGCAAGAGACGTCAATCTGGCCGGTTATTCCAAATTACGGAAAAAGGAACTGATCTTTGAAATAACCAAAGCCTTGACGAAATCAGATGAATTACTGCAAGCTCAGGGCGTACTGGAGATCATGCAGGATGGATATGGTTTTTTGAGGCCTTTTGCCTATATACCCAGTCATGAGGACATTTATGTTTCCCCTTCCCAGATCAGGAAGTTTGAATTACGTACCGGAGATCGTGTAGGCGGGCAAGTCAGATCGCCCAAAGATAACGAACGTTTTTTTGCTTTATTAAAAGTAGAAAATGTCAACGGATTTCCTCCTGAGGAATCGGTAAAAAGAATCCATTTTGATGCTTTGACCCCTATTTATCCCACTGAACGTCTGAATTTGGAAACCAAATCAGAAGAATTATCTACCCGTATCATTGATTTAATATCACCTATCGGCAAAGGGCAGCGCGGACTTATTGTATCACCACCCAAAGCGGGTAAAACCATATTACTGCAAAAGATTGCCCAGGGCATTTCTGCCAATCATCCTGAAGTTGAATTATTTATATTGCTGGTTGATGAAAGACCGGAAGAAGTTACAGACATGCAGCGTAATACGCAAGCGGAAGTAGTATCTTCAACGTTTGATGAACCACCGGAAAATCATGTCAAAGTTACTGATATGATTCTTGAACGGGCTAAAAGATTGGTTGAACATAAGAAAGATGTAGTGATTCTGATGGATAGCGTAACCAGATTGGCGCGGGCACATAATCTGGTGGTTCCGCCCAGTGGCAGAACACTTTCAGGAGGTATTGATCCGGCTTCCCTGGATAAACCTAAACGGTTTTTTGGCGCAGCGCGGAATCTGGAAGAAGGGGGCAGTCTGACGATCATAGCTACTGCTCTGATTGAGACTGGATCCAGAATGGACGAAGTTATCTTTGAAGAGTTTAAAGGCCGTGGGAATATGGAACTGGTATTGGAAAGGAAGATTGCTGAGCGCAGAATTTTCCCGGCAATTGATGTGAAACGTTCCGGTACCCGCAGGGAAGAATTACTTTTAAATGAAGAGGAAATGGAATTGAATTGGAACTTAAGGAATGCTTTCAGCGAGTATAATCCTGTTGAAACAATGCAATTAATCAGTGATACCATGAGGAAAACCAAAAGTAATGAAGACTTGCTTAGAGCTGCTCCAGTGGTATTTGGCCGCAACGGTCACGGCAGAAAATCCTATCAATAAGAATAAACTGCTGTTATTCAGTCAATAATAAAGGTCGTTAGGGCCTTTATTTTTTTGCCTTGACAGAAACGTGAGGTGACTTAAGGTGACGAAAAAAGTCCTGAGCAGTCTGATTTTATTTGGCTTTTTACTGACCACAGGATATACACCTGTTCAGGCTGCATTGAAGGAAGGGAAATTTACTCCCGGAGTTGCAAGAAGCATTCCGGCAAGCAATCAGAAAAGCAAAAATTATCAAATCAAACCGGGTGATACATTATGGGACATATCCCGGTCTCATGATGTGGATTTGCAAACTGTTTTAGCAATAAACGGACTTAGGCCTGACAGCATATTAACCATCGGTGACACCATTCAGTTGCCGGCTGACAATGCACGTCAGCATCTCATCAAAAAAGGAGAAACCATGTGGGGTATTGCCGCGTTATATAATATTGATGTGGAAGAACTTAACCAGCTTAACCGGGATAAAAACCCTGAAAACCTGAGAATAGGAGACAAGCTCATTATTCCCGAAAGTACCGTGCGGGTGGTTGCGGTGATGGCAGAACCGTCTCGCGGATTTCAGAACACTGTATATGCCTGGCCATTGTCCGGTGCAATCACTTCCTATTACGGATGGCGGAAGTCGGGGTTCCATCATGGTCTGGATATTGCCGCCGAAATCGGTACACCGGTCAAAGCTGCTGCCAGCGGCGAGGTATGCTTTGCCGGCACAAGAAATATATACGGGAAAACCATTATCATCAAACATGCTGACATGAAGCAGACGCTCTATGCTCATCTCAGCAAACTCAATGCTGATAATGGACAGGAGGTCCGTAAGGGCCAGGTAATTGGTTATGTTGGTGTTACCGGCAGAACTACTGGTCCGCACCTCCATTTTGCAGTTATCAAAGATGAGGAAACCCTTGATCCCTTGCAATTCCTGCGAAAATAAGAAAATGCTTTCCTGGCTCCTTCTTGAAGGGGCTTTTTTTATGCCTGGCTTTAAGTTAATCTATTAGAAATAATGAAAGAAGAACGAGGCTTTAATGTATTTAACATTGTTTACTGATAACACAGGCAAGGTCAGAGAGCACCGGCAGCTAAAAATGCTTGGACAAACCGGCTCGGGGTGGGTAGAACCAATGTCCGTTGAAATGATGCCTTTACCCAAAGGGGCTTCACTGGTATTGATGCCCGGCCATATTCCGGTGGGAATAAAAAGCGATACACCTGTACCCCTTACCGGCAGCAGGCACAACCAAGGCCAATATTCTGCAGTAGCAGCATTATTACCCCAGGGATTTACGCGTACGTTACTCCCTGCTGCTGTAGCCACGGATCATAACGACCTTCCCCTTTTAGGCTATACAGCAGTAGGATTGAGAGACGAGCAAATATATGTGGCCGCGATAAAGACTGATGAACATCGTAAATGGCATCCGAAGAATTATAATACTGAAAGATTGCCGGAAAAGATAACAGCTTTTCTGAAAAGATATCCACATAACCGTATAATCAGACAGTTAGCCAATTGTGCGCTGGAATACAGTTGTTTCACAGCGCAGAATTTGTTTTATCGCCGCTGGGAGGCAGGAATTCCTACGAGCAAGCCTTGTAATGCGAATTGTATAGGATGTATTTCTGAAAGCCATACCAGTGCATTTTCGGCACAGAATCGTCTGGAATTCTCCCCGGAGACTGGAGAAATTGTTGAATTGGGTGCGGCGCATTTAGCAGCCGCCAAAGAAGCCATCATTAGTTTTGGCCAGGGTTGTGAAGGTGAACCTTCCTTAAATGCAGACAAAATAGGAGCAGCTATTCGTATCATCAGACAGCAGACGGATAAAGGGACGATTAATATGAATACCAATGCCGGGTTTACTGAAGGTATTCGAAAACTCTGTGACGCCGGGCTCGATAGTATAAGGGTAACGATGTTTTCACCGCTTCAGGAGGATTATAATTATTATCATCGCCCGCAGAATTACAGATTCAGTAATGTACTAAAATCTATTCATTATGCCAGTGATCATCAAGTCAAAGTATCGATTAATCTGTTGACATATCCTGGCTTTACTGACCGGCCGGAACAGGTGGAACCCTTGCTCAAATTGATTCATAAGACTAAAATTGATATGATCCAACTGCGTAATTTGAACATTGACCCAAAATATATGCTGCCTTTAAAGACGGTGAGTGAGCCGCTGGGTATTCCACAATTTATCAAAGTGATCAAACAGGAAGCACCCGGCATAACCGTAGGGTCATATAGCAGACCGGTTCGTTGAATAAAGGAGTGGGAGATAACGTGGAAAAAAAAGGCCCATATACGATCAAAGAACTAAAAGGATTGGCACCCGGACAGCAAATCTGGGGAAAGTACTTGATCGTTGAAAAAGTGACCCGTAAGACAAAAGACGGAAAAGATTTGACCAATATTAAGATTGGTGATAAATCAGGGGATATGGATGTGATCGTCTGGGACAGCTGCCAGGTAAGCGGTGAACTGGAGCCGGGCAAAGTCGTGGGGTTGCTGGGAGATCTGGGGTTGTACAGAGAAAGACTTCAACTGACGGCAAAAAGGATTAAACTATTAGACGAGCTGCCAGATCTGTATTTAAGAACGCCTGATATCAGTATAGATTCCCTGGCAAGCGAATTTGCAGATATCATTGCTTCCGTAACTGATATTTATATGCAGCGACTATTAAACCTGATTTTCCAGGACGAATTACGGGAAACTTTTATCAAAGCGCCTGCCGCAAAAAAAATTCATCATAATTATATTGGCGGTTTGCTGGAGCATTCAGTGTCAGTTGCCAGATTATGCAAACACGTCAGTCAGGTTTACCCTGCTTTGAACCAGGATCTTTTAGTCACCGGGGCCTTGCTGCATGATTTAGGTAAAATCGCTGAATATCAGATGAAAATTATTCCCGAATATACAGTCAGCGGCAGAATGATGGGGCACATTGTCCTGGGCAGTGAAATGCTGGGAGAAAAAATCCGGTCATTACGTAATTCAATGGGTGAATTTCCTGAAGAATTGGAGATCATGCTGAAACACCTGGTCCTAAGTCATCATGGCAGTCTGGAATTTGCTTCACCGGTTGTTCCTCTCTTTCCCGAAGCATTGGTATTGCATATGATGGATAATCTGGATGCCAAGATGTTCGTATTCTTAAATCGTATCAGTGAGGCGGAGAGTGATGATCCTGATTTTACTGCTTATGATTCTCTGTTTGCCCAGCAATTTTATAAACACCGCTACACCAGCAAGACGATTGAATAGTATTATACGTATCGGCTATATATATATATATATATTAATGCAACAGAAATTTGGCTGGCCAAGATGAACTTGTGTTTTTATAACGAAACTGATATAATTGCTCTTGCAGTTTGCGCTGTTCTGTTATAAATGAATCGAATTTATATAGACAACCTGAAAAGAGGTGAAAAAATGAAAGACAAGATCCATCCACAGTATCACCGCGCTATAGCCCGTTGTGCGTGTGGAAATGAATTTGAAGTTGGTTCTACCAAGGAGAGTATAAAGACTGAGATTTGTTCCAAGTGCCACCCGTTTTTTACCGGTAATAAGGGCAGATTAGTAGATACCACCGGGCGGGTTGATAAGTTTAAGAAAAAATATGGTATGAATTAGTACTTGAGCAGGGCGATTGTCTCTGCTATTTTTCTTAGCAGCAGTATCCGCGAGGAAGAAAAGGTAAGAAAATGAAAAAAGATTTTCAATATGGCGGGATGGCAGTTATTGAAGGTGTCATGATGCGGGGCAAAGATATGGCTGCTGTTGCAGTAAGAAGCAATGATGGTACCATCCGGGTTGAACAGGAACCCATTAAGGATTACTCCGCAAGGTTTCCTTTCCTGAAATGGCCTTTTATAAGAGGGACCTTCGTCTTGATTGATTCGATGGTTCTGGGCATAAAAATGCTTAATAAATCAGCGAACATGTCCATGGATGAGGAAGAAGAAGAGTTAAGCACAACAGAGATGCTCATGACCGGTTTATTTGCTTTCCTGCTGGCGATTATATTATTTGTCATTCTCCCAACTGCCATTGTCCATTATATAGCTTCTTTTATCGGAGGAGTTCTGGCGCAAAATCTGGTTGAAGGGATCATTCGGGTAGCTTTCTTCCTCCTTTATGTGTATTTCATCTCCAAAATGAATGAGATCGATCGCGTGTTTATGTATCATGGTGCGGAACACAAAGCGATTTTTACGTTGGAAGCAGGGGAAACGCTTACCATTGAAAACAGCCGCAAATATACCACATCCCATCCTCGCTGCGGAACAAGTTTTTTGTTAACGGTTATGGTTATTTCCATTGTGGTTTTCGCCCTTTTAGGGGAAGGCACATTGTTTTACAGGATCTGGTCTCGATTGGCTGTGCTACCGGTTGTGGCAGGGCTTGGGTATGAATTTATCAAATTCAGCGGCAACTGTTACGATAAAAAATGGGCAAAAATCCTCATGGCCCCGGGCCTTTGGATGCAAAAAATGACCACCAGGGAACCGGACGATTCGCAGTTGGAAGTAGCGCTGACAGCGTTAAAGGCTGTACTGCCAGTTGAAATAATTATAGAAGATGAACATAAACTTGATGCCCGGGGAACAAGCTGGGCGGAAGCTCAGTAAGCCTTATTTATTGGAGGAGGTTACTTAAGCCCGATGCTGGAAAAGCTACAGAGTCTGGAAGATAAATATAATGATTTAACAGAATTACTGAGCAAACCGGAAGTCATTAACGACCAGAGCAAATTCCAAAAATATGCCAAGGCACATGCTGAGTTAAATCTGATCGTTTCCACTTTTATCGAATACAAAAAAGTCCTGCAGCAAGCCGAAGAAGCTCGGCAAATGCTGTCTGAGAATAACGACGAAGAATTTAAGCAGATGCTTTTGGAAGAGATTGAGGACCTTCAGAATAAAAAGATCAGTCTGGAACATCAACTGAAAGTCTTATTATTGCCCAAAGACCCTAATGATGAGAAAAGTGTTATTATGGAAATCAGGGCCGGAACGGGCGGAGAAGAAGCAGCCTTGTTTGCCCAGGATTTATTCAGAATGTACAGCCGTTATGCTGAAATAAATGGTTGGAAAATCGATATTATGGATTCCAATTACACTGATATTGGTGGTATCAAGGAGATCATCTTCGTTATTGATGGACAAGGCGTTTACAGTAAATTAAAATATGAATCCGGTGTACACCGGGTACAAAGGATCCCTTCTACTGAATCAGGGGGACGTATACATACATCAGCCGCCACAGTGGCAGTTTTGCCGGAAGCAGAAGAAGTGGAAGTTGAAATAGACCCCAATGATTTGCGCATTGATGTTTATTGTTCCAGCGGACCTGGAGGACAATCGGTCAATACCACTCAATCGGCAGTGAGGATTACCCATATTCCAACCGGACTAGTGGTTACTTGTCAGGATGAAAAATCCCAACATAAGAATAAAGCTCAGGCATTAAGGGTTTTACGAGCACGATTAAAGGAAATTATGGAAGAGGAAAAAAATGCTGAATTGGCAGGGACTCGGAAAAGCCAGGTCGGCTCAGGGGACCGCAGTGAAAGGATCCGCACATATAATTTCCCTCAGGGACGGGTTAGTGATCATAGGATAAACCTGACTTTGCATAAGCTGGATATGGTTTTGGCAGGACAACTGGATGAGATTATTGAGGCGCTCACGACCTATTTTCAGACTGAGTTATTGAAAAAGGTGGAATAGTTGCAGCAGACTGATTGGAATATTTTATCTATTTTAGAGTGGACCACCCGGTATTTCAAAAGTAAAGGCATTACTGAACCCCGATTAGAGGCTGAAGTAATCATGTCCTTTGTGTTGAAAAAAGACCGGGTTTATTTATATGCTCATTTTGATGCCCCGGTAAGCCGGGAAGAAAGAAAAATTCTGAAGGAAGCTATCTTAAGAAGAGTTAACGGTGAGCCATCTGCCTATATTACCGGCAATAAGGAATTTATGTCATTGAATTTCCATGTAACACCGGCTGTTTTGATCCCGCGCAGTGACACTGAGGTGTTGGTGGAAAAAGTAATCGAACTGGCAGGGGGAAGAATAAACCTGAAAATATGTGATGTGGGGACGGGATCGGGGGCAATTGCCGTGAGCCTGGCTCTAAATTTGAAAGATCCTGTGATATTTGCCACCGATATATCGCCGGCTGCAGCAGCTATCGCCAAGCATAATGCGGAGCTCCATGGAGCTGACATAAAAATAGTGACCGGTGACCTGCTGGAACCGCTAAGAGATGAAAAGTTCGATTTTATTACTGCCAATCTGCCTTATATTGATGCTGCCAGTTATGAATTGCTGGAACGCAGCATTAAGAAATATGAACCACAGACAGCCTTATTGGCTGCCGGGGATGGATTGGAATTCTATCGGCGTCTGATCCCTCAGGCATTTGAATGTCTGAATCCAAATGGGTATTTGCTGTTTGAAATAGGTTGTGAACAGGGACAGGCAGCTATAGAGATCACCAGAGAGTTTGCTGACAGTTATATCATCAAGGATTATGGTGGGCGTGACCGGGTCATTGTAGCGCGAAAGGAAGAATAGGTTGCAAACAGAATATCTTAAAGTTGACCCCCATCTGAAAGAAGAACCAGCTTTAGATAAAGCTGTAGAATTATTGAATAGCTCTGAACTGGTAGCTTTTCCAACTGAAACCGTTTATGGTGTGGGAGCCAAGGTGTTTGATGAAACCGCGGTTAAAAAAATTTTTACCGTCAAAGGCCGGTCAGCAAGACGAGCACTGCTGGTCCACATTTCTCAAATAAAGCAATTATCGGGCATAGTCCAACAGATTACCCCTGATGCACGCCTATTAATGGATGAATTTTGGCCGGGACCTTTATCAATTATTTTACGGGCACACAAAAACCTATCCCCGGTTGTCACCGGAGGTAATCCTACCGTTGGCCTGCGTATGCCATCCCATCCCGTGGCCAGGAATCTGATCGACAAAACCGGCCCTTTGGCAGCAACCAGTGCTAACCTTTCAGGCCGTCCAAGCCCGCTGACTGCCGATCATGTAAAAGCAGACTTGAACGGAAAGATAGCTGCTATTGTGGACGGAGGCCCGGCCCTTCAGGGTATGGAATCGACGATCATTGATATGTGCCGGGAACCCTATCTCATTCTTCGGCTGGGCAGTATAACGGTCAGTGATCTAGAAAAGGTTCTGGGGAAGCAGTTAAGCATCAAGCAGGATGAAAGCGTGCAGAAACATTATGAAACAGGTTTTATATTGGAAGTAGCAAGAGATAAGCAGGATTTTCAGCGTCATTTGATTAATAACAAGCAGAAGGCCATGGGGATAATATACTTCGATCATGGGGAAAAAACCAGGGTACCCGATGGGTGTAATATTAAAGAAGAATATATTTTGGCGTTCAATGAGAACGGCAGTGAATTTTTTTCTATCTTAAGAGATGCCGAGCAAAAAAATCTTGAGGTCTTACTAATGGCCCCGCTCCCTGAATCTATAAATGAGTCATTGCGTGACAGAATTACCCGGGCGGCGCACATGGATAACAAAGGAGTATCATAAACTATGTTTGAGCAGCTGATCACCGTCGTATTTGTGGCGATCGTTCTGGGATTAGATGCATTTTCTCTCGCATTAGGCTACGGCCTGCGAGGAATATCCAGAGCTAGTGCTTTAAAACTCACCGGAACCATCACAATATATCACATTTTAATGCCGTTGATCGGACTTAACATAGGGATGGCAGCAGGAAAATTGTTGGGAATCTGGGCAGCCCGTTTGGGGGCAGCTGCTCTTGCCTACATTGGGCTGGAAATGCTGATAAAAGGCTACCAAGCGATCAAAACCAAGACGGTAACTTTCGCTGAAGTACGCAGTGTCCTTGAACCTACGGCCCAAAAAGTTATTAAATTGAAAGAAATACTTCTGTTAGGATTTTTAGTCAGCATCGATGCCTTGACAGTAGGATTCGGTTTAGGTACTTTAAGGGTGTCAATCCTGTTGACATGTCTCATTATAGGGACCATTGCAGGAGTCATGACCCTGACAGGCTTTTTTGGGGGAAGGTTATTTAGCCGCGTTGCTGGCAATTATGCGCAAATTGCAGGAGGGGTTATCTTGCTGGTACTGGCGGCTAAAATGCTTATCCAGGGGGGGATTCAGTGAAGAAGATATTACTGGTGTGCTCAGGTAATACTTGTCGGAGTCCTATGGCCAAAATCATCATGGAGCAGCTGTTGAAAAATGCCAATATCCACAACATAGCTGTGGAATCGGCAGGATTATATACCACCAACGGTCTGCCTGCCTCTGAAGCCGCGCAAATTGTAATGCAGGAAATTGGTATGGATATATCCACACATACCAGCCAGGTAGTGAATGAAGAATTGATGACCGAAGCCGATTTGATTCTTGCCATGACCAGAGAACACCGGCGTTTCTTGACCGGATTATTTCCGCAAAAAAAACATCAGATTTTTACTTTAGGGGAATTTATCGGGCAGCCAGAGCTGGATATAGAAGATCCATACGGATTAGGCCTGGAAGCTTACAGAAAGAGCGTTCAGCAATTAAAGGAAATTTTAACGGTGGTAATGAACTTCCTATAAAAACCAAAAAATACTCTGCAATTGAGGTGTGCCAAATTGAAAATCGTGATCGGCAGTGATCATGCCGGTGTAGAAATGAAACGGGAAATCAGCATTTTCTTACGGAAACTTGGATATGAAGTCATCGACTGCGGGACACATACAACTGACTCTGTCGATTATCCTGATATTGCTGAGCAAGTAACCTGTGAAGTACTTAAACAGAACATTCCCGGCATATTGATTTGCGGTACTGGTATTGGAATATCCATCGCCGCGAATAAAGTCGATGGGATACGGGCAGCGCTTTGTACCAACGAGTTCACCGCCCGTCTGGCCCGGCAGCATAATGATGCAAATATTTTAGCTCTGGGATCCCGTGTTACTGCTGTCAGTTATGCTCTGGAGATCGTAGATGTTTTTATAAAAACAGATTTTGAAGCAGGCAGGCATCACAATCGAGTAGAAAAGATCAAGCAAATAGAAAAAAAGTATTATGAGAGGAGTTAGTGTCAGGTGGACTATATAGAAAAATATGTACAGCCAATCGATCCGGAAGTAGCAGAAGCTATAGCCAGTGAAGAACAAAGACAGCATAATAAACTGGAAATGATCGCTTCAGAGAATTTTGTTTCCCGTGCCGTTATGGCAGCACAGGGTTCTGTTATGACCAATAAATATGCGGAAGGATATCCCGGAGCCAGATACTATGGCGGTTGTGAATTTGTAGATGTGGTGGAAACATTAGCGATCCAAAGAGCGCAAGAGTTATTTGGCTGCGAGCATGTTAATGTTCAGCCGCACTCTGGAGCCCAAGCCAATACAGCTGTATATTTCGCCTGTCTGCAGCCGGGAGATTCGGTTCTGGGGATGAATCTGAGCCATGGAGGTCATCTTACCCATGGCAGCAAAGTAAATATTTCCGGTAAGTATTTTAATTTTTCCGGATATGAAGTGGACCCAAATTCAGAGGTACTGAATTATGAAAAGATAGCAAAAATGGCACAGGAAATCAAACCGAAATTGATCGTAGCCGGAGCCAGTGCGTATCCGCGAAGGATCGATTTTGAAAAATTCCGTGCTATTGCTGATGAAGTCAAGGCACTGCTTTTTGTAGACATGGCCCATATCGCAGGCTTAGTGGCAGCAGGGCTTCATCCCAGCCCCGTACCTTATGCGGACTTCGTTACGACCACTACGCACAAAACACTGCGCGGGCCCAGAGGGGGCATAATCATGTGCAAAGAAGAGTGGGCACAGAAAATTGATAAAGCTGTTTTTCCCGGCATCCAGGGAGGACCCTTAATGCATGTGATCGCTGCCAAGGCGGTTTGTTTCAAAGAAGCCTTAACCAATGAATTTAAAGCCTATCAAAAAGCGGTATATGATAACGCGCAGGTCCTGTCAACATCATTATCTGATTCAGGGCTAAGACTGGTTTCCGGCGGGACAGATAACCATCTTATGCTGGTAGATGTGAGACCATGCGGATTAAATGGCAAGCAGGCTGAAGCGGTTTTAGAATCAATCAATATAACTGTAAATAAAAACGGGATTCCTTTCGATCCTGAAAAACCAACTGTGACAAGCGGAATAAGAATTGGTACCCCGGCCGTAACAACCCGGGGATTGAATACAGCTGATATGAAACTGGTCGCCCAAGCCATCGTTGGCGCTTTAAAAAACCCGGAAGATGGCAAATCCCTGGATGATGCCCGGCAGATTGTAGTGGAATTATGTAATAAATATCCATTATATAAATAGAATTAGAAAGAGGAAAGCATGGAAAGTATCATAAGGCCCAGCTGGGAAGATTATTTCCTGCAGGCAGCAGATCTTGTTGCCAGCCGTTCTACTTGTCTGCGCCGCCAGGTTGGTGCAGTATTGGTTCGGGATGAAAGGATCATTGCTACTGGATATAATGGAGCGCCGCGCAGTATTGCCCATTGTCTGGAGATTGGCTGCCTGCGTGAAAAGATGGGTATCCCTTCCGGGCAGCGGTATGAACTTTGCCGGGGGGTCCATGCTGAACAAAACGCAATTATTAACGCCGCTTATTATGGAGTATCAACAAAGGGTGCGGTTCTCTACTGTACAAATCAGCCCTGTTTGATTTGCGCGAGGATGATTATCAATGCAGGCATTATAAAGGTTGTACACCGGGGGAATTTTATCGATGATTTAGCTCTGGAATTCATGCAGGAAGCAGGTATAGAACTGGTAATAAGAAAGAAAGAGTAATTGTAAACCGGTAAGGGAAGGTGATTATTTGGATACGAAAACATTGCAGTTACCAAGACTAAATGGTCTCAATCCCAATTTGGAATCCACAGCGTTAAAACTTATGGAAGAAGCAGGAGAACTGGCACAGGCGATTGGTAAATACCGTGGTCTCAGCGGAGAACAGGTTAAACTGGATGAACAGACAGTAATCCAGGAAATCGCCAAAGAACTGCTGGATGTTGCTCAGACTGCTATCACAATGATGTTTGTAATGGAACAAGATTATGGCATCGATATTGATTCTGTTTTGAAAGAGCATTTGGAGAAGCTGGAAAGAAAAGGCTATCTGGCGCAAAATATTTAAAACAAAGAGCCTTTTATAAGACATGGTGGAATAAGCAGATAATTATGCTGAAAATTAAGAAATTTCCAAACCATTTTTTTCATTGTACATAAGGGTATTTTTGCTGGATTAAAAAAGGATTTTAGATTTTCATGACGAATACCAATCTAGGTATCCAAAGATTTTTTTAAAAGTGGTGAATCAATGCCTCAGCAAAACAAACACTGGGCTCGAGCTTTAAGTGATGCTTTGAATTTGACGACGACCATTGTCGCAGCAGTAGCTGTAGGGTATTTTGCCGGGAAATGGTTAGACGGAAAATTTGACACCGAACCTTGGCTGACTTTGTTAGGTTTTTTGTTAGGCTTGGCAACTGCTTTTAAAACAATTTTTGAACGAATGAACAGTGATAATAAAAAGAAATAGGAGGAATGGCCAAACAAACGATCTTAATTTTTGAAATCATCCAAAGCAATTACTTTGGTTGAAAGTTTTTGGGCAGTCTTTGGGGAGGGGCTGGACGGAAACTATAGTTAAAATCCAAATTAGGAAGGGGGGAAAAAGAGAATGATATTTGGTATGCACGATGGTGTCCTGTTTCACCTTGGCCCGATTCCGGTCGATCATTTGGTAGTGACACAATGGGTCATAATAGCTTTATTAGGAACAGTAGCATTTTTTGCTACCCGGAATATGCAGGAAATACCTCGTGGATTACAAAATGCTTTTGAAATGATCATCACCTGGGCCAACGAATTCTTCACTCAACTGATGGACAAACCGCACGTCGCCAAAAAGTGGGCTCCCTTACTTACTACCTTTTTCTTGTTTATTCTGGTAAGCAATTATAGCGGACTCCTTCCTGGCTCTGCCACCATTGATGGTTTCCAACCGCCGACCAGTAACTGGAACGTTACCATGACATTAGCCCTTATTACTTTTTTCTCTATTTATGTAGCCGGTATCTCGGAAAATGGTTTACATCACTTCAAACACTTTGTCAGTCCTAGTCCGGCAATGCTTCCGCTAAACCTGGTTGAAGAAGTGGCACATCCGCTTTCCCTGACAGTCCGTCTATTCGGGAATATTTTTGGCGAAGAAATGGTTATTGCTTATCTTTTATTTATGGCTCCATTTGTTGTTCCGGCAGCGATTATGGGGCTAAGTTTGCTTTTGGGAGCAATTCAGGCGATTGTATTTACGATTTTGTCAGCTAGCTACATAGCGGCGGCAACTGGAGAAGGTCATTAGACACAATTCACCATATCATTAAATTTTTGCTCAATGGATATCATTGGGAAAGAAAGGAGGGGAAAGAATGGGTGCAGCATTAGGTGCAGGTATAGCTGTATCTATCGCCGGAATCGGTGGTGGTATAGGAATGGGTGTTGCTGGAGGAAAAGCTTTTGAAGCCATTGCTCGGCAGCCTGAAGTCGGAGGAGATGTAAGAACACTTCTCTTTATTACACTGGCTTTTATTGAAACTCTAACTATTTATGGTCTGCTTATTGCCTTTATGTTAGTAGGTAAAGTTGAATAAGCGTGCAAAGCAACCTGATACCACTTGGATTTAGATTTGTGGGCGACAGGGCACCTGTCATACCGGCAGACCATGCCCTATCGCCCCCAATACTATATGTTGTAAAGATTGGAGGTAGCACATCCGTGATAAGGGATAAAAGATTTCATTTATCGGTCCTCCTTTTAACGATAATCATGGTCTTAGGGTTTGCGACCTTGTGCATGGCTTCAGGAGACGCCTCTGGAACAGCGATCCCTCAACCAGCAGGGCAGACTCCTGCATTTGGGAACTTATTTGTTATAGGTTGGACAGCAGTAAACTTTTTTGTACTGCTGGCTTTATTATACAAATTCGCTTTTAATCCGATTAACGCAATGATGGATCAGAGAGCTGCAACGATAGAAAGTTCCTTGAAGCATGCGGAAGAGGTCAGAATCGAAATCGATCAAATGAAGAAAGAAACCCAGGCTAATCTTGCAGATTCCCGCAAAGAAGCTCAGGAGATCGTTGCCAGAGCGACGAAAGCTGCGGAAGATGCAAAAACAGAAATAATAAACAAAGCCCATGAGGAAGCCGATAACTTTAAAGTGAAAGCGAAAGCAGAAATCGAAGCAGCAACGGAACAGGCCAAGAAAGAGTTGAAAGATACTTCTGCCGTTCTGGCTATTATGGCTGCGGAAAAACTACTGGGAAGAGCTATTACAGATGAAGACCATAAAAAAATGGTCGACCAGTTCGTTAATGAAGCGGGAGATATGCTATGTTAAACAAGAGCGTCGCTAGGCGCTATGCTGAAGCATTCTTTAGCATTGGCCGGGAAACGGAGAGCATCGACCGGTTTCAACAGGAACTGCAGGTCATCGTTGACACGATCAATGAAACGGAAAACCTGAAGGAATACTTTGGGCATTTACTGATACCTGCCAAGGAGAAAAAGGATATTGCCGCCAAGATATTCAGCGGCAAAATATCTTCTACCTCCTTAAACTTCCTGATGATGGTACTGGATAAACGCCGCCAGGCTTATCTGGAAATAATCCTGGAAGAGTATAACAGCATGGCAGATGAAGTGAAAAATGTTACCAAAGCAGAACTTATTTCTGCCCAGGAGGTATCGGAAGCTGAGGTTAAAGCACTGGCTGAAAAGCTTTCTGCATCAACCGGCAAAAAGGTACAGCTGGAGCAGACGGTTGACCCTTCGTTATTAGGCGGAATCAAGATTCGCATAGGTGACCAGATAATGGATGGCACCATTGCCAAGAAACTGGAAATGCTAAAGACGCAATTGATGCAAGCAAAGTTAAGTTAAGCGATAGGGGTGAGCATGTAAATGAGTATTAGACCGGAAGAGATTAGCGCTATTCTAAAAGAACAAATCGAGCGCTACCAATCCGAGGTCGAAGTCAGTAATGTTGGCTCTGTTATATACGTTGGAGACGGAATCGCGCGTGTGTATGGATTACAGGGAGCCATGGCTGGCGAACTACTGGAGTTTCCAGGTGGAACCTACGGAATGGTTCTTAACCTCGAGGAAGATAATGTAGGCGCAGTTTTATTAGGCGGTTATTCACATATCAAAGAAGGCGATGTTGTCAAAGCAACCGGCAGAATCATGGAAGTTCCGGCTGGTAAAGCCATGCTGGGCAGGGTTGTTAATGCACTGGGTCAGCCGATAGATGGCAAAGGTCCTATCAATACCGATACATTCCGTGCAATCGAGCGTGTAGCTCCCGGGGTTGTAACCCGTTCTCCAGTTAACACGCCAATGCAGACCGGATTAAAAGCTATTGACTCCATGGTCCCGATTGGCAGAGGTCAGCGTGAGCTTATCATTGGTGACCGTCAGACCGGAAAGACAGCTATTGCTGTTGACGCCATAATCAACCAGAGAGAAAAGAAAGATATGATCTGTATCTATGTTGGTATAGGTCAGAAGCAATCAACCATAGCAGGTATCGCTGCGAAACTGGAAGAAATGGGAGCTATGGAATATACCATAATCGTAGCAGCAACAGCATCAGAACCTGCACCGCTGCTTTATATGGCACCCTATGCTGGTGTCGCTATGGCAGAAGAATTCATGGAAAGTGAAAAAGCAGATGTATTAATCATTTACGATGATCTATCCAAACATGCGGTAGCTTATCGTGAAATGTCACTGTTGCTTCGCCGTCCACCCGGTCGTGAAGCTTATCCGGGAGATGTTTTCTATCTGCATTCCCGTTTATTGGAAAGAGCTTGCAAGCTGAATGAAGATCATGGCGGCGGATCAATCACCGCATTGCCGATCATTGAAACCCAGGCTGGTGACGTATCGGCTTATATTCCTACAAATGTTATCTCAATAACCGATGGACAGATCTATCTGGAGACCGACCTTTTCTATGCCGGACAACGGCCGGCTATCAACGCTGGTCTCTCCGTAAGCCGGGTAGGCGGCGCTGCACAGACCAAGGCAATGAAATCAGTTGCCGGGCAGTTACGCCTTGACTTAGCGCAATACAGAGAACTGGCTGCTTTTGCACAATTCGGGTCTGACCTTGATAAAGCGACTCTTGCGCGTTTGACCCGGGGTGAACGAGTTATGCAGATTTTGAAACAAGGTCAGTATGAACCAATGGCGATGGAAGAGCAGGTCGTTTCAATCTACTGCGGTGTAAATGGCTTTTTGGATGATATTCCTGCTGATAAAGTGGGTGAATTTGAAGCTGATTTCCTCAAATTCATCAAAAGCGCTAATGCCGACATTTTGACCTCCATCAAGAATAATAAGAAAATCGATGATAATACAGAGGCAAACCTCAAAAAGGCAATCGTTGAGTTTAAATCAACCTTTGCAGTTTAGGTGGTGAAATAATTGGCAGGTGCAGGTGTTAGAGAATACAAACGCAGGATACGAAGTGTAAAAAGTACTCAGCAGATTACCAAAGCCATGAAAATGGTTGCGGCAGCTAAGCTGCGCCGTGCACAGGCAAGAGCTGAGTCTTCAAGACCTTATACTGAAACACTTACAGGTACCCTGGCCAGGTTGGCAGGGGTAGCCTATGATGTCAACCATCCTCTGTTGGAAAAACGCGAAGATATCCTCAAAGTAGGCTATATTGTAGTAACTTCCGACCGGGGACTTTGTGGTGCTTATAATACCAACATAATAAAACTGGTTACTACTGCTATAGCTGAGGATGGCCGCAACCTTGAAAGCGGAATCATAGCAGTTGGGAAAAAAGGACGAGACTTTTTCCGCAAACGTGGTGGGGTCGATGCAGAATTTGTCAGCCTGGGCGATAAAGTAAATTATGCTGATGCCAAAGAAATAGCTGACTATGTCATCAATGCCTATGAAAACGAAGAGTTGGACGAAGTCTACTTGATTTATGCAAAATTCTACAATGCCTTACGGCAGGTCCCTACTATAACAAAAATTTTGCCACTGGAAACGCCTACTGAAGAAAAAACCGAAGAGCATTTTGTGGATTATCTGTATGAGCCCAGCGCGGAAGAAATTCTGATGACACTGTTGCCTAAATATGTTGCCAGTGTAATATACCATGCGATGCTGGAAGGTAAAGCCAGTGAACATGGGGCTACCATGACAGCAATGGGTAATGCAACACAGAATGCCGGCGAGATCATTGATAATCTTACCTTGGTAATGAATAAAGTAAGGCAGGCTGCTATAACGGACGAAATTCTGGATATAGTTGGTGGCGCCGAAGCTCTCAATAAAGGAGGAAAGTAAGGGATGGCGAATGTAACATATGGGGAAGTAACTCAGGTTATAGGCGCAGTTGTTGACATACGCTTCAAGCCCAATGAGTTACCAGACCTTATGAATGCGATAACTATTAAATCAGAAGATCAGGAAGGCACACTGTCAGGCGGTAATCTGAATGTTGTTCTGGAAGCGATGCAGCATCTGGGCAATGATACCGTCAGATGTGTTGCATTAAATCCTACTGACGGTCTTAGCAGAGGCATGAAAGCCACGAACACCGCTGCTTCAATAAAAGTACCGGTTGGCGATAATTGCCTGGGCCGCATATTAAATGTGCTGGGGCAGCCTGTTGATGAAGCAGGCCCGGTAGAAGCAGCTGATTATTGGGAAATCCACCGTAAACCCCCGGCATTGGTTGACCAGATGCCAGCTACTGAAATGCTGGAAACCGGCATTAAAGTTGCTGACCTTATATGTCCCTATGCCAAAGGTGGTAAAATCGGTTTGTTTGGTGGTGCCGGTGTTGGTAAAACCGTTATCATCATGGAACTTATCAGAAATATAGCTTATGAGCATGGCGGCTATTCTGTTTTCACCGGTGTCGGTGAAAGAACCCGTGAAGGAAACGATCTATGGGGTGAAATGGTTGAATCCGGTGTTATCGAAAAATGTGCTTTGATATATGGGCAGATGAATGAACCGCCAGGAGCACGTTTGCGGGTTGGGCTGACCGGTCTGACTGTTGCAGAATATTTTCGTGATGTAGGCGGTCAAGACGTATTGATCTTCATTGACAACATTTTCCGTTTTGCTCAGGCAGGTAACGAAGTATCAGCATTGTTAGGACGTATGCCGTCAGCCGTTGGTTACCAGCCAACCCTGGCTACTGATATGGGGTTACTGCAGGAAAGAATCACCACTACCCGTAAAGGTTCAATCACTTCAGCCCAGGCCGTTTATGTCCCGGCTGATGACTTGACAGACCCGGCGCCGGCTACGACCTTTGCACATCTTGATGCAACGACGGTTTTGGCCCGTTCCATCGCTGAGTTGGGAATCTATCCCGCTGTTGACCCGCTTGATTCAACTTCACGTATTCTGGACCCCAATATTGTAGGGGCGAAGCATTACGCTACTACCCGGGGAGTGCAGATGATTCTGCAAAGATATAAAGAACTGCAGGATATTATCGCTATTCTTGGTATGGATGAATTAAGTGACGAAGATAAATTGACCGTATCCCGGGCAAGGAAAATTCAGAGATTCCTGTCTCAACCGTTCCATGTTGCTGAACAGTTTACTGGAAACCCCGGTTTATATGTTCCGGTAGCAGATACTGTTGAATCATTTAACCAGGTTTTGGAGGGAAGACACGATCAATTACCGGAAGCTGCTTTCTTCATGGTAGGTAATATTGATACTGCTGTCGCCAAAGCACAAAGACTGGAGGCGTAGCTTATGGCAGACAACACCTTCATGCTTGAGATAGTAACCCCTGAAGAAATTCTTTATAAGGAAGAAGTTCAGTTCATGGTTGCTCCCGCTGTCGAAGGTGAACTTGGGATATTGAAAAACCACGCACCACTGGTAGCAGCACTTAAAATCGGCGTATTACGGTATCAGGATCCTGCCGGTAATGAGTTTCGGATTGCTATAAGCGGGGGATTTATGGAAGTAGTTGATAATGTAGCCCGAGTTCTGGCTGAAACTGCTGAACACGGACTCGATATTGATATACTTCGAGCTAAGGCAGCCAGAGAAAGAGCTGAGAAAAGGTTAAGCCAACGCGACGAAAATATCAATTATTCTCGTGCTAAACTGGCATTACAAAGATCAATAGCCCGACTGAAGGCAGCAGGCGAAAAGGTAGACTAAATAAACATTCTATATAATATAGCCGGAAGGGTAGCTCCTTCCGGCTTTAGATATAAAACAGAGAGTCATGTGGGGGAGTTAATAATCAAGCATGGAAAATACATTACTAAAAACACTTATAGTAGTGACGTTAGCCTATTACTTGATAAAAGGTTTGATTTATCTGCTTTTATGGCAAACCACTTACAAATTACAACAAAAAGCTTTGGAAAATAAAAATAAAAGAAGAGAAGAAAATTTAGCAAAACGAAAAGAAAAACTGTTGAAAAAAAAACAGCAGCTATCGGAACATAATGAATAAATTAGTTCCTTTCAGTATAATTATAATAAATCGATTTAGTACCTCGAAATCTTCTGAGGGGTGATAAATATGAAAACAGGATTTTTAATTTTAATCGGTATCGTATTTGTTGTTACCATTATTTTTGGGATCATTATCTGGAAACATTCGATCAAATTTGAAAAAAAAGCCTTGATTTTGAAGCAGCGTAAGGAAGCTTATATTAAAGAACTGGAACAGCAGCAAGCCAAAATTGAAGCCCTGGGTGGTGAAAAGAAAATGAATGATGCGCCAGTTGATGGAACTAATATGGCTGAGGAAAAGCTGGAAAAATAGATTTTATATGGCTTAATCAATATAAATGATTAAAAGAGTTTTTAAAACTCTTTTTTTTTGCGCAAATCCGAATCAGTCATAGCAACAACAGAATAAATGCTGATAAGTACGGCAAGAATTCATACATGGAAATAAGGGGAGGAACATGTTGTGTTTAAAAAATTTTTGTTTTATTTATCTCTCTTCACCATGCTTATTATAATAGGTGACTATGGAATTGATTATACCATCGCAAAACAAATTAATAATAAGTCACCATATTACCTATCTTTTGTATCAATCGGTGCAAATTCTCTAGAATCACGAATGGATTGTTGGGCCACAATAAGAATGGAATCTTCGGCAAATGAGCTAAAAACCAATCTCTCACAAATATTGTATTACCTTAACTTACCAGCAGATGAAAGCAAATATGTATTCTTAACTGATAAAAACTCCATTTCACTTAATTACCAGACGCAAAATGAATACCTCAAGGGTTGTTTTTGCCTGGAAACTGATCAATATAAGCATGAAACTTATATGATTATCAGTTTAGTTACAAATGATAATAATTTCAGACTTTCTGACTTAGAAGATAAATTAAATCATTTTCCGGGAGTAAAGTGGAAATATTACTATCTTTATACTGCCAATTTGGACTATATCGTTGCAGCTGAAAGTCATAAGGAACTGCTTAAAGTGATTAATAAAATATTTAATATGAAAAACCCCGAAATATATTCAGGGGAAAATGTTACAAGTATGGCTGGTTTCAGTCCGCTGATTACAACCCAAGGGCAAAATAGTGTGATTAATAATAAAACATATAATATTCAAGCTGCTATTCGTAGTAATACGGATGAGAGAAAAACTCTTATTTATATCGGTTCGCCTTTAATACTTGGAGATTATTAATGATGTAAACAAATATGAAAGGAGGTTTTAAGGCAATGATCATGTTAATCAACGGGCAATCAAAATTAAACGGTCATATTGAAGTTAGCACATCAAAAAATGCGGTTTTGCCTATACTGGCAGCTTCTCTTTTAAGTGATGAGCCAAAAATAATTAATAATATACCCTTGATCGATGATGTTGATATTATTGTTCAATTGATACGCGAATTAGGCATAAAAGTCAGTTATCATAATAAATCATTAAAACTCATCGGTAATGCCCACAAAGTTGATCCACCTTATGAACTGGTAAGAAAAATAAGAGCTTCCTTTTTAATCATGGGTCCATTACTGGCAAGACACGGAATCGTTCGGATATCTTTTCCGGGAGGTTGCGCCATTGGCAACAGGCCGATTGACCTGCATCTGAAAGGATTAGAAGTATTAGGCGCTCAAATAAAACAGACCGGAGGAGACATTATTGCCAAGGGAAAGCTAAACGGCAGTCACGTCTATTTGGATTTTCCCAGCGTAGGCGCAACAGAAAATCTAATTATGGCAGCATCTCTGGCCAAAGGGGTAACATATATAGAAAATGCTGCCTTGGAACCAGAGATCGTTGATTTGGCAGATTTTATCAACAGTATGGGCGGAAAGATTACTGGTGCAGGTACCAATATAATAAAAATTGAAGGAGTTGAAAAGCTTACTGGAAGCACTTATACCCCTATCCCTGACCGGATTGAAGCAGGAACCTTTATGGTAGCAGCGGCGGCCAGCCGGGGTGAAGTCACGATTACCAATGTTATACCTGAACACCTAAAAGCGATAAGCGCCAAACTGATAGAAAGTGGTGCTGAAGTGACAGAAAAAGCTGACCAAATAAATGTACGGGGACCAAATAAAATTAAACCGGTTTATATAAAGACTCTGCCTTATCCAGGTTTTCCTACTGATATGCAGGCCCAATTTATGGCTTATTTGAGCTGCGCAGAAGGCAGTTCTATTATTACAGAATCTGTATTTGAGAACCGATTTATGCATGTTCCTGAACTTTGCAGATTGGGAGCAAATATCAAAATTGAAGGACGGACAGCAATTATAAAAGGAGTGAATAAACTTGACGGTGCGATTGTTAAAGCTACTGATTTAAGGGCAGGTGCAGCTTTATGCATTGCAGCTTTAATGGCACGCGGGGAAACAACTATTACAGAAAGCGAACATATAGACCGCGGTTACGAAAGAATCGTTGATAAACTGAACACTTTAGGTGTTGATATACGACAAATTTAAAATTTTTATTGACATTTAGTAATGAGAAAGCGCATACTTGATTTTAGTAAATTACTAATTTAGTAAATGGAGGATGCGCTCTAATGAAAATTCCAGTTAGCTTAAAACATAAACCTGTAATTATTATTGGAAATTATGAACAAGTGGATGGCAGAAAAGCATACCGTTCTGATGCCAAGGGATTATCACTGGGATTAGCACAATGGAATGACCGCGGGAAAATGGATATATCAGCCAAAGTATGGCGTTATACCGGCGAAAAATGGTCACGGCAGTCTGAAGAATTGCCTCTTCATCGTGTATTGGATTTAGCATTGTTGATATGTAAGTCCAAGCAATATTTTATGGAAGCTTATCGGTATGAGGCACTATATGATCCACAAAACAATGCAATAGCACGAATAGGGTTACAAGGAGATGCTATGACCGCTGAGGTTTGCATTGATAACCCCATGATTGATGAGGATATTAAGCTGTTTCGTGATTGTCTCAATAGAGATGACGAGATTATTAGTGAAAGATTGATGGCTTTAGCAGCTATATTAAAAGAAATGGGTTATTAAACCAGGAGGCTTATACGAATGAGCATTTCAAGTGAAAAAAAGAAAGAATTACTGCAAAAATATAAAGAAAGAAAACCAGAAATAGGCATTGTTGCTGTAATAAATAAAAACCAACAAAAATATTTATTGTTGATGCCGATTTAAAAAGACAGAAAGCTGACGGAATTGCCTGACCGTAAATTGCTGGATATAATAACCATATCTTAAAGAAAGGAAAGACGCTCCTGTTTGTTGTGCTTATGCTGCAACACAAGCACTAGAAGCGTCAACCCAAAAGGTATGATTATTGTATCAGAATATTCACTGATAGAGAATCCTTTAAAAGG